>Ga0224558_1003146_pt1 | contig 14126 bp, 8 predicted proteins | sample 714S32024metaG_FD_180682 | JGI IMG/M metagenome (GOLD analysis project Ga0224558, IMG submission 180682) | Peat soil microbial communities from Stordalen Mire, Sweden - 717 S3 20-24 | ecosystem: Environmental > Terrestrial > Soil > Wetlands > Peat | place: Sweden: Norrbotten County, Stordalen... | reverse complement strand
CGACAAATGGTAATAATGCTCGATGCCGATGTCGTCATTCGCGGCGAAAGGGGCGTCTTTGATTTGGGGGGCTGGGTCGCATCGCTTCCAAACCATCGGTTTGAAATCGCCGCCATCACGATAGCGAAGCTCTGGCACGGGGTGGAACGTGCAGTCGGACCGCAAAAGTCCAAACGTCGAAAATATCTTGAGACCGTGGTGGCCGCGCTGCCCATTGTTCCCTACACCGAGCAAACCGCTTATGAACATGCGCGCATCTGGGCGGAATTACAGTCGGCTGGCAAAATGATCGGTTCTTACGATCTGATCGTGGCGGCTACTGCGTTGGAACGGGGCAGCCATGTGGCCACATTCAACAAACGGCATTTCGCGCTGGTCAAGGGACTTCATATCATTGAGCCAAAATGAGGCGGCCTGGTCCGACCGGGTCCGCAACAACGGTCACATCAGGCTCGCTTCCTGTGTTTTACAGAACTAGCCCAGTCCAATCGCCAAGCGCTAGCGCATCCTGTGGACAGATCTCGCAGCCCTGCGCAATCGTCCCGTGTTCAACGGGGAAGGAGACTGTCTGGCGGGCAAGTTACGACCGGGGAACGTGCGTAGTGAAGCGGCGCGCTTTATTCCTTTTCCTGGCGCCGTCAGCTACATACGGTTAATCTTCGTCAACATTGGCTCCGGCGCCGCTCGCTACCGGACTTGCGCGGCGCTGCCGGCGCTCGGGGTTCCGGGGCCAAGGCTTTTTCGATTTCTTCTCGAAGCCAGCGGTTTGCCGGATCATTCTCCACACTCTCGTGCCAGTACAAATGAGCTTCGAGACGGGGCGCTTGGAGGGGGAAAGGAAGCACCCGGTTCATCAAACCCGTGTGCAGCAATTGCGCATGGCGCTCCGGCAAGGTCAGAAGCATGTCGGTCGTACTTACTACCACGCAGGCCGGGAAGTTGTGCTGGCTGCGCAGGAACACTTGCCGGCGAAGTCCCCGCCTGCTCAGTTCGATGTCGACCAGGCTGGGACCGTGGCGCCGGGAAGAGACCTGAATATGGCGCTGCCCCAGATAAGTGTCCAGATCAAGTTTGTCCGCGATCGCCGGGTGACCATGCCGCGCGATGACGACGAATGGGTCATTCAGAAGCCACTTTTGCCGAATGCGATCGCTCATCGTCAGGGGGATGTCGATGGCCAGATCGACCGAACCGCTCGCCAGTTCGGTTTCCAGATCTCTGCGCTTGACCTGCGAGGTCGTGATCGACATTCCTGGGGCGGCATGCGTCAGTCGCCGCAGCAAGAGCGGAAGAATCAGGGCCTCGGCGTATTCCCACAACGACAGGTGAAAGTTCCGCCGCGTGTCTTCTGGAACGAAATTGCGACTCGCGCTGACGTGCACTTCCAGGATTTGCAGCGCCTGCCGCACTTGCTCAATCATGTTCCGCGTGAACGGCGTCGGCATCATGTGCGCCCCCTGGCGGACGAACAGCGGATCCTGCAGAAGATCGCGCAGTCTCTTCAGCGCATGGCTGATCGCGGGTTGGGTAAGGTTCAGTTGCTGGCCGGCGCGAGTGATGTTGCCCTCGCGATAGATGGCTTCCAGCACCACGAACAGGTTCAGGTCGACCTGACTTAAATGCACGTTGCATATATTACAGGATTCATAGAATTCATTTGGAGAATCCTGCTGAAATCGTTAGGCTAGAGTGCCTGCGGGGTGAGTGCTTTACCAATGGATTTTTCTCTGTCACCGACAGCCAAGAGCTATGTCCAGCGGCTCTCCGCGTTCATGCAAGAGCATGTCCTGCCAGCAGAGCCTGAGTATTGCGCGCAATTGCAGAACCTTCCCGACTGGCGACGTTGGAAACAGCCTCCAGTTATGGAGACTTTGAAGGCCAAGGCGCGTGCAGCCGGCCTGTGGAACCTCTTCCTTCCAGAACGGGAGTATGGCGCAGGCCTCACCAATGTGGAATACGCGCCCCTGGCTGAAATCACCGGCCGGTGTTCGATTGCGCCCGAGGTTTTCAACTGCAACGCACCCGATACCGGCAACATGGAAGTGCTGGTGAAGTATGGTTCGGCGGCGCAGAAGGATCGCTGGCTCACGCCGCTGCTGGCCGGCGAGATTCGTTCCGCGTTCTGCATGACGGAGCCCGGCGTGGCTTCGTCGGATGCCACGAACATGCAAGCGACCGCCCTCATCGAGGGGGACCATGTCGTCCTCAACGGCCTGAAATGGTGGAGTTCCGGGGTCGGCCATCCTCATTGTCGGCTGCTCATCTTCATGGGCATCACCGATCGCTCGGCCTCGAAGTACCAGCGTCATTCCATGGTTCTGGTGCCGCTCAATACTCCGGGCGTCAAGATCGAGCGTATGGTGCCGGTGTTTAGCTCCTACGACTCGCCCTTCGGTCACGGCGAGGTTAACTTCACTAATGTCCGGGTACCGCTCGACCACATCATCGCCGGACCGGGACGCGGTTTCGAAATCGCCCAGGGCCGGCTCGGCCCTGGGCGCGTTCATCACTGCATGCGCACGCTGGGAGCGGCCGAACGCGCGCTTGAACTTTTATGCCGTCGCTCGCTCCATCGTGTGGCCTTCGGCAAACCTCTGGCCGAGCTGGGCGCCAACGCCGATGTCATTGCCAACGCCCGCATCATGCTGGAGCAAGCCCGACTTCTCACCCTCAAAGCCGCCTGGATGCTCGATGAAGTCGGCGCCAAAGGCGCCCGCAGCGAAATCTCCCAGATCAAAGTCGCCGTTCCCAACATTGCCCTGGAGATCATCGACCAGGCAATTCAAATGCACGGAGGCGCCGGCGTTTCCGACGATGTTCCGCTGGCCGAAATGTTTGCCACGATCCGCACGCTGCGCATCGCGGACGGCCCCGACGAAGTCCATCGCGCCTTGATTGCCAAGCTGGAACTGAAGAAATACAAACCCAAGAGCGCGGCCTCGGCCTGAGCGCCGGTGCGGGAACGTTCGTTTTGATTGTGCTTCCCCGCGGGCTGCGTCCGGGTCGACGCGCCCCGACTCCGCGGTCAGCGGCCGCTGAACTTTGGCGCCCGTTTCTCCAGAAAGTGCGCCACCCCTTCTTTGAAGTCTTCACTCCGGAGACTCGCCACCATCTCTACAACGGAAAGATCGAAGGACTCCGCCAAAGTCTGGAATATTCCGGTGTACACCTGCCGCTTGATTACACCCAGGGAGCGCGGGCTGACGCTGGACGCCAACTGGACGGCGTGCTCGTGGATGGTTGCGGCGAAGCCCTCCTGGGGAAAGACCCGGTTGACCAGCCGCAGGCCCAGCGCTTCGGATGCGTTGATGTGCCGGGCGGACAGCAGCAAATCGATGGCATCGGGCAGACCCACAATGCGCGGCAGCATCCAGGCTATGCCGTACTCCGCGATGAGTCCACGCTGCGCGAAGGTCGTGCTGAAGCGCGCACTCTCCGCCGCCCATCGCAGGTCGCAGTAGAGCGCAATCACCAGGCCCAGGCCCACCGTCGGCCCGTTAATGGCGGCAATCACGGGTTTCGCGACGCCGAGAAAATAGGAAAGCTTCCGCTGAAAATCCGGCCGCAGTCCTTCCTGCGGGGCGCCGCCGGACTGAATCCGCCGGGTGACATCTTTATCCAGTCCCTGAGTGGCGACGGCGCTCAACAAGGACATGTCCGCGCCGGCGCAAAATCCCCGGCCCGCTCCCGTCAGCACGATCACCCGTACGTTCTCGTCCCGCTCCGCCTCCTCTACTGCGGAACGTACCTCCGCTTCCATGGTGGCGGTCCAGGCATTCAGTTTGTCCGGACGATTCAGCGTGATGGTTGCGACTCGGTCCGCGACTTCATAGATCGTCTCCTGCGTTGGCATGGGCATTTACCTGGACTTGCAGCAGCGTGGTTTTCAGGCGCAAGCACTGTGCCATGCCTGGCGTTCGCCGCTCCCAGCGCATACTCGACACCAGGAAGCGCCTGCCTCAGAACGCGAAGCGCGCGCCGAGTTGGATCTCGCGCTTCGGAAGAGCTGACGTGAAGCCCAGCGGCTGACTGGGCGAGAGGCTGGCGGTGCCGTGAATATTGAATGGCGGAGCGAAATCAGAGCCGACAATATTGTTCACGCCGCCGTAGTTTGTCCGATTGAAAAGGTTAAATCCTTCTGCGACGAATCGCAGGCTGTACTTCTCGCCGAACTTGAACGCTCGGCTCAAGCGCATGTCGAAGTCTGCGAAATTGGGACCTATGCCGCTGTTGCGCGGAGATCCTGGCGGACGGTCATTGGTAAAATGACCGTCACCGTTGATGTCCGCGCCGGCCAGCAGGTTAAAGGGATGGTTGCTGTTGTAGCGCACGATCGGAGCAAACTCAAAACCGGAAAGAACGCGCGAGTGGTCCCACGGGCTGTCCAGCACACCCGCGACCACCACTTTTTGCCGTTGATCAAAATCTGACCGGGCGCGCTCGGCGGCGAGGTCTATCTCATCGAACGCCGCGTAATCGCTGTTGAAATCCGTCGAGTCGTCGATCGCTTTGCTATATGTGTAATTGGCGATCAAGGTGTAGCGATCGCTGAAGCGCTTTTTCACCTCCAGAATGCCGCCATTGTAAGTCGCGTTCGCGACGGAGGAATATTGATTGTTCTGAAGAACCGTGAGGGTTGGATCCGCGAAGCAAGGGCTGGGAATGACGTCGCACTGCGGTGCTCCCCAATCCCGGAAAGGAAGGCCATTAGTGGGAAGACCGTCCGCGCCGCATATTGACGGGCCTCCAGGGAAGCAAGGGGTGCCGGTAACAAATGGTACTGGCAGCAAGTTCTTGTCCACCGCCCAAGGCAGGTGGGTGGTATGGACGTAAATATAGTCGGCGGAGATAGACATGCTCTTTCCGATCTGCCGCTCGATGCCGAACGAGGCCTGCTGCGACTGCGGCGGCCGGTAATTCGGTTGTCCGGAGAAAAGCACAGTTCTTGGCGGGAGCGGGCCAGTGTTAGAGACTTGGAGACTGATCGGAGGAGCTTCTATATCTGCAGCCGTGATACAGGCGTTCTGCCCTGCAGGGGGTGTGCCGCACAGAATCTTACCCTCCCCAAATAGGATCTGGTAGATCGCGCCGGAGTTCTGGTAGGGATTGGTGCTTCCGGGAACGCCTGGAAGCTCTATCAAGGTATTAGCAATCTGCCGGGTGCCGTTCACATTGCCCAGGGTTTTCACGACATTGGGAATCTGCGCGTAGATCGGCGAGTAGAAGATCCCATACGCGCCACGGACTACCGTCTTCTGGTCGCTACCCGGGTTCCAGGCAAACGAAACGCGGGGAGCAAAATCCTTCTTATAGGTACTGAGAGGCCCGGCCTGCGTATCCACTTCATAGCGCAAACCATAGGTCAGCGTGAGGTTTCGCTGGATTTGCCAAGCGTCCTGCCAGTAACCGGCAGTGAACGGCCTGGTCATGGTATACGATGGATTGCCAAAGCCCTGCTCATAGAACGCCGGCAAACCGAAGCCCCACGCCTGAAGAGTACTGATGGGGGATGAGGCGGTGGTCGGGAGATTGCAAAGGACAGGCAACTCCAGGCAGGGGCTGAGCAGAATACCGGGCAACTGCAGAAACTCAAAACGCCCGTCGAGGAAAGTGTCGGACATGGTGTTGTTGCCGCGAATCAACTCGTAGAAGCCCATGTTCATGCTGTGATGGCCGCGGATGAGTGTGAGATTGTCGGCGATCTCATAACGGCGCGATGTAGTGTGGCTGGGTAAAAAGATGTTGCGCCCAAAGAAACCATATCCCTGAACGTCCAGACCTGGCCCCCCTGGATCATTCGTGTCCACGTTAAATTGATACAAGTTCCACTGCAGTCGGGCTTCGTTAAAAGAACTCGGACTGAATTGATGAAACCACGAGCCTTGCGCAGTGCTGTCCCAGTTAAGTACTGAAGTTCCGCGTGAGATGCCGATCAGAGCTTGCACGTCCGGGTCGGTCTCTTCCTGGTGCGCAGCGCTATAGCGGAAGAAGGCCGAGTCGCTCAGGCTGAATCGGTGATCGAGACGGGCGGATCCCTCGTATTGCCGGATGGGGAATGGAAACACCCCGCCGTTTGTTTCCATTTGATTTACGGCAAAAGCGTTAAACGGGCCGCCGGCTGGGCTCACGGTCAAAGCCCCGCCCAGTACAGCGGCACAAAATGCTGCGGGCAGGTTCGTCATGCCTGTAAACGGGGCCGGCAATTCCGCAGCGACAATGGCGCCCACACCGCCGCTCAGGCACGGAACCACAGTGGTGCCTTGGGCCGCCAAGCCTCCCGCAATAGACTGCTGTCCCGCGGTGGGGGCGAAGATACTACTGTGGGTCAGCAAAGGCACCGAGTCCTGTGCATCGGAGCGCAGACCTTCGAAAGAAGCAAACAGAAAAGTTCTGTCCTTGATGATCGGAAATCCGACCGTCCCGCCGAATTGCTGGCGGCTGAGAGAATTCTTAATCGGCTGACCTTCAGCGGTCAGCGAGAACGGTTGTCCTGGCACCAGAGCCGGACTGAAAGCGAACGGGTTTCGGGCATCCATCGCATCATCGCGGAAGAAACCATAAACGCCGCCGTGCACGTTGTTTGTGCCCGACTTGGACACAATGTTGACGGAGGCTCCGCTGGCCCCACCCAATTCAGCCGAATAGTTGCTGCGGTTGATCTGGAATTCCTGCACCGCGTCCTGGCTTACGTTCAGGCGGACGCCGCCCGCGTCATCGTTGCTCTCGCCGCCGTCCACGGTTACGCTGTTCCCGCGTCCGTTGCTTCCATAGAAGGATAGTCCGCTTTGCGGAGTTTGTTTCGGCCGAAAGTCGGCATTACTGGCGCTGGTGTTTGAGTCGCTGACGCCCGGCTCCAGCAAGGTGAATGTGAGGTAGTCGCGCCGGCCAATGGGCAGGTCGGTTATATATCTCTCGGACACGCTGTCCGCTTGGCTGCTCCGTTCGGTGTCGACGACGGGCGCTTCCGAGGACACTGCGATCTGCGTGGCTACTTGCGATACCTTCAACTGGAAATCCGAGATGACGGTCTGCCCGATACTCACCACCACCCCCTTGCGAACGGCGTGGGCAAAGCCCGGTACTTGCACGCTAACGTCATAGGTTGCCGGGGCCAAGTTTGGCACTCGGAACTGACCCGTGGCATCGGTGACTGCCGTGCGCTGCAGACCGGTTTGTGTGTCTGCCACTGTTATGGTCGCCTTCGGCAGAAGAGCGCCCGATTGATCGGTCACGGTTCCCCGGATATCTCCGGAGGCGCCCACCCCCTGCGCGTAAGCCACGCTGCTCGCCAACACTAAGCACAGAACCACACATGCCAGTGACTTCATTAGGATGCTCCTTCGGGATACGTGAGGACATATCCCCCACCTCAGGCTTTGCCTGAATCACACAAAAGGCCCGGTCGCCTACCAGCATCCAGCCGCTTTCTTCCAACCTGCTGACTGCTTTCCGGCCGGAATTGTTTTCGAGCGAGCTTCCCTCGTTTCTTGGATCTGCTCAATGAGAACGAACAACTCCCGCACGCTCTTGCCGTTTCAGAGCGCCGCATCTTCATAATGGGCGCGAGCGTATGCGCGTTCGCGAAATTCATCAAATGAATTGTTTTGATGATCATGTATGCCTGCCGAGAATGTCGATTTTGAGGTTCACTTTCGCCCATGGAACGGACTCATGACCTCGCTGCTGTCAGGCCCGGCACTCGCCAGCATGCGACAAAATCGTGCGGAAATGTTGCGCCAGCGCCAGGCGTGTGCGATGCCACGAGGCTGACGGATACCCAAGGCCTATGATCAGGAGAACCGGTGCTCCCCGCCCCTGTTCGTCCCAATAAATTTTTGTCCCTTGATTCTCGACCAATGCCATCGAGTCCTCCCTTACGGCGATGGAACGTACTCACGCTGTAGAGACGCGGCTTGCCGTGTCTCTGCTAAGCCCTAGCCCACTTTCAGCATGAGCTTCCCCGAGTTCTCACCGTTGAAAAGCTTGAGCAGAGTCTCGGGAAAGGTTTCGAGTCCTTCCACAATATCCTCGCGCGACTTGAGCTTGCCCGCCGCCATCCAGGTCGCCATTTCCGCTCCAGCTTGCGCGTAGCGGCCGACATAGTCCAGCACCAGCGTGCCCTTCATCGTGGCGCGATTCGTCAGCAGAGACAGGTAGTTGCTGGGCCCCGCGATCGGGCCGCTATTGTTGTATTGCGAGATCGCACCGCAGATCACAATCCGGGCGCCCAGCCTGAGTTGCGCCAGCGCCGCGTCCAGGATCGCGCCGCCCACGTTGTCAAAATAGACGTCGATGCCCTCCGGGCAATGCTTCCGAAGGGACTGCCTCACGTCTTCGGACTTGTAGTCGATGGCCGCATCGAAGCCCAACTCCTGCACGATGTAACGGCACTTCTCCGCTCCTCCGGCGATGCCCACCACATGGCAGTTCTTGATCCTGGCGATCTGTCCCACCACCGCGCGCACGGCTCCCGCTGCCGCCGAGACTACCACCATCTCCCCCGGCTTCGGCTGTCCCGTATCGAGAAGCCCGAAATATGCGGTCATGCCCGGCATACCGAATACGCTGAGATACTTTGGCAGCGGAGCGATCCTCGCGTCGATCTTCGTCACGCCCTGGCCATCGGTCAGCGCATACTCCTGCACTCCGAACGATCCGGAGACGTGATCACTCACCGCGAAGCGCGGGTTACGCGACGCCCTCACGATCCCCACCCCCAGCGCCCGCATCACCTCTCCGATGCCCACCGGCGGCACATACGAACGCACGTCATTCATCCACATGCGCATCGCCGGGTCCAGCGAGATGTACAACACCTGAACCAGCAGTTCGCCTTCCTTCGGTTCTCCGACTGGTTCTTCGGCGTAGGTCCAGTCGCTGCGCTTCGGCATCCCTACCGGGCGCAACGCCAGCAAGAACTTGTGATTGGTGAGTACCAAGCTGCCTCCTTCGTGGCTGATCCCATCCTCAGACGGTGTACCGCTCGTTCGCCAGCAGCCGCCCTGCAATCTGGCGCCGCAGTGCGATTGCATTGACTGGATCGTGATTGGCGTACCCGCGCACGCGGAAAAGATTCCGCCGCAGTTCGTCGCCTTGGGCGCAGGCGCTCAGAACGGTCCGCGACGAGAGTTCGACCCGCGCGATGGCATCGCGCAAATACACGGCGCAGGCATCCGCGGCATTGACTCCGCCACCAGCCGCTGTCAGTTTCCGGCTGCGCAGCAGGCCCGACTCCATGGCAAACACTTCCATGATGATGTCGGACAGGTTCATGATGATCTCCTGCTGTTGTTCGAGCTGCGCGCCGTGCTTCTGGTGCGCAATTCCCAGCGTCAGCAGGGCGACCTTCTTCGCGTTCCGGACCAGGCTCAGCTCCGCGTCACAGGCTGCCTTCGTGGGTTGCGCTTCGGCTTCCTGCAAGACCGCGCGAGCGGCTTCGAACAGAGGCAGAAGGCCCCGCGTCGCGCGCTTCAAAGGCTGGCCCGTGATCACCAGCCGGTTGATTTCGCTGGTCCCCTCAAAGAGACGGTTAATGCGCGAATCGCGATAGTAGCGTTCCACCGCGTAGTCCTGATGGTATCCGTAGCCGCCGTGGATCTGCACCCCTTCATCGACCACGTAGTCCAGCATCTCGGCGGCGTAAACCTTCACCATCGAGCACTCCGCCGCAAACTCTTCGATCGCCTTCCGTTCTCGAGTGGAACCGTCCCCGGACTCCGTCGGCGCGGCGCTCATTAGATCCTCAATCAGTCCTACTACCCGCCAGGCCATCGACTCCGCCACGAAAGTTCGGATCGACATTTCCGCCAGCTTGTGTTGAATCGCGCCGAACTCGGCAATCGCCGAGCCGAAGGCCTTGCGCTGTTTGGCATACTTCAGGCAAATCGCCAGCACGTTTTTCGCGGCTCCGACCGTGGCCGGACCCAGCTTCAGCCGTCCAATATTCAGGATGTTGAATGCGATCACGTGCCCGCGTCCAATCTCTCCCAGCACGTTTTCCACCGGCACAGGAACGTTGTCCAAATACACGGCCGTGGTGGAACTGCCGGTGATGCCCATCTTGTGTTCTTCCGCCCCGCTGCTCACCCCGGGAAAGTTCCGCTCGACCAGAAATGCGGTGAACTTTTCTCCGCCGACTTTGGCAAACACCGTGAACAGATCGGCCGCGCCGCCGTTGGTGATCCACATCTTCTGGCCATTCAGCATGTAGTGTTTTCCATCCGGCGAGAGGTCAGCCCGCGTCCGCGCCGCCAGCGCATCCGACCCCGCCAGAGGCTCGGTGAGCGCATACGCGGCCAGCATTTCGACTGTGGCCAGCTTCGGCAGATACTTCCGCTTCTGCTGCTCGGTTCCAAAGTAGACGATGGGCAGCGTGCCGATGCCGGTGTGCGCCGAGTGCCAGCCCCCGTAAGAGCCGTCCCGTCCCATGTGTTCGGACGCCACCATCAGCGACGGCAGATCCATCGCCATGCCCCCATACTCCTCCGGGATCGCCATCCCGGTCAGACCCAGTTCCGCCGATTTCCGTAGCACACCCAGCGCGACGCCCGGCTTCTTTTCGCGGATCGCGGGCAGATTAGGCTCCACTTCATTGGCCCAGAACTCGTCTACCATGCGACCGATGGCGAGATGTTCTTCGCTCAGATCCTCGGGCGTAAAAATGTCTTGCGGCGCCGACTCCTCGATAAGAAACGCCGTTCCCTTTGTCGTCTTGCGCGGAATGTCTGTTAATGTCGTCATAAAATACTCCTATGCCACCTTTTGAAATTGAAAATCTAAACTCCTTGAAGCAGTGCGAAGGACGCGAATTCCCGGCGACCGACTGGTTCGTCGTTACCCAGGATCGCATCCAGAAATTTGCCGACGCCACCGAGGACCGCCAGTGGATTCACCTTGACCCGGAACGCGCCCAGCGCGAATCGCCCTTCGGCGGTACCGTTGCCCACGGTTTTCTCACCCTTTCGCTGCTGGGTTACTTCCTGAGACAGGCGATCCGGTTCCGATCGGGTCCCGCGATGACCGTCAACTACGGACTGAATAAGGTTCGTTTTCCTGCGGCGGTCCGCGCCGGTTCGCAACTTCGCGCTCGCGTCACTCTGCTTTCGGCGAAAGAGTCGCCCGAGTTCGTGGACGCCGCCTTCCTCATCCATGTCGAGAGTCAGGGTGTCGGGAATCAGCCTTCCGGCAAGCCCTGCTGTGTCGCCGAGTGGCTGGTGCGCTATTACTCGCAGTGAGCTCTGCAGTAAATGCCCGGTCATATTCTCCTGCCTTCCGCGCAATGCCATGAGGCGCGCACCAAAGTCCGGATTCTTTCCGGCATGACCGCGAAGCGCTCATCTTGCGTCAATCCCTGGGCGTACCGGTAGTAAATCTGCTGGATGATGACGGCAACTTTGAAGCGGGCAAACGTCACATAGAAAATCATGTCGCCGGGATCGTGGCCGGTCGCGACCGCGTAGCGCTCGACCAACTGCGACCGCGTCAGTGTGCCCGGCAACGTGGTCGGCGCGCTGCGAATTTCCTGGAGCTCTTCCGGATCTTGCGGATCGGTCCAATATGCGAGCGTCGTCCCCAGATCCGTAAGCGGGTCTCCCAGCGTACACATCTCCCAATCCAACACGCCCACGATCTTGGTCGCGTCGCCGGGATCAAGCACGACATTGTCATACTTGTAGTCGTTGTGGATAAGCGCCGTCTCAAGGCTGACCGGCATTCGTGCGGTGAGCCAGGCGGAAATGCGTTCGACTTCCGGCAGGTCGTGCGTTTTCGAATTATGGTAGCGCTCAATCCAGCCCTTGACCTGGCGTTCGAGATAGCCTTGCGGTTTGCCCAAATCCGCCAGGCCGATGGCGGCGTAGTCCAAGCGGTGCAGACGCGCGAGGTTATCGAGGAACGCTTCGCTCAATCGCCGCGCCGTCTCCGGCGGAAAGGGCATACCCGGAGGGGGCTCGCGGCGCATGATCATTCCCCGAATCGGCTCCATTAGGTAGAAGGGCGCATTGAGAATCGATAGATCGTCGCAATAGAGGAGCGCCTTCGGCGCGACTGGATATGCGGTGTGTAGTTTCGACAGCACACGATACTCGCGCGCCATGTCATGCGCGGACCGGACCTTGCTGCCAAAGGGCGGACGTCGCAGCACGACTTCCCGATTCCCTAGCCGCACGAGGTATGTCAGATTGGAGTGGCCGCTCGGAAATTGTTCGACGGAGATCGGTCCGCTGTGGTCGAAGTGCTCCAGCAGAAATGGCCGCAGCCGGGCGAGATCGAGTTCTTCGCCTGCCCTTACCCTTCCCGCTTGATCGCAAACTGCCACCATACTCGCAATTCCTCTAGCCGCTACCGGTACGTCAGCAACCCGTCCCCGTCGAGATGGGGGTGCGCATTGAACGTGCTCAGCGTGAAACGCTCGCCCGAAGCCAGAAAGCCGCTGAACGAAGCGTTGCGCGACACCCAGGTCAACTGCAGCGCGTCCTCGGCAGACAAATGCAGGGCCCGGCGCATCGCCGCCCCAATCGCTCCCGCCGAAGTGAAGACCACCGCGCTCGCTGCCGGAGGTGTATCGCGCACTACTTGCGCCAGCCCTCGTTCTACCCGCAAACAGAACTCGTGCCAGGATTCAATGCCGGGCGCTATAACTTCTCCCGCCACCCAATTGGCAATCACCGCCTCAAACAGTCTCTGAAAAGTCTTGCGCCGGTCACCGGATTCGCCGGAATCTTCATACGCGCGGTGCAATTTTTTGATCTCGGCATTCACCCGCAGCAGTTGCGGAAGACATTCCCGCAGCACGGCTTCCGCTTGATACTCGTCGAATTCGCTCATGACCACGGTGTCGGGAAAAGCAAGACCGGCGCTGCGATATGCCTCGGCCACGATCCCGGCCGTCTCCCGTTGCCGGACACGCGGACCCGAATAGACGCTGCTGAAAGCCACGCCCCGCCGCGACCAATACTCCCCCAGCAATCCAGCCTGCGCCTCGCCGTTTGCACAGAGCTTGTCGTACTCCGGCCCCAGAAAAGACGCTTGCCCATGGCGCACCAAGATGATGTGGCTCATGCGCGACAAGCGATCCTAGCGGCAGCCAGGGACGCGAGATTTTTGATCCAACCGCAACCGTCTTGGGTCATGCTCTTCCGTTCTTCTCAGTTCGCCCGCTCGAACAACCCGGCAGCACCCTGCCCGCCGCCTATGCACATGGTGACCACTCCGTAGCGGACTTTGTTCTTGCGCCGGGCCATTTCGTTGGCCAACGTTCCCACCAGCCGCGACCCGGTCATGCCGAAGGGGTGCCCAATCGAGATCGAACCACCGTTCACGTTCAATTTCTCCGGATCGATTTCCAGGCGGTCGCGGCAGTAGACCACCTGCACCGCAAATGCTTCATTGAGTTCCCAGAGGTCGATGTCGTTGAATTTCACGCCCGTGCGCTGCAATAATTTCGGTACCGCGAAGACCGGTCCGATGCCCATTTCGTCGGAATCGCAACCGCTTATCTGGAAACCTCGAAACACCAGCTTGTAGGGAATGCCGAGCTCCTCCGCGCGCTGCCGCGACATTACCAGCGTGGCCGAAGCGCCGTCGGAAAGCTGCGAGGAATTTCCCGCCGTGACCGTGCCCTGTCCGCTCGTCGTGTCAAAGTGCGGCTTCAGCGCCAGCAGGCCCTCCAGCGTCGTCTCCGGACGATTGCATTCATCCTTGTCCGCGCACACCTCTGTCTTTCCAATCACTTCGCCGGTCTTCTTGTCCAGATTCGCGCGCACCGCTTTCATAGGAGCGATTTCCCCCTGGAAAAAGCCTTCTTGTTGGGCGCGAGCCGTGCGCTGCTGGCTCAGGAGCGAGTACTCGTCTTGCACTTGCCGGCTGATCTTGTAGCGCTTGGCCACGACCTCGGCCGTCTCCCCCATCACCATGTACACGCCCGGCATCTGCTCGAGTAGCCGGGGATTCGGATCGTAGTTGCGTGGAATCAGACTGATGCTTTCCACGCCGCCCCCGATCACCGCGTCGCTGCCTCCGTTCACGATCTGGTACGCGGCCAGCGCGATCGACTGCAGACCGGAAGAGCAAAACCGGTTGATGGTGACGCCGCCGGTCGAAGTAGGCAGCCCGGCCAGCATGGCGGA
>Ga0224558_1003145_pt1 | contig 14137 bp, 19 predicted proteins | sample 714S32024metaG_FD_180682 | JGI IMG/M metagenome (GOLD analysis project Ga0224558, IMG submission 180682) | Peat soil microbial communities from Stordalen Mire, Sweden - 717 S3 20-24 | ecosystem: Environmental > Terrestrial > Soil > Wetlands > Peat | place: Sweden: Norrbotten County, Stordalen... | reverse complement strand
GCCCGCGGCGCCTGTGCCTCTCTGGGCCCGGGCGCCAGTGGCCCTAGTGGGTGACGGGCGAGCAGACGTGCTCGAGGTCGTGCGCCCCACGGACGCGGGTGAGTTCACCTGAGGCAGGTCGGTGACGCCTTTGGGCGCAACGAGGCCCTGCTTCTGGGCCTCCGAGAGCACGTTTGCGGGCTGTTCGAGCTGAGCGACTCGCAGCTCCAGGTCCCGGTGCTGGCCGAGCTGTGTGCTCAGCTGGTCCTGCAACCGCGTCAGACGGACCTGGCCCTGTGTCAGATATGCCTGGGCACCGGCAACCGCGAGAAGGCTGCCGACAGCGACCACAACTGCCAGCACGACAACGAGACGCCCGGTTAGACGCGGGCGCTGCCGGCGCCCTTCTATCACTTTCAGCGCGCGCTCGCGAGGCGGCAGGTCGCCTGCGACCTGCGATCGGCGCGACCTCACCTGCGAGGCGCTGAGGGCCATTAGACGCTCACGTCTCCGATCACTCCGAACGAACCACTGACCGAAGGACCGTCCGCCCCATCGACATCCGCCACTTCAAGACCAGTTCTCTCGAAAGCACGCAGACGCGCGCTTTCGGCGCGCCGGTTCCTCGTGACCTCGATGGGCGTCGGTCGGCGGGCACCCCGGAACACCAGTCGACCCGAAGGCCGCGCACCGCAGGTGCACGGCAACCCCGGAGGGCAGGTACAGCCCCCGGAGACCGCCTGGGCAAAGGCGGACTTGACCAGTCGGTCTTCGCCCGAATGGTAGGAGAGAGCGATGCAACGGCCACCAGGAGCCAGGGCGGCGATCGCCTCGGGCAAAGTGCTGCTCAACAGCTCGAGCTCCTCGTTCACCGCGACACGAAATGCCTGAAAGACACGTCGCGCCGGGTGTCCTCCGTGTCGACGCGCGGCGGCGGGAATGGCAGCGCGCACCACCCCGGACAGCTGACCGGTGCTCAACACGGGACGAGCGCGCGCAACCGCTCGGGCTATGCGCCTGGCAAAACGCACCTCGCCGTTGGCCGTGAACAATCGGGTCAGCTCATCCTCCTCCCATCTGTTTGCCACGTCGGCTGCCGTGGGACCGGTGGTCGGGTCCATCCGCATGTCGAGGGGCGCGTCGTGCCAGTACGAGAAGCCTCGTTGCGGGGTGTCCAGCTGCAGGGAACTGACTCCCAAGTCGAACAGCACTCCGCTCAGGCTCCCTGCGCGAGCCCCTGCGCGGGCGGCCTCTTCACCGAGCCGGTCGAAACGGGCGTGGCGGACGATCGCCCGACCTCTGTACACGGACAAGCGCTCCGAGGTCGCGCGCACGGCCTCGGGATCGCGATCGAGGCACAACAGGTGTAGGTGTGCATGCGCGGCGAGAAGCGCAGCCGAGTGTCCCCCTGTGCCCGTCGTGACGTCGACCACCCATCCTGCAGGCACCGGAGCGAACAGGGCGACCACCTCGTCCACCATCACAGGCTCGTGCCATTGCACCTGGGGCATGCGCAGCCCCTCGACCGGCGGGATGCCGTCGGGAGAGGTTCTCCTGCGACTCGGTTGGAAGTGGGCGGAGGAGGAGTCTTCCACCGAACCAGCCGAGGGGCTGCGCATGCCCCGGGTTTCTCTGGCGCTGCTGTCTTCTTCCAAGATGCTCGTCAGTCGTCTGCTCCCTCGATCAAGCGCTGTTCCTCGGGGCCCACCTTCTCCTCCCAGCGCCCCGGTTCCCACAACTCGACTCGGTCTATGGCACCGAGCACGAGCACGTCGTTCTCGAGAGCTGCGTAGGTGCGCAGGTGCACCGGGATCATCATGCGCCCCTGTCGGTCGATCTCCAACGGGCCTACGTTCGACGACCAGAACCGCACCTCGTTGCGTTCGCTGCGACCCAAGCTCTGACGGTCGCGCATCTTGTGCATCTGTGAGTCGAACTGCTCGGGAGTCCACAGCGCCAGGCACCCATCGAGGTACTGCGTGAGGTACCCACCGTGCTCGAAGGGACCGCGGAACTTCGCCGGCAGGATCACCCGTCCCTTGCCGTCGATCGCGTGCTCGTACCTTCCGAAGAACTCTTCCATCGCCACGAGCTCCCACGACACTCCCCCCGCCAGCCTGGGGCCCTCCCTTTCACACCACTTTGCGCCACTTTACGCCCCAGCGCCTCCTCCGTCAACAAGAACCCCCCACTTCGGTCCCTCAGCCGCATCCGAGCCTCAACACTCGTAGTCTCGAGCCGTGAACAGGGGCGCCTCGAAGCGGTGAGCCCCCTCGAGCTCACCCTGGTGCTCTTCGCAGTCGGCGCCGTTGGCGGCTGGCTCGGTGCTCTTCTCGGTCTCGGTGGTGGGTTCATCGTCGTGCCGGCACTCACTCTCGTCCTCGGGATGAACATCCGCCTCGCGATCGGAGCATCGATCGTCGCCGTAATCGCTACCTCGAGCGGGGCGGCGGTTGCGTACGTGCGCGACCACATTGCGAACATGCGTATCGGGATGTTCCTCGAGATGGCGACGAGCACCGGCGCGGTGACAGGCGCCTTCCTCGGCTCGATTCTGGTGCCGCGGGTGCTGTACGTGATCTTCGCCGTCGCGCTGGGCCAGTCGGCGATCGCCGTGGCGCGTCGTAAGAGCTTCGAGCACCGACCGGCCCAGCCGCCCGATCCTTTAGCCGACAGCCTTGGATTGCACGGTTCTTATCCCGATGCGGCGCGAGGACGCGTGGTGACCTACCGTGTGGCGCGCACCAAGATCGGCCTCCTGCTCATGTACGTGGCCGGCACAGTGAGCGGCCTGCTGGGCGTGGGGTCAGGGACGTTGAAGGTGCCGGCCATGGACCTGGCCATGGGCCTCCCCATAAAGGTCTCCACGGCCACGAGCAACTTCATGATCGGCGTGACGGCAGCTGCGTCGGCCGGCGTCTACTTTGAACGCGGCGACGTGAACCCGCTCATCTCCGCACCGGTTGCCCTTGGCGTGCTCGTGGGGGCCCTGGGCGGCGCGCGGTTGCTTTCGGGCATCGACCCGCGCCGTTTGCGCGCGCTGTTCGCGATCGTGGTGTTCGCAGTCGCCCTCGACATGCTGGTGAAGGGAGTGACTTGAAGAGCTTGAGGAACGCGTCGTCGCGAAGGAGGTCGTCACGCAGCGAGCCGTCGATGGAGCCGGATCAGAAACTCGGGCCGGGCCAATCCACCGACAGCGCCTCCGAACGAACGATCCGACGACTCGCACCAGCGGTGTCAGGCGTGCTGCGTGTCGGAGTCGTGATCAGTTCCTCGGTAATCGCTGCAGGTGTCGCCTTGACATTCGTCTCCTCGGCTTCGTACACCTCGGCACGCCGAGCCGTGCCTCAGCTTCGGCGCGGCGTCCTTCACCCTGCGGGACTACACGCGCCCCGCACGGTCGCCGCCGTGGTGAACGGGGTGGGACACGGTGACGGACCTGCACTCGTGATGCTGGGTCTTCTTCTACTGATAGCCACACCCGTGCTCCGCGTAGCCGTCAGCACGATTGGTTTTGCCCTCGACCACGACACCCGCTTCGTTCTCATCACTCTGGTAGTGCTGGCCGTACTGGTCGGCTCGTTCGCAATCGCGACATGAGATGAGGTCTCACCAACCGAGTTCCACAACTCGATCCTCGACCACGACCGACGTCAGGGCAAAGACCGTTCAACTTCGCGTTCGATCATCGCGATCGTCGACGAACCACCAGCTTCGGGATCGACGCCTGGTAAAGCGTCGCGCAGCCCCGTGGCTGCGTTAGTGAGATCGCTGATCGCCTGCGCGGCCTGGTCTTTCTCCAAGGACATGAGGCCCACGACCGAAGAGGGGTCCCATCTCAACGCGGCGACTGTGAAGAAGCGTGCTCCTTCACGCGTTCGGCGCTGGGCAATACCCACGACCTTGACGCCTGCCACGTTCACCTCGCCGGGACCCAGGCCAGCGAAGCAGACGAGGCGTGACCATTTGGTCTCGATCGACCGTCCTTGGTGCACCTCGAGGTCGTGCACACCGAGCGCCGCGAGAGCTCGCGCCCACGCCTCCCCGAGCCAGCGGGCGCAGCGAACGACGTCCTCATCCCACAGCGCGTCACCACGCGGCATCCAGAAGTCGATCCACACCTGTGCCCCGGGAGCAACGAACACTGCGCCTCCTCCGGCAGGACGCCGCGCGATCTCCACCGCGTCGCGAGCACAACGCTCAACCGACACCGCCTCGGCGCGCTGCGCGCCACCGAGCACCAGCGCGGCCCCGGTGACATGACAGGTGGCGACGGTACGGCGATGCAGCTCCTCGGCCGGCGGCCATCGACCACACAGCGAGGCGGCGCTGCCGAAACGATCTTGTCTTGACCAGCAAGAAGCGTCGCTCACCTCAGGCGGTGAGCGACTGCTCGCCCAGATACGGAGCCCATTCCTCAGGTGCCCCTCCACTCGTGGCGAGCAGCCACACCCGTTGCCTCGGAGCAACGGGGTGACTACGAAGCACAAGGCCCACCTCGTACGGAAGGCGGTCCTCCTTGCGGGTGTTGCAGCGGCGACAGGCGGCGACGACGTTGTCCCATACGTGAAGCCCGCCCCGGCTGCGTGGAACCACGTGGTCGATGCTCTCCGCCGTCGACCCGCAGTACTGGCACCGGTGGTGGTCGCGAGCAAAGACCGTGCGACGGTTCACCGCCAGCGTCCGGTCGCGCGGTACGCGGACATAACGTGCAAGTCGCACGATCGACGGCTCGGGGAACGTCGTTCTCTCGGAGCGGAAGATGCGCTCGGTGGAATGAACCAGCTCGGCCTTCGTGGCGAGGACGAGCAACAGCGCTCGTCGCGTCGAGACAACACCGAGCGGCTCGAACGTGGCGTTGAGCACGAGCGCCCGGCTCGTCCCTTCAGCACCAGCGCCATCCTCGGCCGACATCAGGCACGAGGCTACCAAGACGTGCATCGTTCCTTCGACAAGTTCGCTGGGCCGAGGCAGGTGATCTGATCGTCGGCAGTCCATTCATCTTCTGTGCCAGTCGCGCACGTCTCGGCACCAACGAAGGAAGGAGCGAACGTCCTGCGCAGTGGGAGCAGTCTTCCCTTCACCCCCGTAAGCGGTCTCGAGTCGGAACCGCCACAAGTCCGGATCGGGCACGGGTAATGGAGGCCACCGGCGCCACCAGCCGGGCTTGGCCATACGAAGCGTCTCCGTCACCGTGACGGGCCAGAGCGAAGGCCGCCACAGTACGGCCATCACGACTGCTGCTGCTGTGCGCGCCTCCACGGACGACCCACGACGATTTCCCCTTGCGCCCCTTGCGCTTGCTGCGGTCACGTCCGCGAACCGAGCAACTGACGCCCAACGCCGCGCCAACCAATAGCTCCCGCCCCCACCAGAGGCCCGCGTGCACCGAGCCCGGCAGGGACGATGCGAGTCGACATGGAGAACGACAACCGCGCCCGCTGTTGTAGCTCTGTATTCGCCGCCGCGAAGAACGGAGCTCCGAACCCGAGGGCCACCGAGCCCGCCACGACTGCCAGCTGCAAGTCGAGCAGCGCCGACACTGATGCGACCGCCCGCCCCACCAGCTTCCCGGTGCGCTCCACAACCTCCGGTGGCGCCTCTGATGCGGGACGTCCTGTAGCCACGGCGATCGCCGTGCCCGACGCCTCTGCCTCCAGGCAACCTCGCGCTCCGCACCCGCACACACGACCTCCGGGCTCGACGATCATGTGGCCCACGTGTCCGGCGTTGCCGCTGGCGCCCTCCAGCACGCGTCCCTCGAGCACGATGCCCCCACCGACTCCGGTGGAAACGACCATTCCGATGAAGTTGCCCCTGCCTCGAGCAACGCCGACCCAACCCTCCCCTAGGGTGAACGCCTTGGCGTCGTTGTCCACGCTCACGCTGAGCCCCGTCAGGCGTGCCAACCGCTCGCGGACCGGGAAATCTCGCCAGGCCGGGATGTTGAGCGGCGACACCGTTCCCTCTGTGGGAGACATCGGGCCCCCGCAGCCGACCCCGCACACCACGACCTGGCTTTCGCTCCCCCCTCGTGCGGACGGACGGTCCCCCTCGAGCACTCCGGACACCAGGTTCGCCAAGGCGCCGAAGAGAACCTCTGGGTCCTCGGTGCGCGGGGTGAGGATCCGAGCGTCACGAACCACCCGCCCGTCCCCCGACACGAGCCCAGCCGCCATCTTGGTCCCGCCGACGTCAAGGGCCAGGCACAACTCCACGACGCGGCACCATAACCGCGACTCGGAGCACCGTCACCGGTCGCGGCGGAAACGTTCCCGAAACCAGCTGCGAGTGTCGGTCACGGCGTGGCCGATCCCCTCCGAGCGCAAGGAGCGGCCGATGTCCTCCCATCCCGCCTTCCCCATGCGGCGGAGGTTGGTCCAGAACATGACCAGAGAGGCGAACATCATCAAGACACCGAGGGAACCCACGGCGACTGACGTGGTGAAGAAGACGAGCATGACCGTCAAGCCGGCGGCGAACCCGAGAACCGACCACTTGAGGTAGCGACCCGCGTAGCGGTAGACGTTCTCGGAGCGAACGCGGTCCGCGAAGGCCGGGTCCTGCTCGACAAGTGCCTGCTCCAGTTCCTGTAGGACCTGCTGCTCGTGCTCCGAGAGCGGCAATCTCGGCTCCCTTCCACCCATGCCTGAGCGTATCTCGCAGCCAGATCAATCTTCGCGCAGCCGCTTAGACAGGACAACGGCCCCCTACCTCGCAGATCCACTCGGTCCCCATCGCGCGTCTCCCCAGCGTTTCACCGAAATTCCGTCCGGCCCGACAAGAGCAGCCGAAGAGACTGCTGACCGGCCGTAGCGAACGCGGATCTGCGTCACCGCCGCTTCCACCTCCTCCCACGCCGCCTCGCGGTCCACAAGTGCGTCACGATCGGCTCCGGGATCGGCTCCGGACAGCTCACCTGGCACGAACCAGTGGCGCAGGCCCGTTCCCGAAACCGTCTCGAAGCCCGTCTCGAAAGACAGCTGGCGGCTCATGGCACTGCCTCGTGCCAGCGCCGACAACGACACACCCAGAAGCCGCACACCGCGGCTGACCTCGACGGAGCAAAGCAAGGCCCCGGCAACCGCGGCAATGGCACGTGCGGAGTCGGTCGCGCTCTGAAGCGTCTGGGAGCGTGAGATCGTGCTGCGGTCGGGGTGGCGGACCTTCAAGGTGATGGTTCGCCCACGCAGGTCAGCCTCGCGAAGCCGACTTGCCACGCCATCGGCCATCCGCACGACATGGCGATGAAGGCTTTCGGGGTCTCGCAGATCCACGGCGAAGGTCTCCTCGTGGCCCACGGACTTCGTCTCGCGCAAACCCTCCACCGGTCGGTCGTCTTCGCCATTCGCCAAAGTGGCCAGACGGCGACCGTTGGCGCTGCCCAACAGCATGCGAAGAGCCTCGTCGGGGATCGCGGCCAGGTCGCCCACGGTCATGACACCGAGCCCCTCGAGACGCCGAGCGGTGGCGGGGCCCACGCCCCACAAGGCCTTGATGGGCAGTGGGTGCAAGAAGGAGAGCTCATCGCTCGGAGCCACGACCACCACGCCAGGACCTGGACGGTTTCCTCGCGGGGATGGAACTGGCTTCGCGGCTCGCGACGCCAGCTTCGCCAATAGCTTCGTGCGGGCCACCCCGACGCAGCAGCTCAAACCCAGCTCCTCTAGAACTGCGCCTCGGATACGCTCGGCAATCACCGGTGGTGAACCGATCAAGCGGCGTGCGCCCGATACGTCCAGAAAAGCCTCGTCGAGGGCGACTGGCTCGATCAGAGGGGTGAAGCGGAGCAGAACGCAATGAAGACACTCGCTGGTCTCGGCGTACCGGTCGTAGCGACCCTCGACGAACACGGCGTGGGGGCAGCGACGGCGTGCCTCGTAAGACGACATTGCCGAGTGGATCCCGTACGCACGTGCTTCGTACGTGCACGACGCCACGACCCCCCGAGCGCCCGTTCCTCCCACGATCACAGGTTTCCCGGCGAGGCTCGGGGCATCGAGCACCTCGACCGAGGCGAAGAAGGCGTCCATGTCGACGTGCAAGATCTCGCAAGCCTCGGTGCCGCCCGGCACTCGGGGCGCGTCCGGTGTCGACATGAGCTCAGGCACCGAGCCGCAGCCGCCGAAAGCCTTCCGCAAAAGCCACACCTGCCCGATGCCCGTCCTCCTCGGCTCGCAACCGCACGGCCAGCCGGGCCCACTCGCCGCCGTCCACGAACTGGCTGTGGTGACACGACACGGCGTCCACCTTCTCTTCGATCGTGCTCGTCACATCTACCCAGACGGTGGGTTCCAGGGTCCCCGACATCAGTACGGTCTCCACTTGATGGGCAGGTCCGGCCTCGGGGAAGTAGTGCGGTAGAGCCGCCGCGGGTGACAACGCGTCGAGGACGGCGAACCCCACCACGCGATGGTCGCGGTGGTTGAAGTAATCCTCACCGAAGAACACGGCCGTCGGGTCCGGACAAAGGACGATGGCCGGACGCAACCGCCTGATCATGCCCACGAGCTGAACGCGCAGAGCGTGGTCGTCGGAGAGCTCGCCGTCGGGGTAGCCGAGGACTTGCTGTTCCGCCACCCCGAGCAGATCGGCGGCCTTCGCTGCCTCAGCTGCCCGACACCGAGCGAGCGTGACCGGGTCCGCCGCGGGATCCGAGGTGCCTTTGTCTCCGTTGGTGCAGATGGCAACGTGCACCTCGGCTCCGCCTCGCGCCCACCGGGCCAGCGTCCCCCCGCACGAGACGTCTGGGTCGTCGGGATGGGCATAGATCGCCAGCACCCGAGTGGGTATGCCTTCGATGAGCTCGGGCACCGCCCGTCAGCCCCGGCGCTTCGGCTCTGTGGTCTTCGTGAGGAGGCCGACTTCGCGCTGGAAGTCACCGACGTCCTCGAACCCCTTGTACACCGACGCAAAGCGCAGGTAGGCGACCTCGTCGACCACGCGGAGGCGCTCGAGCACGGCGACTCCGATCTGCTGGCTCGCGACTTCCGCGCCCTGGCCCCGCAAGGACTCCTCGACTTGCTGGGCCAGCTCCTCGAGCGCCACGTCAGTCACAGGTCGGTTCTTGGTCGCCGCCCTCATCCCTTCCACGAGCTTCGAGCGGTCGAAAGGCTCACGTTGTCCGCAACGCTTCTCCACCCATAACGGTGCTTCCTCCAGTCGCTCGTACGTGGTGAAACGGCGCCCGCATGACAGGCATTCGCGTCGGCGGCGAATGGCAGCGCCGTCCTCGGCAAGACGCGAGTCCACCACCTTGTCGTCGAGCCCGCGACACCACGGACACTGCACGCAAGCCACCGTACCGCTGGTGGGCGACGCGTTCGAGAATAAAGAGCAGCGGCTTACCACAGCGCTGGTGGGCGACCCGTTCGAGAGCACACAGCGGGGAGTCAAAGCGCGGTCGAGTCAGGGAAGAACCACGCGCTCACCGGGAACGATCGTGTCCCCGCCAACCTGGGCTGCTAGTCGAGCCTCGACCGGACGCGGGTCACCTCCGGGAGCGAGCCGCTCGGCGATCGTCCACAGCGTGTCACCCGGCTGCACCACATAGAGAACGTGCGGGGCCACCTGGTGCCTGGCCTGCGTAGAACCGGGGGTCGCTGGGGGACGCCCCCCGGCTCCACCCCAAGGCAGGGCAAGCGCGACGACGAGTGCCGTCGCCAAGCTTCCGAGAAGGAACCGAACCCGTCGTTGGCCGGCACGATGAGCCGGCAAGGCGCGACCGCCTGCCGTGCCGCTCCTCGCCGTCACGGCGTCCTCATACCTGAGCGAACACGTGTTCGCCATCGCGCCATCAGAACACGAACGCGTGTTCGTGTCAAGCCCCAGATGCGGGCTTTGCACCACAAGTGCCTAGGGAGGGCGATTTCTGGTGCAAACGGGGTTTCTGCACCAAAAAGGGCAGCCCGGACCTACTGTTCCTTGGCGTGCTATTTCTCTTGGGACAACTCCCAGCTCCCAGCGACACCTGGCTCAACATCATGACCGGCCTCGGTGCCGGGGCGGCCGTGGCAGGAGTCCTCGGTGGTGCTTATCTCGCTGGTCGTTACGGCCGCAGGGCAAGCGTTTCAGTCCAGGCCGAGGCGCATGAGAACCCCGGTGGGGTCCTGATAGTCGCCCGCCCCTCGGTTAAGTCGGTCGGGATCTTCCGTGTCAGGTTCCAAAAGGAGCGGGGTGCGGTAGTCACCGCTACGGAAATGTGGGTGGACGGAGACGGAGAGGTCCGCGCCGATGGACGCGCTCGGTGCCAGCCAGACGTTTTTGGGAAGGGTTCGCTTGTTGAGGGTGCCGAGGAGCTAATGACCACGGTCACGATCCAAATGCCCAAACCGACGGACCCGGTCATCGGATGGGCCGTGGAGCTAGAGATCCGGGCGAGACACCGCTTTTTGTACTACCTCCTTAAAGTCATCCCCAAGGTCGGGGACAAAGGGTATTTCTGGACCGATCAGGTCGTCGTTCCTCGACCTCCGCCACCCCAGAAAGTCATACACTGATGGCGGAAAGGGGACACGATGACCGACGAAAAGGACCAAGCCCCAGCGACAGGGGGCGACCAGCCTGCTGCTGCTCAGCCGAGCGCGGCGAAAGAGGCACAGGTCAGAGTCGACCTGGTAGAGGGTCAGAACAGGGCCGAGTGGGTCGACGAGTTCGCGCAACGAGCAAACATCGGCGACCGGAGACCCCTGCATGGCATCGTCACAGCGGAACCGGTGACAGGAGTTGCGCCGTCTGCGACCCCTGCGACCCCTGCGACCCCTGCGACGACTCCTGCGACTCCGACCGCCAGCCCTGCCAGCACACCGGCCGACCAGTCGGGAGACGGTTCATCGGAGGGTGGTTCCTAGCCCACCAACTCAGCACAATTGGTAGTTCCGAACTCGGGGACGGCCAGCCCAAGTTCGTGAATGCAGGCGATCAGCACGCACAGGTTGTGCGCGATCACCTTGCACAGCACTTCGTTCATCTGGCCCACGTCGGACTTGCTGCGAAGCGCGTCTCCGAACTTCCTCTTGATCATGCTGAACGTTGTCTCGACGTTCGACCGCTTGTGGTAGTGGGCCAGGAACGTGTCTCGCTGGTAGACGAACAGGTGGTACATCCTCACCCACGCACTCGCCTCAATCCCCGGGAGTACGGCGTTGGGGTCGTGGATGGCTGGAATGCCGCCGACCCGATGAGCCCTGAAGGGAATGTACGGCACGGCCCCAAGGTCCGTTACTGCCTGAAGGTTTGGGCGTCCCGAGTACGCCTTGTCGGCCGTCACGTCCCGCATGGCGAAGTTCTCGGCTGTCGAGGCAAGCAACGGTCGAAAGTAGTTGTAGTCGGCTCCGCGCCAATCAGTCAGTTCCACGGACGTGACGATGTTTGTCCGAACTCCCGTCATCGCGTGGAGCTTCACCCACTCTCGCTTCGTTTGTTCCTTCCCCCACTTGTGGTCGAACCAACGAGCGAACCGCGAGGTGGTGAAGCCGGTCGAGTCAACGGCAAAGTCCGTCTCGACGCCCTTGAGCGGGAGTGCGGACAACTCGACCAAACCGCGAAGGGCGCTCGTCATCTCGGGAGAACGCAGGTAACGAAGCACGGTGTTGAAATGGGGATCGGCTTCGGTCAAACCGTTCGCCTTGGACTCGCGAACGTCAGTGTCGAACCGACGAGCAGAAAGACCTTCGTACACCCGGAGCACGGAGGCGAACGCCATGTCGCTTATCGGCATACGGGGGCGTCCGCGGCCGCGTGGCGGGTTCTGGAGGGTGCTGCACAGATCGGCAAGCATCGGACGGAACCGTTCCTTCTCCTCGGTCTGAGCGGCGTTGTACGCGGTCCAGTCTTGGGTGTAGGTGACTTTCATCTCCTGCGTCAGCACGGTGCCGTCCAAGTCCACTGTCTGGCGTCGGACCACCAGTTCGACAGCGAAGACGTGTTTGCAGGGCTGTCCGCGGGTCTCGAAATCAGGGCAGTTGCAGCCCCACGGCTGCACCCCAGGAGGAGGCGGTACGAGGCCCTGGGCCACCTTGTAGGTGGTCGTTGGCGCGGGTACCACCCGGTAGGTACCTGGCCCGCTCTGGCTGGGGACGATCCATCCCTTTGCGTCGCGGCGAAGGGGCATCGTCGCCGCAATCTGCATTCCCCGCATTTCCCGTCCGTCCATCTCGCACCTCCTAGACTGTACCTACTAGTAATATACCATATGGTACAGTGGGGGTCAATACCTAGGAGGTATATACATGAGGGTAAGTACCGGATCACCACCAAGGGCAGGAATGGCAAAAGTCCAGGTAGATGCCTGGAAATGCGAGCGGTGCGGGCACGTCTGGATGCCGCGCGAGGTCGATATGGCACCTCGGGTCTGTCCCAGGTGCAAGAGCCCCTACTGGGACCGGCCCAGGAAGCCGAAGAAAGAAACCTAGGCTGTAACACGCGTCCCCTGGACCCGACTCGAACGGGCATCTCGCACTTAGACGGAGGCGGCTCTTTCCAGTTGAGCTACCAGGGGGTTAGGGGGTCCTGGGGGGTCGGGCCGCAAACCATGGCCCCCCGGGACTCGAACCTCGATGTCTTCGGGCCTGGCTTGCTATGCGCCTCCTCTCAAACTTTCCACCAGGGGAATGACATACCTGTCATTCGATTGTTACCTGGGAGTCCTGCGCAGAACGAGAGGATGAATCACGAAAGGTGGGGAAATCGGCCGCAGCGCAGGGGACGACTCTGTGGACAAATACGAGAGCACTGAAATGAGCCCACAGACGCGCAACGGCCCCCGCCCGAAGACGGGGGCCATCGCTTGGGTTGAGGAGGAGTTGCCCCTACGCCCCCCCCTATCGGCAGATCGGGTGCCGACCTTTAGCCCTTTGGGAAAAAACTTCAGGACCCTGGGGTCCCTTCACTCCGTAGAGCCGCCCTCGTTCTCCCAGTCGTCGTCTTGCGCTTCTGTCGGAGGTTTTTCCCGGTGCTTCCCCGAGATGCCCTTGGGGTCCACCTTCAGGGCAGCGGCGACCCGCTCCTCGACCTCGTCCATCGTGAGCGGCTCGACGACTTCGTCCGGGGGAGGGTCGTGGGGACTCTTGGGCACGGCCCCAGCCTATTTCTCAACACGGCCCTTTTGGTGCATATCACCGATTTACGGTGCAGGAAGGGCTTGTGGTGCAAAGCCCCAGATGCGACCAGATGCGAGGCGGTGGCGAACAGGTGTTTGCCTTAAGCGCCCGAGAGAGATATCATCCACGAACTGGTGTTCGGACCGTCCGAGACAGACGACCCGAAAGCTGAACGCCAGCAGGCGGTCCAGATGCCGGCCGCCCGTTTCACGGTCGAGGGGAACAGCCCCGAGGACCCAGCGAGGGAGACATGGCCGAGGCACTCACAGGCAAGCGACAGGAGATCATGGAGTACATAGCTCAGAGCCTGCGTGAGAAGGGTTACCCCCCGTCGGTGCGCGAGATCGGGGAGGCGGTGGGCCTGGCGTCTTCGTCGACCGTGCATGCGCATCTGGCCCTCCTTCAACGCGAGGGGTACCTGCGGCGTGACCCCACGAAGCCCCGGGCGATGGAGGTGCGTTACGACCCCTCCTCCAAGGCGGCGATGGCAGCAAGGCCTGTCCGACATGTCCCGCTCGTAGGCGACGTCGCCGCGGGCACCGGGGTACTGGCCATTGAGAACGTCGAGGAGTTGCTGCCTCTCCCGGAGGACTTCACTGGCACAGGCTCTTTGTTCATGCTCAGGGTGCGAGGCGAGTCGATGATCGAAGCGGGGATCCTCGACGGCGACTTCGTGGTCGTCCGACAACAGCCCGATGCCGAGAACGGGGACGTGGTCGTGGCTGGTATCCCTGACGGCGAGGCGACCGTAAAGACATTCGCTCGTCGTCACGGCAAGATCATTCTCACACCTGCGAACCAGGCGCTCTCCCCCATCGAGCTCGACCCGGCCGATGTGAGCATCTACGGAACGGTGGTCACCGTCCTTCGCCGCCTTTGACGGTGCCACAGGCACGGCCGCCAGGCCGATCCGACGTCGCTTCGCAGCTCAGGCATCTCTGACAGAGCGCTTCTAGTCAAGGGGGTGTCCCCGTAGGGGACTCCCTATTTGTGTCCTTAGCGCGGCGAACCGACTGGTTGGTTCTTGTTTGCGGGCGCGCCAATGAGGAGTCGGGGTC
>Ga0224558_1003144_pt1 | contig 14154 bp, 11 predicted proteins | sample 714S32024metaG_FD_180682 | JGI IMG/M metagenome (GOLD analysis project Ga0224558, IMG submission 180682) | Peat soil microbial communities from Stordalen Mire, Sweden - 717 S3 20-24 | ecosystem: Environmental > Terrestrial > Soil > Wetlands > Peat | place: Sweden: Norrbotten County, Stordalen... | reverse complement strand
TGGTGAGGCAATCTACGAGACTCGGCCATGGAAGGTCTACGGCGAAGGCCCCAACAGCATAAAGGCCGGGTCCTTTCAGGGCGGGAGCATCAAGAAACTGGGAGAGAAAGATATCCGCTTCACGCGCAATAAGGCGAACACCGTGATCTACGCGCTGGTGCTAGGCTGGCCGGCAGAATCGATTGCAGTGCAGTCTCTGGGGCTCTCAGCGGCAACAAGACCAGGGAGAATTGGCAAGGTGAAACTTCTGGGAACCGACCAGGAAGTGAGTTGGAAGCAGCAGACCGATGCTCTGCAGGTGGAGCTTCCAAAGCTTTATAAACCGGCGGTTGATTATGCCGCGGTACTTCAAGTCACATTGGCGTAAGCGGAAGTGGGGTGGGGCGGATCGACGGTGCAAGACCGTCTATAACTGGTCGAAGCGCAACCAGCTTTATGGCGATTTGCCCGCCCGCCACATCCGGCCCTTCGTTGAGCTCGGCCTGGGGTTTAGAATCTAAGCACGAACGCTGGTTGTTAAACGTCTACCGAGCGGGTCAAAAGGAAATGTCTATGAATCGATTTGCGGGCGTTTTCTTCGTTCTTCTCCTTTCTCCAATTGCACTTTCAACAGGGGCATGCGGCGGTGGAAGCCAGGGAGGCGGGGGGACGACGAGTCAGAATCCCACTACGCCAACGGTTACCGTCACACCGGCATCCAGCAGCATAACCACCGCGCAATCGCTTTCGGTCACCATTGTGGTTTCCGGATCGAGTGGCGCGCCGACCGGCTCGGTGGTACTGTCGAGCGGCAACTATACTTCCGCCGCGACCTCCCTCGTTTCCGGTTCGGCGACCATCACTATTGCGGCGGGATCGCTGGCCGCAGGCTCAGACACGCTGACCGCCAAGTACACGCCGGACAGCGTCAGTTCCGCGACCTATAACAGCGCCTCCGGAACCGCCTCTGTGGCCGTCACGGTGCCTGCAACCACGCCTACCGTAACCGTCACACCGGCATCCAGCAGCATCACCACCACGCAGTCGCTTTCAGTGGCCATTGCAGTCACCGGAACCAGCGGCACGCCGACCGGCTCGGTGATTCTCTCGAGCGGCAATTATGCTTCCGCCGCGACCACCCTCAGTTCCGGTTCGGCGACCATTACGATTCCGGCTGGGTCGCTTGGAACGGGATCCGACACGCTGACCGCGAAGTACACGCCGGACAGCGCCAGCTCCGGAATCTACAACAGCGCCTCCGGAACTGCCTCGGTGACCGTCACCGCGAATAGTGGCACCGCCGTTACGGTTAACGTCGATGTTCTTGCGAACCGGCATACGATCAGCCAGTTTGTTTACGGGAATAATGACGAGACGATTTCGGACATATCCGACGCAGGCTACACCTATTCACGATGGGGCGGGAATGACGCGTCGAACTACAACTGGAAGTTGCAAACCCGCAATGCCGCCGCAGATTATTACTTTGAAGACTACGGAGGCGCGGGCGACCAGGTCCAACTTATTTCCCAAACCCAAAATGCAGGCAGCCATGCTTTGACGACGATGGCAATGATGGATTGGGTGGCCCAGGCATCCGGCTGGAGCTTCTCCGTCGCAATCTTTGGCGCGCAATGCTCCGTCGATCCCTACAACACCGACGCCGGAAACGGCCAGAAGCCAGACTGCCAGACCCCTGTGACCACCAACGCCGTCACCACGGCCTACTACCCGCTGGTAGACACCGCACAGGAGTGCCCGTCGGGAACCACCGATGGAACCACTTGCATCGACCGCGAAACCTGGGCGAAGGCTCTGGCTACGGCCTTCGGTGGCGGAACGTGCCCCGTGCCGTATTCGCAGATCACCTCTTGCCATTTCTACGACATGGACAACGAACCCGATATTTGGAATGGGACACACCGGGATGTCCACCCCGTAGCTTCGGGCTATGACGAACTTGCCAACCTCTATGAGACAGAGGCGACGAATCTCAAGACATGGGATCCGGCGGCAGTACGCTTTGGTCCAGTCTTCTGCTGCTGGTGGTTCTACTGGAATGGCGCCAACGGCAATGACAAGGCCGATCACGGCGGTGTGGACTTCCTGCCCTGGTGGTTGAATCAGATTTACTGGTTCGACAAGATCAATGGCGCACGCACGCTGGACGTCTTCGATATCCATGCATATGCAGACTGCGGCCCTACCACCAATTTCACCAGCGCACAGCTTCAGGCGGCTACGGCTAAGTGTGCCGGCTATTACTGGGATCCAGCCACTGTGAACCCGGATACGGACAACACATATACGACCAATGAGGAGCCAAATCCTGGCATCCCCTTCCACATTCCGCGCTTCAGGGCCATGGTCAACGCCATCTACCCAGGAACGCCACTGTCCTACACCGAGTGGGGCGCCGGCCTTGCCGCAAACAGCGGATCGGACTTTTCAACTGCGATCGCCGACGCGGACACCTTGGGCGTCTTTGGACGCGAGGGACTTAGCTTTGCCTCGCGCTGGGGCGGGCCGTCGCCGGGCACTGCCGAGTACTTGGCCTGGAAGATGTACACCAACTATGACGGCTCGCACGACAGATTCGGCACAGTGTCTGTATCCGACAGCAATAACGGAAATTCGAATCTCTTTTCCAGCTACGCCGCGCTCAACACAACCGGCACAACAATGACCATCATGGTCCTGAACAAGGATCCGGCCAACGCAGCGGAGGTCACGTTCAACCTGAACGGATTCAGCGCCAGCACCTATGTTGCGTACACGCTGTCCTCCACGGCCTCAAGCTCCATAGCGGCTTCCAGTTCGACGGCTTGGAACGCGACGCAGAGCTTCACGCCCTACAGCATAACCCTGTTGGTGATCAACGGAAGCGAAGCCTCAACACCCGCATCGGAGTGGTACCTAAATCCAGACGACCTGATGATTCCCGCCACGGGGACGGCCACTCTTCATCCGGCGATCTCGAGCGGCAGTGCGAACGTGACGCTCACCTCGGCGGTCTTCGACGCCTACGAGGGTGCACCGGCCTGTACCGTCGTATCGCTCGCGCTGACCAATGCCACCATCGCTGCGTCACAGCCCGGAACCATCACCGTGAACGCAGGCAGCACTCCCGGTTTCTGCCACTATACTGTCACCGGCAGCGACGGCACAGCAACCCAGACCCAGGGCGGATGGATCCTTGTCGGCAATCCTCCCGCTACGCTTACCCAGTCGGGCACCAATCAATCGGGCAGCGTGGGAACGGCTCTGTCGCAACCTCTCACCATCACGTTGGCCCCCGGCCAGTCAGGAGGCTCGGCCAGTGGCGCGGGCATTCTGTTTACCACCTCGGCCGGTACACTCTCCAACGGCACCACAAGCGGGACCAGCGTAATTGCATTAACCAACTCCTCGGGTGTTGCCTCGGTCACTTTGACGTTGCCTTCGGCCAAGGGAACGGTAACTGTCACCGCACAGGATCAGTTCGCACTTGGCGGAACTTCGGTCACTTTTACAGAAACCGCCAACTAAATCCGCAGAAAGCCTAACAGGCCCTCCATGGCTGTCATTGCGCCATGGAGGGTTAGAGAGTCTTGACGAAACATCCAATGTGCAGGCGCTTCCTTACGCGAAGATGGGCATCATGAGAAAGCGGATTCTGTTGTCGCGTTATCGGCAATGCCTTGGTGCCTCATTAAAGCAGCTTGCGTTTTCTCTGGTCTTCGGACTGGCTCTAAGCGCATTCTGCGTCGCTCAGGATAAACCCGTGCATCCCAACTGGCCCGGTCCAGGGCAGCTCTTTGTGGGCACGTGTTATCAGCCCATCGACCGCTCACCTGAGCAGATCGATCAGGACATTGCCATCATGAAGCGCGCCGGCTTCAATGTCGTGCGCATGGGAGACCTGTCGTGGGATTCCTTTGAGCCATCGCAGGGCAAGTTCACCTTTGAGTGGTTCGACAAGATCATGGACAAGATGCAGGCCAATGGCATCCTGGTCATTCTTGACATTCCCGGTCTGCCCGCGCCCATCTGGCTGCATCGGGCACACCCGGGCGTCGATATCGTCGCGCAGAACGGCACGCGGCTCCCGCCTGCCGAGCGTTACATGGATAACATCAGCGACCCCGACTACGTCCGCGAGGTCGGGATTATGGCCGACGCGCTGATGAAGCGCTATGCGAATCATCCCGCGGTTATTGCCGTCGGCTATGACAACGAGATCGGGAACGGCTTTATGTCGTATTCCGAAGCCGACCGGCAGCGTTTCATTGCATGGCTCACGAAGAAGTATGGCAGCATTGACGAACTGAACAGAGCATGGGCCACGCAGAGATGGTCACGCCGCTTGAACAGCTTTGAAGATGTCGATCTGCCGCTCGCGGATGGCCCCGGACCGTCGGAGCGCTACCTGGACTTACATCGCTTCTGGTCGGATGTGACCGTGGCTCGTCTGAACGAACTCGACGCAATCCGTCAGCGAGACATGCCCGACGTTCCATCCATTTCAAACCTGTGGGACACTGCTGGCCGGCGCGGCTTCGACTACCTTTCTACGTACAGGTCTTACGTCTCATACGGGGCTGAAGGCTTTTACCCCGGAGACCCCATCAGCGGTTCATTTGGCGCGCTGATGACCAAAGGGGCACTGCCCACGCCCATTTGGTTCAACGAGTTCACCGCCGGCGGCGGCGGCTTTTACGGAACACCGGGCCGAAGCCGCATGTATGCATACCTTGGGCTCATGATGGGAGCTCAAGGGATTCTCGCTTGGACCTTCAACAGTCATCAAGGAGGAGAAGAACAGGCGCTCTTCGGGCTGGTGGATCACGATGGAACCCCTTCGTGGAAAGTGGATGAGTTTGCTCGGATAGCGACGGAATTCAAGCAGCTTGCCAAGTCCGGATTCCCTCGGTTTACGCATCCAGAGATAGCCATTGCCTATTCATTCGACTCCTTCATCGACTCTCATCCCAATGGTTCTTCCAATACAACGCTGCAATACTTCAAACCTTCGTATACGGAACAGGTGCAAGGCGCCTTTGAGCCGTTCTTCCGCGCCAATCTCGATACCGCCATCATCAACGTAGGGCATGAGAATCTTTCCCCCTACAAACTGGTCGTCGTTCCGGCTGATTACGTGATGGATCTGGGGAGCGCAACGGCAATACGGCAATACGTAAGCAACGGAGGGACGGTACTGATGACAGCATTCTCAGCCAAAGTGGATGAGCATGGGCAATGGTTCGACACTCCGCTGCCTGGCAGGCTGAGCGATGTCTTTGGGCTGAAGACAAATGCATTCTATGATTCGACGGTGTTGAAATTCGATCTGGATGACAAGTCGATCTCTGCCAACTCGCGCCGATACGAGGTGCTCGAGCCGTCAACGGCCACGGTGCTCGCCCGCTTCACAGATATCCCGGATCACAGCCCGGCAATCACGATCAATAGATTCGGTAAAGGCAACGCCCTATACCTGGCGACCGAGTCCAACGATTCCACCATCGGTCCTGTGCTAGAACGAGTCCTCCGCCTTGCGGGCATCCAAGCTGGCCCTTCCACACCAGAAGGTGTTTACGCCCGTTCAGTAGATGGCCGCACTCTGTATGTGAATACGACCGAAGAAAAGAAGACCGTGCGCCTGGAGGGCATCAAACGGGGAATGCTGACCAATCGGGTTTATGAAGGCGCCATGGTTTTGGCTCCACTAGCATCGGAGCTCGTCCAATGAAGAAGAGATTGCGATGTTGGCGGATTTTAGTCCCGGACAGTCTCGGAACCTGAGGGCGCCCCATTCAGTTCTAGATGCGTGCATCACAGCCGGGCAGGTCTTTCAGAAATTCGATAGTCGAAGGCAGCTTGAGTACAGGCCTGATGATCGCTGATGTGTATAGGAAGAGGCGTGAGACTTAGCATTCCCGACGGAGTGACGACCGTCATGATAAGCAACCTGAACCGTTCCGAGACGCTCCGCCGGCTCATAAACCATGCCATCAATCGCGTGAGCGCGAGCCACAGTTCATTGACTAACGCAACATCACCCGAGCTCTCGACGTATTGGCGCAGCTGGATCACCCAGTCACAGGAGCGATCCTTCATGATGGCGTGAATGTCCCACCTCCCAGAGCAACTATGCGCCTTCATCTGCCCGTCCGCTTGTTGCGTAAGGGCAATTCGTCGCAGCAACGCCTTCAGCAACCGGCTGTCACCCCAATACTCGTTGCCGTCGCCCTCGGGTCCGCGCATCATCACCCGCGTACAGTCGAACGCAGGCGGCGAATCGTCAGTCCACTCAACTCGCTCGCGGTCGGCGCAATCAACGTAGGAGTCTTCGCTCAGTAACTCCAGGGAGCGCGCGCAAATGGTCCAGAGCTTATTTAAGAACCATGTTCCGCTGCATTTAACTATGACACCAAAGGGGGGTAGTGGTGGCTGTTTTGGTGGCTGTTCGGATTGAGAAATCATGCTTTTGGGTGCGTCCCGGTGCAAGGAGAGTACAAGTAAGTCATTTATAATCAACGCATGTGCAACTCGGTGCAACGCTGTGCAAACCGGAAAAGTCCCCTGACTGGACGGAAGTACCTGACCATTCGCCGGGTTCGACCCAAGACAAACCATTGCCGCGCCAAGGCACCAAGCGGCCCAAGTTGAGACCTGATTGCGAATCTGCGCTTTCATTGCGGCACCTTTGTTACGTCGACGTTCGTGACCAAGAGCGGGCCAATCGCTCCCACCGTAAACGTTCGATTGATGTAGAAGCTGTTGACCGGGGACGGTTGGGAGTTGAGGTCTCCCATGTCTGAAAATCCAGACATGGGCCCCCGCCTGTATATGCGGATGGGTCATGCGCGAAACCTATTTTTTGCAGGGTATGCACACGCGTCTGGAACCATCTGAACCTACGACACAACCGACTCTGTGTACGTCATCTGCACACAAATGGTGGGTGCCATCAACTATTCCTCTTGCTGGCCATGCTTCGATGACGTATCCACCCTTTTCCTTGCAATAGACCGTAAAGACGTAGCCGTCTCGATTCACGTAGTTGCCTGTAATGTAGCGCCAGTCCTCTTCACTAAACATTGGCCCGGAATAATGCCGTTGCAAGGCCTTACCATCACAGATCTGTTCTGGACCGCCAGTTTCAGACAGTAGCTGTTTAGCGGCATTGTTTAATGCTTCAAGCCTCTGTGCAGCCGCCCGATCATTACCCGCTAATCTATATGCGACAAGTGGTGGTGCAACTGCGAGAGCTAGCGGACCAACCAAAAAACAGCATCCCACACCGATCCAGACTGCATGCCTGAGCTTTAAGTTAGACAACGTTGACTTTCGCATAGCTGAGTTTGCTAGTAAAGACAAGATGAACGCGGCAAGCGTTGCCATGATGATCAACAATCCCGAGTAAGCTGTCTCAACTCCATCTGCCGGGTGCCAGATCATATAACCACTGCAGATGCCGATAAACGTGCCAACACCCGAAGCCAAGGCAAAGTGCCACCAACCTTGGGAACACAGGGCAGTTGCTAAGCCGCTCCCCAGCACGATCAACGGTAGTGGGAGCCACCAGTGCGTAACGAGAGATATCGCCATAATCGTCGGCCACCAAAGCAGTATTGAGCCTGCGAAGGTGATCCCGACTAGAAGTTTATCTCTTTGCATAATAGCTAAATTATCGCCTCGGTGATCACCTTAAAACCGGCCACTTGTGGTCACTTCAAAACCGGCCACTTTGGATGGCCTGAGACATGATTGTTTTACCTTGTCGCCGGGTGTTTGGGCAAGGTGTGGTTTGAGTTGCAGAGGTCGAGCCTGATATTCAAGGCCTCTGGATGCGTGTTAAGGTTGAACTTGCTCCGCCGGGAGAGGCCTCTGGATCACGAGTCGCGACGCCGCCGGGCGTTCTTTGCCCGGCATCCATATCGCTTTTGCTTTTGTCGTTGCTTTTGCTCTTGTCATTTGCATTCTCCCGGACCGTTGGTTTTGGTGCGCCAACTGCGTGGGCCGCACTTGAGAACGTGTCCGTGATGCAGCAAGCGGTCCAGCATGGCGGTGACAGCGGCGCTGTCGCCCAGCAGTTTGCCCCAGTCGTCTACGGGTCGATTGGACGTCAGAAGTGTGCTGGCGCGTTCATAGCGGCGCATGATGATTTCCAGAAGTTCCTCAGCGGCGGTCAGTGGCAGCTTTCGCATTCCTAAGTCATCGATGACGAGCAACGGCACAGTGGTCAGCAGTTCCATATGCTCCTTGCGCTTGCCATCGAGTGTGGCGTCGGCCAGTTCTTCCAGCAGGGCGTGGGCCTCGCGATAGAGCACACGGTATCCCTGCTGGATGACGGCGTGCCCGATGGCCTGGGCGCAGTGGCTCTTACCGCTCCCAGGTGGACCGAGAAACAAGGCATCTTCGCGCCGGCCGACCCAGCCTGCCGTAGCCAGCTCGAAGACCAGATTGCGATTCATACGGGCGTTGAACTGGAAGTCGAAGTTATCCAGGCGTTTGTTGGCGTCGCGGAACTGCGCTTGCTTGTGGCGCCGCTCCAGCAGTCTTTTGCTGCGACAGGCGAGTTCGTCCGAGACCAGTGTGGAGATCAGGTCGATGGGCGCCATGGTCTCGGTTTGTGCTTGATGCAAGCGGGTTTCCATCACCGCGGCCATGCCGCTCAGGCGCAGTTGCACCAGGGAACGATTGAGTTCGATCAGGTTCATGGATTGGATTCCTCGAATTGGATTCGTTGTTGGATCACGTCGCGATACTGGGTCAGTTCGCGGATGAGGGGGTCGATTTGCTTCAGGCTCAGAGGGGCTTGCTGGCTACGCTCCAGATAGCGGCGCACGAATTGGTACTCGCTCACGCCCAGTTCCAGCGCCGCTGTGCAGGCCTGATCGCAAGTAGCGTTGCCGTACTTTTTGGTAAGCGAGAGCATGCCTTGGATGCGGCGGATTCCGAGTTCGCCCTGGCGAGCATGGATGGCATCGCAGACCGCGCCGATGCTGGGGCCGGCCTTGTGCGCACGCGCCAGTAGTTGCAGCAACTGCGGCGGCGTACGGCGCGGGCGATCCTCATCGCGGATGCGGTGCCCGCCACGCTTGCCGCTCAGATGCTCGCGCAGCAACTCGCCGGTGCGCGAATCCAGCAGCCGCACATACATCGCATCCCATTGCACGTCGACCTGGCGTCCAATCCAGCCCGGCGGCGCTCCGTAGTAGGCCGCTTCAACCTCGACGCAGCCATCCAGATGCACCGTACGCACGCCGTACTGGTAGTAACGAAACGGCTCCAGCGGCAGCGCCTGCAGAAAGGGCTTCTCTTCGGCGAACATCGCCGCCACCTGCCGCTTGGTCCGCCCGTGGATGCGCTTGTCGGCCCAGCGCTCTTCCCAGTGGTCCAGATACGCCTGCGCTTCTTCCAGGCTCTCGAACTTCTTACCCTTCAGCGGCGTCATCTGCGTATAGCCGACTCCGCTCTCAACTTTTCCCTTTCGATCCGGATCGCGCACCTTGCAAGGAAGCGCCGTCACACCGTAGTGCGCCAGAACGTCGCGATACAAGGGGCTCAGGCCCGGATCGTAGATATCGGGAGACAACACGCCTTCGCGCAGGTTGTCCAGCACCACAACCAACGTTGAGCCGCCCAGCCGGCGAAAGGCCTTCTCGTGCAGCTCGGCCCACACCCGCGTACTCGATTTGAAGACCAGCAGACGAACACACTTGCGACTGCAACCCAGCGTCAACACGAACAGCCGCGTGCGCCGATACTTTCTGCTGTCGGGATCGCGCACCATCGGCCCGGTGCCATAATCAACTTGGCATTCCTCACCAGGCCGCGTCTCGATGATGACTCGCGCTTCCGGCGATGTGGCTCCGCGCAGTCCCCGCACGAAGCGACGTACGCTCTGATAACCGCCCGTAAACCCGTGGCCATCAACCAGATCCTGAAAGATGGACATCGCGTTGCGGCCCCGCGATAGCTCCAACTCGATCATCTCGCGGTAGGGTTCACTGCTGTTGGCCGTGCGCTGGCCGTCCTGCGCCAGATCTGCCCCTGAAGGCAAAAAGCCGGTGATCACTGAAGTGGCCGCGTTTGAGTTGTTGGCTGGTTCGCCGGAGCCGGTGGTCACTTCCATGGCCGGTTTTGAACTGTCCGAGCCGGTGATCACCAAAGTGGCCGGTTTTGCCAGGGATTTTGGTCCCCAGCTTCCCGGCGAACGCACCACGATCCCTGACGACCTAAGATAATCGCCCGCCGTCTCGCGACGAACTCCCGTCGCCTGCTCGATCCGCCGCAGGGACCAGCCCAAACGCCCCAGCGCGATCACCTGTTCCCGCTTCTCTCTGCTCAAGACATTACCCATGCCAACAGAGGCTAATTGCCTCCGTCAGTGCGTATGTCTCAGCCCCTCAGAGTGGCCGGTTTTGAAGTGATCATAAGTGGCCGCTTTTGGGTGATCGCCAAGGTTTTGGCGCGGCGAATGGAGACAACGCCGGCGCTCCGTGTCACGCTGCTCTTGAACATCCAGCGCAAAAAAGGCGACACAACTGCTTCAGAACAGTTGGTGCGGAAGTTCGCTAACCACTTCTGGAGGACAGACTGGCCCGGATCGTCACGTCCAAACGTTTATTTCGACCCGCGCGCGCTTGACCAGGATGGTCCCGGTGGAGTTCTACATGCGAAGGCGGTAGTTGCCGACGAAGAAGCGGTGTTTATAACCTCTGCAAACCTTACTGAAGCTGCCTTGGACCGAAATATTGAACTCGGCGTTCTCATTCGCGACCGTGCAATCGCTCTGACAATCGCTGGCTATTTCAGGAGTTTGATCGATCGCAGTTTACTTGAGCCGCTGCCTCTAACTTAGCGGGCCAGTAACAAATGGTTTTGAATGAGTGGTTTGCGTTCGCGTTAAGAGCGGATGAGTCTCGGAGAGTTACCGCTGCCCGAGAACAGCGAAAGTTGTGCTGGAGGCAAGAATTTTGGGACGACGAATGCCGCACTGAATCTGGCGCGCGTCACGGCGACGTATAGTTTCTCTGGGGATTTGAGCGCGGCGTGTTCTCCGTCCTCAATGTATTTGAGCATCGGCACAGTTGGGAAGATCAAGACCCTGTCGAATGTGCTTCCCTTGGCAACCCCGATGTTCATAGCTCGTAGGTCCGCGGTCCAGGCGTCCTTATCATAGCGGAGGGCTGTGACAGGTCCGTGCTTGGCTACGTAGGCAGATACACTTCCGGCTTCCACTTGGAAAACGCCGTCGTGACCAGTTAGCGGAACATCAATCGAAGCGGTTCGCTGAAAATCTGGGTAAATGGCGTCCGCGAAATCGCAAATGGCTTGGTTTGATCTATAGCTATAGTTGCGCTGTTCAATTGTGCAGATTGCCGAGCGATTTTGAAACCAATCTGCGAGGCCGATTCCTTGGTATTTTTTGTTCCGTGGTCCGATGTTCGTCGAGAAGGTATGCTGTCGCGGGTCACCGACCATCACGAGTCTTATGCTTGAAGAAATTAGGAGGTCCAACACATCAAGATCATAGCCGACCAGATCCTGCACCTCGTCGATAAAAATATGCGTATAGACTCTCTCCAGGCGCCGGACGACTGCTCCGCGAGTTGCCTTGTTAAGCTGAACGACGAAATCAGAAACGCCGTCCCTATACATTGCGCCATTCGCGTCAAGAAAGTAATGGATACTGCTTTTAGGTGTATGCCGGTTTCTCTTCCCTTTGAAATTAAGCCCGCTGATGACTAAGGGCTCAGTGGTCAACGCGCGCTGATATGGCTTTGAACATTGTTGTATTAGGAGGGAGAACCATCCACACACTGAAATATGCGGCGGTAATGCTCCGACCTTTTGTTCAATCCTGTTCACGATCTGCCGTTGGTTTTCACTCGTGAAGGTAGTTATGAGTACCCTGCCACTCGTGACTGCCAGAGCAGCTTCAACGATAGACTCCGTCTTTCGGGAACCTGCTGCAGCGAGAATTACCGTATTGTCAGCCTTTAAAAACATCTTGGATATACTCAGGCATCTTAATGGACTTCTCCGAGGTGAATATCGCCAAGGCAGCGGCCGTCTTGTCGTCATGCATTACCTTGCACAGCTCCTCCTTTGAACCACAACTCGTTCCAAGCACTTCATTCAGAGTGGCTACTGAATTGACCTCGACAATCTGTGGTTCAAGCGTATTGAATTTCGGGTCCTTGCCAGTATGAAGCGATACACAATCGTGAAGCAGGTATTCAGCGAATTGGACCTCCTTTTCCTGCACGGTCTTGCCATCGTTGTCCGTCACAACCCAAACTCGGCGTTTCAGCCGAATTGCAAGTTCGAGGAACCTCTTGTGAGATAAGCCAACGCTGATGACGTCGATGCCATCATCGATTGGAAGTCTGCCCTTCGCGTCCAGGTATCCACGTTGAACTACAAGCTCATCGGAGGGACCCTCGACAAGAATCGCACCCTTCGATAGCACCAGCCTCAGGGTGTCAAAGCCCGAGAGCTTCTTGAAGTAGTCGACCGTATCAGGTGGTAGGTCCACGATCCGAGTTGCTCCGTTCTCACTAAGCAGCAAGAGACTTTGGAGCCCAAGCTTGTTGAGCACGAATGTGCTGTGCGTTGCGACTATCAGTTGCTTGCTCGCGCACCGATCTTCAATGCTTTTGATTAGTTTTCTCAGGTATGAGAAGGAAAGGTGATTTTCCGGCTCTTCAATGAGAACGATCTCCGCGCCGTCTGCCCTCTGGCCGATTGCCAGCAGAGTCTTCAGGGCATTTTGATCACCTTGGCCGGCTAAGTGAAGCGGTAGATCGTCGAGGTGGGCGGCCAAGCCGCTCTCCCACGCGTAGCGCTGTGAGATGTCAATCGCCAGGCTCAACTTCCGGTCGGTTAGGGTTCCGTCCTCGTCGCTCAACCTTTTGTTGATCGCTTTGACCGACTCCCTTTCGCTAAACTCCTCGCGGACGCCTCTGTATTGCCGCGAGAGTTCGACGCGCTCCTTGGGGTCAAGGCATCTGGTAAGAATCTGCTGGAGATGATAATCGACACCCGCCTGAAGCCGAATCATCGTAGGGTCAATCACCGTGGTACTGGTAGGAACACTTCGTGCATTCACAGGGTTGCCGGAAAACCCCAACCACTCGACATTGTAGTACTCGGTCGGAGCCAAAACTGTCGAACCTGGCGACTTGAGGAAGTTCTGGTACTCAGTATGGAACTCTCCAGATAACTGCGCTTGGATGCGTACTCCGCACGCGTCCTCATTGTCGAGATTGTTGGTACCGCGCAAAATCTCGGCATCCTCATCGTCGAGAAAGACATCAATGATCATCTTCGGTGGTTGGGGATTCGACGCACCCGATTCGCGCAATTGCTGGAAGTAGTCGCGAGTTGCCTCAAGATTGATCAGGTACGGCGATACTCCTTGAGCCAAAAATCGGCCGTGCACGCGGCCGGTCAAGGCGAGGTCTATCGCCTCAATCAGCGTGGACTTTCCTGACCCGTTGCACCCAACGAGGACGTTTATTCCAGGCTGGAGTTCTATGTCGAACTTCCGGAACCGGCGGTAATTGCGAATGCATACTTTGCGGATCATAGCGTTCCTCGTCTCGACGCCCAAGTCGGTCTCTCCATGTTTGAATGAGGCCGGATGAAGCGGAGAACGTAGCGTCTGATTTGATCTATTGTACAGCCGCTCCATCTTCACGAGAGTTTACTCAGTGACCTATAGGCGCGTAAAACCGAGTACGCAAACCGTATCTCTGTTATGCGTTCACGAAATTATGTGATTGTGCCTCCCAGATGACGAGCGGCATGCCCGACGCGATCACTTTTCAGACGGATGCTGCGGATAGTGAGCTTTGAATTCAGTGAAGCCACCAGGGTACCTTCGTCGCGCCGACAGCGCCGGCAGGGATTCACTACACTTCCCAGAACCGCCAACTCATACCCGGCAGCACCAAATACATCAACAAAGACAACCGCAACAGCAAAGACCCTGACTTGGGAGCGCCGCTCCCCGCGCGCGCAAGGGGTTTCCCCAGTCTTCCGCGCTGCGTTTGTGCAGACCAAGGGGCTTTCCACTCTCGCTGCGCTTCATTGCAAGCCCTGGGTGATTCCCCTCCCCTTGCACTTGCTACCCACGCAGCCATGGGCCTGGGCCAAGGCGTTGTTGTGTGAACAACA
>Ga0224558_1003143_pt1 | contig 14154 bp, 11 predicted proteins | sample 714S32024metaG_FD_180682 | JGI IMG/M metagenome (GOLD analysis project Ga0224558, IMG submission 180682) | Peat soil microbial communities from Stordalen Mire, Sweden - 717 S3 20-24 | ecosystem: Environmental > Terrestrial > Soil > Wetlands > Peat | place: Sweden: Norrbotten County, Stordalen... | reverse complement strand
TCAGAGGCTCCTTAGAGTTTCCTTAAGGCTTCCGGCCATGGTTTATGCGAGCGCTGAGTGGTTCATTCTCCCCTGGTCGCCCGCCGCACATCACCATCAAGGCATACAAATCCCTTTGCATCCCCGCCCCGGTGTGTTCCCCTAGAGATACCCGCCTATGCTCAATCGTCTGGAAAGCTATTTTGAATTCACGCGCCTGGGGACCAACTGGCGCACCGAGATTCTGGCCGGAGTCACCACGTTCCTGACCATGGCCTACATCGTCCTGGTCAATCCGGCCATTCTCTCCGCCGCTGGAATGCCGCTCGCCGCCGTGACCGCGGCCACCTGTCTTTCAGCGGCTTTCGGCTCCATCGTGATGGGAGTGGTGGCGCGCTACCCAATAGCGCTGGCCCCCGGCATGGGCCTCAACTCTTACTTCACTTATGTCGTCTGCCTCAAGATGCACATCCCCTGGCAAACAGCCCTGGGCGCGGTCTTTCTTTCCGGAGTCATCTTCCTGGCGCTCACCGCGGCAGGCATCCGCCAGATGATTTTGCACGCCATTCCGCACGAGCTCTACGCCGCCGTGGCCGGCGGCATCGGCCTCTTCATCGCTCTCATCGGCTTCCGCAACGCGGGGCTGGTGGTTGCCGACCCTCAGACGCTGGTCACGCTGGGCAATATCCGCAATCCAACCACCGCGCTGGCGCTGTGCGGACTTATCTTGATGGTCGTTCTGGAAGTCAGAAAGGTCCCCGCCGCCATTCTCATAGGCGTCGTTACCGTCATCGGCGTCGCATGGGCAATCGGGCTGACCCACTGGACTCCCGCTCCTGGCGGCTTTCATGCGCTGGCTCTCACCGCCTTCAAACTCGATATTCGCGGCGCGCTCTCGACGGGCCTTCTGGAGATCGTCTTTGTCTTCTTCTTTGTGGATCTGTTCGACAATCTCGGAACACTGGTAGCCGTCACCAAACGCGCGGGACTTCTCGCCCCCGATCACACGATTCCGCGGCTGAATCATATTCTGGCGGCCGACGCCACGGCCACCATCTTCGGCTCGCTCACCGGAACTTCGACCGTGACCAGCTACGTTGAGTCCACGGCCGGCGTGGCTGCCGGAGGCCGCTCCGGAGTAACTGCCATTGTGACGGGCCTGCTGTTTCTGTGCGCCATCGGCGCGGCGCCTTTTGTCGGCATCGTGCCGCCCGCGGCCACTGCGCCGGCGCTGATTTTGGTCGGCTCGCTGATGCTCTCCGCCATCAGCGAAATTCGCTGGCATCAGCCGCTCATCGCGGTTCCCGCGTTCCTCACCATGGTGCTGATTCCTTTTACTTACTCGATCGCCAACGGTCTCGGCTTCGGCATCATCGCGTGGGCCGTGCTTCACCTCGCCGCCGGAAAATTCCGTCGCCAGGAATGGCTGCTCTACTTGCTGGCCACGCTGTTTTTGGCTCGCTTTATCTATCTCGGAACCCGCTGAAGCCATGTCGTGGTTTCATCCCTGACACACAATGCAACCAAGTCTGAAGGGTACGGGCTTCAGCCCGTACATCATCAGCCAAACAAGATCAGCGGGGCTTCAGCCCCTGAGGGAAGGTTCATTTAAACTGACCCACACACCGAAGCAGCGCCCGCGCTTTGAGAGCGATTCAACAAGTACAGGATTGCCGGCAAATTAATGCCTGTTTTTCCACCATAAAACGGCGCGACAACCGTTTTCCTTAGGCGATCTTTACGGCCAAAATGCTATGTTTTCATTAACCAGTGGGTCAATTTTATTCAATTCCAGAGGCGCGCGCGACTCACAGAATTTCTCTGTTCAACGCTTTCGTCAGCGACCCTGAGTTATAAATCCCCCATTCAGCCACTTTTTGCACAGTTCAAAAACCAATGGGCGTAATCCCTATTTCCGAGGCAATGATCTTGAGAACCTCTCCGCGTCACGTTTCCTCCCTGCTCCCGCGGCTGCTGGCCATTGCGGCAGCCGCTGCGCTGTGTAGTTCGTCTCTGTTGGCACAGCAAACGCTTGGCGGCATTACAGGAGAGGTGACGGATTCTTCAGGTGGCGTGCTTCCCAACGTCACGGTGACGGCCGTGGACGAACAAACGGCGCTGACGCGCACCACTCATACCAACGCCTCAGGCAGCTATGCGTTTGTGAACCTGCCCATCGGCACCTACACGCTCACCTACACGGCAGAAAACTTCGATATCCAGAAGACGCCGCACATCACCGTGCAGGCTGACCGTACCGCAACGCTCAATGCGCAATTGAAAGTTGCCGCGGCCAAAGGCGAAACCATCGAAGTGGATGCCTCGCCGCTGATGAACGCCGTGGACACCACCGTAGGTTACGTCCTGGATAAAACCCAGATTGAATCGGTGCCGCTGGCCACCGGAAGTTTTACCGGTCTCGCGACGCAATCCACAGGAGTTTCGGCTGAGCTAAGCGGAGGCACAGGCGCTAACTCCGGCCTGGGAAACGCGCCCATCTGGGCCAACGGCCAGCGCGACACATCGAATTCGTTTTTGCTGAACGGCGTTGACGCCAGCAATCTCTTCAACGGCAAGAGCACCAGCCAGGTCTCTTCCGCGCGCGTCATCAACTCGACCGGCGTCCAGACCAGTCCCGGCGGCGGCGGCGGGGTCATCCAGTCCGCGGCCTCCATTTACCTCTCCATCGGTAACGCCATCCCCACGCCCGCGCCCGAGACCATCGCGGAAGTCCGCGTGAACGCTTCCATGTATGACGCGCAGCAGGGTTCCACATCCGGCGCGCACATCGATCTCAGCACCGCCTCCGGCACGAATGTTTTTCACGGCGCAGCCTACGTTCACCGCGGAACAAACTGGATCAACGCCGCCCCATTCTTCATGAATCAGGATCCAGACGTTCCGCAGAACGACAAGGTCCCCGAGCTGCACCGCTACATTGCCGGCGGCACGGTTGGCGGTCCCATCATCAAGAACAAGCTCTTCGCCTTCCTCGCCTATCAACACCTGCATGTCTCTGACCAGGAGCTGGGAGACTCGTTCCTCGATGTTCCCGTTGGTCTCAGCGACGACCGCTCTGCCAATGGCTTGACGAGTGTGACCAACAACTCCTTTGGCACAAACATCGGAAACTCAAACATCAGCGCCGCCAACATCGATCCCCTGGCCTTGATCCTGTTCAACTCGCCCGCGCTTCCCGGCGAGCCGGGCAAGTGGCTGATCCCCAACGACTCCCTTTATCCCAGCGTTCCCACCGCTGCCCATCTTGACAACGCCTTCATCCCCGGCACGGGCCGGTTTATCGGAGATCTGGCCGTGGCCGACCTCGACTTGAACGCCAGCAAGAAGGACACGCTCAGCCTCAAGTACTTCTACCAGCACGATCCGACCACCGCGCCGTACTCCTACTCCAGCGTTCCCGGCTTCACCGAGCACCTTGACTCCGGCGCGCAGGTTGCATCCATCATCAATACATATCTCGTCAAGCCCAACCTGAGCGCCACCCAGACTCTCGGCGTTATCCGGGAAAAGAACTGGGGCGACAACGAGCAGCCCTTCGGCCCGAACGCGATCCCCGGCGGCTCGGCGGGCACCGGGTCGATCAACGTTTTCGGATCGAACTACTTTCCCGGCATCTCCATCGTCAACGTACTGGGCATATATCAACCGGTCGGGATTCCACTTCAGTCGGTGCTGAATATCGGCCCCAACGCGGAATCGCAGTCTGCCAATACCGGCGTCTTCCAGAATCGCCTTGCTCCCTCCGGCGACGCAATCTGGACGCTTGGCAAGCACACGGTGAGCATTGGAGCCAGCTACACCTATACGCAATTGAACACCGTCGACAAACGGACCGGAACCGGCACTGTCGCCACAGACGACCTCAGCCAGTTTATGCAGGGCTTTGTAACTCCTGGCAGCTCGGCTACAAACTTCTATGTCACATCTTTCCTGCAGGGCAATGCCAACCGCTACTACCGCGCCAATCAGCTTGGCTTGTACGTGCAGGACAAGTGGCAAATCACTCCCACGCTTTCGCTCACCGCGGGCGTGCGCTACGACTGGGACGGCGGCCTCACCGAGAAATACGGCCGCATCTTCAACTTCGATCCCAGCCGGTACAGCTACAACATTGCCGAAGACACCATCGCGAATCCAGGGTTGATCATCGCCGGCAACAACGCCAATGGCACCAACGGTGTGAGCAACACCACGCTCACCGGCCGCCAGTGGGGAATCGGTCCCCGCGTAGGCGCAGCATGGCAGCCGGGGTTCTTGCACAGCAAGGTGGTCGTCCGTGCAGGCGGCGGCGTCTACTATGACCGTGGTGAGCTGTTCACCTATCTCTCGCCCGGTTACGCCATCGGTTCCGTCACCGGCGGCCCCTTCGGCGTCAATCAGCAACTCCCTTTCGTCAACGCCACAAGTTGCCCCACCATTTCGCGCTCGCTTTACGGCTATGCCGCAACCGACGATTTCTTTGTTCCCACCTGCGGAGGCAACGACGCATTCGGTCCCCCCACCGGCCCGCCCACAGCCACAACCGGCAATCTTGAGAACCCCTATGGCACGGTGGCGCTTGCCGCGCCCTCGAACCCCAAGGCCTCCGATCTCAGCAATTACCTTCCCAACGCATGCAGCATCACGAACACTGGATTGGGGGGCGTTTCGGGAATTTGCCCCTCGGGCGTTATCAATAACGGCCAGCCTATTTCGCTTGGCGTTTACGATCGCGCCAACAAGCTGCCCTACACCATGAATTACACCCTTGACATTCAGTGGCAGCCGCGCAGCGATCTGGCCATCGAACTCGGGTTTGTGGGCAATTTGGGCCGCCATCAAGTCATTCCGGTGCCGTTCAATCAGCCCAATATCGTATCCCCCAGCAACCCCGCTCTCCCGGGCAGCGCCTACCAGCAGAATTACAGCTACGGCTACAACGTCGTCGGCGCGACGCTGGCTCCCGGCAGCGCCACGGGCACCGGCTACCTGGCCAACTATGAGGGCGGCAACGTGGATCTTCGTGTTCCCTACATCGGCTATGCCGCCGAGTCCATCGCCTACAAAGCCGCTGGCGTCGATGCCTATAACGCGCTGCAAGCGCACATTGAGAAGCGCATGAGCCACGGCATCCAGGTGGGAGCCTCTTACACCTGGTCGCACGCCCTCGACGAACAGAGCGGCCTTGGCCTCTTCTACAACGGCGACAATCCTCTCAACCTGCGCAGCGGCTATGGTTCGTCCGACTTCGACCGCACCCACGTCAGCAACTTCACCTACATCTTCCGTATTCCCGGCTTGGCCAACGAACATACCCTCCTCGGCAAGTTCGTCGATGGATGGTCGCTGGTAGGCGTCACCACACTGCAAAGCGGCCAGCCTTACAGCATCATCGACTACTCCGGCTCCATCGGCAGCATCTACTACTCCACCTCCAACGGCATCACCAACCCCATCGTTCCGCTGGCGCCAGGCTGTACGCCCAAAAGTGCTAAAACCGGCGCTTCTGGCGCATGGGTTCCAGCCGGTGGACAACCGGCATTGAAGGACTCCTGCTTCACCCTTCCGCTGCTTCCCGCCGGCGGCCTCGGCGGCGCCATCCCCGCTTCCGATCCCTTCGAAACCGGCTTCACCAACGGCCAGCGCAACATCTTCCGCCAGGCCTTCCAGAAGCGCGCTGATGCATCGCTGGTCAAGACCACGCCGCTCGGCGAGCGGTACAGCTTCAAGTACACCTTCGACGTTTACAACCTGACCAACACCACCAGCTTCGACGTTCCCGGAAACGGGGTCGCTCAAAACCAGTTCTACAATCCCTTCCCGGTGGCGGGCACAACTCCGCTGCCCACCGGATGCACCGCCAGCGGCTCGCAGACCAACACCAGCTTCTATAACTGTCCGTCGGGCCTGGGCATCGTCACGCACACCATTGGCAGCCCGCGCCAGATACAAATGTCGGCCAGTTTCACCTTCTGAAGCCCACCCTCCTGCAATAAAGAAACGGCAGCCGCAAAACTGCCGTTTCTTTCGCCCATTGAACCCCGGAGGCTGCGGCTCTCTGTGAACTGCGTGAAAGACTCAGGCCTTGTGTCAAGGCACGACTTTAGTCGTGCCGATAATGGCCTGAATTGCTGCGGGCTTTAGCCCCTGAGGGCAACATTTCCCGTCCGATTATATTTTCAACAAGCTATGATGCAGGCACAACCCGCTTCATGATCAATCCGTACACCGCGCCCGAAGTAAAGAACCCCACGAACCAGGCGTAGTCATACAGAAAGTGCAGCGGCTTCACGGCCAGGCCAACCAGCGCAACAGCCACGCCCAGCACCAACGCCACAATGGCGCGCGGATTGACGCCTTTGGTGTAGTAATAAGCGCTTTCGCGGTGATAGAGCGAGCTCACGTCCAGCACGGTCCCGCGAATGAGCAGGTAATCGCAAATCATGATTCCCGCCACTGGACCCAGCAGGCCGGAGTAACCGATAAGCCAGCCGAAGATATAACTGTCCGGCGAGGCCAGCAGCTTCCACGGGCACATGGCCAGCCCGAGAAAGCCGGTAATCAGCCCGCCGGTACGGAAGCTGATAAGCCGCGGATAAACGTTGGAAATATCATTGGACGGCGACACCACGTTGGCTCCGATGTTCAGATTCAAAGTGGCGATGAGAATGGCTACGAGCGCGAGAAACGCCACCACAGGCTGATGAAACGCTCCGATCAGTTCGATAGGATTCCAGATTGGCCTGCCGAACAGCGCCGTGGAGGCCGACGTGACAGAGATGCCCACAAATGTATAGAGTGTCATCGCAATGGGCAAGCCGAATGCCTGGCCCCACGCCTGCGATTTCTGCGATTTGGCGTAGCGCGAGAAATCGGGAATATTCAGCGCCAGCGTCGCCCAGTAACCGACAATCGCCGTGAGCGAGGGAAAGAAGACGGCCAGAAATTCGCGTGTGGAATGGAACTGGCTGGGCGTGGAGAGCATGGTGCCAAAGCTTCCCGCCTTGATACGCACCCAGATGAGCAGCAATGCGGCCATCACAAACATGAAAGGAGCGCCAAAGGCTTGCAGGTGGCGAATGGACTCAACGCCGCGCCACACTATGACCATGTTCAGCAGCCAGAAGCCCAGGAAGCAGGCCCATAGAACGCCGTCTGCGGCGGCGGCTGCGGGCCAGATTACCGCCAGCATGGAATGGATCGCTGTCCCGCCGATCCACGACTGGATGCCGAACCAGCCGCAAGCCACAATGGCGCGCAGAATTGCGGGCAGATTGGCCCCGCGTACCCCAAACGGCGCGCGAACAAAAACGGGAAACGGAATCCCGTACTTCGCGCCGGCATGTGCGTTGAGAAGCATGGGAATCAGCACAATCAGATTGCCGAGCAGTACCGTGAACACCGCCTGCTTCCAATCCATGCCCTTGGCGATCAGAGAGGAGGCAAGCTGATAGGTGGTAATCCCCATGGACATGGAGAACCATAGCGCGATGTAGTTGTACGCGCCCCATGTGCGTTGCTCGGGCGTTGTGGGGGCCAGGTCGCGGTTGGTAAGCGATGGGTCGTTGCGGCTCACGCTTCCTCCTATGGGAAAAAATCGAAGGTCGATCCGCATGCATTTGCACAAGTGTATCGTGCAATTGTGAGCGCGTATCAGTTTGGAGGGGAGGCGCCTTCAGTTCCTGCATAGGCCGAACAAAACCAATTGAGCTTGGGCCACTGAGGGAAAGTCTACTCAAACTGACCCACTACCCAACCGAATGAAGGAGTGCCGTGCCCGTTCAATAGAACTTCAGTTCCGAATGAGCTTAAATGGGTTGAATTCTGGCGGGAAGTATTCTCTAAATTATTGATTTATTTGGCTCCTCAGGTAGGACTCGAACCTACAACCCTTCGGTTAACAGCCGAATGCTCTGCCATTGAGCTACTGAGGAGTGCCTTGAAAGGATTGCTCCACTACCAAGTTACCAGAGAGCGCAAGGCGCGTCAAAAGTTTTGAAGGATCGAGCCGGATTCATCCTCCGTTTTAGCCCTGCTTGGGGGCCGCAGAAGTGCGAAACAGGCGCGGGCCCGCCCACAGCGCGTGCCAGCACTCCGCGCAGGCGATACGATAGAAGAAGAGACAAGGAGAATCGATGTCCCGAATTTCCCGCCTTGAACGCAGCGAAGTTACCCCTGAAATGGCCACGCTCTACGACAAAATCTTTGCCCTGCGCGGCAACGTCCCCAATATGTTTCGGGTAATGGCGCACCGGCCTGAGATTTTCTCCACCATGCAGGCTCATTTCGGCGCGGTCCTCTCCACCGGAACGGTTCCAACGAAGCTCAAGGAACTGATCATCGTCCGCACTAGCCAGGTGAACGTGACGCCCTACTGCCTGGCCAGCCACACGATTCTCGCCAAAAATCTGGGCTGGACCGACGAGCAGCTCGCTCACCTCGCCGACTGGCCCCGACGCGACGACTTCACCGCCGCCGAGAAGGCCGCTCTGCGCTTGGCCGAGACCGTCACGCGCGACGCCAACGCAGTCAGTGACGAGCAATTCGCCGAGCTGCGCGGCTTCTACTCGGAAGGAGAGATTGTCGAGCTGCTCTGCGCCATTGGCCTCTTCAACTACTTCAATCGCTTCAACAACGCTCTCCGCATGGAACCGACCAAACCCGGCGAAGGCAGCAGCGCCGAGAGCGGTTGCGCGGCATGAAACTTAAACTTCCCGTGGGCACGTTTCGCGCATATCTCTTTGACTGTGACGGCACCATCGCCGACTCCATGCCGCTGCACTACATTGCCTGGAAGACGGTGCTGGCAGAGTGGAACTGCGAATATGCCGAGGATCTCTTCTATTCCTGGGGCGGCAAACCCGTCCGCAATATCATCGCCGACCTGAACGAGATTCACGGGCTCGATATGCCCATCGATGCAGTCGCCACAAAGAAGGAAGCCCTCTACCTCGAACAACTCCCGCAGCTCAAAGCGATCCCCGAGGTACTCGAACACATTCAGGCCGAGCATGGCCGCATTCCCTTCGCTGTGGTCTCCGGAAGCAGGCGAAGCTCGGTCGTTGGCTCGCTCACCGCAATCGGGCTTCTGGACAAATTCGATACCATCGTCGCCGCGGAAGATTACACGCGCGGCAAGCCCGCCCCGGATGCATTTCTGTTGGCTGCTGCAAGGCTCGGCGTGGCGCCCGCCGATTGCCTTGTCTTTGAAGACACCGACTTGGGCATTGAGGCGGCAACCGCCGCGGGAATGGCTTCCGTCAAAGTCCCCTCGCCCCTGGAACGAAGCTGAGAAATCAGTACAACAGCACGGCCACGCGGTAGGCCGTGAAAGAGCCTTCCTGTCCCTGCGTCGGGCAACTGCCCACAGACGCCTGGTGATACTTTCCGGAGGCCAGGCTGTCTGCCAGATCCTCAGGCAGTTGGGTCAGGTCCGCGTCCTGCCAGCGCATGACATACCGAGGTTTTGCTCCTGAAGAAGGATGGGGCACCCCGTCGTCCGCGGCGCATGCGGCGCGGGCCAGGGTCGCATCCTGCAAGACGGTGATTCCACTCATCCGCACCTTGCCGGTAATCGCGGCCTCCACTTGGGCCTGCGTCAACACCGGCACGGCGCGCTCGTAGTCGGCCACGGCATAAAGGCCGTTGCGGCCAGCCACCACGGCCACTCCCACACGGTCCACTTGAGGGTTCAGCAGGTTGGCGCGATGGCCTGCAGATCGCATCCACGCGTTGTGAATCGAGGCTGGATCGGGGGCAATCGCCACGTTCTCCTCGATCAGGCTGAAGTGCGCGCCGGCCTGCGCGGCGCGCCCTGAGATCTCCGGTTCGTCCGCATACTGGTGAGAGATCGGCCCTTCGGCGGCCATGCGCAGGCAATGCCGGCGTGCGGCCGTAGCCAGTGCCGCATCCCACTTCAGTGGCCCTGCCCCTGCCGCCGCGCGTGCCTGATTGGCCAGCAGAACGATCTGCCAAGCCTCCGCCTGAATTGCATGTGAGCTTTGAATTTGCGAAGGCCGCGCCTGAGGAGCCTGCGCCGAGACCACGGGCACTACCAGCGCCAAACACAAGATCGTACCGTGCCGTGAAATGCCCATAATCAATTCAACCCCACTTTACCGCCGATGTCGCTGTATTCTTGCTTTGCCGAATCTAATTTTTAACGTCGGCACGCCCCAGGCACCCGGCTTACGATGAGGCTCTCAATGAAGATCGGCATTGTCAGCGACACACACGGCCTCTACCGCGCAGAGATTGCGCCCGCCCTGGCCGGCGTCGAGCGCATTCTGCACCTCGGCGACGTGGGCAAGCCTGCCGTTCTCAAAGAACTGGGCAAGATTGCTCCGGTCACGGCGGTGCGCGGCAACGTGGACCGCGAGGGCCCCTGCGCCGAACTGCCGGAGACTGATGTGGTCCTCATCGCGGACCGCTACGTTTACATGCTGCACGATCTGAACACGCTCCACTTGGACCCCGCCGCCGGGAAATTTGCCGCCGTGCTCTCCGGCCACACCCACGTGCCCAACTTCTACACGCGCAAGGGCGTGCTCTACTTCAACCCTGGCTCCTGCGGCCCACGCCGCTTCCGCCTGCCGGTCACGGTAGGGTTACTAACGGTAGGTGAAGACGGCGAGTTCAATGCCCAAATTGTCGAGCTGAAGTGCGACTGAAACCGGCAAACTGGCTGCTGGATTCGACGTCCAGACGCGCGAAAACGGCTCTCCTTAGAAAGAGAGCATTTATTGCGCAAAAGTGGGCAATTTCGGGCAATGAATGATTGGTCCCAAGGCGGTTCGGAGTGATTTTCTGGAAGGACCAAGGGTAAATATATACTTGACGAATCATCCTGTTTGGTCTCATTATGGGATATCGTGAGACAGTTCAATTTCTTGGAGTTCGTTGAGATTTACAACCATATCCACGCTGCGCAAAATGCGGCGGATCACATGCGTTCCTCTGTGGGGATTCACCCTCAAGTGGATTGCGCAAAGTTTATTCCCTTATGCGAGAAGATCATCGCTTTTGGCTCTGCTAGTGGCTTTAGGCACACCGGTATCAAAGGCCGCCAATTGAAGGATAGGATGGAGATCAACCCCGGTTTGTTTGATTCTTCATCTATGGCAGCAGAACTGCGCAGTCTTGAAGGTGACATAGCTTCAGATATGATGGACTGCAAGTTTGTGCAAGTAGTTGGAGATGCCGCCCCGTTCTTTGAAAATCCCGAACTGCTCGGAAGAGTAGTTTTACAGGGATTCCCAGGCTGCCAGGAGGATATCGTTTCCGCTGGCAATTGCATTGCTGTAGGGCTGGGAACCTCTGCCGTTTTTCACATGATGCGGGTTGCTGAAATGGGCCTCCGCGCTTTTGCGCGGCACTTGGGACTCATCCGCGTTATCGAGGACAAGAAGAAAGGGAAGACCATCCCAATGGAATATGCCCAATGGGAAAAGGTTCTGAATCAACTTGGAGAGAAAATCGAATCCAAACTCCTCCCAATGAAACGTGGACCATCGAAGCAGAAAAAACAGGAATTCTATTATTCCACTCTTAACGAGGTGAGCAGCTTCAAGGACGCATGGAGAAACCATGTAATGCACGTCCGAAGAACCTATTCCTTAGAGGATGCGGCGGCCGTCACGGCTCATGTGGGACGGTTCATGGCAGGTTTGGCAGAACACAGCATTACTTCACGAAAGGCGAAATGAGAGACATCCATCTCGACCGGGCCCCCATTTCCGCCGAGCTTCATCATGGAGCCGCTTGCCATGGCCTTGCGAATCCGATGGAGCATGAACCATGCGGTCTTTTGAGTGACGCCGAGAGAGCGGGCAATCTCGCAAGAGCTAACGCCATTCTTCGCAGTGGTGATGAGCCACACGGCAGGGAGCCACTTCTCAAGGCCCAATGGCGAGTCTTCAAAGATGGTTCCGATCTTGCAGGTAAACTGGCGCTTCGCGTGGCCGCTCTTGCATTGCCACTTTTTTTGATTCGCCAGATAGGTGACATCCTTGCGGCCACAGGTAGGGCATTCGACACCCTCTGGCCAGCGGTGCGCGACCATATAGGCGAGGCAATTGTCTGCGTTAGCGAAGTAAACTATGGCTTCTTGAAGTGTCTTTGGCGCTCTCACGTACTAAGAATAAGAGAGTCGAGTTGATTTGTCAAGTATATAATCACCGGACCAAGGGCCAAGAAAGGGGGATCAGCCTTCGGCGGCCATTTGCTCTCAGCAAGTCAGATGGTTGTCGCCTTTTCCCCCACCGGCTCGACGCGGATTTTCGCGATGCGTCGATTGTCCATCTCGACCACTGTCAGTCGCCGCCCTTCATAAATTATGGATTCGCCCTCTTTAGGGATATGTCCGAGGCGCATCAGAAAGAAGCCGGCCAGGGTTTCTACGCCGCCATCGCGCGGCAGGCTCCATTGCGTCTGAGTTTCCAGGTCGCGCAGGTTCACCACGCCATCCATCAGCAGCGCGCCGCCGGTCGTAGTGAGGACGGGCAGCGCGGGCGAGTCGAACTCGTCTTCCAGTTCGCCGGTTAGCTGCTCGATGGCGTCCTCGGCGGTGACCAGGCCCACTGTCGAGCCGTATTCGTCCACTACGATGGCCATCTGGCGGCGGCGCTGTTGAAACTCGCGAATCAGGTCGAGGACGGATTTGGTTTCAGGGACGACCATCACCTCGCGCATCACCTGAGAGAGCTTGAGTTCGATGACCGGAACGGCCGGTCGGAAGAAGATCAGGCGGGCGAGGTCTTTGGAGTAGATGACGCCGACGATGTGCTCGGGGCCGCGGGTCTCGTCGTAGACCGGCACGCGGGAGCGCATATGTTCGATGACTTGGGCGCTGGCCGCTTCGATAGGCAGGTTCGAGGGCAGCGCAAAGATCTTCTGCCGCGGGGTCATGATCTCGCGGATGGGCACATCCTCCAATTCCAGGGCGCGATGGATGAGCGTCTCCTGAAACCGGGGCAGAACGCCCATGCGCCGGGCGGCTGTGGCGATGAGCTTGAGCTCGTCGGGCGAGTGGACCTGGGCGCGCTCGGTGAGAGGAATATCGAAGCCGCGCAGAATGACGGCCGCCGAGTTCTTGAGCAGCCTCACCGCGGGGCGGGCCATGGCCATGAAGACGAGCATGGGCGGGGCGACGGCTACGGCTAGAGCTTCGGCGCGGCGCAGAGCAAGCGATTTTGGCACCAGCTCGCCCACCACTACCTGGAAATAGGTGATGAGCGCGAAACCGACTGCGACGGCAATGATATTCGCGTAGATCAGGGCATGAGCCTGTGTGAATGGAAGCGCTTTCATCCAGCCCATGAGAACGCCGGCCGCCAGCGGCTCGCCGATCCAGCCCAAAGCCAGCGAGCACAGGGTCACGCCGAGCTGCACGGCGGGCAAAAAGTCGTCCAGGTCGCGTTGAAGGCGGCGGACAGCGCGCGCGCCGGGGACGCCGTCGGTCAGCATCTGCTCGATGCGCGTATCCCGAATGGAGACCAGCGCAAACTCGGCGGCCACAAAGAAGGCGTTGGCCAGAATGAGCAGGCCCACAGCGACAAATTCGAGCAGCGACAGACTGTGCATCTCGAATGTGAGAATAGCATCTTGCGGGACTGGCGGGGTTAGCCGGATTCGCACGTTCCCAGGGCTGCTGAGCCGGCCCCTTTCGGATAGCTCAGCCAAATCCACCCTAGCCGCAAAAAACTTGAGACGCGGCGAGGGTGGGATCCCCGGTGTACTGTCAGCTCTTTGCCTGAAAGAGCCTTGTCTTGAGCAGCGCCTCGGCATCCTTCGCGTCGATCCAGCGCTCCGGCTGCTTTTGCGAAAAGTGGTAGACGATGCGCGAATGTTCGCCCGTTACGAGATAGGATCCCGAGCCCTTGAAGACGACCGGCGCAAGGCTCTGGCTGAGCCCTGCCGGCGCTGGAGTGGGTGGAACGGAGACGGTCCGCTGTTGACGGATCTGTTCGCGTTTCTTGCCGCAGCAGCTCATATCGTTGCTCTCCTAAATTCATTCCTCCCTGGGCGGGAGTTGTTGAAGGCCGATTGGATGATCCTTGGGTCTTTCCAACAGGCAAGCCGCCCCTGAAAGAGCCAGCCAGAACAGCGGCCATTCGCTCCATTTGTTAGTGAGCAGGAAGGCGACCGGAGCCGCGACCCACAGGCTCAGGCAATAGA
>Ga0224558_1003141_pt1 | contig 14163 bp, 12 predicted proteins | sample 714S32024metaG_FD_180682 | JGI IMG/M metagenome (GOLD analysis project Ga0224558, IMG submission 180682) | Peat soil microbial communities from Stordalen Mire, Sweden - 717 S3 20-24 | ecosystem: Environmental > Terrestrial > Soil > Wetlands > Peat | place: Sweden: Norrbotten County, Stordalen... | reverse complement strand
ACGGCACACTTTACGGCACACCTAAAACAGCAACCCCGGTAAGTGATTGAAAAGATGGTGAGCGCGGTAGGAATCGAACCTACAACCTACTGATTAAGAGTCAACCGTCGAAATCGCTCTAATCCTTCGTTTCAGCATTCTTTATCAACAACTTACTGAATTGATGTTTTTACGGTGTGCCGTAAAGTGTGCCGTAACCTTTTACTGCGTCCCTGCCGGGGCGGAGCCACCAGGCTGATTAAGAGCTTGGCGCACCACCTCGACCTCGGGATGCTGATACCGCATCGCAGTCTTCACGTCCTTGTGCCCCATCGCGAGCATGACTGCCTTCAGGTTGCCGGTGTGCTTCAATACCCTAGTGCCGTAGTCATGCCGGCCACAATAGAGGACCAACTCTTCCGGAAGACCAGCTTTTTTCCTGGCCTCCCGAAAGCGATTCGCCATCGTGGTGAGATGACCTGCCCGAGCGCGCTTCGAGGGAAATACCCATCCCTCACGCCTGCCTGCGCAACGTGCGCGGAGCAGATCTAGTGCTCGGTCGCTTATCGGCACAGTCCGTCTTCCGTCAGGAGTCTTGCTATCAGGAACAAAGACGACTCGATTGTTCCAATCGACATTCTCGATGCGCATCCGGTAAAGCTCTCGTTCGTTCCGCATTCCCGTATCTCGCATCAGGATCACGATGTCTCGGAAAAGGTGGAAACCACGCTTCCGCCACTTGCAGGTCGCGGCGGCGGCGAGCAGTTCCCTTTCTACGGCATCGTCCAACCTCGACGACCGGCCATATTCCTTCACCAGCCTGAATTTGGGAACGCTCCGCACGAGGTCCCACTCTTCCGCTTTGTGCAACATTCTGCGGAGAGCCCGCAGAGCACAATTCGCATTGGAGGCTGACCCATCGAACCTCAGCGCTTCGACGTCATCTTTCTTGATTTGGTTCAGCCTCATTCCCGCTACCTGCGCCTTACTCAACAAACGCCAACCATTCTCGTAATACAGTTTGGTCTTGCTTTCAAGGTTTGCGTTTTCAACCCACTCCAGAAAGCGCCGCGAGAAATCCCGCAGCGTCGGAGCCTTCCTGTCCAGTGGGTCGCTGCCTTCTAGTGCCAGTACCAGTTTCAGGCCAGCGATTTTTGCTGCCCTGGTTGAATTCGATTCCTTGGTCGAACCACGGTAGCGTTGGCCGCGTACCGTGAAGTCATACCAATAGAAGTGAGACTTCGATTTTCTAAACAGCTTCACGAGCTTCCTCCATTGCAGCCCGCACGGAAGCGACTCGTGTGTTCTTCTGAATATATTCCAGAAGAACGTTGACATCATAGCTGACGCGACCTTGCAGTTCTATCCAATTCGGCCCAACTCCCTCGGCGCGCCATCGTTTCAATGTCGCTGCTGAACGTCCAAGGATCTCAGCGGCTTTGCGCGTGTTCACGAGTTGGGGCATGGCTGGTTTTTTCATCGTTACTGGCTGGGACATGGTCACCTACTCCTTACAAGACTTCTGACTACTCACCCACGGCTAAACCCTGGTCTCCTGCGCCCGTGTGTCCTTGCGATTGCGATGCGACACCGTGGTCCGGAGCGATGTCATGACCCGCACCTGATGGGCCGATCTTCTGTTCAACACTTGGCCCGTGCTCCTGTCCTGTGTGCATTGCCGTGCGGTGGGAAACATCCCGGCTCAAGTGCTGTGCGAGTTCCGATTTGTCGTTGGTGTAAATCTGAGCATCGTAACGTCCACGTGAGACGGCGACATACGCCATGCGACTATTCACCAGATGTGGGCTCTCTTCGGTGTCCGCATGGATCAGAACACGGTCGGCGGTCTGGCCTTGGCTGCTGTGGCTGGTAACGGCGTAGCCATAGTCGAGATGGGGGTGGTTTTTGAGTTGGAATTCCACCAGTCTTCCTGAATCGGTGTGTACTGCGATCTCGCTGCGCTCATCGAGTCGTACAATCGTTCCCAGCTCGCGGCTGGCGACGTGCAACTCTTTCGACGGAGCGGTGAACTGGACGCGGTCGCCTTCGGCGAAATCCCGCTCTGCTTCCCGGTAAACCGAAACTCCCTGTAGGCGGCGTGGGTCGTAGGTCACATGCTGGCCGTCCTCGCGTTCAACGGTGAGCAGGTTTTGTTTGGTGTCCGTGTTTGCGACCGTGGCATACTCGCCGACATCCATCCCCACCGCTTTGCTGCCTCGCGAATAACGCAATACATCGCCGGGCGCGTATTGTTCCGCCCATGCGCGGTCTGCGCCGGTCAGTTCCTGGCGGGTCTCCAGCACACGGACGGTCTGCTCCTGGGACTGGACTTGGCCGCGCTCTTGTAGTTCGTGATGAATGATGACGTTCAGTTCACGGCGGGATTGGTTGTCGGGGGAAACCACCAGCGTACCTTGGGGATGACGGGCGTAATCCTGGGCGATTGTCTGGAATCGTTCTTCGCGGTTTTCAATCTGCTGTACCCGGCCCTGACGGTCAAGGTTGTCGACGGCGGCGTGAACCTCGCCACGGGCAAGCTGCTCTACCGCTTCCTTGAGCGCCGGGTCCTTCTGGCGGATGATCTCGTCCAGATGCGCGGTTCGCATTCCGGCTTCCTGTAACTGGTAATAAGGGCGCCCCGCTTCGACAGCTTCATGCTGTCGCACGTCACCCACAAGCAAGACGCGGTCTTGCTCTCCGAGCCTCTGCAAGAAGTCATTGATCTGCCGGGTACTGGCGAGACTCGATTCGTCAAGCACGTAGAGATGTTTTTCTCTGGCATCTGCCTGGGTTCCACGGGCAAGGTGGTGCTGTAGTGTGTTCGATAAGATTCCGGCTTCGCCAAGTTTTTGCGCAGCTCGTGAGGTCGGTGCAGAACCCCCGACGCTGTAGCCTTCGCGTTCGGCGGCGTCACGAATGGCGGCCAAAGAAGTCGTCTTGCCTGCCCCGGCTACGCCCTCAAGCGCCGTGATCTGATCGCGACTGCTGAGCACCTCCTGTACTGCCCGATGCTGACTGCTGCTGAGATACGCGTAGTCGTGTTCAATCTCTCCTCGGGTGCCGTCGTTGGCGAGCACGGGATATTGTTCCTGGGTGCTACGCATGAGACTAATGTTGTCGCGCTCCAGCGCGATCATCTCGTCCGTGGTAAAGCTCCGTCCAACGCCGTGAGATTCCTTCTGAATTAGCCCGCCGCTCTCAATCTCCTGATTGAGCTGCTGCTGAATTCTCGAAAACGGAGCCTCGCCCATGGCGCGTTTCAGCGCATCCCGCATCAGCTCACGTTCGTCCGAGACGGCTTCGCGCTCGAAGTTCTTCTCAACTGAGTACCGGACGGCTTCGCGGCCTGTTCCGTCCGTTTGCTCCTCGCTTCTTGCCGCGATCTCATTCACGCGGTCCTGGGCCTCACGCACAATTCGCTCTGGCTGGTTGCCGTACTCTTTGGCCATCTCCTCATGGCGGCGCTGCATTTCTTCGTGCGTGATGTTCAATTTGGCTTCGCGAGTGCGGTGGGCGGCAATCTGTGCGGATTCAGCTCCGCTGAGTCCTCCCTCCGCCAAGTGGTCTTTGATTTGCTGACGGCGTGGACTGCTGGCCTCAAGATATTCCTGCGAGTAGCGCCGAATTTCAGGCGCGCCATGGACGCTCTGCTCAATTTCGTAACCAAGGGTCCCCAGGCGAAGTGCCAACTCCGAACGGTATATTGCAGTGGCGTACTGCTGTGAGCGGTACAGCTCTCTCGGTTGCAGGGCACGCATTTCGCCATTTTCGCGCTCGGTCATGTTGAAGAACACAACATGCGTGTGGAGTTGCGGCGCGGCGTAGCCCTCGACCGGCCGGCTCGAATCGTGCTCAAATTTCGCGGCAATCCATTTGCCGGTTGTCTCCGCTGGATGATTGCCGCCAATGCGAGCCTGCACATATTTTTCGAGTTCATCAAGAGCAACATTGACGCTCTCCCGATGTGCTGCTCGCACTCGTTCGTCGCCACCCACCAGTGCGGTTAGACTGACGCTCTTGGGCGCGGAGAATGTCGCATCCCATCCTGCACGATGTTCCATCGTTGTCACTTTTTCGCCGCGGTCGTCCACGTACTGCATCGCCGCGCGGTGCTGCACCAGTTGAGCGCCGGTGAGCGGATGCTGGCCATCTGCGAGTCGCGCAAAATGCTCTTCGTTGACCTCACCTTTAAAGCCCCACCGTTCGGCCAATTTGCCGTGCCACTCGCCGCGCACGCGGTCGCCTTCTGAGTAATAGTTGTCCCGCGCATTGGCAAACTCTTCCTTGTGGTACGCCTGCGCCTGGCCAGATGACAGCGGCTTGGAGATGGTCAGCATCGTTTACTCCAAGAATGGCAGGTCATCATTCGCTGCCCGCGTCGGTCGTGGTTTCGTTTGCTGCTGACGCTGTGGCGGGATCGGCGGTGGCAAGCTGCGCGTCAAAACACGGCCAACGCCATTCCCAGACGCAGTTGCCGTCTGCGCGCTACCTTCCTTTGGCCGCTGTGCCGGGAGTTTGCGCTCAATCAGCGCTTCGTGGCGCTTCGGCAGATCGATGTATGGGAAGCTCAGCGGAACCACTAGGTTGCCGCTTTTCAAATAGGCGCGCAGATCGGGAAGGCCCTGGATTTCTGATGCCATCACCAAGGGCTCGGTCGTCCGCTCAAGCTGGTAGTTGCGAGAACCCCGTTTATTCCTGGGGAAGTGGCCTTCCATGCGGCTTTCACGCAATCGCTCGATTTCCACTTCGCCGATGGTCTGGCTGATCCACTTCGAGGAGTTGGCCTCATCCGTGCGTAAGAAGACTTTCGTGGCGGGTTGAGAAAGCATCGCTTCCGCCTTGCGCCCGTACAGTTCTTCAAGCTGGCTGCGCCCTTGGAAGCCGAGCACGACCGGGTTTCTGGCCTTCCTGCTCTCGGTAATCGCTGTGTGTAACTGCGGCAACGCATGTAAGCTCTGCAGCTCATCCAGAATGAACCACACGGGGCACGCTCCGGGCTTGCCTTGGTTCATCGTGCGCAGGACCAGCATGTCGAGCCACATGCTGATAAGAGGCCGCTGTCTCTCGCGGAACTCCGGCGGGCTGGTGATGAACAACCATCCATGCCGCTGCTGGGCCCATTCCACCGCCGTCCAGTTCGTCTTAGCTTCTTCTCTTCGGGGCAACAGCTTCAACGCATTGCTCACGCTGTTGAGAGTCGCGATCATACCGCCGCGCTGCGGACCAGCATCGGGATAGATTGCTGCCGCGTGTTCGGTGTCCTTGAGCCTCTTTGCCAGCTCACGCTCATCTCGCAAAATGGCGAGTAGCTCCTGCGGTGTCCGCTTCGGTTGCTCGGTCAGCAGGTGGGCAAAGATCTGGCGCGGCACCATCACGAAAAACGGATTGGTGCGAGGATCATCTTTGAAGAGAGCCGCTGCCAACCCTTCGGCTTCTGCTTCATGCTGCACTTCATCGCACGGCGACCAATAAGGCATACGTGCATCTACCGCGTTCAAGATCACGTCGCCGCGGCTTGGCTCGTAAAACTGGGGCGTGTATTCGAGCGCTGGGTCGTACACAATCGCGGTTTCTCCGCGCCCCTCCACCTGCATGAGGAGCTGGCGAATGAGCGACGATTTGCCTGCGCCGGTATCGCCAATCATCATGAAATGCGAACTCTCCCGCTCGCGCGGAATACGCACCAGGTTTCCGTCACGCTGCAGCAGGAATTCACCCACCGTGCGCGGCTCTTTTGTTATGAAACCTATGCCATCGGATTGCTGGCTACGGTTGAACTGCGCCGCCGTCGCGAACACTGGGCCTTTGGTCCGGCGTCCATACTTGAGCACGCGCCGCCGCTGCCAGTCTTTGGGAACAGCAAAGATCGACAGCCAGCCGAAAACTGCTAGACCGGTGACGAGCGGCCAATGCAGGAAGTCCCCCCAAGTTTGGTCTTGGTAAATCCAGTGTCGAGCGTAGTCGCTGAGTTCCTTATTCTTGTATTTTTGCGCTGGTTCCAGCACCAGATGCAGGTCCTGCCCTGCCGCTTCCTTCGAGAGGATCAGCGGAATGGTCGCCCCGCGCGGCAGGGGGCCTTCCCACGGTGCGACATCCGTCTCAACCGCTAATCGGTGGTGCCCCTGTCGGTCTTCCACTTCGAGGAGCCGGTAATTAATCGGGGGAAAACCGAGGCTCGTCGCCAGTTGCGTCTTGAGATAGTTCGGGAACCAATACCGCTGTAGCGGCGTCCATTGCATCCTGGCCTGATAGATCGCCATCCCAAAGAGTGCTAACACTCCGAGAGCAAGGGCGCTGATCGTCCACACTGGCTTGTGGCTCGGCCAATAATACGTCTCGTCGCGTCCCCATTTCCTGTTCACGGCTTTACTTCTTTCTCGCCCCAAGTCAGTCGATCTCGAATTCCAGCGCATCGCGCCGGCTTAGAATCCAGTTCAAATGGCGGCGCTGTTGGCTGATTTTTCCGGGCTGGGCCGGTTGCTATTTTGTCCACTCAGCCGCTCCTGCGCTTTACCCTGCTTCTCGCGGTCCACTCGCTCAATGAGCTTCCTCAGTTCTTCAGTGGTCAGTTCCCCTCGCTGTCCAAGAATCTGCACGCTGTTCAGGTACAGCATGCGCAAAGCTAGGATTTCGGCCAAGATGATCTCTTGGCTGGAATTCACTTGCGCCAGCAAAACCGTGCGTGCCCACTCCCCCATGCTCTGACCTGCGGCCGTCGCCAGTTCTTGAAGGCGGACATACTCCTCTTCAGTCACTTTGGCAGTGAGCGATTTCGTGCGGAATGACTGTCCGGTTGTCACAGGTCACCGTATTCCATCGTTAGTTCGTCCCACGTGGCCTGGAGTTCTGGCATCTCCCAAGCCCGGCGGAAGAGTTTTCGTACGGCGTTCCACTCCTCTTGGGAAAAGCCAAAGGTGATGCCGTTTGCATGAGCGCGAAACGAGAACTGGGTCTCTCCCTCCCGGTCCCACGTGTATCCAAAGAAGTATTCTCCCTTCCAGTGTCGGGACTGCGGGGTCAATCCGTTCAACATCGCGCGAAACTCCTGAATCAGCGGATAGGAACTCATGGGGTACACGGGACCGTGTGGGCCTGGAAAGCTAAACGACAGGTGTACATCGTTGCCGTCGCCGCGCACGAAGGACAGCACAAAGTTAGATTCGAAAACGTTCGGGATCGCAGGCTGGACGACGGAATCGCTGGGGTTGACCTTGCCGCGGATCGGCTCTTTGTAGAGAAAGTAATGACCGCGCGCGGCCATCCGCCAAAGCCCTTCCCAGTAGGGACGAAGGGCGCGGTTCACCGCATCGGCGTCGTTAACTTCATCGCCATCGAGAAACACATAAAGATTGCGCCCAGCTAGGATGGGTCTCCACTTCATGGCCGGGTCGGCAAGCTGTCGTACTGTTTCGGCAACGGCCTGCCGCACCGCCTCGGGGCTGGCGGGCTGCGTTCTCTCCCCTGGTCGGAATTCGCTCGGAAGCTTATTGAGGTAATACTCGTCCTTGCCTGGGTTGGGTTCTTTCCTCAACCTATAAACCGCTTGAAACGCTTCCAGAAAGGCAATACAGGACTCACGGGAAACCGGGGTATTGTAGATGGCATCCGCGCCTTGCTGGACGTAGTACGCGAGCACCGTCCACTCAGCCAGTGAGAGCGGCTGCTCGGCTTCGCATTTCCTACGAACTCGCAAGAGGCATTCGGTTGGCTCCCGTATCAGCTCGGTCACTTCGAGCCGGTCGGCGGGCGACGATTCCAGCAGTTGCTTGGCAATCTCGGATGTCGATACGTTCTCACCTTTCCGCTTTGAGGTGAGTTCTCGGATATGATCTAGGCGCTTGCGCAGGCCCTCGCTGATTCGAAGGGAGAGAGTCTGAGTTTGGGGCTGATCTGGCATCACTCCTCCATGCCATACAACAGATTATTTGTATGACATACATAGAATAGTCATACTTTTATTGGTATGTGTCAAGGAAAACCGCTGACGCCAGAGTTTTTCGATGAAGTTTCAGGTTGCCCCACAGCAACCTGGAACCGGCATCTGGCGTGTTTTCAGTGGCAACCGTACAGCAACCCAAGTTGCTGCACAGCACCCTGGCAGGGGTGGCGTGTCAACCGTCCTCCCGCTGCCAAAGGCAGCGCCCACTGATAAAGTGCCAAGGGCTTTCGCTCCGGCACAAAGTCCTCCGGTGGTTGTTGCCCGTCAAATTATCAAGAGTCACTTCCGAGCAGCCCGTGATCCGCCCACAATGCGAAGCGGCGTGTGGCGATAGCTCAAGCCGCGCTCCAGCGCAGTCTCATACCACGAAATTCGCAGGGTTATCGAAAAATGCCTCGCATCGCTCCTTGGTCATACGAGTGGAGGTGCTACCAAAAAGTACGTACTTCGCAGACGAGACCAAAGTCCTGCAACCTAGTTTGTCGTAAGGTGCGATGTTGCGCGGCACGCTCAAATCAATCACATCCTTTCGGAATGCTGGGCTTGAGCCCTGATGCAGCGGTCGGCTGGCCGGGACGATTTCCATGTTCCCGAACTTTCCAGTAGGGGGATGCACAAGGTACTCTGCTTCTAGGTCGCCAGCGGTGTTGTTGGGTATGCGAATAGCGCGAGCTCTCGCATCGATTCTTTCCGCCTCACGCCTCAATGGTCCCTTGAACACATTCTCTTCAATCGCCCAGAAGAACCAGTCAGGGTCAGTAAAAGCAATCTGCGGGAGTGTTTTCCCCTTATGTTTGCCAAAAGGCAGAGTGGACCACGCCATTCTTAACCTCGCTCATTACGAAAGGGCGTCCAGCAGTCGTGCCGCCACTAACCCCATGCTCTGTACTGCCGCACGTGCCTGCGCTTGAGTAACGCTGGGTAGAAAGGGCCGACCGTGTCCCGTTCCCTCTCGATTTCGAAGCCGGTTAACAGCGCACGCGAGCTCGTACAACGCCAAGTCCATCTGTTCCTGCGCAGTGAGACCAGTTTTTTTCACTGCACATAAACCAACGGCAACGAAAGCCTGACCAACTAGGGTGGGGAAATTGTCTTGGTGAGAGTATTCACCGAATCGCACAACCAGAACGTGTGCCGCAACTGCTTCGACAAGGTCCTTGCCAGTGCCGGTGATAAGGGCTGCGTCAAGGACTCCCCGTCTGGCGCGACGAACGTACGCCCGGAGTGCGTCCGTCAATTCCATGCCGTTAAGTGTGTCGAGGACAACGGGTAGTAGCTCCCCAGTCTCCGAAAGCTGGTAGCCCTCGCTGGCGAATGCGTCGCGGAGATCTTGAATGGGTTCCGCGCCGACGAAATTGCTGGAACCCTCACGGAATCCTCCTACCCCACGAACGAGAGCGACAATGAGGTGCACAAGCCTTTCGCCCTTTTCAATGTCATGCTCAATTGCCCATTGCAGAATGCCACGTACTCGCTTTGCTTTCCCGACGGGCCGTCCAAGAACCCGGCTAGGGTCGGCGTCCAGCAAATCCGCACGGCGGAACTGGTCTTCCATCTCGGAATGGCTGGGCTGGCGACTACCTGTTGGAGATTGGGAATCGTCCACCAATCTGGCGAGGGCAGCTATCACCGCGTCCGTTAACGGCGCGGATAACGGATTGGTTCCAGTGCTGGTAATGGGCTCAATTATAAGGTCAAGTGGCCTTGTTGCGTTGCTTTGACGCTGGTGCCCAGGACAACAACTGACTGGGCTCGATGTCCCAACGACGCAGGCCATCCCCATTCCTTGACCCGTGATCCGTCCGGATTGTCGGCTACTTGGAAGCTACCGTCGAAGGACTAGGTAACAACGCCTCGGGGGCAATGCCCCCGAGGATCACGGCTGCGGTTTGCTGGACGGCTTCCAAGCTCTCGCGCAGAAGATTGGCGTCTCCGTGCCAAAGCTGGATATAGTCGGCGGAACTGGTTCCGGTCTGGAGTCCAATGGACTGGCAAACGACAAAGGCGATGGCCTCGGCTTCTGTCTCCCGAACCTGCTTCGTGGTCAGAGTACGACGGTCGCCGCGATGCAGCATCTCGTGGCCGATCTCATGCGCGAGCGTGGAGAATTCCTCGGCGGGATGCATCCCGGAAAGCAGTGTAATCTTCCCGCCGTGGGATAGTCCCTTGGCAGGCGCAATCTTGTCCGAATAGCTCAGCGTAATGCCCTGGGATTCCACGAACTTTACGAGGCGTTCGCGGTAGCCGCTCACGTCGCCCTGCACTTCGGTGAGCGCGGGAAGTTCTTTGCCTTCGGTCTGGGTGATGTCGAACACGTATACGCCCCGGAAGCCATACAGTGTGGGCTGATTCTCCTTGGCATCCGCAGTCTGCTCCGCATTGTCCGTCTCATCCTTCTTGCGTTTGTTGCCGACCATCGGAGCGAGAATGAAAATGCCTTTTTCGCCACGCCGGACGAAGCGGCCAAGCGTAGTCCAAGTGCGGTATCCGGCAACGTGGGTAGCGTCTGGCTTCTGCCTCGCAATGAGCATGATGTTGCCGAAGCTGTAGTTGCGGAACTTGGCCATCGCTCCGAGATACTGCGTGAGGACTGCACTCTGCCCGGACTCCAGCGATTGCACCAGATAATCCACGGCTTCTTTGGTTTTGAGGTTGACTTCTTCTAATTTCATGTTTTTTCCCTTCTGCCGGTGTCGGCTTGTTTTTTCTTTCACCAGAGCGGCAGCGAGGAAAAACAAGGCGACACAGGCGAAGGGACAGAACGGAGGCCGGAGGGAGGGTGGCAGGGGGTGAGGGAAAGCGCGGTTCGTGCCAAACACGGTTGGGTTTAGTTTGGCGCGAAACCGGCGCAGTCCGAAACACCCGTCCGAGCCGCGGCCAAGCGGCGTCCACCCGGAAGAGGACGCAGTGGGAAAAGGATGCGTAGCCTTCCGTTTGAGATTGCTAGAAGGCTGCCGAAGGCTCTATTTGCATTCTCGGCACTAGGGTCCGCTGGAACCGACGATCTCTCCACATAGAGGAAGTTGCTCCAAAATCCAGGGATGTATTGGGGGATGCCAAGGTCCGTAACTGTCATGCTCTACGATCGGCGGAAGAGCAAACCCGAGGATAGGCCTGCGTTTCGCGTAAGGTATTGAGGGTGGGCTGCCAAGATGGGGATTGACGATCGAGTCCAGCATCTCATCAGGTTCTATTCCATCCTGGACTCGCTTGAGAAGAACGTGGGCGGAGCCCGCACGCTGGCTGAGTGCTCAGGGCGAATAGCGTGGCCCAGAAGGGGTGTCTATTTCTTTCAGGAGTCTGGAGAGCAGCGTTCAGACAGCGGAGATGGTCCAAGGATAGTGCGGGTCGGAACTCATGCCCTGCGAAAAGGTGGAAGTACCCGCTTATGGACTCGGTTGTCGCAGCATAAGGGCCAGAAAAGTACCAGCGGAGGCAATCACAGAGGGTCGATATTCAGGCTGATTGTCGGCTCATCCCTGATAAGGCAACAGGGCTACCGATACCCTACCTGGGGCGACAAGAATACCGCTTCAAGGGACGCAAGGGCAAACGAACTGCCTTTGGAGCGCGAAGTCAGCCGAGTGGTCGGGAACCTGCCCTTCCTCTGGCTTGCCATTGACGACGAAGCCGGGCCTGCGAGCCTGAGGGGTTATATCGAGAGAAACGCTATCGCCTTGTTGAGCAACTACAAAAAACACCCTCTCGATCCGCCGTCGCAAGGCTGGCTGGGACATTACTGTGACCGCGAACGCGTGAGGGGTGCCGGACTCTGGAATTCAGATTACATTGATAAGCCTTACGACCCGGCTTTTCTTGACCAGCTTGATCAGCTCGTCTCAGAAACAGGTAAACATGCATGATCGTCGTTATTCAGTGTGCAGCGGCAAAGCGGCGCGATGCTGGCCGGCTTGTGTCTGAGGGCGGTAAGCCGGTGACTTTCGTGGCCAAGCCCGAATCGGCCCCAGCTGACGGTGTTCATACGTATGCGCGCCCCGATGATCCCTCCGGCAATGGAAAATCGTGGCGAGAAATACTTCTTGAGTACAACGAACGGCCGGGCAACAACCCACTCGGCCTATACCGAGCATATCAACTCTACGAAAACCGTGCTTATGGACAACTCGTTGACGCGTTTGGTTTGGAAAATGTTTACATCCTATCCGCAGGATGGGGCTTGATCGGGGCGGGTTTTCTGACTCCTTACTACGACATCACCTTTAGCCCTAGCGCAGAGGGATATAAGCGCCGCAGGAAAGAGGACTGGTATCGCGACTTCTGCATGCGGCCAACTGACGACTGCAGTGAGATCGTTTTTCTCGGTGGCAAGGATTACGTTCCGCTCTTTTGCTCGGTCACGGCAGCGGTACGGAACAAGAGAACTGTCTTTTACAATTCAGCGTTTCCTCCCGATGCACCAGGGTGTACGCCGAGGAAGTTTCCAACGTCCAGAAGGACAAACTGGCACTACGAATGCGCTGATTCCCTCATAAACAGAACGGATGCTATTTAGTCGAGGTTCCAATGAAGATTCTTCTTAGTCCAAATGTCACGAAGCGCACTGAAGTTCGTGATGTCTACAACCGCGCGTTAGACGAAGCGGAAGAACTTTATATAGCGTCGGCCTATCTGACAGATTGGGATGTCAGCTACAAGCTCGGCACGGCATGCAAGCGCGTAGTTTTCCTCGTCGGTACTGACTTCGGCCTAACGCGGAAGGCAGCCATGCTGAACGTTTTACGTTGGATTCCGAAACGGATTTCCATCTCGTTCTTAGCTGTGCAATCGCAAACGGGTGGCTTTCATCCCAAACTCGTTGCGTGGAAGACTCACTCCGGGAAATATCATTGCATGATCGGATCGTCGAATTTATCGAAGGCGGCTTTTTCCAATAATTGCGAAGCCAACGTAGTGACCAAAATCTCCTCCCACGACTTCGCGCAGATTTGTGCATGGCTTGATGTGGTCGCTACGGATTCCTCCCCAATCAGCAAAGATTGGATAAAGCATCACTACTCAGAAGCCAAGATAGCTCACAGAGGAGAAAAAGCGGACAAAGGTGTTCTTCAAATCAAGCCGTCTGATCTGCCGCGTGGAACAGCGTGCGCGCGGGCCGTCCGTCAGCACCGCCGACAACAGGCGGCCTTCTTGGAAATCGGTAAGCCAATACGTGCGGCGGCAGCGCGCTGCGCACAAGGCAAGACCAGCCGTAGTCAGTTTTGGCAGACGTTCTGGAAACTCTGGGCACACCACGAATCGCGATTTCAGGGCAGCGGCCTCCAATTTACCGGGAAGTCTGCGAGGTGGGAAGAGGCTTGTGGTGCGCTTGTCAGAATTCTTGACACGCACAAATCTTCATCTACCTTACAGTTGGACCAGCTCGTAATCAAGGAAATCGACCAACTTAACCGAACACGCAACCCGACGCGGCGCGCATGGCTGAGCGAGATGCTATGTCACTACTTTCCTGAACGGTACCCAATTATCAACAAGCCGGTGCAGAAATGGTTATCACAAATCAAGCTGCGTGGTCGCCGAGGGGCGACCGAAGGTCAGCGGTACATCGAGCTAGCCCAAAAGCTCAGATTAGCAGTTCAGAATGAGCACCCGGCTGGCTCTCGCAACTTGGCTGAATTGGACGGAGCTATATGGCGGTGGGCCAAAGATCACGGCCTCCTGGAATCCTAGAGAAGTCCGCAAGAAATTCTTCGCCGAGATCTGTGGTCCCTCGAAGAATACTCGTTTTTTATGGGGACCATCTTTCCATACAACACGTGGGTGGTGATCGGCGTATTCTGCGCTCCCAAGGAACTCCCAACCCTTCTCTGATCTAAGTCGAAAGTAGAGTCGCGAGGCCAGCCTCAAGAAATCAAGCCTCAGCGAGCAACCCTTTAAGCTCTGTACCCCAGTCCATCCTTGACAGAGTAAGCGGAACGCGCGCGAAACACGGGCCGCCCCATTACAGGAAAGTAAACAGGTCAGGCGGAAGAGCGAATGTGGCGAGGGAGTTGATAAAATTAACCGTTTAAGGAATCCATGGATCTACTCACCAACGCGGTGGAGTCAATTCAGGTTGGAGTAGAGGACTATCAGTCCGCAACTCGACCTCGGTTGCTCTCTGCCGTGCGGAACATCCATGCTGGAATCTTGCTCCTCTACAAGGAAGCTCTGAGTCGCGAGTCGCCGGCGGACAGCAACGACGTGCTGCTCATGGCTAAGAACCTTCCCTCGCGCGATTCGACGGG
>Ga0224558_1003139_pt1 | contig 14168 bp, 11 predicted proteins | sample 714S32024metaG_FD_180682 | JGI IMG/M metagenome (GOLD analysis project Ga0224558, IMG submission 180682) | Peat soil microbial communities from Stordalen Mire, Sweden - 717 S3 20-24 | ecosystem: Environmental > Terrestrial > Soil > Wetlands > Peat | place: Sweden: Norrbotten County, Stordalen... | reverse complement strand
TTCGCCCAAGGCTGCCTGGCAGACGGGAAACGAGGTTTCTGCCAGGGTTCCATCTGCCAGTTGCTACCCGGTACCGCTATCCTAAATACCATACCGGACTCGGTACTGATCGTTCACGGTCCCATTGGTTGCGGAGGAGCCGGACATTCACAGAATGCAGGGGTGCGGTCGTGGCAGATTCTTCAGGGGGCTTCCGCCCCCAGAGGGACTCTGTGGTTAACAACAAACCTGAACGAGCGGGACGTGATTACGGGAGGGGAGGAAAAACTGGAGCAGGCCATTTTGGAGGCCGATAGGCGTTACCGGCCTGCTGCAATCTTCGTTGTTTCCACCTGCGTGCCCGGGATTATAGGCGATGATATTGATACGGTTGCTGTCAAGCTGCAGCCGTCGGTCAACGCTGTTATCCTGCCCATCCACTGCGAGGGTTTCAAGTCCAAGATCATGGCCACTGCCTATGACGCCATCTACCACTCCATTTGCAGAAATCTTGGTCTTTCAAATGAGCCCAAACGGGAGTACAGCCTGATCAACTCTGAATGGGAGCAGGCGAAGGATCAGCTACGGCGGAGCAGGTTGGTAAATCTTTTTAACCCGTCATCACTGGGGACAGCGGACGAGCAGGAGCTGGCCAGGCTGCTCTCCACCCTTGGCCTTGAAGTCAATATCATGCCCTGCTCTGCCCATCCGGAGAAGATCAAGGAAGCTCCGCTGGCAGCGCTGTCGATCAGTATCTGCCCCACTCACGATGATTACTTTGTCCAGCACCTTAAGGAAAAGTACGGGGTGCCCTATATACTGCACCATATGCCCATCGGCATCGAAAACACCAATCTCTGGCTCAGGGAAGTCGCCGCTTTTTTTAAACAGGAAGAGGCAGCAGAAAAAATAATCAGCCGGGAGAATCAGGAGCTTGACGAGGCCTTGGCGCCAATAAGAAAGAGTTTACGGGGGAAAAAGGCGCTGATCAGTGCGGGGGAGGTACGCACCATGGCCACAGCCGGCCTGCTGCAGGACCTGGGAATGGAGATCGTCGCCGTCAGGCCATATCACTTTGATCGGTTTGGCAACGAGGAGCTGGGTAAATTGGTGGGAAAACAGGGCGATCTGCCGGTCAATGTAGCAACCGTACAACCATTTGAATCAGTTAATATGATCGAGAAAACCAAACCTGATATTTACCTTGGGCATGTTGCGGATAACGTATGGGCAGCCAAATCAGGCATACCGGTAATGCCTATTTATGGAGGCGCCTTTACTTACGCCGGTTATGCCGGCGCATTCGATATCGCCCGGCGAATCAACAGGATACTGCAGAACCCTTCTTTCAACAAGAATCTACGCCAAAATGTCAGACAACCGTACTTCGCAGACTGGTACAATGCAGAGCCGTTTAAGTACATTACTGCCAGGGGTGAGAACGATGAGTGAGGCATTTATTGAACGCCCGAGAGCCTTCTGTGCTCTCGGCGGCGCTTTGATTGCCGCCGGAGCCCTTCCTGGCGCCGTGCCCATCATTCATGCCTCGGCAGGTTGCGGCGGCAGTGTATATTGGAACCAGCTCGGGTCAACGGGATATTTGGGGGCTGGTTACTGCGGTGGAACCGCCGTGCCCAGTTCCAACGTTCAGGAAGAGGATATCATTTTCGGGGGAGATGCCCGTCTCACAGAACAGATAGAAAACACCATCAAGCTGGTCGAGGGTAATCTCTATGTTGTGCTGACCGGGTGCATGACCGATATCATCGGCGATGATATCAGGGCGATCATCAACCAGTTCACCGCACGCGGCATCCGGATTATCGGCGCCGAGACGGGAGGTATTAAGGGTAACGGATACAAGGGATATGATCTGGTTCTGCAGGCGCTTTTTCAGGATTTCGTGGAGAAAAAACCTGAAAAAGTTAAAAAGCGGGTCAATCTTTGGGGTATAGTTCCCGGCCAGGACGCCTTCTGGAGGGGCAACCTGCACATATTGAGAAGGCTGCTCGAAAAGCTCGGGCTTGAAGTCAATACCTTTTTCACGCAGCAGGACACTCTTGAAATGGTCCGAGACGCTGCCTCGGCCGAACTGAATATATTGGTTTCAGAATTTTATGGAACTGCAGCAGCGAAGGTTTTCGAAGATGTCCATGATGTGCCCTACATAACCTTTCCGTTGCCCATCGGCCCCTCCGCAACTGCCGATTTTTTAAAAACCGTCGCCTTAGGTCTTGAAGTAAGCCCTGAGGAAGTCAATAGCCTGATTCTCGAGGAACAGAACGGCTACTATTATTACGTTGAAAGAGTGGCCGACTCCTATAACGATCTCGATCTGCAGCGCTACGCAGTAGTAGTAGGAGACGGAAACTATGCGCCGGCTCTGACAAAGTTTCTGGCCGACGATCTGGGATGGCTGCCTGCCCTAACAGTTGTCACAGAGGAGTTTGCGGATGAGGATAAGGCTAAGATCGACACCTATCTTAGCAAGCTCGATTCAGGGTACCATACCCGGATTGCCTATGAAACCGACGCTAGTGAAATTCCGGTCATCCTGGCGCAGTTCTGGCCCCGCAACAGAAACCAGGCTTTCTATGATTCGTTCAGTCCCGCATTTGTGATTGGGAGCCACCTGGAACGCGAGTTTGCCAAAAAGATCGGAGCGGGTCATCTTACCGTTACCTACCCAGTCGGCAATAGGGTGGTGTTGAATAGAGGCTACGCCGGTTACAAGGGCAGTTTACATCTGATCGAAGACCTTTTCAGCGTACTTGTAGCGGAAAGATGATCAGGCCAATAAACCCTCTCTTTAAACTTCCCGTATTGTATTCACCATACAATCACTCATTCTCAAACCCTTGTGTCCTAAGTGTTGAAAACTTGGATTTTCGGTTTTTTCACCTGCTTGACAAAATGAACGGCGTCAACTGCTGCAAGTCCTGGGGGACGACAAAGATAGCGAGCCCCGGAATGCATAACCCCGGGGAGATCATCGGACAATATAGTTACGACACCGGTATCACACAAAAGCGAGGTGAAGAAAATGGGCACCGGATGCCCTGTTTGCAACGGTTTGTCGCAGCTTGAGCATGATTGCCCGGATTGCGGCGCCAAGATGATCGACTACGGCGGACTGGAGAGCTACTGTGATCCTTATGGCCCCTATGAAAAACAGGATGTCGAAACAGTCAGGGATAAGACAGTGACCGGGGACGGCCAGTGCGTCCACCTGCTGCAATGTCCCCAGTGCAACGAAAGCGTGACCTATCCGGTGGACGAGGAACTGATTTAGCTTCGCCCAAAAGCCCCAGACCTCTGTGACCCATCCTCTTGCCTGGTCTAAGGAGAAGGCGCAGATGCCCGCTGCCGGCAGCCCGGAGCTTTTCAAAGCACCAGACTCTCTGCTGCAGCCCCTGTTGAGGGCGAGCGAGGTTCAGGGAGTCTGGCGCTCCCCCTCGGCCCTGACCAACAGAACATCCCCATGGCTAAAGCCATCTCCAGTCAGGGGCATGCGGCCTGGCCATTTTGGCCGGCACCCAAGTCAACTTCCAAGTCAACTTCCTTATTGACAAACCCAGGCACGTCCCTGAAAATAGAAGGGTACTCCCGAACTGGCAAACCCGGAAGGAGCCCTGCAACCGGATGCGCTATGCAATAATCAGCGACATTCACGCCAATCTGGAGGCCTTTCAGGTGGCCTTGGATGATATTGACCGGCAGGATGTTCAGCAGGTTGTCTGCCTGGGCGACATAGTTGGTTACTATGCCAATCCCGACGAGTGCGTTGAACTATGCCGCAGCCGCGGCTTTCTTTGTCTGAGAGGCAACCATGATGATGCCGTAGTCGGTATCTGCAGCACCGAAGATTTCAACCCGGTGGCCCAGGACGCTCTCCTGTGGACGGAACAGCACCTCTCCGACAGCAACAAGGAGTGGTTGAGGCAGTTGCCGGAGCAGGCGCTGGTCGACGATCTGTTCCTGGCGGTGCATGGCTCTCCCAGTCACCCCTACGACTATATCTTTTCCCTGGAGACTGCACAGCTGGCCTTTGACATCATGGCAACACAGCATCCCCAGTTGAACCTCTGTTTTTTCGGCCACACCCACCAGCGCGCCCTCTACTCTTATGACCGCCAGTCAACGCGGGAGTTTCTGGAGCAAAACCAGCCTCTTGAATTCGGCCTGCAGGATGACAGGATATACCTGATCAATCCCGGCAGCATCGGCCAGGCCCGGGACGGCAAGCCGGGGGCCTCATACCTGATCTTTGACGGTGAAGGCTGCACCGTCACCTACAGGCACGTTCCTTACGATTTCAACCTGACCCAGCAGAAGGTAACCATGGCCGGTCTTCCGGTCATGCTGGGAGAGCGCCTGGGATTGGGTCTGTGACTTCCATCCGAAAAAGTTCTCGCCTCCCGGTCAAATTCTGCCTGAGCGGTTTCCACTCTCCAGGATAACCTCATTGCCCGTCTTCGAATTTCGAACCTCGAACATCGAACTTCGAGCAGATCTTCTTGGCCCTGGTCAGGAGGTAGCTGCGCCTGTTTTTTTGGGGTTGCGCCAGCACCTCGTCCCACAGGGCATTCAGAACCGCCCCGATCAGCGGCCCGGGTTGGCAGCCTAGGACATCCAGCAGGTCTGTCCCGTCGACGGCAAGATCTCCCAGGTTGAAGGCCGCCTCTTCCGCCAGGACTGAGCGCAGGCGGGCCTGAAAGTCCTCCCACTCCGGCAGGGTGTGCATGACGAGATCGGTGCCGTGAGCCAGCAGGTCCGCCTGCTTGACGGCCAGCAGATCCGGAATTGCTGCCCGCCCTACCCTGGAGATCAGCCTGCGTATGGCCGGATTGCGCATCTCCAGGCTCAGCATGTGCTCCCTCACCAGGAGAGAGACCTGCCTGACGGTGCGGGTACTATAGTGCAGCTTTATTAAAATTTCCTCGGTCAGTTGGGCGCTGGCCAGGTTGTGCCCGTAAAAATGCCCGCGCCCAGAGGGCACCCGGTCGGCGCCGCGGCTGAAGCACCGGGGTTTGCCAACGTCGTGCAGCAGCACCGCCAGACGCAACTCCAGGCAGGCCGGGACGTAGCGCATGGCCTCCAGTGTGTGGTTCAATATGTCATACCGGTGATAGGGGTGGCACTGGGGAAAAAGCCAGCTCTCGCTCAGTTCCGGGACGATCAAGAAGAGCAGCCCGGCCTGGAGAAGGTGCTGCAGCCCATCCATGTAATTGGCAGCCAGCAGCGTCCGGTTCAGCTCATCCCTCGTTCTTTCGGCCGAGATCCGGCAGATCAACTCGGCATTCCGGACAATGGCGTGCCAGGTTCCGGACTCGATACGCAAACCGTAGTCGGCGGCGATGCGGATCGCCCTCATGATCCGCAGGGCATCCTCACCGATCCTCGCCTCCGGGTCGCCGACCGCTCTGAGCTGCATATCCGCCAGGTCGCGCATCCCGGAACAGGGGTCGGTGATCAGCGACCGCAGAGGATCGTAGGCGATGGCGTTGATGGTGAAGTCCCGCCGGGCCAGGTCCTGCCCGATCTCCCCCACGAAGCGGACGCCGTCCGGGCGCCGCTGGTCGCGGTACCCGCCTTCGATCCTGAAGGTCGTCACTTCGAGAGCAAAATCCCCTATATACACGGTGATCGTGCCGTACTTGACCCCTGTAGGCAGCACCCTGCAGCCGGCCCTGGCGAAAATGGCAGTCGCTTCGCGGGGCGAGGCATCCGTGGCCAGGTCCCAGTCCGACGGGGTAATCCCCAGCAGCAGGTCCCTGATCCCCCCGCCAACCACGTAGGCCTGCCTGCGTTCAGCCGCCAGCAAGGCACAGGCCCTCCTGACCGCCTCGGGAATAGGCAGTTCCATGCTGTCAACCCCCGGATCTGTTTGAAACTCCAACATTAATGGTTCATCTGGCGGATCCATCAGTAAATATTAACATTATAGAAGCACAAACAAGAAAGGATGTACTATTATGATAGGCCGCCAGCCGGGATAAGGGACGTCATTCCGGTCTGGGCACACTGAGGGCACAGGGGCCGGTGGCACACTTGCCGCAGACGAGGCAGTTGCTCAGGTCAGGGAACTGCTTGTTAACCTGGATCAGTTGCCTGAGGCAGCGCTGCTTATCCAGGCCCTGTTCCGTGAGCGCCCCGCTGGGGCAGCGCCTGATGCAGGTGTCACAACGCCCGCCGCGCCTGGCCAGGCAGAATTCCACGCCAGCGCCGGCAGTTGCCGCGGCGGACATTTCCCCGGCGTCTTTTGAGCCAGGAGGTGCCTCTGCACTTCTAAATACCCCGGTTGCCTCCGGCAGGGCGGCATCGATCACCAGGCTCCCCAGGCGCCCGGCGCACCCGGCGGCGGTGATCAGCATCTGGTGCCTGCCGAATGAGCCCAGGCCGCACAGATAGGCCACGTGCTTGTGCGACCAGACCGACAACAGGGTCTTGCGGTCAAAATTATGAGTGGGCAGTTGCCAGGCGGCCCTGACTCCCTTTCCGGCCAGGGCATCACCCAGGGCACCGCAGACGGATTCGATCAGCAGGTTGGTCTCGACGTAGGCCTCCGCCCAGGCCCGGTTGACCTCAGGATCCTCCCGCTGCAACGACACCAGTCCGCTGTCGAAGGGCACAAAAAAGGCGACCACCGTTTGGGCGCCGGTCAGCATATCCTGCGGCAGCAGGTGGCCTGGGCCGACCGCCTCCCTAAGTTCCGCGAAGCCGGGATCGCTGGCCGTGGTGAATCCCACCAGCGGCGCACGGTAGGTGATCCGGCCCTGGTGACCGGCAACCGCCCCGGCAATCGTACCCCTGATCAAGCTTTCCATACCCCTACCACTCCCTGCTGGTTTCTGACAATCCAATTCTATCATACCGCCACCGCCATCGTCCGTTCAACGAAGTCGTATTCAAACGAAGCGAAGCGAAGTTTGAATTACGCCATGTGCCCTGTCCAGCACTCAATTGCGAAGCCTGCGGAGCAATAGTCTTTGAGTGCTGGACAAATGGCACGGCGACAATTCATATAACTTCGCCGAATCAGATAGGAGATTGAACTCCTGATTCATCAAGTTGAACCCGCCGCCTGTAAGTTCTCCGCATTCCGTTCGGGCCGGGCGTAGCCCGGATGCGGAGGAGGTGGGGGACATATCAGGCGAAGTTATGCCTTCCACTTCTTCCGGATCCGTGGTATCCAATCGCAAACATGCCTTAAAGCTGCTCCCATTTTTGCTTACATCCCTGGCTTCGATATCTTGTCTGTTAGTCTCGATCCGTCCCCAGGCTGGCGCCAGGCGCCAGCCACCGAATCCAGACCTTCCTCCGCATCCAGGTCTGAGCGGGTGCGCTCGATCAGCCCTTGTTGCCGCTAAACATAACGCTTACAATATCAACAGAGGTGATCTTTAGTGCGCACCGGCAGTGTCGACCTCCCCCTGCATACCGGACAGTGTCCTCCCTGGCTGTTCGAGCGGATGACCAGGCTCAGCCGGGCGATCCTGCTTCTGCTGGTCCGGGAGCAGGGGCGCCAGGCGGTCCTTGAAAAAATGGCCGATCCCTTCTGGTTCCAGGCTCTTGGCTGCCTGCTAGGCTTCGACTGGCATTCCTCGGGCCTGACCACCACTGTCTGCGGGGCGCTCAAGGAGGGCTCCCGCGGCCTGGAGCGGGAGTTGGGCATCTTCATCGCAGGAGGCAAGGGCAGGACCTCCCTGAAAACGCCCCAGGACATCTTCAACTACGCGGATAAGTACGCCCTCAGCAGCGCCGACAAGCTGGTCTATGCCAGCCGGATGAGCGCCAAGGTGGACAACACCGCCGTCCAGGACGGTTACCAGCTCTACCACCACACCTTCATATTCACCGCCCAGGGCAACTGGGCGGTGATCCAGCAGGGCATGAACACCGGCGCCAAGCGCGCCCGCCGCTATCACTGGCTCGGCGACAGGGTAGCTGACTTTGTGAATGAGCCCCACGCCGCCATCTGCTGCGACTGCAAGGAGCAGACGGTGTTGAACCTGGTGGCACGGGAGAGCGGGGAGAACCGCAGTGCCGTCGCCGCCCTGGCTTCTCTAACTCCGGAGGCGGTGACCCGGGAGTACACCCAACTGGTGCTGCCGTCGCGCCACTCGCTCTATGAGGAGCACCTGCGGCCCTCCAGCCTGGAGCGCGTCCTGCTGCAGACCTATGAGCGGCACCCGGCGGGCTTCGAGGACCTCCTGTCCATCAGGGGGGTCGGCCCGAAGACAGTGCGGGCACTCTCGCTGCTGGCCGAACTGGCCTATGGCAAGCGCCCCAGCTATGCCGACCCGGCCAAGTTCAGCTTCGCCCACGGCGGCAAGGACGGCTACCCCTACCCGGTGCACCGCACCACCTATGACAAGACGATCGACATCCTGGAGCAGGCCATCAAGGAGGCCAAGTTGGGGCGCGAGGAGAAACTGCAGGCCCTACGCCGCCTCCAGCACCTGTTCAGCCCCGTCCCGGCACACTTTCCAAAAGAGTAACAGAGCATATATTTTTAGCTAAACATCATCAACGAAAAGAAAAGGGCGCGAGACCGGGAACTTATTGCTCCCTCCTCGCGCTTTTTTTTCAAGGGCAAGCAGTCCTGTAAGCCGGGTTCTGTTCCCTCAAGTCCTCCGCATCCAGGCCTTTCGGCCTGGCCTTGTACTCCGAATTCCGTTCGGGCCGGGCGGCACGCCCGGATTCGGAGGAAAGAATGCGGAGTACATGAGGGCGATGATCATCTCTCTAGGACCCCAGTTGCCTGAGGCCTCCAGCAACCTACCCGGAGGCGGAGCGGGCCACCCCATAGCCTCCCTATTCGGTCTTGCTCCAGGTGGGGTTTACCTAGCCGGCCAGTCGCCTGACCGCTGGTGCGCTCTTACCGCACCGTTCCATCCTTGCTCCGCTTATCTGCGGGGCGGTTTACATTTCTGTGGCACTTGCCTTAGGGTTACCCCCACTGGGCGTTACCCAGCACCCTGCCCTGTGGAGCCCGGACTTTCCTCACCCGCCGCCTTTCGGCGTTGGCAGGCGCGATCACCCGGACTGCTTGCTCATTGTTCAATTGCTGCTTGATTATAGCACCATTGTGCGAAAAGCACAAATGATCGACATATTCATAGGAGCGGCAGCATATGGTGGTCATTGAAATAGAAGGGCGTCAAGAGGATGATGGGATATGAAGGTGAGTTGCAACCCCGACTACGTTCTCCTGACTGCGAGGCTGCGCAACTACCTGGCACAGAAGCCGGGAAGATACGGGATCTGCTGCCGGGAACTGAACACCGGTAGAGGCTTCGGGTTTGACGAGGATAAATTGTTCGTCCAGGCAAGCTGCGTGAAGGTTCCTTACGTGCTCTACCTGTACGAACAGGCGGCTGCCGGGCAATGCGCCCTGTCAAAACGGTTGGCCTACCGGGCTGCCAGCGATTACAGCGACGGCTCCGGCTACCTGCAACATCTGGCGACAGAAGGGGACCTCTTTACCCTGCGCTCCCTGGCCGGGGTAGCCATCACCCTGTCGGACAACATCGCCTACCGGATGATCAAGCGCTTCCTGGGGGCTTCGAACGTGCTGCGCTACATGGAGCAGTTGGGGATGAAACATCCCCGGCCAAACGGGGAGCACTGCACCACCCCCCGGGACATGGTTTGTATCCTGCAGGGAGTGCTGGATTTCGCCGCCAGGGAGCCTGGCCTGGGGTCGCGGCTGCTGGAGGATATGTCACATCCCGTCTGGCACCATGGCCTGCCGCTCCTGCTTCCGGAATCGGTCCAGGTGGCCCACAAGGAAGGCGACCTGGAAGGAGCCGCCAACGATGTCGGCATCATCTTCCTGCCGGGTCGCCCCTACTTGCTGGCAATCCTCTCCGGCGGTCAGCCGGACGTAAAGTCCAGTTTCCGGGAGATCGCCCGGATATCAAAGACCATCTACGAATACATGGCTTCCGACCCCTTGTTTCCAGCCTCTGCAATCTAGAGCCCCGACTCTTCGCTAAGCTCGATCGCTCGCCCGCCTCTTCATGGTGCGGTGGACATGATCCTGCCTGTCACAGAACCGTGGTTGCCCCCTTGTAAATCAGTCCGCGCATGCTGTCAACTGTGATCGTGCCGCCGTCGCGCAGGATCTCGGTGGCGCCACCCACTCCCACCACCACGGGAATGCCCAAGCTGATGCCAACCACCGCCGCGTGAGAGGTTATTCCACCCTCTTCGGTGATGATCGCCCCGGCCTTCTGCATGCCGGGGATAAAGTCGCGGTCAGTGCTGATGGTTACCAGGATGTCGCCTGTGTTCAGCCTCGACTTGGCTTCATCCGGCTTCTTGCAGATGCGCACTTTACCGACCACCGCCCGGTTGCCAATCCCGGTCCCCCGCGCCAGGACATCACCGACGATGTGCACCTTGAGCAGGTTGGTCAAGCCAGTCACCCCGACCGGAACGCCGGCGGTGATCACGATCAGGTCGCCGCACTTGATCAGCCCCTTGGCCAGGCTGATTTCCACGGCCTCTTTGATCATCTGGTCGGTGTTGTTGATCATGGGCGCGTTCAGGGGCTGCGCCCCCCAGACCAGGCACAGCTTACGGCATACATGCTCGCTCGGGCTGACTGCCACGATCGGAGCCTTGGGCCTGTACTTGGAAACGTTGCGGGCGGTGAAGCCGGACTTGGTGGAGGTGACAATAGCCGCCGCCCCCAGGTCCTGGGCGGTGGTGCAGGTGGCATAGCTGATGGCGTCGGTGACGGTGGGACTGAGGGAAGCCGCCCGCTGCTTCAACAATTGGGCGTAATTCAGCGACTCCTCGGTGCGTTCGGCGATCCTGGCCATAACCTTGACCGCCTCTACAGGGTATTTGCCGGCCGCGGTCTCGCCGGAGAGCATCACGGCGTCGGTGCCGTCCAGAATGGCGTTGGCCACATCGCTGGCCTCCGCCCTGGTGGGCCGCGGATTATGGATCATCGATTCCAGCATCTGGGTGGCCGTGATCACCGGCTTCCCAGCGTAGTTGCACCTGCTGATGATCGCCTTCTGCATCAGGGGGACCTCTTCGGCAGCAACCTCCACTCCCAGGTCGCCCCGGGCAACCATCACCCCGTCGGACACCTTGATGATCTCCTCGAGATTCTTAACCCCCTCCGGGGTTTCGATCTTGGCGATGATGTGGATATCCGCATCCATCGCCTCCAGCAGTCGCCTGATGGCGATCACGTCCGCCGCCTGGCGCACGAAGGAGGCGGCGATAAAATCAACCTCGTGCTCGATCCCGAAATTGATATCGGCAATATCTTTGTCGGTTACCGCCGGCAGGTCGAGGTGCACACCCGGCAGGTTGACCCCCTTCTGGTCGGCCAATTCACCCCCGAACAGCACCTCGCACAGGACATCCTGATCCTGGACATCCACCACCCTGAGCCCGATATTGCCATCATCCAACAGAATGCTGCTGCCTGGCCTCACGGAATGAGGCATGCCTTTGTAGGTGACGGAGATCCTGTTCTCGTCCCCCTCGATCTCCTCGGTGGTCAGGGTTACCCGGGCGCCATCCTGCAGGTTGACCCTGCCTCCCTTTAATATACCGATCCGGATCTCAGGCCCCTTGGTATCCAGGATGATCGCCAGGGTCTTGTCCAGTTCCTTCGCCACATGCCGCAGGGTTGCCAGGCGGGCGGCGTGCTCCTCGTGAGAACCGTGGGAAAAATTAAGGCGTGCCACATCCATGCCGGCCTGGAGCAGTTTTCTGATAGTCTCCGGTGTCCCACTTGCAGGCCCAATGGTACAAACGATCTTAGTTTTTTTCATCAGCGCCTCCTCCTCCATATTGGCGGTTAGTCATTGGCCTTTGGTCGTTGGAATTGCATGCTCATCTGCCCACGCTCTGGGCGAGCACCCCCACGAACCGGCTACCACCGTCTTCTCCTCTGACCTTGAACCACTCACCATCATCCCCAATTTGCCCGCCAAACACTAAATGGAAAGAATCTCGGCCAGTTCATAAAGCTCCATGTCCAGCTTCCGCTTTTGCTGCAGCACTTCTTCGAGGTCGACCACCACCAGGTTCAGCGCCCTTACCCCCACCATCTTGCCGGTCTCACCCTGAATGATCATGTCAACAGCCCTTGCCCCCATGCGGCTGGCCAGCAATCGATCAACCACGGTGGGAGTGCCGCCGCGCTGCAGGTGTCCCAAAATCGTCACCCGGGTCTCGTGGCCGGTGCGCTGCCTGATCTGCTCACCGACCTCCAACCCGCTGCCAGCCCCCTCGGCGATGACGATAATGCTGTGCCGCTTGCCCCGGTTGATGCCCCGGTCCAGCTTGAAGATAATCTCATCGAGATTGTAGGGGACCTCTGGGATCAGGATCGATTCCGCCCCTCCCGCCAGGCCGGCAATCAGGGCAATCTGACCAGACTTGTGTCCCATCACTTCGACGATAAAGGTGCGTTCAAAGGAGGTGGCGGTGTCCCTGATCTTGTTGATGGCATCCACCACGTTGTTGAGAGCGGTGTCATGGCCGATGGAGTAGTCAGTGCCTTCTAGGTCGTTGTCGATGGTGGCAGGTATCCCGACCACCGTCAATCCGTAATGGGCCATGGCCAGCGCCCCCCTGAAGGAGCCATCCCCTCCGATCACCACCAGCCCCTCGATGCCCTGTTCCTGGATGTTGCGCACTCCTTCGAGTACACCCTGCTCGGAATTGAACTCCTTGCAGCGGGCAGTGCGCAGCATCGTTCCGCCGCGCTGGATGATGTCAGCGACAGACCTCAGATCGAGTGGTATGAACTCCTTTTTCAACAGGCCGCAGTACCCGCGCTGAATCCCGACGACCTCCAGCCCCTGGTAGATCGCTTTGCGCACCACGGCCCGCACGGCTGCATTCATGCCCGGGGCGTCGCCGCCGCTGGTCAAGACACCGATCCTGTTCACAGGACGCATCAAGCTACCCCCCGAGATTCAAACGAATATTGCTAATCGGAATCGCCGTCCGTACCCGTGCGCCGTATTCCTGGCATCCTGGCGTTCAAAGGACATCAAGGCGAAGTCAAGGTTATTGTTCCCTGCTTGGGTGACCCTATGCTGCGGAGGCGCTTCCAGCGCAGGTCTACCAGGGTGTGCGGGTCGACCTGCTGCAGCGCCTGCAAGACCTGCCGCAGTTCCTGCCGCAGGGCGCCGGCGCTCCCCTCGGGGTCGCGGTGGGCGCCGCCCAACGGTTCAGGAACGATACCGTCGATCAACCCCAGGCGCAGCAGTTCCGAAGCAGTCATTTTCATGGCATCAGCCGCTTCGGGCGCCTTGGTTGCATCCTTCCAGAGGATGGCGGCGCATCCCTCGGGAGAGATCACGGAAAAGATGGCGTTTTCAAGCATCAACAGGGCATCGCCGACCCCCAAGGCCAGAGCTCCGCCACTGCCACCCTCACCGGTGATCACGGAGATCACCGGTGTTTTGACTTGAGCAAAGGCACGAAGGTTGCCGGCAATCGCCCAGGCCTGGCCGCCCTCTTCGGCATCAATGCCGGAGTAGGCGCCAGGGGTATCGATGAAAGAGAGCACCGGACGGTGAAACTTGGCTGCCTGCTCCACCAGGCGAAAGGCTTTGCGAAAACCTTCAGGATGCGCCATCCCGAAGTTCCGGGCCAGGTTCTCCTTGGTGTTATGGCCCTTCACCTGACCGATCACCGTTACCGGAATGCCCTCAAACTTCCCGATCCCGCCCACGATGGCAGGGTCATCCCCGAATAACCGGTCTCCAGACAACGGGAGCCAGTCGGTGAACAACATCCTGATATAGTCCAGGGCGTTTGGCCGGTCGGCATGGCGGGCCAGTTGGGTGCGCTGCCATGGTGTCAGGTTCTGATAGATCTCCTTTTTCAGGTCCAGGGCGCGCTTTTCCAGGATCTCGATCTCTACTCCGAGATCGATCCCCTTCTCCCCGGTGTAGCTCTTCAACTCGGTGATCCTGTTTTCCAATTCCACTAGCGGTTTTTCAAAATCGAGCAGCATCTTCGCCATCCGGTCCGCCTTTCTCGGGGTCGAAGTTCATATCTTATGAGTCCGTTTTGTTCCGTCATGATCAGGTTTGCAATGCTGGCACAGATGACCCCTGGTAAGCATCGAGGCCATTACAACTCCGGATTATTACCTTCCACCGGATTATTACCTTCCTCCGGATTATTACCTTCCATTT
>Ga0224558_1003137_pt1 | contig 14174 bp, 11 predicted proteins | sample 714S32024metaG_FD_180682 | JGI IMG/M metagenome (GOLD analysis project Ga0224558, IMG submission 180682) | Peat soil microbial communities from Stordalen Mire, Sweden - 717 S3 20-24 | ecosystem: Environmental > Terrestrial > Soil > Wetlands > Peat | place: Sweden: Norrbotten County, Stordalen... | reverse complement strand
GTCCGCTCATCCAGAAGTGGCCAAACGGGCCTGAACTTCTGCTCCAGCCCCGCAATTGAACTCATGCACCATGATCATATCCGATCTCTTCCATGGATGCTACCATTATTTATTACCGACGCCTAAGGTTCCCGGATGCGCCGGGCAGCGGCTTGGTATCCACGAGCCGTTTTGTGTATGGGCAGGTCTTTCCTCAGGCCTTTGAGCTGCCTGAGAATCGGGGTTACTCATGGCTGAAGCAAGGGGCAGAGTTCAAGTCCCTGGAGAAGGTTCTCACCATTACCGGCGAGACCGCCGACTTGACTCGGTATCCCGCCCGGCGTGGTTTCGAGGATCTCGTCATGCTGGTGAACGACACGGAATTGCCGTTTGCCTGGACAGCGGTGACTTTTCCCAGAGAGCGGTATGTCTGGTTCGCCCTGAAGGACCCACGCATCTTGCAGGAGACGCTTTTCTGGATCTCCAACGGCGGACGCCACTATCCTCCCTGGAATAGCCGGCATGTCAATGTGATGGGGTTGGAAGAAGTGACTTCTTACTTTGCCATCGGACTGGCGGAGTCGGCGCGTAAGAACCCCTTTTCCCAAAAGGGGTTTCCAACCTGCCTGAGCCTGAACCCCAGGAAGCCGCTCGTGGTGCCATACATTATGGGGATTGCCGGGCTTCCCGCGGGGTTTGACCGCGTGGCTTCGATCCGGGCGGTCGCGGGCAAACGCGCCATCTGTCTTACATCCGCGAGCGGCAGGCATGTCGAAACGGCGCTTGAGATTGACTTTCTTCACGCCGTGGCGGGTTGGTAAGCGCTTAGTGCCTTCGGTTGGCAGGTGACCTATGCCGGACAGCCGCGCCCAGGTCCCGCTGGATGAGGTGTATTTGGAACGATTGACTGAAAGGAGGGACCGGCGGCTTGAAACCGACATCAACGTGGTCTAGGTACAGGATGTGAGATACCTATGAACGGTATAAGTGAACATGGTCACATCCTGGTGGCAGAGGACGATCCGACGGATGCCTACTTCTTCGAGCGGGCCTTTAGGCGGGCCGGGCTGCCGGTCACGCTGCATTTCGTCCGCGACGGGCAGGAGGCCATCGACTACTTGCAGGGAGAAGGGCAATTCGCTGATCGGACCCGCCATCCGTTGCCGCAATTGCTGCTATTGGACCTGAAGATGCCGCGGTTGGATGGGTTCGATGTGCTGGAGTGGGTGCGGAAGCAGCCGGGCATGGGCGGAGTGCTGATCGTCATCTTCAGCTCCTCCGAGGAACCCAGGGACATGAATCGGGCATACGGCTTGGGGGCGAATTCGTATCTCGTTAAGCCACACTCGATGGCGGAGTTGACGGCCCTGGTTGGGCAATTCAAGAAATACTGGCTGGAAGCTAACAACGGCCGCGGGCGCAAGGCGGCCTGACGCCCAGGGCTGTCGGTCCCGGTGCTAGAGCGAGGTGTCGTGCCCACCCAACCTGACTCGGCTCTGAAGCCAATTCCTTGACAGGTCGGCCCCGGAAACCAAAGCTTACCCATGAAGCGCAGCCTTTTCGCCTCGATTTTATGAACACAGAGAAGCATCCGAAATGTCAGGAGACGGGCTGCCGATGCGGCGCGCCAGACCATGCCGCCGTGGGCTTCGGGCGACGCGACTTCCTGAAACTGGTCGGAGCCGGAGCTACCGCCGCGCTGGCGTTTCATCCGTGGCAATTCGCGATGGCCGGACCTTTCAGCCGCGCCGATTTTGACAAGCTGGTCCCTGCCGACAAGAAACTGACGCCGGAATGGGTAAGATCGCTCACCGCGCGCGGGGAACGGGAGGTGTATCGCGGGGTGGATCTGGCGAAGATCGGGATGCCGGTGGGCGGTATCTGCGCGGGGCAACTCTACCTGGGTGGCGACGGCAAGCTGTGGCATTGGGATATTTTCAACACGAGGATCGGCACTGGGGCGGAGCATTACGCCAAACCGCTGGAGGCCACTTCGCCACTGGAGCAGGGATTCGCGCTGCGGATTGTCAGCGGGGGTAAGACGGAGGAGCGGCCGATGGATCGGGGCCATTGGAGCGACGTCTCCTTTGCTGGCGAATACCCGATTGGCTACGTGGAATATAAGGACCCGGCCTCACCGCTTGAGGTCCGGCTGGAAGCCTATTCACCATTCATCCCGCTCAACACGGATGATTCGTCGCTGCCCGCTACAGTCATGCAGTTCACGGTCAAGAACCACGGCTCCACGGAGGTCGAAGCTGAACTGGCGGGCTGGCTGGAGAACGCGATTTGCCTGAACTCCGCCAAGTCGCAGGATGGCGTGCGGCGCAATCGCCTGGTGCGCGACAACGAATTCCTGTTCCTGGAATGCAGCGCTGAAGAGGTGCCGTCCGACGCGTCTCCGCAGCGGCGGGACATCCTCTTCGAGGATTTCGAGGGCGAGACTTATGGCGACTGGACTGTAAGCGGCACCGCCTTCGGCGCCGGGCCGGCGGAGGTTTCGAAGATCCCCGCTTACCAGGGTGACGTTCGAGGAAAAGGGAAGCGGGTGGCCAATAGCCATGCGAGCGCCCCGGGCGGCTCGGTTGAGGAAAAGGATGCGGCGACCGGTAAGCTGGTCAGCCGACCCTTCAGTATAGAGCGGAATTACATCACGTTCCTGATCGGCGGCGGCGCGCACAAAGACCAGACCTGCGTGAACCTCACTGTGGATGACAAGGTGGTGCTGACGGCGACGGGTTTTGACGAGAACGCCATGCGCCCGTTGAGTTGGGATGTGCGCAAGTGGACAGGAAAGACCGGCAGGCTTCAGATTGTGGACAACGCGACGGGGGCCTGGGGGAATATCGGGGTGGACGACATTGTGTTCAGCGATAAGCCTGGTCTGTCGGTCGGGCCTTTGAGGGAGCAGGCAGATTTCGGCACGATGGGACTGGGACTGATTGGGTTCAAAGTCCAAAGTCCAAAGTCCAAAGTCGAGGACGCAGACTTCGGTTGCGCTGAAGTGCCGGAGGGTGGGGTGTTGGGACGCTTCTTCGCGGGGCCGAATGAGTTGGCCAAGGATGGGCAGTCGGCCTCTAGGCCTCTCGGGGAGAAGCTCGTGGGTTCGCTCACCCGCAAGCTCAAGCTCAAGCCGGGCGACTCTGCGACGGCGGTGTTTGTGTTGGTGTGGCACCTGCCGAACCTGAGGATGGACCGGCTGCCGCCCGGTCGTCATTATGCCGCCAGGTTCGACTCGGCGCTGGGGGTGGCACGCTATGTCCAGCAGCACTTTGCTCGGCTCAGCGGAGAGACACGGCTCTGGCACGACACCTGGTACGACGGCTCGCTGCCCTGGTGGTTCCTGGACCGCACGTTCCTCAACACGTCCATTCTCGCGACGTCCACCTGCTACCGGTTTGGGGACGGGCGCTTTTACGGGTGGGAGGGCGTCGGCTGCTGCGAAGGCACCTGCGGACACGTCTGGCAATACGCGCATGCGGTGGCCCGGCTGTTCCCCGACCTTGAACGTATGACGCGGGAGAAGGTGGATTTCGGGCTGGCCTTGCAGCCGGACGGCGCGATCCATTTCCGCGGCGAGTTCAACGATATCCCGGCCATTGATGCCCAGGCCGGCACCATCCTTCGGGCCTTGCGCGAGCATCAGATCTCGGCGGACGGCCAGTTCCTGAAGCGTAACTGGCCGCGCATTCGGGCCGCCGTCGAGTGGCTTATCGCCAAGGACGAGAACGGCGATGGCCTCATTGAAGGCAACCAACACAACACGCTGGACACGGATTGGTATGGGCCGGTGGCGTGGCTAAGCGGCCTCTACCTCGCCGCCCTGCGGGCTGCCGAACAGATGGCGACTGAAACCGGCGACCCCGCGTTCGCCGGGAAATGCCGCACCATCTTCGACGCTGGCCAGAAGAATATCGTGGGCCAATTATTCGAGGACGGTTACTTCGTGAACAAGCCCAGCCCGAAGCACCTGGATGCGATCAACTCGGGAACCGGGTGCCACATTGACCAGGTGATGGGCCAGAGCTGGGCATTTCAGGTGGCCTTGCCGCGGGTCTTCCCACAGAAGGAGACCCTGTCCGCCCTGCAATCGCTCTGGCGCTACAACTTCACGCCGAACGTCGGTCCTTACCGCGAGGTGTATAAAGCCGGCCGCTGGTATGCGATGCCGGGCGAAGCCGGCTTGCTGATGTGCACCTTCCCGCGCTCGGATTGGGATTACGACCAGGCCAAAGGCAAAGGGGCCGATTGGGCAGCCGGTTACTTCAACGAGTGCATGAACGGCTTCGAGTACCAGGTCGCCGGTCACATGCTTTGGGAAGGCATGGTCACCGAGGGCCTCGCCGTCGCCCGCGCGGTGCATGATCGCTACCACCCCTCGCGCCGCAACCCGTGGAACGAAGTCGAGTGTGGCGATCACTACGCCCGCAGCATGGCCAGCTACGGCGTGTTCCTCGCAGCCTGTGGCTTCGAGTACCACGGCCCCAAGGGCCACCTCGGGTTCGCCCCGCGGGTTCATCCGGAAGACTTCAAAGCCGTTTTCACCGCGGCTGAAGGATGGGGCACGTTTAGTCAAAAGGCCGGCTCGACCGGCTACAACGCCGAAGTGGTGATCAACTGGGGCAAACTGCGCTTGCGCAGCCTGAGTGTGGAGTTGCCCGGCAGCGTTTCCGGGAAGACGGTGAAGGTCGCTGCCAACGGACGCGCAATCGAAGCCAAAGGTGTGCTGGCCGGCACTCGGCTGACCATCACCCTCAACGATTGGCTAGAACTTGGGGCCCAGCAGAAGCTCGAAGTCGCGGTGGGGTGAGACCGTGATAGGCGCATGGTTTACGAACTGGAATCCGGCGAGCCTGCCTGACCCAGCCGTCCTCCGTCGTCCATCCCCCGAGGTTCGTGGTCCCGTGAGCGGTCCTTTCCCAGGATTCCCTCCTTCCGTTCTTTGCGCTCTTCGTGGTCGGTGAACTCCTGCTTCCACGGCGCACCGGCCCGGGTGGCTGCGGGTGGAACACTGATAGGGAATTGCTTTTTTGGCGCCCGCACGTACTGAGCGCTACGCGGGTGAGACCACCGCCGGAACTATGGCAAAGGAACGACGCGGAAAAAACGACAAGGAGTGTTGTTTGTATCCGTGTAATCAAAAGTGGCGTCTGGATTTAGATTTGTGAGGATTGGCTGCCATGCGACCAGGTTTGTAGATGCTTCCAAAATGAACCTGCGACCGGCAGTTTCGCCCAAATGAAGGTGGAAGATTCCACAGGCAGGAGTGGACGGATTCAAAATCATGGTATTCGTGCTCAAACTGGCTTGGGCGGAAAGCGCCTGATGCAGCTTGGAGGTTCCATTTGTCAATCTTACGGGTGGAATTGCGGTCAGGTCAAACACCCAACCTCCGCCTGGAAGACGATGATCCGGGACCTTTTCCGCCCTCCAGGTGCCATCTGATTTCACCAGGGCCTGAACCCCATCAACCCATACAGCGTAATTGGCAGAGCTGACTTTTCCGGTCAGGGTTATCCATGGACCGACTGGATGGAACGGGTCAAAAGGATCCATCGTGACACGTGCATCGCCACCATAGAACACCAGATTGGTGCTGGAACTATTGCCGGCGGCGTCAGTGGCGGTCAAGGTCAGCTGGTTAGCACCCGCGGAAACCGGCAACTTCTCCACCGAGTAGTAATCGCCAGACCTTCCGACGCGGAAAGTTATATCCACCACATGTCCGTTTGCAGAGATCTGTCCGATGAGATGCGCGGTGGGATCATCCAAGGTCCCCGTGGCATCGAATGAATCGGCAGCGACAATCATGCCGGGCAGCGGATATTTAGGCATAATAATCGGTGGATTCGTGGCCCCTGTAGTGCTGAAAACTATCACGAAATTGGTGCTGACGTGGTTGCCAGCCCAGTCTTCACCATGAAGGACAAAGGTATTGGTGCCTGGACTTAGTGGTACGTCAAAGCATTGAAAATAGTTTGTTGTAAATCGCCGCAGGTCTTTATCATAATACTGGTCGAGGACAAGACAGTTTTCGTTATTGACAGTCTTGACGCTATGTTGGTCATAGAGATCATACACCAATTTCCGTGCCTGCCTGCTGAAGTAACCGTGCAACTGAATCACTGGTCGCGGGGTCACATTCTGCTTGGGTTCGGTAATGACAATAAGAGGCATCGCCGACTGAACAACAATGCCACCGCCGTTCCAGCCATCGCCGCGTGCCTGCCCCTGATATCTAAAACTGAATAGAATATTGCGCCTTCCATCGCCGGGACCCAAATCAACCGTCACGTTCGTATTGAAGGGAAGCCATTGGGGATTGTCAAAAGACGGGTTTGACGGCGGTGGTGGAGTCATGGGGGGCCTTGCGTTGTGATTGGTTCTAACTTCAATCCTCCATGCCTCCAACGCCGCCTGCTGATTCTTCTGCCAATCGTCCATCGGATCGTTGGTCTGAACCATCACCGCCATCGATTCAGGAACCTCCCCGATCGGCGTCAGTTTCACGGTGACACTATTGCTTCTTACCATTTCGGGATATTCAGTCCGTACACTCGCGGCTGGGGCGGAAACCAGGGCACAGAGCACAGACGATAAATAAATGCTGGTTCTCAGGTTCATAGTGTGAACAGCGCCGGTTGCTTATAAACTGAACTACTGAAACTGATAGGAAATTGCTTTTGGGGCGCCCGCACGTACTGAGCGCTACGCGGGTGAAGGAGAATTGCTTTTCGCTCTCATTCATCGCGGCCCCATTTTCCCAGCCCCGGCGGAGGGCGTCAATAGGCAAAGGGCGCCGAGTTTCTCGCGGTGTTCGCCCACCTCAGGGTGGCGTTGGCGGGCGGTGGCGGCTCTGGCGCGCGGTGCGGGTGGATATTGCGCAGCCGCGAAGCCAGCCCAGCCCTGTGAAACGGGTCAACCCAGAGCATGGTTCGCAGGATGGTTTTTGGGAGCTGACGACCGCGGCCACCCATAGTTCTTCCCCCTTTACGAGGGGGCCATAAAGGGGCAAGGCTTGACGGCGACACTGTTTTGGTGTCCCTTGATACTATGATTACGGATATCACATCGAAAACCCTGCACGAGAAGACGGGACAGGTGCTGGATCGGCTTCGCCGTGGGGAGCGGTTCCGGGTGTTACGCGATGGTGAGCCGGAAGCATTGATGGTGCCGGTGGATGCAGCGATTGACCCGGAATGGCCTGAGATCATGGCTGAGGTATTGGCCGCGCGCAAGCAAGCGAAGTCCGTCCGGGAGAATCCCATTCTTAAGGAACGAAAGGCCCGCAACTATGCCGCTCGTTTACGCTGACACCTCCGCGCTGTTTGCTTTCTTCCATCCGCGGGACGAGTTCTCACAGGTGGTCACGGATGCGGTCTTGCAGAGCGTGCCGGACTTTGTCTATTGGTCGTTTCTGCGCTATGAGCTGCGGCACAATCTGCGCCAGAGCCGCACAGACTCGGACGGTGAGGTGGCTTGGAAAGCGCTGCGGGCGGGGGAGCGCACCCACGCCCGGCTGCGCTGGCAAAGCGATTTGCGCGCCGAGTCCGTCATCGAAGTCGCGGACGAATTGAGCGCCCAAACCGCGCTGGCGTCGAAAGCCGGAAGCGCCGACTTCCTGCATGTGGCCGCCGCGCGGCGCCTGCAACTGCTCTCTGGTCTGGACGAGTTCTGGACCTGTGACGCCGAGCAAGGGGCTTTGGCATCCGCCGCGGGGCTGAAGGTGAGGCGCTTCGAGCTGAAGACGCCACCGCGCGGTTCCAGGCGTTAGAAGACCCGCTCGCCCGCCTGGTGAGCACCCAGAATGCACCCAATCTCTTCCCAGGGGTTCGACCATAGCTTGGACCGTTTCCCCTGAGAAGGAAGCGAACCAAGCTATGGTCGAACCCTTTCCTTCACTTTCATCACTACGCCGCCCGCATAGGCGTGAGGGCTGTGCCTCGGCTGGAGCGGGCGCGCCGGCGGGCCGGCCAGCAGACGCGCCGACCGCGTTGACGGGTGGACCTGTCCTCCGTAGCCGGTTCTCCGTAGCGGTACTGCGGAGGGTGGACAGTACTGCGGAGGGTGGACAGTACTGCGGAGGGTGGACAGTACTGCGGAGGGTGGACAGTACTGCGGAGGGTGGACAGTACTGCGGAGGGTGGACTGGGTAAGCCTGGGCCGACGGTGCAGTCGCGAAACGGCCCAAGCCTTTTGCTTGACTGGTGTTCGAGGCGCTCTTGCAGGTTTGTGGTTGCCGGCGCGGCGCGTGTGGCAGGCGTGTTGCTTGGGAAGCGGTCCGGCAGTGGTCCGGCAGGGGTCCGAGGTGGATCGCGAAATGCCCTTTGTTTGCAGGGGGTTTCTGCTGCTTTTCGCATCCGGCGGTCTTTGGGCTGCGGGTGTGGAGTAGTCACGCCGGATCGAATAATGCTGGCCGTTGAGCGGGCCGGACTGGCCCAGGCGGGGGCGGCTGTATCTATACCATGGCCTTGATCCTCCGTTCCAGGTCACGCCGGTGGATCAAGTCCACAATGTCAAGCCGGCCCGGGAGCAGGCGGAAGAGCAAGCGGTAGTCCTCCCCGATGCGTTGTCGGTACACGTCGGGCAAAGCCTTAAGGCGTTTGACTCCCACGAAGGCCGACGCTTCCCCGGCGGCCAAACGGCCGGCCGTCACCAGGCAGGCCCGTGCCGTGGCCGGAGGCAATCCCGTGAGCTGGTCCTGGAAGCGGTGGGGGAACTCGGGCAGGCGAACTGGTTGCCGCGAATGGATTTCGGGTGAGTCCACGAACTGCTCCTCGCTCGGCTCGGGGGTGGGAACCGGGGATGTAGGGGTGGACTTCTGCCGAAGGCTCTCAATCTGAGTCTGGGCGGTTTTCAGCTCCCGGCGCAGATGGTTCCGCTCTTCATGCCGCTCCTTCAGAAGCCCCTTTAGCGATTCAATGCGCCCCCGGAGGGCCTTGGCCTCGGATTCGGTCAGGCCCGGTTGCTGGGGCGCTCCTGGGCTGGGTTCTGGTGGGGCTGATGGGCGAGGTCGCGCTGGCAGTGGGTGAACGTCGGCGCTCTTCACGGCTGGCGGGTGGCTCTCCTTGCCGGCCAGCTTCCGGCTGAGCTGGTCCAGCTCCTTCTGGAGGTTGCGCATTTCGCGGGCCTTGGCCTTCAATTCCTGTCGCGCTTGAACCAGTTCCTCTGGTTCCTCCTCGGGCGGTAAGTCTTCCGGAAAGGATAGCTTCTCCTCAACGACCTCGCACATAGGGTCATCGGGTGACAGGTTCAGCTTATCCCTCGCCCTCAGGAGCTCTTCCAGCAGGGTATCGGCCTCGATAAAATGGGTCAGCGGGATGGCGCAGCGGGCGGCAATTATCCCCAGGGCGGGGCGTACGTTCAGCAGGGAGTAAGCGAAATCCACCATCGCCGGCACCTGGTGTTCGGCTTGCAGTGTCTTGAGCGCGGCGGCTTCCACCAGGTCCAACTGCTGGCGGCCTTCGTCGCCGGCCAGGAGCAAGTCAATGGTAAGCCGTTTGTAATCTAACGACTGCAGCGCCTCGGGGTTTAGGCGCAGCAACCGCTCCAGCAGCGGCTTGCTGCCTCGGCGAACCACCTCGAACAGTGCCAGGTCCCATATGAATCGAGCTTCTCCTTCCATGGGCCAGGCCTCCAGGGCGGTGACAGCCTGGTCGAGCAAACCGAACGCAAACAGCCGGTCGGCAAAGGGCATGCGCAGGTCCGGAGGCAGCTTCGCAGGGTCAAGCTTGCAAATCTCGTAAGAACGCATGATGTTAATGCCCTCCAGCGTGAGGCCCAATTCAGGCTGCTGGCGGAGTTCGGCTTGAGTCAGGCCCGCCACGGCCGAAGACTCGAGCAGCCGCTGGCGATCCTTGTCATAACAACACTTCTTGTACTTCTTGCCGCTGCCGCAGGGACAGGGCTCATTTCGGCCAATCCGTTCGGCGGCGCGGCGCACGGTAAAGCCCGAGATCACCGCGGGAGGGGGAGCCTCCGGCAGAAGCTCCAGGGGCGGGCGGCGGATGCGCCCGAGGAACTCTTCGAGAAAGGGCTTCTCCAGAATGGGATGCTCAGGCACACCGTGGCCCTTGAGCAGCGATTTCAGACCCTCGTCACCGAGGAGGTTGGCCAGCACCATCAGTGTGCTGGCGGCCAGGAAGTTGTCCTCCACTTGGCGAGCCAGCAAGCGAGCCTGGGAGATCAACCCTGGCGGTAACGCGAGTTCGGGATGCTCTTTGCTCCAGGCGGCGGCCACAACCAGGGCAGCGGCTTCCCGCTCGATACCCATCAGCCCCGTTTTGACGGCTTCCACAAGCATCGCGCCGACGTCACCGGCACAATGCCAGGCGGCGTTGGCCATTTCTTCCGGGCCCGGGAACAATGCGGCGCCTTCCACCAGATGGCGGGCATCCACGGGCCGACCGGCTGCCAGAGCCGCCAGCACGATGCGAGGAAAGGCAAGGTCATTCCTGGCAGTCACCAGCCCTGCCAGGAGTTGGTCCAATTCCAAATCGGCCTCCGGCAGGTGCGGACCCAGGCTCAAGATGGTCGCGCGGTAGAGTTTGATGGATTCCGCCATCCGAATGAGCTCAGACTCTCTGTGGTCGCTGTTCATCACAGCAAAGATAGCAAAGGCAGCAGTAGGCAGAAAGTACACCGAGGCAGAACCGGAAAGGGCTGCTCATATACTCCACCTCTGGGCGCTTTCTGATTTAACCTGACTGCGCCTTGTGCCAACATTGGCCGAATGACCGCCTACGCGCTGACGATTTTCACCGGAGCATTCCTGCTGTTCCAGGTGCAGCCGCTCATTGGCAAATACATCCTGCCGTGGTTTGGCGGGGGGCCGGGGGTCTGGACGACGTGCATGTTGTTCTTTCAGGTGCTGCTGTTGGGCGGCTATGCCTACGCGCACTTCACCTCGCGCTGGCTCAAGCCGCGCACCCAAGCGATCGTCCACCTCGTCCTGTTGGCGGCTGCCCTTGCGCTGCTGCCGATCACGCCACGCGACTCGTGGAAGCCGCACGGCGGCGGCGACCCGACCCTGCAAATCCTCGCGCTGCTGGCCGCCAGCCTGGGGCTGCCGTATTTCGTGTTGTCCACCACCGGCCCGCTGCTCCAGCAGTGGTTCAGCCGCGCCCAACCTGGCCGATCCCCTTACCGCCTCTATGCGCTGTCGAATGTCGGCTCGCTGCTGGCCCTGGTGAGCTACCCCTTCTTTTTCGAGACCCATTTCACCCGCAAGATCCAGGCGGGGCTGTGGGCGTGGGGGTTGGCGGTCTATGTGCTCTGCTGCGGGTTCTGCGCGCTGAGACTGTGGAAGTCCGAAGTCCGAAAGCCGAAGTCCGAAGGAAGGCCGAAGTCCGAAGGCCGAAATCCGAAGGCCGGGGCGGGCTTGAATGAGTATGGGCGCGCCGAGAGTGCGGTAGTTGCTGCGGCTGGGGACAGCCGCGCTCCGTCTGCCACCGTTCCGGAGCGAGCGGCCGAGGGTGCGGCCCTTCGGACTTCGGACTTCGGACCTCGGACTTCTTCGGCCCCGTCCTCGCCCTCCGCCCCTTACCCTTCGACCCTCACCCACGTGTTCTGGCTTCTCCTGCCGGCCTGCGCATCCGTGCTGTTGCTGGCGACAACCAACAAGCTGTGCCAGGACGTTGCGGTGATTCCGTTTCTTTGGGTGGTGCCGCTGGCGCTCTACTTGTTGAGCTTCATCATTTGCTTCGACAGCCCGCGCTGGTATGTGCGCTACCCGTTTACGCTGGCGCTTATCGCCGCCCTGGGCGGTTTGTGCTGGGCGCTGTCTAACGCGAGCGACTTGTCCCTTTCCAAACAAGTGGCGATCTACTGCGGGGGGCTGTTCATCTGCTGTATGGTTTGCCACGGGGAACTTTACCGGCTCAAACCTGATCCGTCCCATCTCACCGGCTATTACCTGATGATCGCGGCGGGGGGCGCGCTGGGCGGTCTGTTCGTTGCGGTCGCCGCGCCATTGCTATTCACGGACTATTACGAACTGCATTGGGGGCTTTTCCTCTGCGGGCTGCTGTTCCTGCTCGTCTGTGTTACGGCCCGCGCGGGAAGTCCAGGGCGCACAGTCCGAAACCCGAAGTGGAATGAGTGGCTCTGGCTGGCTCTTACCCTGCCGTTGCTCGCGTTCGGGGGATTCGATCGGTTCCTGGCATGGCTGCCCGCTCATGCTGGCACCATCCCGAAGGGGTATTACATCGGCCTGCGCATCGGTCTGTGGAGCCTGCTGGCTGTGGGGGCATCCTTCTGGATCGCGCGCCGGAAGTTCTGGAACCTTCAGCACTGGCGCTTATTGACCTGCGCCTGGCTGTCGCTGGGCCTGATTGGGCTTGGCGCCATCCTCTGGGAACAGGCGCATGCAGCCGGCAGCGAGCGCGTTTACCGCTCGCGCAACTTCTACGGCGTCTTGACGGTTTACGAGCATGAGAAGAAGGACCCCACTTCGCATTATTTTCTCCTCCAGCACGGGCGGATCACGCACGGGCTGGAATTCGTTGACCCGGCCCAGGCCATGTTGCCGGTCAGCTATTACGGACCGGAAAGCGGGATTGGACTAGGTGTAGCCGCGCTGCCCCCCGGCCCCCGGCGCATCGGGGTGGTGGGTCTCGGCACCGGAACTATGGCGGCGTTTGCGCGGGCAGGAGACTACGTGCGCTTTTACGAAATCAACCCCCAGGTGCAAGCGGTGGCCACCTCGTGGTTCAGGTATCTGCCCAAATGCCCGGGCAAAGTCGAAGTTGCCCCCGGCGACGCCCGCCTGTCTATGGAACAGGAACCGCCGCAACATCTCGACCTGCTCGTGCTCGATGCCTTCAGCGGCGACGCCATCCCGGTGCACCTGCTGACGAAGGAGGCGTTCGAGGTTTACCAGCGGCATCTGAATACTAACGCCATTATCGCTGTGCACATCTCCAACCATTACCTCGACCTTGAGCCAGTAGTCGTCAACCTTGCCCGATACTTCGGCTACAAGCTGGCCTCCATTGACTACGAGGAAAGCGATGACACTTGGTGGCTTTACGCCTCGACTTGGGTGTTATTGTCGCGAAGCGAGCAGATCATCAGCTCCCCCGCCATCCGCAGCGCCGCCAGCATCGTCAAGACCAACAATATCACGGTCCCGCTCTGGACGGATGACTTCGCCAGCCTCTTTCAAATCTTGCGCTGAAGGCGCCCGCCGGCTAAGTGCGTTTGCGAAAACCCCCCGGGCGCGCTGCCCGGGGGAATTCGACTGGCCGAGGCATTGAGGCCCCTGCCCGGCCTCGATTAATCAACGGCGATCCGGCGGGGCTTGACTCTCTCCGACTTCGGCAGAGTGAGGCTCAGGACTCCCTGGTCCATCTTCGCGGCGATCCGGGCCGTGTCAATGGCCGGATCCAGCTCGAAGACGCGGCGATAATCCGCCAGGGCGCGCTCGCGGAAGAGAGGCGTTCCCGACACCACCTCATTATTGCGGTGGCCGACGATGGTGATTTCGTTGCCTTCGAGGGTGATTTCCAGGCCCTCCTTGCTCACGCCCGGCATCTCCGCTTCAAGCACATAGCCGTCCCTGGTCTCAACGATGTTCACCTCTGGCGAAACGTAATTCTGCGCTGGGCGGACATCTCTGGCCGGCCGCTGTTCTGTCTGCATGGTTGCTTTCATATGTCTCTCCTTTCTTCAAACGGTTCCTGGCGGGTAAGCCCGCCGGGAGAGCGCTTCAGCTCACGTTAACGTCAATGTGTTTCGGCTTCGCTTCCTCGGTCTTGGGCAGCGTGATGTTCAGGATGCCGTCTTTGTATTGCGCCTTCACCTTCTCGGCGGCGACTGGCGTCGGCAGCGTCACCGTGCGCTGGAAGCGGCCAAAGAACCGCTCAGCCCGATAGACCTCGGCGTCCTCGTGTTTCTGCTCGCTTTTGCGCTCGCCCGAAATGCTCAGGCTGCCCTCGTGGAGCGATACGTCAATCTCCTCGCGCTTCATCCCGGGCAGTTCCACCTTCACATACAGGTTGTCTTTGTCCTCGTAGAGGTCGAGTGCCGGGTTCCAGCCGCTCAACAGGTTTGAGGTGCGCGCCAATTCGGTCAGGGGCGACTCGAAAAGGCGGTCTATTTCATCCCGCAAGTCCGTCAGCCGTCCGAATGCTGGCCATATTGATAATTCTGGTCGTTGCCATCGCGTTAGACTGTTCATTTCATTGTACTTTCTA
>Ga0224558_1003133_pt1 | contig 14196 bp, 13 predicted proteins | sample 714S32024metaG_FD_180682 | JGI IMG/M metagenome (GOLD analysis project Ga0224558, IMG submission 180682) | Peat soil microbial communities from Stordalen Mire, Sweden - 717 S3 20-24 | ecosystem: Environmental > Terrestrial > Soil > Wetlands > Peat | place: Sweden: Norrbotten County, Stordalen... | reverse complement strand
AGAAGGAAAGATTTCGGCAGCGGGCACGCCGAACAGGTTTCCGCCTTCGCGACAAACCCGTTCGCAGGCTTGAATGCCGGCGCGTCCGGTGGCGCAGTTGGCGTTGCCGGAGTTCACGATGACGGCTCGCACCCTGCCGCCCGTCGCCAGCAACGACGCCCGCCCGACTTCCACCGGAGCCGCGACCACCCGGTTCCTGGTGAACAACGCGGCCGCGGTCGCGCCACTGCCGGCTTCCACCAGAGCCAGGTCCGGCCGCCCGCTGACTTTAATGCCGGCAGCGACGGCAGAGAAAGAGAATCCCAAGGGCAAACGAATTTTCTCGGGAGAACGGCGCAGTGAGATCATGCCTGAATCTTCAACCAGTTTTTGGGCGGCGGCAGAATTGAAAACGTGGGCAGATTTCCGCGGATCATCGCAACTTCGTCGCAGCGATAGAGCAGGGGGCACTTATAACAGTCCTTGTGGATCTTGTCCGGAAGATCCGCGTGATTGGCAATGGTAAATCCCAAGCGCGAGAAGAATTCCGGAATGCGAGTGAACAGGCACACGCAGCTGACTTTGTGCTTTTCCGCTTGCGCCAGCAGCGCCTTGACCAGGCGTCTGCCGCCACCGCGGCTTTGGCTCGAGGGATCGACGGTGATCGAACGAATTTCGGCCAGGTGCACGCCATAGAGGTGGAGAGCGCCGCATCCGATGATGCGTCCGTCATGCTCCAAAACGACAAAGTCGCGGACGTTCTCGCAGATCTCCGCCAGCGTGCGCGGCAGCAGAGTGCCGTCGCCGGAGTAGGCCGCGATGAGAGCGTGTATCTGCTCGGCATCGGGAAGGACCGCATCACGCGTGCGCATGGGCCTCTTTGCGTCGCGCCGAAGCCGACTTCTTTTTTTTGGGCGTGCGCTTTTGCGGGAACTCTGCATTTTTGTGCAATGCCGCGTCCAGCGCCTTGACCAATTGATCCACGTGCCTTTTCTGAATCACGTAAGGCGGCAGAAAGCGCAGCACGGTTTCGTGCGTGCGATTGATGATAATCCCTTCTTGCAGCAGTTGCTTGGTCACCGCCTTCGCGAGTTCCGGCGAGTCCAGCTCCACGGCCTGCATGAGCCCTGCGCCGCGCACGTCCTGAATCGATTTGTGCTTTTTGTCCAGTGCCTCGAGCGCTGCTTGAAAGTATTCGCCCAGCACGCGCACGTGCTTCAGCAATTGCCGTTCCGCGCGCAGGAACTCGATGGCAACGGCGCAGGCCAACGGGCCTCCGCCAAACGTGGTTCCGTGCAGACCCGGATGCATGCAACTCGCAACCCGTTCGCTGGTGAGAATGGCGCCAAGCGGCAAGCCGCCAGCCAGCGGCTTGGCGACGGTCACCACATCCGGCAGCACACCATAATGCTGGTAGGCAAAGTGGCGTCCAGTACGGCCGAGGCCGCTCTGAATCTCGTCGAGTATGAGCAGGGCGCCGCTCTTCTTGGTTAAGCGCGAGGCGAGTTCGAGAAACTCCTTATTGACGGGACGAATCCCGCCCTCTCCCTGAATGGTCTCGATGCATATGGCGCAGACGCTGGAATCAAATTTTCGTTGCAGGTCGTCCAGGTCATTGAACTTGACGAAAGTCACACCCGGCACGAGCGGAGCAAACGGGGCTCGATATTTCGGCTGACCGGTGGTGGCCAGCGCGCCAAAGGTGCGTCCATGAAAAGAGTTCTCCATGGCAAGAATGCGCGTCTTTGAATTGGGCTTGTGGCCCTTATTGTTCATTTGCGCAAACGCGCGGGCGAGCTTGAGCGCTCCTTCCCAGGCCTCGGTGCCGCTGTTGCAGAAGAAAGCGCGGTCAAGCCCGGAGATCTCGGTCAGCAGCCGCGCAAGTTCCGCTTGATACTCGTGGAAAAAAAGATTCGAAACATGAATCAGCCGGCCAGCCTGACGCTTGATCGCCGCCTGGATGGCGGGGTGGTTGTGACCGAGCGCATTGACTCCGATTCCACTCAGGAAATCCAGATAACGCTTGCCGCGAGAATCCCAGAGATACACGCCGCGCCCGCGTACAAACAGGATGGGCTGGCGCTCGTAGGTGGGAAGCAACAGCTTCGCTTCCATGCGGGAAACCGAAGCGAGACTCATGCTCTCATCACCTCGGTGCCGCATTCCAGCTTGGTGAAATAAAACAATGGAAGCATTTCGACCTGCGCCGCGGGCATAATGCGCACGCGCCCCACCCCTGATTTGAGAGCCTGGGTACAGGCTTCGAGCTTGGGCATCATGCCGCCGCTGACGACGGAGTCGTCGATGAGTCCGGCAACCTGCTTGGTATCCAAACGAGCAATCACCGAACCGTCGGCTTGCTTTACGCCGGCCACGTCGGTCAGAAAAATCAGCGCGTCGGCCTCGCACGCTATGGCGCACGCGGCTGCCATCTGGTCCGCATTGACGTTGTAATACTGCCCGTCCCCTCCGAGCGCCAGAGAGGAGAGCACAGGAATGCCGCCTTCGGCCCAGATGGCCCTGAGCCAGCGCGGCTCGGAAAAACAGATTTCGCCGACAAATCCCAAGTCGTGTTCCGCATCCTGTTTCTTGCGGGCACGAAAGACGCCGCCGTCTCCGCCACAAAGACCGATGGCCGGACACCCCGCGGCGGCGATCGCCGCCACCAGGCTTTTGTTCACGATGCCGGCGAGCACCATCAGGGCAACATCGCGCGTCTCGGCGTCGGTAACCCGCAGGCCGTGGACGAACTCGCTTTTCTTCCCGAGAAGTTTCAGGGTGCGCGTCAACGCGCTGCCACCGCCGTGCACGACGGCGACCTGGTGTCCCTCCTCGGCGAGCTGCACCACCGCTTTCGCGCATTTCTGAAGAGTCGGTTTGTCCTCGAGCGCCGCGCCCCCGATTTTGACGACAATTTTCACTGCAGGCCCTCAGTCTCGTCCCATCCGTACATGAGGTTCATGTTCTGCACGGCTTGACCGGCTGCGCCTTTGAGCAGGTTGTCGAGACAGGAAACAATCACCAGCCGGCGGCCATCGCGGGCCAGGCAAAAACCGAGGTCACAGTAGTTGGTGTGCACCGAGAATTGGATTTGCGGCAAACTCGATGCCGGAAAAATACGCACCCACCGCTTGCCCTTGTAGAAATCTTGGAAACAAACTTGGATCTCCTCCGCCGTCATTTCGCGTTTCAGGTAGACATAAATGGTGGACAGAATCCCACGCGGGATTGGCAAAAGATGAGGAGTAAAGATCAACTGGTGGGAATTGAGCGCCAATTGTTCGAGAATCTCGCCGGTGTGACGGTGTCCGAAGACCGAGTAGGCCGAAAAGTTGTCGGCCACTGCTACGAAATGGGTGCGCGCCGTGGGTTCCTTGCCGGCGCCGGATACGCCGGACTTCGAGTCCGAGATAATGCCTCGATCCGAATCCACAATGCCGGCCGACAGCAAGGGCGCCAGCCCAAGAATGACGGAAGTCGCATAGCAGCCTGGATTCGCCACCAGAGCGGCCGACGGGATCTGCTCCGCATTCAGCTTCAGCTCGGGCAGACCGTACACGGCGCGCTCCGTGAGTTCCGCTGCGGTCTTCGCGTTGGCATCCTTGAAGCCATAGACAGCGCGATGCTGTTCCTGTTTCAGCCGCCACGCGCCGCTAAGATCGACGATCCGCAGCCCGCGGGTCATCAGTCCGCAGGTCATCGCCTCGGTAACCAGTTCGCGGGAAACGGAGTGCGGTGTAGCCAGGAACAACAGTTCCACGCCACGCTGCTCCAACGCGAACCACGAAAACGGCTGAACCGGCAAATTGCCGTTGCCGGAAATGTGCGGCAATCCAACAGCGTGCCCCTCGGAATCGTCAGTCTTTGCCGTGCGCCGCAAAAGCAAGGGCGCGTCGGTCCGCGGATGCCGGCCGAGCAGGCGGGCGAGTTCGAGGCCGGAATAGCCGGTCGCACCGAGAACCGCGGTTTTTAGTTTGGCCGCCATCACATCTTCTTCAAGTCTACCGTGTCTCCCCCGTTGCTTTATTTTCTTCCTTGAAGCATATTTATCCATCATAATGCATAATTATTCATACATTCTAAATGGTCTTGCCGAACTGTCAAGTCGGAAGCGCGGTTCCAAAGAGTGTTTCTGTCGCTTGGGATCGAAGGTCTGGAGCGTCGCTGCGACCACAGGCAGCTGCCGACCTGCGCTAGGCTCGCACGCGCGAGGGCGCCCGTCCCCAAACCGGGGTACGGCAACTTACAGTTTTGGCCGGAGGTCGCTTGAGGTGCCGCCGGCGGCTGGAACGTAGCACTTGAGCGTGTAATCCATCACCATGCGATCGGCATTGAAGCGCCAGCCGAGGGTGCGGATGGTGCGCTTCATGCGTTGGATCCAGCCGCGCGGAAGGCCGTCGCGATCGCGCTGATAGTAGAGCGGGACCACTTCTTCGCGAAGAACTCGCAGCAGGTCTACCCCGTCGCGGGTGTCGTGAACATTCATGTCGGAGTGCGTTCTGCCGTTGCCGATGGCGAAGCCGTTCCTGCCGTCGTAAGCTTCCGCCCACCAGCCGTCCAGAACCGAAAGGTTCAAGCCGCCGTTCAAAACCACTTTCTGGCCGCTGGTTCCGGAGGCTTCCAGCGGACGCCGCGGATTGTTAAGCCACACATCCACACCCTGCACGAAATGGCGGCCGACGTTGATGTCGTAGTCTTCGATGAAGACGAATTTGTCGGAAAACTGCGGGTCGCGCATCAACTGGGCAATCTGCTGCAGGACGCGCTTGCCGGGTTCGTCGAGAGGATGCGCCTTCCCGGCAAATACGAACTGCACCGGGCGCTTCGGGTCGTTGACCATGCTGGCTAGTTTTTCGATGTCGTTTAAAAGCAGGTTGGCGCGCTTGTAGGTGGCAAAGCGGCGCGCGAAACCGATGGTGAGCGCGTCGGGACTTAGTACGCGTTCCAGTTCCTGCAGCACGCCGCGCGGTTCTTCGCGGCGCGCGGCCTGCTTCACGGCGCGGCGGCGCACAAATTCGATCAGGCGCGACTTCAGGTTGAAATGCGTCTCCCAGAGCTCGCCGTCGTCAACGTTGTCAATGCCATCCCAGATTTTGGCTTCGCTGCTGCGCAGATGCCATCCCGTGCCCAGATGGCGATCGTAAAGCCGAAACATCTGCGGCGCCAGCCAGGAGGGCACATGAACGCCGTTGGTAATGTGTCCGATGGGAACCGCGTCTTCCGGTTTGCCCGGATAGAGTCCGTTCCACATGGCGCGCGAGACTTCACCGTGCAGAGAGGAAACTGCATTGGCGCGCCGCGAGAGCCGCAGGCCGAGCACGGTCATGCAGAAGCGCTCGTCGCTTTCGGGGTTCTCGCGTCCCAGAGCCATGAAATCTTCCCGGGAAAGACCGAGGGCCTCGCGCATAGGCCCAAGGTGCTCTTCGACCAGTTCGGCGTCGAAGCGATCATGGCCGGCGGGCACGGGGGTGTGGGTCGTGAAGACCACCTCACGGGCAACACGTGGCACGGCCTTCTCGAAGCCGATGCCCTCGTCTTCCATGCGCTGGCGAATCGCTTCCAGGACCGCAAATCCGCTGTGGCCTTCGTTCAGGTGAAGAACCCCAGGGGTGATGCCGAGCGCCTTCAGAGCGCGCAGGCCGCCCACGCCCAGAAGCAGTTCTTGATGCACCCGAACCCGGCCGTCGCCGCCATACAAACGCGAGGTCATGTGCCGGTCCTCGGGGGTATTGCCTTCCACGTCAGAGTCGAGGAGCAACAAATCACAACGGCCCACTTTCACGCGCCAGACTTTTGCGCGGATCGAACCATGGCGGGTATCGACCTGCACCACGACCGGTCTGCCGTTTTTCCCGATGGCCGCTTCCATTGGAAGTTGGGCAACATCGGTCTCGAGGTACTCCTCGCGCTGCCAGCCGTCGCGATCGAGGCGCTGAAGGAAATATCCCTGGCCATAAAACAGGCCCACGCCGACGAGCGGGATCCCGAGATCGGATGCGCTCTTGATGTGATCGCCGGCCAGAACTCCAAGTCCACCGGAATAGACCGGGAGAGACTCGTGCACGCCAAATTCAGCGGAGAAATAAGCCACGGGACGGGGCCGCAGCACGCCGGCGTGGCGCGCCCCCCAGGTTCGCTCCGCATCCTGATACTCGCGCAGGCGGCGATAGGCGTAGTTGATCCGGCTGTGCAGGGCAAGTTCGGTGGCGCGCGTTTCGAGTTTCTCCAGAGGAAACTCGTTCAGCAGCGACACCGGACTGTGATTGAGCTGGCTCCAGCGCAGTGGATCGAGATCGTGGAACAAGCCCGCGGAATCGTGATCCCAACTCCACCACAGGTTGCGCGCCAGCGCCCAGAGCCGCTCCTGGGCAGGCGCGATGAAACGGTCGAGGGTGCGCGCTTCGCTCACCACGGGCGCAACCCGCTTCGCCGCCTCGGTGAGCAGACCAATCTCATTTTCCGGAAAGACCCGCGCCTCCACGGTTTGAATCACCAGAACGCCTTGCAGCACTCCGCGATCAATCAGCGGAACTCCCAGGAACGATTGGTAAGCATCCTCACCCGCTTCGCTGAAGTACTTGAAGCGCGGATGATTCCTGACCTGTTCAACGGCCACCGGGCGCACCTGTTCGGCAACCAGGCCGACGAGCCCTTCATTGACTGCCATGCGAAGCTTGCCCACGCATTCATGTCGCAGCCCGAGCGTCGCGGCCAGAACCAGGTTGGCGCGGTCGGGCTCCAGCAGGTACGCCGAGCAAACATCGGCGCCAAACCGCCTGGCAATCAATGCCACAACGTTCATCAGGGTCTCGGCGGGCTTGCTGGGATCCGCTGCCAGGCTCGCGATTTCCTCCCACGTCAGCACATGGCTGGCGTCGAGAGAACAGGCAGCATGGTCCTGGATGACTTCCTGAACGATCTCGTTCGGTCGATCCAATCTTGTCTCCATTTGCCTAAGATTCCTCAGCAGCCTGTGCTGCAAGTGCGATTCGCAACCGGTCACCCATTCCCCGCCCAGCGGCGCGAAGACGGTTGGAAAAACCCCCTAAGCCATTCTATCGGGTGAAAACCGAACTGCTCCACATTGGATGCGGAATTGTTGATTACCACAGTGCGTATCGGATGGCCAAATTGCAGTTTTGGGCTTGCGCTATTCCCGATATGTAACCGAACTATGAACTCTAATATCCGGTTCGCCCTAAGTCCAATTCGAATTGTTGATGGAGTGCATCAGCATGAAACTGTTCAAAAAGAACAGAGACTTGAAAGTGTTCAAATGTGTACAGATATCCGCCTTCATCTTTCTTCTTAGCATGGTGCTTCAAAAAACGTGATAGACGAAATGAGCGAAGAGAACCGCCAGCAGCAAGCCTGCGATGCCGCAAACCCAGAAGAGAAAATGCTCGGTCAACTTTGGGGAATTGATTTCCTTCTTGTCCATAACTAAAGAATACCCCTAACCTCGTTGAATTACATTTAGGACAACGGAAGACACGCGCAGGCAATCAGAAGAAGCGGGTGATGCCCTCTTCGAGGATGAGCACTTTGTCTCTTACTCCGGCCTTCAGCGCTTCGCGCTCCAGCAACTGGAGAGGCTCTTCGATGGGCTCGTGCGACAGGCGGAACGTTCCATAGTGCATGGGCACCATCCAGCGGGCCTTCAGATCGAGAAAGGCCTGGGTGGCGTCCGCGGGACTGGTGTGCACGTTACGGAATTGCGGCGGATTGTAGGCGCCGATGGGGAGCAGCGCTAGTTCGGGCGACAAGCGGCGTCCGATTTCGCGAAAGCCCGCGAAATAGGCGGTGTCTCCGGCGTGGTACACGGAGTGTTTGCCGCTGCGCAGCACGTAGCCGCCGTAGCCGCGGTGCGAATCCTTGAGGATGCGCGCTCCCCAATGTCGCGAGGGGACGTGAGTAATGTCGAGCGCCCCGTGGCGATAGGTGTTCCACCACTCCAGTTCGACAATTTCTTCGAAGCCCAGATCGGAGACCAGGTCGAATAAATGATGGGGCACGACAAGCGTGGGCGCGGTTCCGGTCTGGCGCCGGGTTTGCCGCGCGATGGTGCGCAGCGACTGGCGATGCAGGTGATCGAAGTGAGCGTGCGTCACCAGTACAACATCCATGGCAGGCAGGTCGCGCAGGTTCAATCCAGGTTGACGCAGGCGTTTCAGAACGAACAGCCAGCGCGCGAAGTTGGGATCGATGACGACGTTCTGTCCGCCAATTTGCAGAAAAAAGCTGGAATGTCCAATGAAGGTGACGCCCAGTTCGCCGTTTGCCACCAGTTGCGGTTTGTGGGTCTTTCCCGTGCGCGGCGTGACCACGGAATGCCGCACCAGACGCGTAAACTGGCTCGCTCGCTTGCGCAGAGCGGGATTTTTCAACGAGGACTTTAACATTCTTTCGACCCGTACGTCTCGACCACTCCGCTGCCACGCGGACTATGGACACATTATCGGCTTTGTTGGCTCAACTCTCCAGTGCGTTTAGATGCTCTGGAGCCCGACATCGACGCACGGGAGCCACTTTCTTTGGTTGGTGTTCTTGATTTCCAGTAAAGAATCGTGTTTCCCTTGACCGTCACTCTGGTGTCATATCTAATTCAATCTCTGGAAATTTGGCAGCAAGTTTGAACGCTGCGGAGAAATCGATTTCTGATACGCAGCCCCTAAAGGGGCGTTTAGCTTCTGTGCAGTTACGGTATCGCTAAAGCGATACCCAGGTACGAGGCCTGGACGAAATACGTTTTGGAGGGATCAACGCCGATGCGCATCGCTTTTATTGGCATGGGAATTATGGGGCGGTCGATGGCCGCGAACCTCGTTAAAGCCGGACACGAGGTTGCGGTGTGGAATCGAAGTGGCGGCAAGGACGTGGCAGGCGCACGCAGCGCGCCTTCTCCGGCGGATGCGGCGCAGAACGCGGAAGTGGTGTGGATGTGCGTCTCTGACACCAAGGCGGTCGAGGGCGTGCTGTTTGGCCCGGGCGGCGTCGAGCAGGTTTTGGCTGCAGGCATGATTATTGCCGACTCGAGCACAATTTCGCCATCCGCCACCCTGCGATTTGCCGAGCGCGTGAAGGCGCGTGGCGTTGACTACGTCGACGCTCCCATGACCGGCTCGAAGATCGCCGCCGAAGCGGGCAACCTGATTTTCATGGTGGGCGGCGACGAAGCCGTGCTGGCTCGCCTACAGCCCCTTTTTCAGGCGATGGGCAAGCAGGTGTTCCACATGGGCGAAACCAGCAAAGGACAGGCCACCAAGCTGGTCATGAATCTGCAGATTGCGCTCATCTTCGAAGGCTTCGCCGAAGCCCTCACGCTCGCCGCCAAGCTGGGCGTGGACGTGGAAAAGCTGTTGCCGCTGGTGCAGGCTTCCATGGTGCGATCGGGAGTGGTGGACTACAAAGCTCCGTTCATTCTGAAGCGCGACTTCTCGCCCAATTTTCCTCTGCGGCTGATGCTCAAGGACATTCGCCTGGCGCTCGATGCGGCCAGGGAATCGCATGTGCGCCTGCCTGGACTCGAAGCGGTGGAAGAGGTCTACGATGTCGCAGCCGAGGAAGGGCAGCAGGATCTCGACTACGCCGCGACGCTCACTTTGCTGGAGAAATGGGCGGGCGTGGAAGTGAAGGCCGCGTCAAAGTAAGGGAAGGCCTTATCGCGAACCCGGAGACCCACAGCCTGCCAAGCTTCGCTCGGCTTGAACGCTGCCCCACTCGAGCGCTATTCCTTCTTCTTCGCCAGCGAGCGGATGTAGTTCACCATGTTCCAGATCTCATCATCCTTGGCACGGTCGCCTTCGGGAGGCATCTCGCCCCTGCCATTTCTGATCACGTAGAACAGTTCGCCGTCGGTGCGGTCCTTCATCGCGTCCGGATTGGTGAAGTCAGTGACGTTTTTCATGTCCGAGGCCATGTCGCCCTTGCCATCGCCGTCTTTTCCGTGACACATCGCACAGTCGATAACATACAGCTTCTTGCCCTTGGCCAGCGACTCCTGGGTCGGCTTGACGGGGTTTACTCTGCCGGCAGCCTCGGCGGGAGTCTTGTTTTCGGGGGCGGGTTCTTTTGCGGGGGGCTGATCGCTCTGCTTTTGCGCCCATAGCGCGAACGCAAAAAAGAGCAACACGAAAAGAACCAGCGGAATTTTCTTCGACACTTCTTTCGACACTTTCTTTTTCAACACACACCTCCTGTTAGGGAGCACGGTTGAAATGCCAAACAATACTCTACGACACCGGAACCTGCACGGGAAGTTGCGCCGTCACAGACCCCTGTGCGATGAATCACGTATGGCACCGCCACCGCGACTCCGGTTGCCTGGAGATTAGCTCTACGCGGAATCCCATTACGCTCGTAACCCCTTTATCCAGCGAGGATTACAGAAGTATTACAAAACGGTTCGCGGTCTCTTGCTATTGTCCTAGACGGGACCTCAGTGCGCTGGGGTGTGGGGAGAAAAGACGATGAGCCAGACAGCACGCAACTCAATGAGCGAGACCATGGGCGAAAAGATGAGCCGGGCAATGAGCGAAGCAGGAGAAGGCTCCAATCGTAAAGACCGGGCCAACCGTGATGGTTTCAACTGGGGCACGGCGATCGCCATGGGCCTGTTTCACGTGGGCGCAATCGCGGCGCTATTCTTCTTTACCTGGCCGGCATTTTTTGTCGCCATTTTCCTGTGGTGGGTTTCAGGCAGCCTCGGGATCGGGATGAGCTATCACCGCCTGCTCACGCATCGCGGATACAAGACGCCGAAGTGGGTGGAGTACTTCCTGACCTGGTGCGCCACCCTGGCGCTCGAAGGCGGCCCGATTTTCTGGGTGGCCACGCACCGCATTCATCATCAGTTTTCCGACGAGGAAGGCGATCCCCACTCGCCCATCGACGGCAAGTGGTGGTCGCACATGGGATGGATCCTGATGGGCAAGTCGATGCATCACGACACCACCACCCTGGCCCGTTACGTCCCCGACCTGACCAACGATAAAGTTCACGTCTGGCTCACCAAATACCACTACACCTCCAACATTATTCTGGGCGCCATCCTGTTTGCCATTGGCGGATGGCCGTGGCTGCTGTGGGGAGTGTTCGCGCGCGTCGTGGTCGGACTGCACTCCACCTGGATGGTGAACTCGGTCACCCACCTGTGGGGCTCGCGGCGCTTCGCGACCAAAGACCTCTCCACCAACAACGGACTGGTCGCCGTCCTGACCTTTGGCGAAGGCTGGCACAACAATCATCATGCGCACCCGGTTTCCGCGCGCCATGGCTTGACGTGGTATGAAGTCGACATGAACTGGTACGGCATCTGGACGCTGCAAAAACTCGGACTGGCCCGGCACGTGTACAAGGTCGCCCTCGATAACCTCCCGCCCAAGCCCGCCCTGTTGCGGGATGCAAAGGCGGCTGGGGCGATGGTGACCGCCGCCGGCAACGACTAGAACGGCATTAACCGCAGAGGACGCGGAGAACGAAGAGAGAACCGGGAAAAGTCCCCCGGTTTTTTCTTTTTCTAGTAACTTCTCCGCGAACTCTCCGTCCTCCGCGGTTAAACGCATTTCCCGGCATTTCCCGTTAAAATCTCCCTGTGCGCATCATCAGCCGGCAGAAGGCGATTTATTTTTTCCTCACGTTCGGAGTGTGCCTGGCGGCGTTGGCCGGTGCGGTCGGCAGCGGCTGGGTCATCCTCAACTGGCGCGAGGGCGTCAAGGTTTTCCTGGGCGTCATCTTCTTTGGCGCCATCGTTACCGGCCTCGTCCTCAATACGATTTTTCTGGTCCGCGAAATTCGCCGCAACGAGCAGCACGACAGCTTCATCAACGCGGTCACCCATGAATTGAAGACGCCCATCGCCTCCATCCGGCTCTACCTCGAAACCTTGCAGAAACGCGAGGTGGAAGAAGCGCAGCGCCGGGAGTTCTACGAGTTCATGCTGCAGGATACCGATCGCCTGCTGCACACCGTGGAACAGGTCTTGAAAGCGGGTGAGGCGGCGCAGAAGAAAAGCCCGGCGCAGCGCTTGCCGGTGGAATTCAACTCGCTGGTGCGCGAGTGCATCGAACTGGCGCGAGCGCGCCATCATTTGCACGCGACAAATCTCGACTACCGCGAGTCGTTATCTTCGTCTGCGCAAAACGGCAGCGGAGCGTGCGTGCTGGGCGATCCCGAGGAGTTGCGGACCGCGGTTTCCAACCTGCTCGACAATGCGGTGAAGTACTCGCCGGATGGCGTGCATATTTCGGTGGAGTTGGAACCCGATGAGAAGCGGGTGGTGCTGCGGGTGCGCGATCAGGGCGTGGGCATTCCGGAGCAAGATTTGAAACGCATCTTCAAGCGCTTTTACCGCGTGACCCACCGCTCGCTCTCGCAAGTGAAGGGTACCGGCCTCGGATTGTTCATCGTGCGCTCGATTGCGCGCAAGCACGGCGGCCGGGTATTCGCGCAGAGCGAAGGCGCGGGGAAAGGAACCACGGTGACCCTGGAACTGCCCAGAAAAGAGTTGCCCCGGAAAGTGACGCTGCCATGAGCCGCGTGCTGGTGGTGGAGGACGAGGCGCACCTGGCGCAGGGTTTGCGCTTCAACCTCCAAGCCGAAGGACACGCGGTGGAAGTTGTAGCAGACGGCGAGGCGGCTCTCGACAGGCTCGTCGAAAAAAGAGAACGCTTCGACGCGGTCGTTCTCGACGTGATGCTCCCGGGCAAGAGCGGCTTTGATGTCGCGGCCTTGCTGCGCGAGAAGAAGAACTATGTGCCGATTCTGATGCTGACCGCCCGCGGGCGTCCCGAAGATGTGCTGGAGGGGTTCGCGTCGGGCGCGGACGATTACCTGCCGAAGCCGTTTGAGCTGGCCATTCTGATCGCCCGTCTGGAGAGCCTGCTGCGGCGCAGTGTCTGGATGAAAGACACCCGTCCGGCGCGCGCTGGCATGATCGCCGAAAAGACGCTCGCTGACAAGACGAGGCCGGCGCCGCTGGGCGAGCGAGCTACTGGCGGCGATACCTTCAGTTTTAGCGGCAAGTCGATTGACTTCGAAGAACTGGAACTGCGCTCGCTCGGAAATACCATCCATCTGACCGTGATGGAGGCGGAGTTTCTGCGCTATCTGGTGCAGAGCGCGGGTCGCGTGGTTTCGCGCAAATCAATTTTGGAAGATGTGTGGGGACTGCGCGAAGACACCGATACCCGCGCCATCGATAATTTTGTGGTGCGCCTGCGGAGGTACATCGAAGAGGATCCGTCGAGCCCGAAACATTTGCAGACGGTGCGCGGAGTGGGGTATAGGTTTGTGGCCGAGCCGGAGTAGCCAAGAGCAGAAACGCGCGCTGCGGTTTGTGTAGAGCGGACACTCTTGTCCGCTGCCGTTGACGTTGCTCTTGAAGTCGACCCGTAGGATCAAGATCGACCCCAGGATCAAAAGCCGCGGACAAGAGCGTCCGCCCCACACAAATTAAGGATGCTGTTATTCTTTCTCTTCTCCCAGGAGAGCTTCCAGTCATGTTTGAGGACTTGAAAGGCCGGACGGCGGTCGTCTTCGGAGTGGCAAACAAGCGCTCGATCGCGTGGGCCATTGCGCAAGGCTTGCACGCGGCGGGCGCAAACCTCGCCATCACCTATCAGAACGAACGGCTGGAGCAGGAGGCCAAAGACCTGATTCTGTCGCTGCCGGGCGCTGAAGCCTTCATGTGCGACGTCTCGAAGGACGAAGAAATCACCCAGCTTTTCGAAACCCTGAAAGCTCGCTACGGCAAGCTCCACACCCTGGTGCATAGCGTGGCTTTCGCTCCCGCCGAAGAGATGAAGGCCGACTTCGTGAACACCACGCGCGAGGGCTTTCGTGTGGCGCACGACGTGAGCGTGTATTCGCTGATCGCGGTTTGCCGGGCGGCCGCGCCGCTGATGGAGGACGGCGGCAGCGTCATCACCATGACTTACTACGGCGCGGAAAAGGTTGTGCCGCACTATAACGTCATGGGCGTGGCCAAGGCCGCGCTCGAATGCACGGTCCGCTATCTGGCGCAGGATCTGGGCCGGCGGAAGATCCGCGTCAATGCCATCTCGGCGGGGCCGATTAAAACGCTGGCCGCGCGCGGCATCTCGGGCCTGGGAGACATGCTGAAAGGACATGCCGAGCGCGCGCCTCTGCAACGCAATGTGGAAGTCGGCGAGGTGGGCAGCACCGGCGTGTTCCTGGCTTCCGACGCGAGCTCAGGCA
>Ga0224558_1003129_pt1 | contig 14214 bp, 20 predicted proteins | sample 714S32024metaG_FD_180682 | JGI IMG/M metagenome (GOLD analysis project Ga0224558, IMG submission 180682) | Peat soil microbial communities from Stordalen Mire, Sweden - 717 S3 20-24 | ecosystem: Environmental > Terrestrial > Soil > Wetlands > Peat | place: Sweden: Norrbotten County, Stordalen... | reverse complement strand
GCCGTGCGAGAGTGGGTAGGGGAAATACGGCGAGAGCACGGCCACGCGGCGGCGCTCGGGCGAGGTGGCGCGGCCTTCCAGGGCGCGATAACCCTTGGTAACCTGGGTGCGCTCGCGCTTGGGCCAGGGCCACCACCAGGGGCGCAGATAGATGCGGTCGAGCGGCACGCCGCGCCAGAACAGGAACGAGGGAAGGTTGAACCGCAGGTGATGGCGTTCGAAGCGCGAGTTGTAGGCCAGGATCTTGCGCGGCGCCAGTTGATACGCCGCGCGGCGCAGGGCGCTGGGCTGGCGCGCCAGCATCACGGGGACGAGGCCGATTCGATAGCGCTTGAGTTCGAGGCGCAGTTCCGGCCAATTCTTTTCCGTTACCAGGAAGTGGCGGCGGTCCGGAACCAGCTCGCGGATTTCCTCCGCCATGCGCCGGCACAGTTCGGCGTCACCGGTCGCGAAGGTGACGATCACGGCTTCCGGGTCCTTACCCAGCAATTGGTAGAACCACTGTTTCAGGTGTGTGCGTAACAGGGACACTTGAGTATGAACCGTGAATGCCGGGTCGGACCGCGAGCGGCCCGGAATCGGCCTGTTTGGAAAATGCCCAATATTGGAGGCTAACACGGCGCTCCGCCGAACCGCGGCCGCGAATGAAAGTGTTCCGCTCGGCGTTCATCATCGCTGTTTTCGCCGAGACGGGAATCAAGGAGTCAGACTGGCGGGGGAAGTTTTGGGTACGGTGGAGCGATGCTGTCAAAGAAGCAGGGTTCCAGCCAAACGAACTCACCGCCGCACGTACCAGTGAAGACTTGCTGAACCATCTGGCTGCACTCGTGCAGGAACTTGGTCGATTTCCAGTCATGGCCGAAGTCGGGATCAAAGCCCGAAGCGATCCCAAGTTTCCAAGCGACAAAACATTCCGACGGCTTGGTGGAAAACGGGCGCTCGCCGCGCAACTGGAGAAATTTTGCCGGGGCCGAGGCGAAAATCGCCGGGCATCGACACCTTTCAAGCGTGATGCAACGTTAACCGATTTCGCTCCAGATATGGGCGGGCGCAAACAACGCCAAATGCCGAACGTTTGTAGTGGCGATCACTGTTTCGTCACCGGCACGAACGAGAGCCCCGGCCTGCGCGGCGAGGATCATGTCGGCGTCCAATGAGGCGTCGTCGGCTGATTGCCGGCCCATCTTTCGGGCGGCTGCCCAAAACTGCGCAGCCTTAAGCATCACCGGCGTTGTGATCGGCGCATATCCGAGCATGCTCTTCAACGCGTCCAGACGGCCGAGGCCTCTCTCCTTACCGGCCCGAAGCAACTCGCGGCGCACTTCGTAATCCGCGATCTCAGGAATCACAACCTCGACTCCTTTGTAAGCAAGACTCGCGAGCCAGTTCTTGCACGCCTCGTTTTCGGAGGAACTCTTCGGATTCGTGATCATTCCAAGCGGACCAGCGTCCAGCAGAACGATCAGGCTCATGAAAACAGCTTGTAGCCCTCGGGGCGATCTTCGTCCAGCGAACGGCGCAGGACTTCGAAGGTCTCCCGCTGTTCCGACGCATCGCCGTGCATCCACTCGTCCAACAATCTCGCTAACGCCGACGGGTCCCGCTTCGAACTGCACGGGGATTCCCGATGCCGAGGCATTTGGAATGGCTGTTGGTGTTTGGTAGTGTCGGGCATTCCTTCACTTTCGATTCTACACCACAGGGCGCTCATTCCACGGACCTCGTGCCCCATAGCACCGCGCAGGCCGCCAGCGGCGCCAGTGACGCCGCGATGGCCAGCGGGGCGTAGCCATATAGATCGATCACCTTCCCGAACGCCGGCGAAATCAAAGCCTGCACAGCGCCGTAGGACGCCACCAGAAGCGATACGGCGAAAGCCGCGCGCGCGCCGCCGAAGGCATCCAGCGGAAGAGTGTACATGTTCACGCTGAATGCCGTCACCGCGAAGATGCTCAGAGAAATCCCCGCGGAAGCCCAGGCTGGTGTGGGCGCGGCCGGAATGGCGGCAGTCGCCAGCGCCACTACGGATGCCGCCAGGCACACACGGAAGCGCGCCGCGATGGGCGCCACGCCACGCTCGATGAAGCGCAGCGACAGCCAGCCACCGGCGAAGCCGCCGAGCATGGCGAACAACGGGGGGATCCATGCGTACCACGCCGCTTGGACCAGCGTCAGACCATGCACCTCCACCAGGTACAGCGTCGTCCAGTTGGTCCATAGAGAGTAGCCGATCATGCTCAGAGCATTGGCTGCCACGAAGGCCCACAGGCGGCGATCGCGCAGCACGGTGGGGGAGGCCCTCCGAGCGGTCTCAGCCGAAGCGGGAGGCCTTCCCCGCCGCGCGGCCCAATTCCACAACGGAATCCACGCCAGCCCGAGCGCTCCGGTGACCACGAAAGCCTGGCGCCATCCGCCGCGCATGGCCAGCCAGGTGGCGATGGGCGGCGCGAGGATCAGCCCGAGGCTCAAGCCCGCCTGGCTCAGTGCGTTGCCCAGAGCGCGCTCGGCGGGTTGTAGGTATTGGTAAATGGCCTTGCCCGACGCCGGAACGCCGGCCGACTCCGCCACGCCCAGGACCGCGCGGCAGCCCACCAATCCACCGAGGCCGCGCGTGAAGCCCGTCGAAATTCCGGCGCACGACCACAGGCCTACGGCCAGGCTGATGGCGCGGTTGAGGCCGATGCCATCGATCAGCATGCCGGCGAAAGGCGCGCTGACCATGTAGGCGACGGAGAAGGCCGTGAGAATCAGGCCGTATTGCGTGTTGGAAAGATGGAATTCGGCGCGGACCAGCGGCGCCAGCGTGGCCAGCGACTGCCGGTCCAGGTAGTTGATGGCGGAGGAGAGCACGAACACCGCCAGCACCAGCCAGCGGAAGCGCGCGGCGTCGGGGGCAGGCGTCACTGGAACTCGATGGTGGCCACCTCGCCCGCGGTGGCGAGGCGAGCGTTGGGCTTGGGGAAATAGTCAATGGCCACGCGCCGCGGCTTCTGCACCCCGCAGCCCAGCACCAGCTCGCCGCGGCCCATGATGGCGACCTTGTGCGGGTCGGTGACCAGCAGCTTCACGGTCTTGTGGCCATCGCTCTCGATGACCAGCCGCGCCTGCGAGCCCAGGCAATCCACCTGCTTGAGAGTGCCGGTCAGCCTGCCTGCGGGGTTGGGGCCGTCCCACCAGGGCACGGCCTTGTCGCTGGGCTTGGGGGTACCGTCGTTGTATTTGTTTTCGATGGCGTGCAGGTCCGCGCGCGCCTGGGTTTTCAGCTTTTCGATGGCGCGCGCTTCCTCCTCGGCGCGCCTCTTCCTTTCGGCCTCTTCGTAATCCAGGCGCTGCTGCTCGATGGCCATGCGGGCCTGGCGCATGTGCTCGCGCTGCGCCGGGTCGGTGGCGGCCTGTTCCCCTTCTTTCCACGCTTTGGCCGCTTCCGCGAAGTTGTGATCGGCGAGGTAGCATTCCGCCAGGGCCTGCCAGTAGGATGGGTCGCGCGGGTTGCGCTCGGCCGCGGCTTTCCAGTGCGCCAGGCGTTTTTGCGGGTCGGTATCGCGCCGGGCCATCAGCGCGAATGGCTCATCGAGCTTGGGATTGATTCCCGCGGCGCGCAGCAGCGCCTGCATGGCCTTGGCGTCGTCGGGCTCGAGTTTGGCGTATTCGATGAAGCAGCGCGCGCTGGCGCTCGAGGCTTCGATGGATGCCGCAAAATGGCGGCGCGCCTCATCGGTGCGATGGCCGGCGAGCGCCAGCAGTCCGAGACCTTCCTCGGCTTCCGCCACCTTGACGCCGTCGCGAAGCAGGCTCTGGTACTCGGCCGCCGATTGGCTGCCCGCCAGGACGTCCGCGCGCGCCAGGCGCGCATCCGCGTCGGATATGGGCTTCTCCGGGAAATCGCGCTCCGTCATCGGCCGGCTGGAAAGCGAAGTGGTCTGAAAGTGCCCTTCCGCGAGATGGCGCTTGGCTTGCGCTTCGACCTCGGCCGCGGGCTTGCCGAACGCATTGCGGTAGGCGGGGTCCTGGTCGACGCCCTTGCGAAGGTTGTAGAGTAGCACGCGCAGCTTGCCGAAGTACTCGGGGTCCACCACCAGCAGATGCACGCGCGCCCAATCCAGGTCCGGTTGCGGAGGGGGCGCGCCGACGGTGATATGAATGCCGCTCACCTCGAAGGTGGTGAAGAACTCTGCCAGCCCGTGCTCGAAGGCCGGCGGCATTTGGGCAGTGTTGGATTTCAGAAACAGCCGCGTCAGCTCGCTATAGGCCGCCGGCGGCACGGCGTTCTTTTCCGCCAGCACGATAGCATAGCAGTCGCGGCCTTCGACCAGGGGCGCGGGCGAGGCCCATCCTTTGGCATTGCGGAAAACCAGGATGCGCACGGGCACCGGAGTTTGGAGGTCCTGCTCGCCAACGATCCCGCCGAGCGCGTGGCGGAACTCTTCGAACCGCACTATGGTCTCGCGTCCGGCGCGCGCGCCCGCGTCGGTGAGCACTTCGAATGGCCCCGCGGCGAACTTCACCCAATGGTCGTCGGCCGCCAGCAGGCAGGGAAAGAGACAGAGGATGGAGAGGCGCCGCATGCATTTTTATTATCACGCGGGGACCGGGCGGGCGTGCCGCCGCGCCATTTTTGCTAGAATAAAAGCGCACGGCATGGCGCTATCGTCTAATGGTTAGGACGGAGCCCTCTCAAGGCTTAAATACGGGTTCGACTCCCGTTAGCGCTACCACCTATCGTGTTGTATCCAAACCACTTTCGAATATCAGTATGGCTTGCCATGTCCCACCATGTCCCACCAGCGCAGCTACATTACTGGACGGGTCCGTCGATGAGGCCGTCCCATTCGTCGGCCGCGCGCAAATCATCGTCCGGTATCGCGTGCGCGTAGATCCTATTCGTGATGCTCACGTCTGCATGGCCGAGCCGCGCGGAAACAGCAGGAACCGGAACACCGCGAGATATAAGATTCGAGGCGTGACTATGCCGAAGAGAGTGCATACTCGCGTCGGTAATGCCCGCTTTCTTCAAGCGACGCACGATTACCTGGGACACCAGATCGGGCTTCAGAAAGTCGCCGTTCGGCGCTGCGAAGATCAGTCCGCGCTCTTGGTAGTCCGCGGCGAACATGCGGCGGTGTTCCTGCTGTTGCTCCCGCTGGAACTGTAGCGCGACAATCGCGCCCTGAGATAGACGAAAGTGGCGCGGCTTCTTACTCTTCGTGCTCTTTATGCGGAGGCCGTCGGCGGTCTGTTCTAGCGATTTGTTGACTGTGAGCGCGCGGGACACCCAGTCGATATCGGCCCACGTCAAGGCGAGCAGTTCACCGCGGCGAGCGCCGGATGCGAGCGAAACTTCAACGAGAGCGAACGTCCAGTCCCCCTGGCACGCGGCGCGTAGGGCTCGAATCTCATCAGGCGTGAGGGATCGTGCGTCGCCGTGTTCTATCGTGGGAAGCCCCTTCATTCGGAGCATCGGGTTTGCTGTGAGCAATTCGAGTTCGGTAGCTTCGCTCAAGGCGACACTCAGCAGCCCGGCGACATGGCGCACGGTGTGGGCTGACAAGTGCTCACGGCGTTTCCCCTTGGCACGGAGTAGGGCGAAGAGTGCGAGCTTGATCTGCGAGCGGCGAATATCCGATAGTGGCGTCTGTGCGAGTTCCGCGATTTCGCCGTCCGGCGCAGTTGTGATGTATGCAGCCAATTGCCGGTAGCGTTCGATTGTCTTTCGCTGGCAGCGCTGCGTTGCGTAGGTCTCAATCCAAGCTCTGAGCCACGCGCCAAGCGTCACCTCCGGCGGCTTCGGTGGTTGTTTGGGCGCAGCGCTCCGCTGCTCTTTGATTTCCTTAATGCGCCCGTCCATCGCATCGCGGGCTTCCCCTTCTTTCGCGAATCCGCCGCGCCCTTCCCGCGCTTGGTTGCCGCCTTCGTCCTTACCAACACGGAGCCGGTATCGCCACTTTGGCCGGCTGGAACCTTTGACGATGTACTTGGTTACGGAGCCTTTCATTTCGCATGTCTCCTTGATGACGTTTTCGGCGAACCGGCCGACTGTTCCTTTTGCCGTTTTCGATACGCGCGGAGCCTGCAAGCGGGAGTACAAAATATGGCGTCCGCGCGCTTCTCCTTGGTGATTTCGAAGTAGTCGCCGCACGCAGCGCAGCGCTGAATTCGTGGGTTATCCGCAACGGCGCGCGCAAGCTGGAACCACAGCGCGGCGATTAGATTGTTGGTTGGAAGACTCAGAGCGGCCGCCGCGTCCTGAGTTTTCGACCTGTCAACTAGATGGGCCTGAATCGTGTGACGTTCCAGTTGCGCATTCACGACGCTGAGAATAGCGAGCCATGCCGGTCTGAGCATGTCGCCCGTCTGCACCGTCGGGAGCGATTCTCTGGAATAGCTGGCTAGTACACTCGACTGACGTGTCCATCCTGGAATCGGCGGAACGGTATACAGCACGCGGCAACCGTCTTTCGTGCGCTCCCAAGTAATGAATTCTCGAAGGTTCAGAGCGTAACCGTTCCGGTGATTCTCCAGAAGGTCCACCACAACATGCCGCATTAAACCGATCTCTCGCGCCCAAGCATCGAGCGATTCTCCGCAACCGGGCCAGAACTTCCCCGGTTGCGTCGCGTCCGGCTCGCTGATTCTCGTGCTACAGTGTCCGCCAAGTAACCCGTATTGATTCGCGAAGTAGAGCACGCCCGCCTCTGATGGTTCAACCGACGCGAAAGTCCGAAATAGAACGGTACGCGAGAAAACATCGTAGATGCGCGGTGGGTCTGGTGAGGCCAGCGGTACGAGATAGCGTGCCGGCTTCCCCCGCTTCATCATGCCGAGCAGTCGCCTCTCCGCCCATTTGAAACCGGCCGCTGGGACCGCCCACGTAGCTTCGAACATTCCGACTCCGAACCGAAACGCCTATGCAACGCCTATTACAGCATGAAACGCCTTGTCAGTCAATAGGCGTTGCACTCAGAATGGAAATATGGAACGGCAGAAACGGAACTCAAACGATACGCAGCGGGACGCGGTCTATCAGAATGTGGAAGAGTTGGCGGCGGCATTGGGACTAAGCCGCGGAGTCACTTACCGCGAGTTGCGCGCGGGCCGCATCCCTGCAATCCGCGTCGGCCCGCGGCGCTTCATCATTCCGAGGTCCGCCATCGCGGAATGGCTCAAGAGTGCGGGCGGGCACCCCGGTTTGCCCGAGATCATGGCGTAGGTATGTGGCGCGCGTGCGCTCCGCTCAAAAAGAAGCGGCGCGCCCGGTCCTCGAAACCGATGCGCGCCGTGAAAGGTTTGTCTGTGACTATTGTACCGTCGGAACCAAGCGCATCCGCTAGGCCCTACGTTGGGGCAGGCGCCGGCATTCAAACGGAGAGTTCCGCTTGGTCCAATCCGATCATGGAGTCAAAGTTCGCCGCCGCCGCCGGCATCTATCAAAATTGGCTGGAGGCCGAGGATCTGGGGCCGCTTCAATTCGTCGCCGGAACGGTCGCGGCAAGCCAGTATGATGCAGACCCTCTCTGGGGGATGCTGATAGGCGGTCCTGGGAGCGGCAAAACCGAGCTTTTGCGCTCCTTATCGAGTATCCAGATTCCACCGATTCACGAAGTCAGCACGATAACCGTTCCGGGCCTGCTTAGCGGGGTGTCGAAAAGAGACCGCGACGACGACGCCAAGGGCGGATTGCTCGCTGAGATCGGCGAAGGTCCGGCGGTTGTGGTGGTCAAGGATTGGGGTAGCATCCTGTCGATGGACAGGCACGCGCGCGGTAACCTTATGGCCGCGCTAAGAGAGGTGTACGACGGACGTTGGACAAGGCGTATCGGCGAAGACGGCGGGATGGAACTTCACTGGCACGGCAAAGTCTGCTTTCTGTGTGGAACGACCGGTGCGATTGACCTACACCACGGGCTGATGGCCGAACTTGGGGAACGGTTCGTTTATTTTCGTCTCACGAGCAAACGGGCGGACCGGGGGAAGCAAGCGGAAAGCGCGCTCAACAACATCGGCCAGTTTGCCGATATGCGCCACGACCTGTCCGATGCAATGGCCGAATTGTTCAATCCGTTTCCGCCGTTGCCTAGTATCGGCCAGTTTCTTTCCCGCCCGCGTCGCGAGCAGCTTACAGCGCTTGCAGACTTCACCAGCATGGCGCGGTCCGCGGTCAACCGCGATCCGTACCGCAGATACCTTATCGAGAACGTGCCGGCGCCCGAATCGCCCGCGCGCCTGGCCGGGGAATTGGCGGTCCTGTTGGGATCTTTGGCCGCGGTTGGCGTTGACGAACAGGCTGCCTGGCAGGTAGTACGGAAAGTCGCTGCGGATTCTGTCCCACCGGTCCGCGCGGCCATCCTCAGCGTGCTGGCCGCCGCTACCCGTCCCGTGCCTTTGGCGACGATTGCGGCCCAAGTGAAACCGTCCAAGACAACCGTGCTCTACTCGCTCGAAGACCTGGGAAGCCTTGGTGTTTTGACGAAGGTAAAAGGCCAGACCGGTGCGGCCGATTTGTGGAAGCTCTCGGAATGGAGTTTGCAACTGTATGAAAAAGCAGGGTTTTGAACCTCTCACTAAATGTGGATATAGGGCAGGTGCCTATTCTTTACCTACTTCTACAAACCCACCATACACATTTAGTGAGAGGTACAGAGTCAGTAATCGACCTACAGTGTGCGTAGTGGACCAGTGGCCGGCGCATACTCTGGCAACCCGAAGTATGCTAGCCGATATCCAGGATTCCCTTCAGGTCAACCGTGTGCTGGTGCTTGTTGCCGTCGCCGTCTATCAATATGACCTCTACGGGAGCTTGGAGGTCATCAGGGGACACATCGAAAGCGAAATCCAGTGCGATCTTCCCTTCTTGCACTCCGAGTACGGCCATCGGTGCGGATTGGTCCGACTTCTTTATCATGCTCTTTTCGACAGGTTGAATCACCCGTTCACCGATTTTGAGCACGAGATGTGCCCGTTGTTCCCGATAGCGGCGATTCAGCTTACCGGTTGGAATCGACCCACGCGCATGGATTTCCACGAAGGCATGAAGCAGCCCGGCCGTCTGCACATCGTCCGCCTTCAGTTCACGCATCTGCTGGTGTGCGGCGGCAGACTCAGCAGCGACCGCTTGCCAGTCGTTGAAGAATGTGACGTACTTGCTGATGCCGTCCACTGCCATGGCGCTTGCGAGCCTAACTCGCTTACCCTTGAGGCCATTTTCGAGGAACTTGTCTATCGTCTTGTACTTCCTGCCCTCCTGAATTCCAGCCTGGATTTGTTCCGGGGTAAGCAGGGGTCCGGCACACCGCGCCGATGCTGCGAGCAGGAAACACACCACGAGAAGGCCTTGCAGCACTTTGGAACTCATGACTTGAGCCATCCCCCGTTATCGGATATCGGCATCTCATTGTCAATCCCGATTAGGCCCGTGGGTCCCTTCTATGCCGCCGCCGGGCCGGCAGATGCCGTCGTGGCAGACCGTCTCTATGTGCGATCCCTGAAAACGTGTTACTAACCGTCACAAGCGTGCTACTGAGAGAAAAGGAGTCGAGGGTATGAGGTCGAAACGGAAACCGAAGTCGAAGCGGAAGCCGCACGCGCGAACGAAGTACCCGCCGGGTCAGTCCCCAACCGAAGTAGGGCGCGCGGCGGGCTGTAGTCACGTCTTGGCGCATCGGCTATTGCGGCGCGGCATGACGCCCGCCGCCATCATTGAACGCTGCCGAGTGCGGCGGGAAGGGGAAGCGGCGCGGCGCGCGGCGGGCGGCGGTAACGGCAGCGGTAACGGCGCTGGAACTGTTAAGAGCGTTGGCACCGGCAGCGCGAACGGGTCCGAGAGCTTTGTTAGTGCGCAAGCCCGCAAGGAACGCGCGCTCGCATCCAAACACGAGGTTCAGCTCGCAGAGATGCGGGGGGATCTCATTCCCATAGCCGTGGTGAATCGTTTTTTCAGCGCCATGATTATCAAGGCGCGCGACTCGCTGTTGCGACTCCCTGCCAGCTTGCGCGACCAGTTGGGCGCGATGGACGGCGCGCACTGCGAGGCCCTGCTCGACACAGAGCTGAGGTTCATTCTCCGCAACCTGACGTTGTTTGGAAAGGAAATCGCGACCGCGGAACAAACCGCGGCTGAAGCGGCCGGCCCGCCGCCGGAGTCGGAGCCGGAGCCGGGCCGATGAGCGCCACCAGCACGCCCGCCGCCACGCTCGCGGACCTGACCGCCATCGCCCGACGCCTGGCCGTTGCGCTGGCCGAATTCGCAGAGCGAGCGGAGCACCCTGCGGAGTTGTCGCCCGATGCCGGCGGCGCCGCACCTCTTCGACGGAGCCGGAAGCCCAAGCGCGTGGTGATCGTCGGTTCCGACGTGCTACATGATCGTGAGGTTTTATGGCTCCGCTACTTCACTTTGAAAATTGCCGAAGTGTCGGGCCACGCCTACCGTCGCGTGCGGGGCCAGTCCGTCCCCACGTCAAAGGCTTACTTCGCCGTAACGAAGCGCCTTAACTTACGCGAGTTTCAGCGATGGTTTGCGGGCGTCAATGGCATGGCCGCCGGCTCCGTTGCGGACCTGTCAGTTCGCCGCGCGCTAAACGAAGAGATTGCACGTATGCAGGCGTTGCCGGCGGCGCGTCTGGTGGTTCCCATTCCCCACGGGACGGGCTTGAATGTTCCCATCGACGGAAACTCGCTCACGCCGTAGGCTGAAATCATGAGCAACGAACGCGAAATCGAATCCGATTGCATCGAGAAAATCAAGGCGCGCGCTACCGTGCTGATGTCCAATGACCCAGCGCTGCCAAGGTCCATCGCCATCGCCAAAGCTGCGGAAGCTTTGCCGCAAACGATGAGCCGTTACTTACAGGCGCGCTCTGTCCTTGGGCTGCGTGGTGTCCGCCCCTTGCCCCTGGAGTAAGTCATGCCGCCCGCCGTCAAACTAACGTTCGATGAGCGCCGCGCCGTCTCTAAGATCGTGCGAATTGCGATCCGTTACGAGCGGATGGAACTCGACAGCGGGTTGATTACCGCGGCTTGCGTTGCACCTGCGGAATACAGCGTGTTTCACTCGCTGGTGGAGCGTGGGGCGTTCGGTCGAATGACGTTGAACGAATTGGCGGAGGCGCTTGACATGGGGGACACTGGCACGCTTCGGAGGGCAGCATGAGCACCGATCAGCGCATTCGTGAGATTGCCAAGCAAGCCGTAAGCATGGGTGTTGCGCCCGCCGATACTCCGCTCTTCCGGGCGGACGTGGAGTTCGGGCGCCAGAACAGTATGAAAATCTGGGATGCGCTATTCGCACTCCGCGCCGGCAAACCGCTCGATCATTCACTGCCCCGCGTCCCTGAGCCGCGGAAAAGGGACCACACCATTAAGGGCGTCCCCGGAGAGCCTGACGACGACGACACGCCCGAACCCGAGCGCGACCCGAACGACGACGACGGCGACGAAGCTGGGGCCGGGGAATGCGCCTGCGATTGCGAAGAGTGCCGGGACGGGCGCTGCGAAGATTGCAGTAACCCATTATGCCGCGACCCGAACTGCGAGCACGGCAATTCGAATGATGACGATTCCGATGAGTAAGCCGACAGGAGAAAACGAATATGCCGAGAGTAGGGGTAGTCGAACAGACCAACAGCACGCCCACGTTGCCGCGCGCCCTGGGCGCCGCACTGACCGCCGCCGAAGAAACGCTCCAAGACCATGACCGCGTTCGCGCCGTCCTGGCACGAACGCACGATGCAATCCCCGCGGCCCTGGCACGCCGCATGAACGTGCTAGCGAAGTTAGCCGAAGCCGAACTGAACGGCGGAGACGCGAAAGACCTGCGCGAACATCGCTTGGTGACGGAGTCCGAAAGATTGTCGCTGGTGAGCCAAAGGCAGGGTGCCATCCAAGCCCTGCTCGATGGGGAAACCGGGTTGACCGAAAGGCGCGATGTGCTGGTAGCGGAGAAAGGTCGATATGCCGCCCTGGCCGTTGCGGAGTTCCAGCGCAAGTATGCCGCCGCCATCTTGGCCCTACAAACGGCATGGGCGACGGGCGACGAATTGGGCCGCGCGCTGCGATGCGACGTTCCTATGCCGTTGCCAGTCAAAGTTTCCGGCGGTCCGCAACCTACGGTTTCTGGGATTGGGTGTCCCGAGTCCCTTCCGATTCGAGTCGAGCGCATCCCCGGCCCCGTTACCGCCCCGCCGCCGATTGACGCCCTGGCTGCGCGCATCGGCGCTACCCTGGACCGGCTCGACGGCGCCCTTAACTTCGCCGCCGGCATCCGCTCCGCGTTACACCTCGAAACGCAGCTCTCAATGCGCGCTTCGAGCCGCGGTTTCGACCCGAGCCCGAGCGCGGTTTATACCGTCACCGAGAGTTTTATTTCTCATTTTGACAACCTGGAGTTTAGACCCGGCATGTTGGTTGATGTCTCGGTCGTTCCGTTGGTCAGTTTACAGCGTCTGGTCATGGGAAAAAAGCTACGGCTGGCACAAGCGACGGAAAGGGCTGCGGCGTGACACCAGCAGCGCCGCCAGCGGCTACGCCCCAGCAGTCGGAAGACATACTCGCTAAGTACGGACGCCTGGGCCGTGAGCGCGCCGGGCGATGCCGCGGGCGTTACGTGGCCGCCGGGTTCGCCGGTATCACCAGACCGGGCGATGTCCGACAACAGCACCAGACCGCCGCCATGCTTGCGCATCAGGCATCCCTAGCGGCGATGGCCGGCGGCGCTCTCATAGTCGAGGCCGGCGGCGCCGCCACGGACACCCGCTGGAACGACTTCGCAGAGCGACAGTCTGCCGAGGGGGTTTTCGAGCGAGTCCGCCAACAGTTCCAGCAGCAACCCGGTTCTAGCCGCAATGGGCGCGGGCTGCTGTGAATAGGTTTCGTCGCCGCTTACTCGTCGCGGCGGCGGAAGGCGCGGGGCCGGCGACACCCCGCGACATTGGCCGGGCGGCGTTCTCGGCTGACGCCACCCGGCTTTTCTTGACCAGTTCGCGTAGGACCTACGATGCATAAGCTTGCCGGAGTTCTCGCCTTGCTGCTTGGCCGGATCGCCATCCGGTTGGCCGCCTACGCCCAAGCTGACACCCGCAGATCTGCCCATCGCACTACAGCGACAATTGCCGGATGGAACCCCGTTGCCGGCGACATGCTGGCCGCCGCGGGTGTGGGACATCGCGCCGCCGCCCGCCTGTTCGCGGAGGCGTTGCGACCGGAGCGCTTACAGTGAACCCGGCGTTCGTCCGCAAAGGTCCGCGCCTGGCCCGCCGTATCAGCATTGGTGTCGATTTGCGCGCCCGCGGCATCGCCCGCCGATTGGCCGAACAGCGCGGCGTTGAGCAGGCCGCCGCTATTCATGCGCGTTGGCTCGCGTCCCGAGCTACCGCCGGAGTCCCCGACCTGGCGTACCTCGAAGCGGCCCGCGTCGCGGCGGAAGCGGAAGCGGAGGGCGCACGGTTGCGGCAAGAGATTCACGCGCTCGCGCTCGAAGAACGACTGCAAGCGGATGTCCCGGCGCCGTTGCGTCCGCCGATGCGGGAGCCGGAGCCGGCGGTCTACATTTCCGCGAGAGCGGCGCGGCTACTGGCGCGGCAGCAATCCAATGGCTCACGTTGATCGCCTGAGCGCCGCATCATAGGCCCCTCACCAAATCCACAATTCGCACACCGAGCGTATCCGCCAAGATCTTGAGCGTTTGCAGGGTGACATTGCTCTCGCCCCGTTCGATTGATCCCACGTGTGCCCGGTGCAAGCCGGACCGGTCGGCGAACACGTCCTGGGACCAGCCGCGCTTCTTTCGGAGCGCCCGCACCTTCGCCCCAACCTTTTTCTGAATTGCTTGCACCAATAGCAGTTTGGAGGTACTCTGCTTTTACGCATACTGGTTATAACCAGCGAAAGGAGACGGGGCGGTCCGTTTTGCCAAATGTACACAGATGATGAGGACTTCGAGGAGATTTACCAATCGCTCACACCCGGCCTGGTGATTGTGGCGTGTTCAGCGAAATCCCTTATATCGATGCTACGATCATTTTGCTATTCCTTAAAGGGAGCCGCTATCCGATGCGGTTCTGATGCGGTGATCTTCACGGGCTCCCCAATTGACTGGGAAGTCGTGGGCACCCAGATGATTGAAGAACACCGCACTCGGGGAATCCGGGTGTTCCTAATCAACCGGTTCGAGGACTTTTCACCCGCCAATGTCACCGTTCGATTAGGCCATTTTCGTGGGTTTGA
>Ga0224558_1003128_pt1 | contig 14215 bp, 10 predicted proteins | sample 714S32024metaG_FD_180682 | JGI IMG/M metagenome (GOLD analysis project Ga0224558, IMG submission 180682) | Peat soil microbial communities from Stordalen Mire, Sweden - 717 S3 20-24 | ecosystem: Environmental > Terrestrial > Soil > Wetlands > Peat | place: Sweden: Norrbotten County, Stordalen... | reverse complement strand
ACTGGAGACTTGCGAAGACATTTCATGCCGCATCACGCCGCCCTTCCCCACGCCGCATTATTCCGTAAGAATTGTCTACCGCACAGAAAAGAAATAGGAGCAATCCCATGACGAAGCTACCGGAGCGGCGCCTCCTGCGCCGGCCATCATCTGTATCTGTTCTGGCCATCCTTTTCGCCGCCGGAATGTTTGCGGTCATGTTCGCTGCGCTGGCCACGCCATGCTTTGCCGACGATGGTCCAAAACCAGATCCATCCGGCATAGCAACCGGGGACAAAACTACCGCAGTGGACGCCGCCGGCAAATCTTTTGTCGTCTCCGAGCCCACCGACAAGGCGGCTCCGGACTACGCCACCAACAAGAAGGCGTTCGACGACTACCAGGCCCAGGCGGCGAAAGAGCCGCTCGCGGTAAAGCTCGCCGACAGCGTCGGGCACGTCCGCGTGGCCACTAATTTTGCCTGGACGCTGAATACGGGTTACCTCGTCCTGTTTATGCAGGCGGGATTCGCGCTCCTCACCTGCGGACTGGTGCGCAAGAAAAATGTCGCCCACTTGATGATGCTGAATTTCGCGGCTTACGTGTTCGCCTTCCTGGCCTACTACGCCGTCGGATATGCCTTCCAGTTTGGAGCGGTCGCCATCAATGCCGCGCCCACCAACCTGGGCGGCATCCCCGCACTCAACAAGTTTCTGATTGGCAGCGGGCAGTGGGGATTCGTGGGTGGGAAAGGTTTTTTTCTTGTTGGTCCGGCCTATGACAGTGCCAGCAACTGCCTGACCCTGTTTGAAGTCGTGTTCATGGAGACGGCCGGCTACATCATCGTCGGCGCCATTTGTGAGCGGATTACCTTTTGGGCCTTCCTGCTCTGTGAGCTCTTCATCGGCGCGATTCTTTACCCGATCTCCGGTTGCTGGACGTGGGGCGGCGGTTGGCTCTCGCAAGTCGGATCGACGTTGAATCTTGGTCACGGGTATGTCGACTTTGCCGGATCTACGGTCGTCCATGCCGTTGGCGGTTTCTGCGCCATGGCTCTCGCCATCATTCTGGGCCCGCGCCTAGGCAAATATGGGCCCGGCGGGAGGATCCGCGTCTTTCCCGCTCACAACATCGTGTATGTCGTGACCGGTACGTTCATTCTGCTCTTCGGCTGGATGGGATTTAATCCCGGTTCCACGCTGGGAGCAACCGACCTTCGCATTTCCGTGGTTGCGGTAAACACCAATCTTGCCGCGGTTGCCGGCTCAGCGGCCGCGATGCTCTTGTGGTATTTCCTGTTCGGTAAACCGGATATCACCATGGCGTGCAATGGAATGCTCGCCGGGCTGGTGTCCATTACCGCGCCCTGTGCCTTTGTGTCTCCGACTTCGGCGGTAGTCATCGGTGTACTGGCGGGATGTCTGGTTTGCGGCGGCGTGATCTTCAACGACCGGGTTCTCAGGATCGATGACCCCTGTGGCGCGATTTCCGTACACGGCTACTGTGGGTGGCTGGGCGCCGTCTGCGTGGGTATCTTCGCCGACGGCACCTATGGCGCCGGATGGAATGGCGTCGGCGCAACGTCCTATCTGGGCCGCGCGGGCCTGGGGGTGACGGGCTTGCTCCACGGAGATTCGAGGCAGTTCCTGTGCCAACTCATGGGAGCAACCTTGTATGCCGTCTGGGCGTTCGGCGCAACTTACGCTGTCTTCTGGTGTGTCAACAAAGTGAAAAGCATGCGCGTGGCACCCGAGGTGGAAGAAGAGGGTCTCGACGTTCCTGAGTTCGGAATGCCGGCGTATCCCGAAGACGCCGTGGCCCCTGCCTCATACTGAATTCAGGGCCGGGCGGGGACGCCCGGCTCTCCACCAGCAGGATTGCTCTTACACTCTTAGCCGTATGTCGCTCGAGGTGCCGCCGGCTGCTGGAACGTAGCACTTGGTCGTGTAATCCATCACCATGCGGTCGGCGTTGAAGCGCCAGCCCAGGGTGCGGATGGTGCGCTTCATACGCTGGATCCAGCCGCGCGGCAGGCCGTCGCGATCGCGATGATAATAGAGAGGGATGACTTCATCGCGAAGAACTCGCATCAGGTCGTCGCCGTCGCGGGTGTCGTGAACATTCATGTCGGAGTGAGTTCTTCCGATTCCGATGGCGAAGCCGTTCAAACCGTCGTAAGCTTCCGCCCACCAGCCGTCCAGTACCGAAAGATTCAAGCCGCCGTTCAAAACGACCTTCTGGCCGCTGGTTCCGGAGGCTTCCAACGGACGCCGTGGATTGTTAAGCCAGACATCGACACCCTGCACGAAATGGCGGCCGACGTTGATGTCGTAGTCTTCGACGAAAACGAATTTGTCAGCAAACTTCGGGTCGCGCATCAACTGGGCAATCTGCTGCAGGACGCGCTTTCCGGGTTCGTCGAGCGGATGCGCCTTCCCGGCAAACACGAACTGCACCGGGCGTTTCGGGTCATTGACCATGCTGGCGATTTTCTCGATGTCGGCCAAGATCAGATTGGCACGCTTGTAGGTGGCAAAGCGGCGCGCAAAACCGATGGTCAGCGCATCGGGACTGAGTACGCGTTCCAGTTGCAGCAGCACACCGCGCGGTTCGTCGCGGCGCGCGGCCTGCTTGACGGCGCGACGGCGCACAAACTCGATCATTTGCGACTTCAGATTGAAATGCGTCTCCCACAGCTCGCCGTCGTCAACGTTGTCAATGCCCTCCCAGATTTTCGCCTCGCTGCTGAGCAGGTGCCATCCCGTGCCCAGATGGCGATCATAGAGGCGAAACATCTGCGGAGCCAGCCAGGTGGGGACATGAACGCCGTTGGTAATGTGTCCGATAGGAACCGCATCTTCCAGTTTGCCCGGGAAGAGTCCGGTCCACATAGCGCGGGAGACCTCACCGTGCAGAGAGGAAACGGCATTGGCGTGCCGCGAGAGCTTCAGGCCGAGCACGGTCATGCAGAAACGTTCGTCGCTTTCCGGATGCTCGCGTCCCAGCGCCATGAAGCTTTCTTTGGAAAGACCGAGAGCCTCGCGCAGAGGTCCAAGGTGCTCTTCAATCAGATCGGCATCGAAGCGATCGTGGCCGGCGGGCACAGGAGTGTGGGTGGTGAAGACGACCTCACGGGCAACCCGCGGCACGGCCTTCTCGAAGCCGATGCCCTCTTCTTCCATGCGTTGGCGAATCGCTTCGAGAACCGCAAATCCGCTATGTCCTTCGTTGAGGTGAAGAACCCCGGGCGTGATGCCGAGCGCTTTCAGAGCGCGCAGGCCACCCACACCCAGCAGCAGTTCCTGGTGCACCCGAACCCGGCCGTCGCCGCCGTATAAACGCGAGGTCATCACGCGGTCCTCGGGGGTATTGCCTTCCACGTCGGAGTCGAGGAGAAACAAATCGCAACGGCCCACTTTCACGCGCCATACTTTGGCGTAGATCGGACCGTGGCGGGTATCGACCTGCACCACCACCGGTCTGCCGTTTTTCCCGATGGCCGTTTCCATCGCCAGTTGGCTGACATCGGTCTCGAGGTACTCCTCGCGCTGCCAGCCATCGCGATCGAGGAGCTGGCGGAAATATCCCTGGCCATAAAACAGGCCCACGCCGACGAGGGGGATCCCGAGATCGGAGGCGCTCTTGATGTGATCGCCGGCCAGAACTCCAAGGCCCCCGGAATAAACTGGCAGAGATTCGTGCACGCCAAATTCGGCGGAGAAATAAGCCACGGGACGGGGCCGCAGCACACCGGCGTGGCGCGCACCCCAGGTGCGCCCCGCATCCTGGTACTCGCACAGGCGGCGATAGGCGTAATTGATCCGGCTGTGCAGGACGAGTTCAGCGGCGCGCGCTTCGAGTTTGGCGAGCGGATACTCGTTCAGCAAAGAGACCGGACTGTGATTGAGCTGACTCCAGCGCAGCGGATCGAGATCGTGGAACAAGCCGGAGGAATCGTGATCCCAGCTCCACCACATATTGCGGGCCAGCGCCCAGAGCCGCTCCTGGGCAGGCGCGATGAAACGGTCGAGCGTGCGGGCTTCGCTCACGATGTGCGCCACCCGGTTCGCGGCCTCCGTGAACAGACGAATCTCATTCTCCGGAAAAACTCGCGCCTGCACAGTTTGAATCACCAGAACACCTTGCAGCACACCGCGATCGATGAGGGGAACTCCCAGGAACGATCGGTAAGCATCCTCGCCCGCCTCGCTGAAGTACTTGAAGCGAGGATGATTCGTGACCTGTTCCACGGCCACCGGGCGAACCTGCTCCGCGACCAGGCCGACGAGTCCTTCATTGACTGCCATACGAAGTTTGCCGACGCATTCCCGGCGCAGCCCGAGCGTCGCCGCCAGCACCAGATTCGCTCGGTCGGGCTCCAGCAGGTAGGCGGAGCAAACATCCGCGCCAAACCTCCTGGCAATCAAGGCGACTACGTTCATCAGGGTCTCGGCTGGCTTGCCGGGCTCCGCCGCTAGGTTCGCGATTTCCTCCCAAGTCAGCACAAAGCTGGCATCGAGAGAGCAGGCGGCGTGCTCCTGATCCTGCACTAGCTCATTCGGTCGGTCCAAATCCTGTCTCCATTTGCTTGAATTCCCGTCTTGCGACCGGTCGTGCATTCACCAGCCCCAGCGACGGGAAGACGGCTAGAAAAACCCAACCCCTTAAGCCATTCTATGGGGAAAACCGAACTTTCACAGATATCCTGCGGAATTATCGATTACCACGGTGCGCGTAGGATGGCCAAATTTTGTCTTGCGCGTGCACTATTCCCGTATGAAGCCGCATTAGAAAACTCTAATGTCCCGTTCCCGCTGAGTCCAACTCGAATTGTCTATGGACTGCATTCGCGGGAGAAATGCGCGGCCTGTAGCAGAAAAATGCGCGCTGCATCCCACCCAGCTCCAGGACCCGGTGGAACACAGCGCGCAACCAGCAACACCCGCGCTAGCCCTGCGAAGGATGCAACACGCGGAATGTGCTGCCCCCGTTTGACCACACCAGCACGAGCGCATCCTGACCGTTCGGCACGCTCGATAACACCTGTGCCACCTCGGCCGCGGATTTCACCGATCGCCGGTTCACTTCCATGATGACGTCCCCACGCTGCAAACCCGCATTATCGGCCGGGCTGCCGGGCTGGACGTCCTCCACAATGGCGCCGTGAACTGATTGTTGATCCTGCGCCTGCAATTCATTCCGGTCGTCCGGGGTCAAGTCCGCGAGCTTCAGCCCCCAACGCCCTTTCCCTTGCTCACCGCCGGCGGTCTCGGCGCCTTTGCCGGCGCCCAGCGCTTCGAGCGTCACCGCAATGCTCGTCGGTTTGCTGTCACGCACCACCAGCAGATGGATCGTGTCACCCGGCCGCTTTTGTCCGACCGTCATTTGCAATTGTCCGGCGTCGGTCACGGGCTTTCCGTCGAGTTCGGTAATCACGTCTCCGGTGCGCAGGCCCGCCTTCGCTCCCGGTGTGTCGGGCCCAACCTCTGAGACCAGCGCACCCTCAGCTTTGTTCATCTGGAAGAACTTCGCGTTGTCGGGCGTAACGTCGGAAATCTGAATTCCGATAAACGCATGAGTTACCTTGCCGTCCCGAATCAATGTCTCCACCGTAGGCTGCACGATCTGGGCAGGAATCGCGAAACCCATTCCGGAGAACGATCCCGAGGATGAAATCAGGAAGGTGTTGATGCCGATGAGTTCGCCGCGCGCGTCCACCAGCGCTCCGCCGGAATTTCCAGGATTGATGGCAGCATCGGTCTGGATGAATTCGCCCGGCTTGCGTCGATCGGTTGCGTCAGGATTGGGGCGGTTCAGCGCGCTGATGATGCCGCGCGTCACCGTGAAGCGGTACCCGTACGGATTCCCGAAAGCAAGCACCGTCTGTCCCGGCCGCAAACTCGCCGAGTTACCCCACGGTACGCTCGGTAAGTTGTTTGCATTTACCTTGATGACCGCGAGGTCCGTCAGCGGGTCGGCGCCTACCAACTTAGCTGACAAAACCTCCCGGTTACTCATGGTGACGCGAATGTCGACAGCTCCATCGATGACGTGATTGTTAGTGACGATATATCCATCGGGCGAGATGATCACGCCGCTGCCCAGTCCGTGTTCCATCCGGTTCTGAGGCTGCGACGGCATGTGGAACTGACGGCCAAAAGGATTGCCCGGGCCAAAAAATTGCTGCATGTCGGGCATTCCCTCCCCACCGTTCTGCTGCGGGTTGGACTTCGACACTACCGTGACATTCACCACCGCCGGTGTAACTCGTGCCGCCAGTGTTTCCATGGCGCGGTCGAGCGTGAGCAACGCTCCCACACTGTTGTCATCAAGTGGCGCCGCAGCCGGAGCCGCCGCCTTTGCAGACTTCGTAAAGTTGAAGGTCGCCACCGACCCCACTGCCACCACGGCAATCAGGGCCACCACCAGACGCCTTGTCACCACTGCCTTACAGCGTGCTTTACAACTTTCTAGCCACATCTTCATTTTCTTTTCTCCTTGTCAAACTGATCGGTTACAACTAATGATTTAGTTGTTACTTGCAAAATTTTTTATCTTCTAAATCGAATGCGCCACAGGTACCCTCGCCAGCCCCTCGCCGACTGGGCTCACCCACATCACTCGCCACACTTGTACGCTCCATACCGACGAATCGAAAGTCACGTACTGCGTGGCTTCGATAAAGACCAGGGTTCGGAATTGAGGCACGATTTCCTGATCCGCACTTGCGCTAGCCTCGACGACTCGGTCACGCGGCGGTGCCGCATTCAATCGGACAGCAACTACCCGCGCCGGAGCAATCTGCTCTCCGGCAACATCGTGCACACGGACGTGCGCAGGAGCAACTTTGGCCGTCGTCATTTTGGCAGCCGTGCCCACCGATGACGGCTCGCCAGTCCGCAAAGCAGCGGGAATGACCGCCGCCGTTCGCAACGAAGACTGGTACGACGAAGGCTCAGACGAGGACGGGCTGACCGCAGCCGAGTACGGGTGATGGGAGTTGCTTGCCGTCACACTGCGGTCAACCCCGCCATCAAACGCGACGAACTGCGGTGCGAGCGGCACCGCCATCAGGCAGACCATGGAAAAAGCGGCGACCATCGCCAGCGCCGGTTTCCAGACTCGCCTGGCCACTGGCCGGTTTATATCGAGAATCCGCGCCAGTCGCAGCGAAGCCTCGCGCGCCCGATTGACAGCCGCCTGGACCATCGACCATCGTTTGTCGACTAGGCGGTGTGCGAGACGATGCGCCAGGCTCTTTTCCAGGAGCGAGACCAGACAAGTGGCGTATCCATGCGGGTTCGCAGTTTCGGCCAGCACGGCGTCGTCACAAGCCATCTCGCGTTCCACCGAGAGCCGGCTCTCAATCCACCATACCGCGGGATGAAAGAAGAATAAAGCGCGCACGACCTTCTGAATGAGATTTGTCCAGTCATCCCAGCGCCGCAGGTGTGCGAACTCGTGCAGCAGGATGACGTTGAGATCTTCTGGTTGCAGTTCTCGCAACGCCCAGGCGGGCAGCACAATTGTCCGTTTGAAAAAACCGATAGCGGCAGGCACGCGCACGCACTCTGACGTAGTTATCGTTACCGACCTTGATGCAACCGACTTTGACGCGCCGATTGCGTCCACCGTTCTTCGCACAGCCGGATCGAGATCCGCTGCGACGATCGGAGTGCAACTCCGGCGCAACTGGCGCAGGCGACAGAGCCCAGCCGCCAAACGCAGCAGCGCCGCGCCCGCCCCCAGAGCCCAGGCGAGAAAGACAAAGAGCGCCCAAGAACCGGGTATGGTGAACGCGGGCCTCATACTTCCCCACAACGTCCCCGCCGCCATCAGTGTCCACCCTTCGCCGAAACCGCCCATTACAGGCAGCGCTGCGACCGCCAGCAATGCCACGAACCAGACGGCAAATCGGGTTTCCGAATTTTGCCTGCGCAAGACACGCAGCAACGCCCAAGCAAAGAGTGCGACCAGGAATCCTTCCGGAAGCGCGTTGAGAATGCGCTCGATCGACATCTGCGCCACGGTGTGAACGGGAAGCCAGATCATTTCGCGTCGCTCCGCATCGTGTCCTTCTGAACCGTGTCCTTTTGCACCGTGTCCTTTTGCATCAGCATCTCCCGCAGGCGACCGATTTCCTCCGGCCCAATGCCCTGGTCCTCAAGGAGGTTCAAGACGAGTTGCTCCTGAGAGTTCTTGAAAAAGCGACCCACAAGGTGCCTGATTTCCGAGCGCGTTGCTTCTTTCTGCCCCACCAGCGGCGTATACACATGCGCCCGTCCGTCCTTTAGATGTTTCAGATAGCCCTTTCTCTCCAGAACACGGATGGTGGTCAAGACAGAGTTGTAGGCGAGAGAAGGCTTTTCAGTAATAGAATCAAGCACTTGCTGAACTGTGCCCGATCCCTTCCCCCAGAGTACGTTCATGATCCGCAGTTCGGCTTCGGTCAAAGTTCCCGATTGTCTCGGCGGCACTGGATGCCCCTCCTCAGACCTTAGACGGTTCTCGCAGCGAAAGGTAACTAATTCTTTAGTTGCAAGGAAAAGAAAGGGGGTTGCTTCCCTGAGTAAAGATGGGATGTGGCAGCGTCCGGCTCAGTGCCCACCAAATGAAATGCTAATCTCCGCGATAGTCCGCGACCTGCCCGCGGCATACACCCATTGCTTCACCGCGGCTGCGGCCGACTCGCCGAGAATCGGATTGCCTCCCAGCAGCTCAACATCTTCCACGTTCCCCTTCGCCGAAATCGACACCTGCAAGCGCACCGTTCCGCCAATGTTAAGCCGCTTCAGTGTCTCCGGATAATCGGGCTCGACCCGCGTAATCAGCTTTCTTTCGGCGCTGCTGCTGGGGGCCCAGATGGCGAGTGTCTTCACACCCTCCACGCTGGCTGCGCTGCTGACGTACCCAATCGCACCCCGCGTTCGGGCCACATAAGCCACGACTTCGGCATCAGATCCAAGTGCCTTAGGCATGGAGCCTCTGCCCGTGAACACAAGAGTGCGGTAGTACGTCTGCAAATCATCTTCGCTTATGCCGAGGTACTCTTGCAGAAAGGCTGCGTGGACCGGCCCATTTTTCCTGAGCACTGGTTCGACGTGGATCCCGTCCTCGAGCGAGTTCTTCTCCTCCAGAAACACGCGTTTCAGATCGGCTGCGGAGATCGTGTCTGCTTTCACGCTTGAATTGGCAATCACCTTGACATCACGGGCGAGGGAATGCACCGGGGCGCAGATCAGCAACCCGGCAGCAACGAGGAGTATTTTTAGACATTTCATTACTATTCTCCTTCGCCTCTCCGGGCCTAGAAATTGACCTCGGTCTTAACGACCAAAGCGTTCGTGTTGGGCTTGAAGCCCTGGGGGTTCACTTCTGGATAAAATCCGTCCGGAAATGTACTGAACCCATAACCATTCATGAAGTGACCTTCCACTTTCAGGTTCCAGAATCTCTTCAGATCGACACGTGCGGTGATGACTTTGTCGTAGACGTGATTGGCGGGCAGGCTGGTGTCAGTTTGGCTAGGGACATAAGCACCATCAGGGCCTCCTGTTACGCTGGTTATCGAATAGCGGGAGTAGTAGGAGCCAAGCGCAAGCCGTTTCATAACTCGGTAAGTTCCCGAGACATACCAGCCACGTACATCGGTTACGTTCGTGAGGACGACGCTGCCGAAGTCTGAATAGTATGCATTATTCAGGAAGCGCCGATACTCCGAATCGATCCGCAGTTTCCCGACGGTGTACTTGCCATAGAACTGGTTGGTCCAGTCCGCTTTCGAATGATCCGACTCAGGAAAGTATGCGGGCTCCAAACCGCTTGTATTCTTGGCGGTCGCCTGGCCCGTAATGTCTTCATTCATCCGCGATACTCCGATCAACAGACCCTTCAGCGGAGTGTTCCAACGAAGATCGGCGCCATACTGCAGCCCCCCATAGCGCGAGTAGTAGAGTCCGTACTGAGCAGCCAGGTACACGTAGCCGCCATGGAGGCTGTCACCGCGATGTCCGGCATAGGCCGTATAAGAGAGATCGCCGAGACGGTGCTTGAGCGAAACATTGCCGTAGATATCACCACCGAGGTGAGCAATCGTCGCGTCGCGGAGATCCGTCGGATAAACACTTTGCGGAAGCAGCGCAAAGACGCGGAGAAAATCCAGGTCTTGCGTGTCGGTATACAGGCCCAGGATGGTTTTGACTTTGCCGCCACGAACTCCGAACCAACTCTTGAAGCGGTAATCGGCGACCGCCCAGTCCAAAGAGGGATGGTATTGTCCGAGTTGGCCAAGGTTGCGGTCGTAGAACTGCGCTCCGACCCGAAGCTTATCGGTGACGCTGGTGGACACATTAAACCCGAAATCCGTGAAGGCGGCGCTGCCTTGACTGGTGTTCATGGTCAGCCAATTATTGGTATTCGTGTAGATCAATCCCTGCGATGCGAATCCGTGTATTTCCACTTCGCGGTCGAAGAGTTTGAAGTCTTGCGCCTGTACCGTGAGCTGGCCCGCACAGAAACAGGCAAAGACCAGTCCGGCAATTCGTCGATACACACGGCCTCCCTGGTGATTTGTTAAGAATTACATCGGCCAACTCAGACGCAACCATCAGAGCGAACCCTGAGAAAGGCAGCGCGGAAGAGCGCAAAAGGACGTAGGCAGCGCGACCTCAGCCCAGACCCACTCGCGCGAAGCTCCACTGTCTTCGCCGACCGTCCTCGGGGAAAGCCTGAAAAAACGACTAGTCGGATTGAATTCCGCAGATCCTCGTAGCGCGGGGCCGGAGGCATGTTTGATAAATTGGTTTTGGGTAGGGCACGGCGTTACAGGCTGCAGAAAAACTCTGATTCACGTAGATTCTTGGGAAGGGCACAACTTCAGTCGTGCCGTAAGTCGTTGAAAATGTCTTGCGCCTGAGGTGAGCTCTTTGCACTGCTAATGAGTTTTCAGAAACGCAGCTACAAGATCGCCAGTCTCATTCGAACTCGACCACAATCTGATGCACTTTCACCGAGTCTCCCTGTGCCACCTTCACCGTCTTCACTCTTCCCGGAACCGGTGCGGTGACGTTCGCCTCCATCTTCATGGCTTCGAGCACCACCAGCAGATCATTCGCTTGTATCGCTTGTCCGGGCTGGACGTTCACCTTGACAACGACGCCCGCAACCGGACTGCGGCACACTTTCTCCTCGTCAGCGGCCTCCTCGGCCACCGCGGACGGAGTGCGCGCGGCCGCAACCGGCGCCGACTGCAGGGTCGCAGGAACCACCGGATACGGTCCATAATTTGGCATCCGCGGCGTGGCATCCTCTTCCACAACTTCGACTTCGACCTCGTACGTTTTTCCATCAATTCCGATCTGAAGTTTCAAGCGATGAGTTCCTTCCCTCGAGTGGCTTTCCTGCAGCCTCAGCCCCTCGAGCGTAAATTATGAGAAGCCTGAACAAACACCCGCCCCTGCTGTGACCAGGGATTCACAATTTCGTAGGGTGACTGCAGCATCTTGGCGGAGCGAATCCGGACTCTCTTGCCCAGGAAAGCGGTTACCGCTGCGGCCATCACGACCAGCGTTTCAGGAGTGACTTCCTCCTCTTTTGTCGGATGAAGGGCTGCCTTCGCGGCAGGAACCGCGGCTTCCAGTTTGGTAACCAACGGAGGAACTGGCACGGTCGCCGACCGCATTGCTGGCGGCTGGCTTAGTTCCGCAACTCGCGCCTCCAGAGCTTTGAGCGTGCCGGTGAGCGCATTCAGTTGGCGTTCCGTCTCCAGTCGCACTTCAGAAACTGCGCGTCTGAACCTGCGCTGCAAGCTGGCATAAGTCAGCACCCAACCCACTGCCAACACCACGGCAATCACTACCACTGCGTCATTCCATGCCACGCGCCGCTCCTTCGCTCTTGAGCTCTTGTGTCTCTTGCTATAGGGGAATCAATCCATGTTTCTTGGGAGGACGAAGCTCCCGTTTGGCGTGCAACGATTCCAGCGCCTGCGCCAGATACTTCCTGGTCTCCGCGGGCTCAATGATGTCATCCACCAGCCGCCGGCCAGCCGAGAAATAGGGAGTCGCGAACGTCTCGCGATATTCGTTGATCAGTTCCTTACGGCGGACGGCTTTATCCGGCGCCGCATCGATCTCATGCCGGAACACGATCTCAGCCGCGCCCTCCGCTCCCATGACCGCGATTTCCGCCGTGGGCCAAGCCACCACTCGGTCCGCGCCGAGGTCCTTGCCGCACATGGCGAGGTAGGCGCCGCCATACGCCTTGCGCAACACCAGCGTAATTTTCGGCACGGTAGAAGCCGAATAGGCAAAGAGCATCTTGGCGCCATGCCGAATGATGCCACCGTGCTCCTGCTCGACTCCGGGCAGGAAACCCGGCACATCCACGAAAGTGAGCAGCGGAATGTTGAAGGCGTTGCAGAACCGGATAAAGCGCGCGGCTTTATCGGAGGCATCGATGTCGAGCGCACCGGCAAGAACGTTGGGCTGGTTCGCCACAATACCCACTGGCCGGCCTTGCAGTCGCCCAAAACCGACGACAATGTTCGGAGCGAACCCAGGTTGGATCTCGAGAAAATCCTGATAGTCCACCACTCGGGTGACGACGCCACGCACGTCATAGGCAAGCTTGTTGTCGACCGGAACAATCCCGTTCATTTCCGCATCGGAATCGAGCGGCAGATTGTGCGGCATGCGCGGCGGATCTTCCAGGTTGTTGGAAGGCATGAAACTGAGCAATCGCCGGCAAAGCTGCAGCGCTTCGTCATCGTTCTGGGCGATGAGGTGAACCACTCCCGACTTATTCATCTGCGAATGAGGGCCACCAAGTTCCTCAGCCGTGACCACTTCTCCGGTGACCTGTTTGATCACCTGCGGCCCGGTGATGAACATCTGGGCCTGTAGGGTTTGAATTATGAAGTCGGTGAGCGCCGGGCTGTAGGCCGCGCCTCCCGCACACGGTCCACAGATCAGGGAAATCTGCGGAACGGTTCCGGAAAGTCTGACGTTGTTGTAAAAGACGCGGCCATATGCGCTCAGACTGTCGATGCCTTCCTGAACACGCGCCCCGCCGGAGTCATTGATAAGGACGAAAGGGCTGCCGGTTTTGAGCGAGAGACGCATCATGTCGGCAATCTTGTCGCTGTGAACCTGGCCGGCAGCTCCGCCCGCCACCGTAAAATCCTGGCTCGCCAGGTGCACCAGGCGGCCCTCGATAGTCGCGCATCCCGTCACCACTCCATCCGCAGGCATCTCCTTGCCGGCCATGCCAAAATGGGTCGCGCGGTGCCGCGCAAACAATCCCATCTCCTGGAAGCTGCCTCCGTCGACCAGCCTCGCCACGCGCTCCCGCGCAGTCAGTTTGCCCGCGGCATGCTGTTTCTCAATGCGCTCCTTGCCGCCACCGAGTTCGACCTGGGCGCGCTTGGCGCGCAGGTTAGCAACCTTGTCGGCCATGGTGCCGGTCATGATTGCGCCGGCCACGGTCTTTTGTTTCGTACCCGTTCCTTGCTTAGCCATCCTTGCTCCTGAATCAGTAAATATGAATATGAATTCGCGTTATTTTTCCGGTGCCACGGTTACCCGGTGCTCTTTGCCGTTCAGCGTGATGACATAATTCACCGTCGCCCCGAGCACCGATCCGCCGCTCGCTGCCGCTGCCGATGCTTTCGCCGCCGGCGCTGGCTTGGACGGATCCTTGCCCAGATTCTTGCGGCCCTCGGCCCGGCTCTTAAAAAATTTGGGCGCCACCTGCGGGAACATGGCATACGTCAACACGTCCTCGTCGCTGCCGTTCGAGCCCTCTAAGGCATGCGCGGCCGCGCTCAGGTGTTCCCACTCCGGCTTAAGCAGGTCGGCGGGACGAACCGTAATCGGTGGCTTCTTCGCCTGTGCCTCAGCCAGCTTCAGCACCTCGGGGTTCTTTTCTCCGATCGTGCTCCCGTAGTAACCCAGCATCAGGTCGGCAAATTCCCCGGTCATCACCTTGTACTTTCCCATAAGGACGTTAAACACTGCCTGCGAGCCACAAATCTGGCTGGAAGGCGTGACCAGCGGTGGATAGCCGGCATCCTTGCGAACCCTCGGCACCTCCAGCAGAACTTCCTGCAGACGGTCGCTCGCTCCCTGCCCTTTGAGCTGGCTTTCCATGTTCGAGATCATTCCACCCGGAATCTGGCTCTTGAAGATTTCCGTATCCACGCCGCTAAACTCGCTGAAGAACTCCCGGTAGCGCGGGC
>Ga0224558_1003126_pt1 | contig 14221 bp, 12 predicted proteins | sample 714S32024metaG_FD_180682 | JGI IMG/M metagenome (GOLD analysis project Ga0224558, IMG submission 180682) | Peat soil microbial communities from Stordalen Mire, Sweden - 717 S3 20-24 | ecosystem: Environmental > Terrestrial > Soil > Wetlands > Peat | place: Sweden: Norrbotten County, Stordalen... | reverse complement strand
ATCGATTGCAATCGCTGCGTCTGCGCGGCGGACGCCGTGACCACCGCCGACGATTCAGTGCCGTTTAGGGGTAACAGGGCCAGAGTGCTTTGATCCTTAAACCACTCCCGCGCGGTTTCGGCATGCGAGGCACGATGGCGCATGCGGCATACCAGCATACTCTTGCCGAAATCGAGCATGTCGGCGGCTATCCCTAAGGCCCGCCGGGTCTCTGAGAAGCGGCCATCCGCCACGATCAACCATCGGCCGCGCAGCGTCTCGCCCTGCGCGGTACGCACGGTTACGGCATCGGCGCCGGTCTCGAGGCCGATCAGTTGACGGTCCGGCAAGAAGCTGACCCCCGTTTGCGCTGCAAGAGCTTCGAAAGCGGCCTTACGGATCAGATGGTTCGGCACGAGATAACCCAGCGCCGCGCACTTCGTATCACGCTGATCGAAAAGCAAATGATGGGCGGATCGGCCGGTCATCACTGCGGCGCGCTTCAGCGGCGCAATCTCGTGAGGCGCGATTCGCGGCCAGACGCCGAGTCCCCGCAAAATGTGAATCGAACGATGCGTCAACGCAATTTCCCGGCCATCGAATCCGGGCTCCGCAATCGCCCGCTCGGACTGCCGCTCGATCAGCCCGATCCGATAACCGTAACGAACCAGCCCGATTGCTAGGCAAAGACCCGCGGGTCCCGCGCCGATGATGATGGCGTCGAAGTTGGATGCATCAGTCACTGTAGAATACGCTCCTCAATTCGGCAGCTTGCAGTATTTGCACGCGCTTGGCGCGTACCTTGATCAGCCCGCGCCGCGCCAGTTCAGTGAAACAGCGGCTGATGGTCTCGCTTCGCAGGCCGAGATAATCGGCGATGTCGTCGCGATTCATGCCCAGCCGGAATTCGCGCTCGCGCACGCCCCGAATCTGCAGACGCGCCGACAGATTCAATAAAAAACCCGACACTCGCGCGAGCGCCTCTTTGTCGCGAATCAGGGTCAACAAATCGCGCGCCGCGGTGCCTGCCTTCGCGATCAGCCGTATGAATTCCGCGGCGACACTCGGCGACTCCGCACATAAGCTATTGAATGCGGCCCACGGGACGACGCAAACGAATGACGCCTCCACAGCCACACTGGTCGTATTGCTGCAGACGCTGCCGAGACTCTGCAGACTCAGCATTTCTCCGGGCAGACAAAAATTGATCACGGACCCTCGCTTCCCGGTGGAATAGTCGAGTTCTTTGATGCAGCCGCTGCGAATCATGTAAAACGACTCCACCTTATCGCCCGATCTGAACAGCGAATTACCGCGGGTGACGCGCATCCGCCGTATTCGCAGTCCGTGCAGGCGCCGCCCGGCGGCACTCGCCACTCGGCCGGGAAAGCATATCCGCCACAGACCGCACAACTCGCATCCGACGGTTTTCCTGCTATGCATTCACGCACCACTCGATCGGAAGCGCGGCGATTGTGCGTGGATGGGTGGACAAACTACCGCATGAAAACTGACTTGAATCAGTTATCAGGCGCGAATCGGGACGTACCCTTTCAAAAATGAACCAGACGAGACCCATCATGATATCGACCTCACACAGCTCAGATGACGTGGTGCACACCGTAGCGCCATTGCGACGAAGCGGTGCGCATATCGATATCGACCAACTGATCTCCCGTCTCGGGCGGGTCGTTCCCGAAGCCGAGATCGCGGTCCACCTCCCGCTCATACGGTCCATTGAAGCGCTCAAAGCCGAAAATGACGCGGTGATTGTGGCGCACAACTACCAAACGCCACTGATCGCAGCCGGCGTTGCCGATTTTGTCGGAGACTCCCTCGCCATGGCGCGCTACGCGGCGCAATGCACGGCGCGCGTCATCGTGGTTTGTGGCGTTCACTTCATGGCCGAAACAGTCAAACTGCTGTGCCCGAACAAGCGTGTTTTGCTGCCTAACTTGCGCGCACGCTGTTCGCTTGCCGACTCGATCGACGCAGACTATGTGCGCGCGCTGCGCCAGTTCTATCCGGATTTACCGCTGGTTGCCTACGTAAATACCCCGGCGGCGGTGAAGGCCGAGGCCGATGTCTGCTGCACGTCCGCAAACGCCGCGGCGGTGGCGCGCTCCTTGGGCGTTCCACGCCTGATTATGTTGCCCGACCGGTATTTGGCGCGGTATGTCGCCCGGGAGACCGGACTCGACATCATAACTTGCCACGGCCAGTGCGAAGTGCACGTGAAGTATTCGGGGACCGACATCGATGCCTACCGCCGCGAGTCGGCCGCCGTCGTGCTTGCTCACCCCGAATGCACTGCAGACGTCCAGGATAGCGCGGATTTCGTCGGATCCACGTCCGCGATGGGGCGCTACCTGAGCGAAATGAGGCCGCGGCGCGTGCTTCTGCTGACGGAATGTTCGATGGCCGACAACCTGTCGCTGCAGCATCCGGAGATCGAGTTTCTCAAGCCCTGTAATCTGTGCAGCTACATGAAGTGCATAACGCTTTTCGGCGTTGCACTGGTACTCGAGGACCTATCCAACGAGATCGACATCGATGCGGCAGTGGCGATTCGGGCAAGACGTGCGGTCGAACGCATGCTTTCGCTCTGATCGGCGCATCGAAAGAGAGCATGGATTCTTGCGATTCAGACGTCCTGATCGTCGGTGGCGGCGCCGCCGGATTGTGCGCAGCCCTGAATGCTGCGCCGAGACGGGTCCTGCTGATTGCCCCCGAAGGGTCCGATGCCAGCTGTACCCAGCTCGCCCAGGGCGGGATTGCGGCACCCGTCGCCGCCCGGGACTCCATCGCCCTGCACGTGGCCGACACGCTGCGGGCCGCGCGGCTGGCGCTCGCCGAAGCGATGATCGTTGCGGCGCTGCGGCGCCGGGAAAGTCGCGGAGCCCATTGGCGCCGCGACTTTCCGCAGCGCGATCGGTCCTTTGATGGCGCACGGGCGTTGTCGGGTGCAACGGGCGCAACCGGGAAGCATCGTGGCGGACGCCCGCTTCTGACGCATTGTCGTTGAATATTGACTTATCGCAGTTTTTGGCCATTAAACTTTTGACATCTCAAGCCAAAAGAGAAAACTGAGCGCGGTAAGGCGAATACGAGAACTCGCCGCGGGCGCGCAAGCGCGGGTTACAGGGGAAACAAACCCGCTGCCGCTGCGAAACCGCTTCAGAAGATTAGTTTCATGATCGACCAAAGGAGCCGAAGCGTGCGTGAGTTTCTGAACAAAATCGAGACGCTGCGTTGGGATGACCATCGCTACTACCACCAATGCCGCATCAACCAGACGCTGCACCTGATCAGCGCAATCAGCTTTCTAGTGGCCTACGCTTTACTGCTCGTCGAACCCGCGGTGGCCGGCCTGATGGGCTGGCTAGTGGGCATGGTGACGCGCCAATCAGGCCATATTTTTTTCGAACCGCGCGGCTATGATCATGTCAATAAGGCCACCGACGAGCACAAGGAATCGATCAAGGTCGGCTATAACATGCGCCGCAAGGCTATCCTGATCGGCGTGTGGTTGTCCGTTCCGGTGCTGCTATGCGTCACTCCGAGCCTGTTCAATCTGATAGAACCGAGTACCAGCTTCGAGGGCTTCGCGCACGTTGTTGGTCTGATCTGGCTGGCGCTCGGCATCGGCGCCGTGATCGCACGCACCGTGCACCTGTTCTTCCTGCGCGGCCCGACGTGGGGCCTGGCCTGGGCCGCCAAGATATTGACCGACCCGTTCCATAACGTCGCAATCTATTGGAAGTCCCCACTGGCGCTGGTGCGTGGCCAGCGACTCGACCCCATCCAGCTCGAGCATCGACACGCTGAGGTTTGACCGCGCCAGTCCGCCGCAATGGAGCGGTTGCCTGTTGCGACCAGTCAGAAGGGGATCGGCAATGAAAATTCTTCTTATTTATCCGCGCAATCCCGACACATTCTGGAGCTTCAAGCACGTACTGAAATTCGTCTCCAAGAAGGCCGCCTTTCCGCCGCTTGGACTGCTGACCGTCGCGGCGATGCTGCCGCCCGCGTGGAATCTGAAGCTCATCGATCTGAACGCCTCGGATTTGCACGACGATGATCTACGCCAGGTCGATTACGTCCTTCTGAGCGGGATGATCGTGCACAAACAGTCCGTGCATGAGGTCGCGGCGCGTTGCGCCAGACTTGGCAAGACGGTCATTGCGGGCGGCCCGCTGTTCACGACCGGACATCAGAATTTCCCCGAGATATCGCATTTCGTGCTGGGCGAGGCCGAGGACATCGTCGGACAACTGGTGGCGGATATGGAACGCGGTGCAGTGCAACCTGCTTACCGCGCCGTAGGCTGGCCCGACGTGCGCAAAACGCCCGTGCCGCGCTGGGATCTCATCCGAATGAGCAACTACGTCACCATGCCGGTGCAGTTTTCCCGTGGCTGCCCGTTCACCTGCGAGTTCTGCGATATCGTAATCATGAACGGACATGTGCCCCGAACCAAGGACCCGGCGCAGGTTGTGCGCGAACTCGAGGCATTGCGTGTCGCCGGCTGGAAGGACATGGTCTTCGTCGTCGACGACAATTTTATCGGCAACCGCAAGCGCACCCGGGAAATGCTTGGCGCTTTAATCGAGTGGCGCCGTTATGCCGCGTCAACAATGGGTTTTCTGACCGAAGCTTCTGTCAATCTCGCCGATCATGAGGATCTGTGCGACTTAATGGTCGAAGCCGGATTCAAGAAGGTGTTCCTTGGCATCGAGACGCCCTCCAACAGCGGACTGCTCGAATGCGGCAAAACGCAAAACAGCAAACGCGATCTGGCGGATGCCGTGCAAACGCTACAGCGCAGCGGACTTGAAGTGATGGGTGGATTCATCGTCGGCTTCGACTCAGATCCGCCCGATATCTTCGCCCGGCAATTCGAATTCATTCAGCGGACCGGAGTGGTCACCGCAATGGTAGGCATGCTCACCGCCCTGCCGCAGACGGTGCTGTATAAACGGCTCGCCAGGGAGGGGCGCCTTCTCACCGAAACGTGCGGCAACAACACCGACGCGGCCATCAATTTCGTGACGCACCTTGACCGAGAATTCATCATCTCAGAGTACAAAGAACTGATGCGCAAGCTCTATGCGCCGCGTCACTATTACCGGCGCATCCGCACGTTCCTACGAACCTTGGAGACACGCGGCCCGACAATGCGCATGTCATTTTCGGATTTGCGAGCGTTCTTGAAGTCGCTCTGGTTACTGGGAGTGTGGCACAGAGGCAGGCGTGCATACTGGGGCATGTTCTGGTGGACGCTGCTCTCGCGTCCGCGGAAATTCCAGGCTGCCATGGAGCTTTCCATTCTCGGCCATCACTATCGCCGAATTGCCAACGCGCTTTGACCAGTACGGATGTGCTGCATTTCGCGATGGCCAAGCCGCAAGCCCTGTTGGAAGAGCCTGCCAGTCAAAGATTCGGCGCGGGTTGGCGCTTGGTTCGCGGGGCGTCGGCTTTATTGACCGCCTCCCCGGCCGTTTGCATCAGCTGCGCTGCCGTCGTGGCGCCCTCGAAAGCGATCGGCGGGCTGTAGGCAGTTACCGTGAATTGCGTGATGATTCGGTCCTCACGCGGTGCACCGCCGTTCGCCGTGGAATGATCTTCGGTCACGATCGCAACTCCGCAGCGGTCGATCTGGAATCGGAACTCGTCGGGCGCCGTCTTCAAAGCAAGATTTGGCCGGGGCTCGTTCCCGAAGTTCAATCCGCCCAGCCCTCCGAATATTCCACGACGATTACAAGGATCACCGACCTGCACCTTGCCGCTGCCCTGAATTCGCCAAGTGGGGGAGTCCGGCAAGTCATTAGATCCGGCGAAGCCGCCATATTTCTTCACGAGCGCATTTTCAAGCGCCATCTCGCGAACCGCATTCGCGGGCGAGTATGCTGCCGAGTGGACGATGGCCATCGCCCGCTCCCTGCCCGGGACCGGCGTGAACATGACCTCATAAGACTCCCCGTCTTCTGCGAAGGTATCGCCGGCAGGAGAGGACGGCGGTGGCGTCCAGGCTGCAATGACATTCACAAAACGCCCGCTGGCTATCGGCTGGGCGACCTTGGTCGAGTCAAAATGGCCCAGTGTTTCCATCGACTCATAGTAGTCAAGCAGCTTCTTGGATTTGAGGACCGCGCGCACGTCATCAAGCGACATTCCCAGTTTCACGCCGGCGACATCTATCTTGTCCGGCGATACGTCGGGAAGCGCGGGGGCTCCCGCCTGTCTCTGCGGCGGCGGCGGGGCAATCGTGCCGCCGGCGCCCGCGCTCAATACGTATCCGGTGGTGACCAGGATTCCTTGCTGTTCTGCGCTGACACAGCCGTAGAGCGAGACGGCACTCGCCTTGATGCCGGTCATCCCGTCAGCCCGAAGGACCGGCTGACCTGCCACGCCGTTAGGTTGCCTCTTACCCGTCTTGGCGTCGACCAAACAATAGTATCGATGCGCGTCCGGCGGTGAACCCACATCGAAATGGCCACGCACGACTTCGTGATCGAAGTCCTGTTTGAAAGCTTGTTGCAGTGACGAAAAAAAGCTCTCCTGGGGAACAGACGGCTGCGCATCGCTCGAAGAGGAACTCGCCGAGGCTCCGGTTTCTGTGCCGGCCGGCGGGTCGGCCAGGGCGCCGCTCCTGCCGCCCAAGCACAGTAGGAGGCTCAATGCAAAGGCTTGCGAACAGTGCGGAATTCGCAGCGAGGCGCCCAAGTATCCCCCTAGAAGATCTGTTTGATTTCTTGTACATCAAGATTCTAGCCGCTCGTGGGCAATTCCGCACTACAAGTGAGGGCATGATCGAAGAATGATTGAATGTTGAAGGCCTTCCGATAATCTCAGACAATGTAGTCCGGTAACGCCGGCAGTAGAGCCATTGCATGCCCATTGACCCACAAATCAAGGCGAGGCGGCGGATGGGTCATTAGAAGTCTTGACGCCTACGACAGCACTTGCCGACGCGTTGCCCGTCAGGGCGACTGCGTGGTCGTTTCAGTGGATTACCGCCTGGCGCCGGAACACAAATTTCCGGCCGCGCCCGATGATGCGTTGACGGCAACCCGCAGCGATCAAAAGGGCTCGGTATGGCTGCGCAACTCCATCTCCCAACTCCACGCGCCGGGTGGTTGCGCGAGCGCCGCCATGTAGGAACACGCGATCGCATGCGGAGTGAACGCGCCTGGCGCGGCGCTCCCCTGCACCACTGCCCCGTCGATGACGAAGTGCACGACATGAATTCCCGCGGGACCGAGTTCCCGTGCAAGACTCTGCGCGAGTCCACGCAGAGCGAACTTGCCCATGGCAAACACCGACGAGCGGGCGAATCCCTTTACTCCGGCGGTCGCACCGGTAAAGAAGATGCTGCCGCTGGCACGGGGCAGCATACGACGCGCCGCCTCCTGTGCCGTGACCAGCGCGCCGATCGCAGTAGTTTGAATAGCGACTGACGCCGCTGCAATATCCAAGCTCAGTAGGTCCCCACGGATGCGGGCGCTGGGATTATAGAGCACAACATCCGGCTGTCCCAAAGCACGGTCGACGTCCCTGAACAATTGCTCGAGACTCTGTGCAGACGAAGCGTCGGCCTCGAATGGCATTGCGTCCATCGCCTCGGCCAACGGACGCAATTTGCCTAGATTGCGGGCGGCCAGCGCCACTCGATAGCCGTCGCCCACCAGCGCCTCACCAAACGCTGAGCTGATTCCAGGTCCCGCTCCGACGATCAAGGCGACTCGTTTATTCATGGAAATATCCTCGAAATCGAAAAACTCGCATGCTTCTCGCTCGAATGACACCGAGCCTACCGGATTGGCAGCGGCGAATCTATTTCGGCAACGCCGAATATCCCCGCGGCTTGCGCGGCGAAAACGCCGGCAACGAAGCATCAGGGAGATGCGACCCAGCGGCGGCGGTTGCGCAATGATGGTATAAGGCACGACTGTGACAAACGCTCCCCTGTGCCGAGAAAACATGCATAACAAGATCAGCCGCCGCGACTTCCTCAGCGGTACCGCACTCATCATTGCCAGCGGCCTCACTCCGCGCGCCCAGCTGCGCGCCGAACCTAATCGCTATTATCCGCCGTCGCTGACAGGCCTGCGGGGAAGCCATGCCGGTTCGTTCGAGGTCGCCCATCGGGTTGGTCGCGAGGGCAGACCGGTCGACATCTCCGGCCTCGCGGTCGAAGAGAGTTTCGATCTGGTCGTGGTCGGCGGCGGCATCAGCGGATTAGCGGCGGCGTGGTTTTATCGTGAGGCGTATGGCTCCGCTTCGCGTATCCTGATTCTCGACAACCACGACGATTTCGGCGGCCACGCCAAGCGCAACGAAGTCCGTGTCGGTAACCGGCTTTTGATCGGTTACGGCGGGACCGAGTCGTTACAGTCGCCCAAGGCGCTATTCAGCCATACCGTGAACAGGCTGTTCCAGGCGCTCGGAGTCGATATCAAGCGCTGGGATACGGCATTCGACCGTAAGCTCTACCGGTCGCTCGGCCTGACCGAGGGTGTGTATTTCGATCGCGAGACGTTCGGCGTGGATAGGTTGTTGCCCGGCGCTCCGATCGTGACCGGCGGCGACGCGGATAAGAGCGATGCCAAACCCTTTCCGATCGAGGCGGTCATCGCCGAATTCCCGATCTCCGCCGATGCCAGAGCGCGGCTCATCGAGTTTTTCAAGCATCCGCAAGACTATCTTGCCGGAAAATCGAAGGCCGAGAAGATCGCCTATTTGAAGAGGATCAGCTACCGCGACTACCTGCGCAACGATGCCGGGCTCGGCGACGAGGCGGTGAAGTACTTCGATGGCGCACCTAAGGACCTCATGGCCATGGGCCCCGATATAACCCCGGCGCTGGAAGCGTTGAGCAGCGGGTACCCCGGTTTCAGCCGCCTTGGTCTGAAGGACCAGGAAGAGGCCGCCTTCGACGAGCCCTACATTTACCACTTCCCCGACGGCAACGCCTCGATCGCCCGACTGTTGGTCCGAAGCTTGATCCCCGCGGTGGCGCCCGGCCATACCATGGACGACGTGGTGCTCGCCGATTTCGACTACTCCAAGCTCGATATCGATGCTCCCATCCGCTTGCGCCTCAACAGCACGGCGGTGGCTGTCGCCAATGATCGCGCCAAGGGCGGCTCGGTCGACATCGGTTACATGCGCGCGGGCGCGTTGCACCGTGTCCAAGCAAGGCAATGCGTGCTCGCCTGCTACAACATGATCATTCCGCACATCATGCCCGAGCTACCTGATGCACAGAAAAAGGCGCTCGCCCTCGGCGTCAAGCTCCCGCTGGTTTACACCAATGTCGCCATCCGCAACTGGCATGCCTTCGTCAAGCTGGGCGTCGATAAGATCTACAGCCCCTATGGATTCTTTTCGAACATCAAACTCGATTATCCGGTATCGCTCGGCGGCTATCGCCATCCGCGCGACCCGAGCGAGCCAATGCTGCTCCACATGGTGCATGTCCCCCTGACGCCAAACCAAGACCTCTCGAACGTCGAGCAGTTTCGGCTAGGACGGCAACGGCTGTTGGATACGCCGTTCGAGGAGTTCGAGAAGCAGATCACCAACCAACTCGACCGCATGCTGGGTCCTGGCGGATTCCAGTCGGCGCGCGACATCGCCGCGATCACCGTGAATCGCTGGCCGCACGGCTATTCTTACGATGCGAATACGCTGTTCGATCCGGAAGCAGCAGGACCGCCGCCCTACGAAATAGGCCGCAAGCGCAGCGGCAGGGTCGCGATCGCCAATTCTGATGCGGGCTGGAACGCCTACACCCATGAGGCAATTGACCAGGCATGGCGCGCAGTGGAAGAACTAAAGTCGGCCTGAGCGGCTCGCCGGCAAGGTTCGGCGGAAACCAAGGGCCGCCAGAAACAAGCCGCTGTTACCGTGCTCCGCGAGCACCGGCTGTATTGCGCCGGTCGTTAGAAAAGTTCGACCTTGCCTGGGCCGCTTCCCTGATGATCCTCAATCGCCGCCTGCTTCTCGTCCGGCGATGCGCCGCGGCTGAGGAGATCGTATAAGACGCGCTCTCGCTCCATGCTTAGAATTCCACGGATGCGTTCATGCAGCTGGTCCCACTCGGCTTGCGACTTCGAAGTAGTGCCGGACGAAATAAATTCGGCGAGATAAGAAAGACTGCAGCAAACATGCGTCAAGGATTGCACGAGGCGGTCGTGGAACTGGGCGGCCGTGACCGCCTTACTTGCCTGGGTATGAAATTCGTCATGCAATACCATCAGATCCTGAAATACGCGGGCTGGCGAACCGGAGAAGTCAAATAGGCAACGCGTTAGAGTCTGCGTGGCGTTGCGCATCGAGTGCGCCGTCTCGGCCAGCGTCGCCGCAGGCGCATTTGTCTCGACCAGCGCGGCTTCGATTCGCGAGCTTATCGCGCCGAGCATGGAGACTATTTTCTCTATCTGTGGATCGATTCTTTCTTGCACGATCTGCTCCGATTACAGGACCCGAGATACCGTCGCAAGCAGTTGTTCAGCATCGAACGGTTTCACCAGCCAGCCGGTAGCGCCGGCCTCCTTTCCGAGCAGCTTCCTCTCCAGCGCCGACTCGGTCGTCAGTATCAGTATCGGAACGCCTTTGTATGCAGGCAGCAACCGCAGCTCTCGAACCAGCGCGATTCCGTCCATACGAGGCATGTTGATATCCGTCAAAATGAGATCTGCTTTACGATTGCGTGCATATTCCAATGCTTCGATGCCGTCGCTTGCTTGCACTACCTCGTAGCCCTCACTGGTGAGAGTCAATTGCATCATGAGACGCATTGACGGGGAATCGTCGACAGTGAGTATCAATCTAGCCATCGTGCATTCTCCATGCGTGGGCTGTGGTCGAACCTGACCGACGTGCCACAATACATATAACTCCATTGTCCTAACATTCCGGCTCGCGTGTTGGGGTGTGTTTCACGCAATTGGCGCGCCTCCGCACACGCCTTGACTCGATTTACCCCTACAAGGACACAAACCTGCACCAAGAATCGGTGGTGTGACGCATTTTGATGCTTTAGCTTTCGGCAGGAGGCTCTAAATCTTGAGAGCAACCGCGGTGCGACCCCCTTTATTTTGCAACACGCGCGGGATTTCCGCGCGTGGTGACGCCCGGGGGCACATTGCGGGTAACCACGCTTCCCGCACCGATCACAGAATCATCTCCAATCGTAATGCCCGGGAGAATAATGGCACCGCCACCAATCCAGACGTTGCGTCCGATGGTGACGGGACGTCCGAGTTCAGCACCAGTGGCGCGCAAGATCGCGTCTCGCGGATGGTCCGCCGAGTATATCTGCACAGCCGGGCCAATCTGCGTTCCGGCACCGATGGTAACCGTGGCAACATCAAGAATCACGCAATTGAAGTTGAGGAATACTCCGGCGCCGAGCCGAATGTTATAACCATAGTCGCAGTGAAACGGCGGCCGAACGACCACGCGATCACCAACTTCTGCCAGCCCTTCCAGAAGAAGTCGGTGTCGGTCCGCAACCGACGCGCCAAGCGCTGCGTTGTATCGTACCATCCACGCTTTTGCCGCTGCCTGATCCGCTTGGAGTTCCGGATCGCTTGCGTGATAAAGCTCGCCCGCCAACATTTTTTGCTTTTCGGATCCTTCCATTCGCGCTCTCCATTGGACGTTGAATTGAACAAATCCTGGCGACTCTACCAACTTCGAGGGGCCAACCCTCATCTTTGGTAAGGCATCAACGCCGCGGCGCGCCCGGAATGGAGAATGTTGACGACGTAGTACAATCCGTTCCCGCCAATCAGAACCACGGAAGTAGATCCCATGACCGAGCCGATACTGCTGACCCCCGGCCCTCTTACGACCTCGGCCGCCACCAAGTCCGCGATGCTCTCGGATTGGGGATCGTGGGACAGCGCTTTCAACGCGGTGACTGCATCGGTATGCCGCGACCTCGTTGCGATCGTCAACGCACAACGCGACCACGTCTGTGTGCCGCTGCAGGGCAGCGGGACGTTCGCCGTCGAAGCAGCGCTCGGCACGCTCGTTCCAAAGGGCGGCAAAGTGCTCGTGCCGGACAATGGCGCCTACTGCAAACGCATCGTGCGAATCTTGGGCTATCTGGGTCGCGAGGCTGTCGTCCTGCCGCATGGCGAGCAAGAAGCGGCGGACCCTGCGCGGATCGACGCCGCGTTGGCTGCTGATCCGTCGATCACGCACGTCGCCCAGGTACACTGCGAGACTGGTACGGGGATCCTAAATCCGCTGCCGGAGATAGCGACGACGGTGGCCAATCACGGCCGCGGCCTAATCATCGACGCGATGAGTTCCTACGGTGCCATCCCAATCGATGCCCGGACCCTCTGCTTTGACGCTCTGATCGCCGCGTCCGGGAAATGCCTCGAGGGCGTGCCTGGGATGGGCTTCGTGATCGCGCGTCGAACAACGCTAGAGCGCTCCGGCGGCAACAGTTGTTCGCTCGTTATGGACTTGGTTGATCAGTGGCAGTACATGCAGAAGACAGGTCAGTGGCGATTCACACCGCCAACTCACGTCGTGGCCGCTCTGCGCGCCGCTATCGACCAGTACCAGGTGCAGGGTGGACTGCCGGTTCGGCTCGCACGTTACACGGAGAATTGCGCCGCGCTGGTATCGGGCATGCGGGAGCTGGGCTTCAAGACATTCTTGCCGGACGCGGTGCAGGCACCGATCATCGTCACGTTTCACTCCCCGCCCGATCCGGCGTACAACTTCAGCGAGTTCTATCGTCGGGTGCGCGACCGCGGATTCATCTTATACCCAGGCAAATTGACAGCCGTCGATACATTCAGGGTCGGCTGTATCGGTGCGATCGGCGCCGATAGCTTGCGGCAGGCGGTAATCGCCATTGCCGACGCGCTGCATGAGATGGGCGTGGAGTTATCGCGGCAAAATCAAGTAGACCCCTTTTAAGGCGCCTCCGCGAGGCTCACAAGGTAGCGCAACAGCGCCTTACGCTGCGCCGGCGCCAAATTGGCGTCCCGCGGCATGCGGGCGGCGCCGGCCTCGGGTGAGAGGCGAAACAAAATTTCGCCCAGCAAGTCGCCGTGTGCGGAGGGGCGAAGGTGCAGCAACGGGGCTAATACCTGCGGTCGATCGAATGGCAGAGGGGGCGCCGCGCCCTCCGCATGACAAGAGGCGCAATGCTGCAACACGGACTGGGGCGCCAGTGCGGAGTTGTCAACGGGTCCACGGTCGGCGGCGAAACGCTGCAGGTCGCCCTCAGGCAGTACGCCTAGGGCACTGCGGCTGCGCTCGCGCAGGTAGACGCAGTAGCGATCATCGGCCGAATACTCACGCGCTGACGCCAACTCCCCGATCCGCGCATCGTCTTGTGCGACTGCCGCGCGCAGCGCGTTGGCGAGCGCCGCGTTGCCGCCCTCTGGGGCGGCAAAATCATAGGTGTCCTTTTCCAGGGCGAGGGTCCAATCTCGAGTCGTAATACCCAGCGCGGTTTCGGCTAAAAAGCGCACAGCGCCCAGGGTGGAGGAAGGTGTCCTACCCGCACCGAACAATCGGACGCCGGGCGTGCCGGGCACCGCGCGCAGGCGTTTTGACTCCTCTTGAAGCACGTCGGCCGATTCAGTGGCCTTCAAAAACCGCTGCAGCGCGGGCTGCGCCCATAAGCGCAGTGAGGCCGGCAGAAACTCCATGAGCGCACCGCAGTTGCCGTCCGCCGCGCCGAGCAGGGCGTACTGGTAGGTGGCAAACTTCGGATGATCGCGCAGCTGGCGCGCGATCATCTGCATGTTCATTCGCCCCAGCAGATCGGAAAATTCGGCATTCGGCGGTTCACGATGATCGCCCGCATACTCATCTTTGGCGTCTGGAGCAAAAGTACCGCGATAGGCAAAACGTTCTGCGGCTTCGAGCGCCCGGTAGCGGGGATGTGTCGGTTGCAGATTCAAGAATTCTTGCAGTCCCGCGCGCTCTGTGCCCGTCAGATTCGAGCGGTAGCGCTCGCCGTATGCACCGGGCCAGAGTGGACTCGTATCCCAAACCGGCCGGGTCGGCGCGCCGTGACATCGCTGACAGCGCACCGGATCAACTTCAGAGAATTTCACTTCCGCAGTATTCGTTGGTGAATTGGCAAATCGAATCTCGCGGAAGCGGAAGCGAGCCTGCTGGGCATCGTATTCTGCAGTCTCAAGCGTCTGAAAGCCGTGCTCGGCCGGGTCCCCATTGAAGCTGAGCATGAGGTGTG
>Ga0224558_1003120_pt1 | contig 14245 bp, 9 predicted proteins | sample 714S32024metaG_FD_180682 | JGI IMG/M metagenome (GOLD analysis project Ga0224558, IMG submission 180682) | Peat soil microbial communities from Stordalen Mire, Sweden - 717 S3 20-24 | ecosystem: Environmental > Terrestrial > Soil > Wetlands > Peat | place: Sweden: Norrbotten County, Stordalen... | reverse complement strand
AGGCCGCGTCTGGGGTCACCGAGAAGCACACGGCGAAGCTCAAATTTGAACTCGAACACTTCTCCCAATTTGTTCTCGGCAAGGGGCTGGTGAACCTCGGCGACATCAAGACGGAACATGTGGTCGCCTACCGCAACAATCTGACCGGCGCGCAGAACACCCGCGCGAAGAAGGTTTTCCGCCTGATCGGCTTCTTCCGTTTCTGTGTCGAGATGGGCTGGATTCAGCGGAACATCGCGCAGGCGCAGGCGGTGAAGCTGAAGTACGACGACACGCAGACACCGAAGGCTCTCACGGACAGCCAGTTCGAGACGCTGCTGGCCGCAGTCCCTAAAGTTAACGGGCGCACCCCCGATGACCAGCGCCCCAAGCTGCGCGGCCTGTTGCTGCTCATGCGGTGGTCTGGGCTTGGGATCAGGGACGCCGTTTGCATTGAGCGCTCCCGGTTTGATCGTAAGGGCACCCACACGACACTGTTTTTGCACCGAGCGAAGACGTCGCACACGGTGTACGCCACGCTGCGGAACGAGGTCGTGGACGAAGTCTTTGCACTGGCAAATCCGGACGGGCGATACCTGTTTGTGGAATCGGTGCCCCAGGACGAGCGTGGTCTTGATCTGCTGGTTAAATGGTGGGGCGATTTGTTTAGAAAGCTGGGCCTGCTGGCCGATCTGCGCGACGACCACGACCAGCCCTTACACTTCACCAGCCACAGCATGCGCCATACGTTCGTTTTCTGGGCGCTCAACGCCGGACTTCCGACCGAAGACATCGCGGCCTTGATCGGTGATAGCGTCGAAATCGTAGCGCGCCATTATTCGGCTTGGATTGCTGGTCGCCAAGAGCGCCTGTCAGAACGCATGTTGCAAGCCCTGAACTAGAGATCGGCCTTGTTGGAACGACCTGGATGCCAAGCAAAGAGATGGTGTGACCACGACTTTCAAGCCAAAAGACCACTTCGACTGGCCGCCGGAGGAATAACGCCCCGGTGGCGAATTTGCCACGCGAGCTGAGGTGGAGGCAAAAAGAGCGGAAATCGACAAAACGTCCATGAACACGGCCTAATAGCCGTAATCAAAGAAATAGAGTCGATTTGAATGACGGCGTGACCCGCAGCTTGCGCTGTCTCTTGGTGTTTTGGCGACTTACTCCACCTAACTAACTCGAGAAAAGACTTGATTTGGCCAGTAACTTGCTGTATTATGTTACTTCAAGGTCGTTGGCCTCGCGCGGAAGCCCCGCGCGCAACCGTCAGGGCGCAGCGACCGTTCTCGGGAAGGCGTTGTGTAGCCTTGTGACCGCGCTCGCGGTCATCGCCCGCACTAGCCAGACGGCTCTAAGTCGGAGTCCGTCTCTTGACCGAACCCTTTTTGACTGTTCCAGAGATTGCAAGACTTCTACGCGTCGACCGTCATACCGTCTGTCGGCTTTTTGCTGAAGAACCAGGCGTCGTCGTAATCGGCAACCGCGAGACTCGTCGCGGCCAACGCAAGTATCGAATGCTTCGCGTACCGACCGCTGTGTTGAATCGCGTTGTCGCGCGCATGACGGTGCGCTGACGAATACCGAACCAACTCGCCGCCGGCAAAACGGTGATCGAGGTCGACCGATGGGCAGCAAGGACGAAAAAACGCTCGACCGATGGATTGTCTAACCTAGAAGTCGCGAGAGGATCCGGGCCGGACTACATGGCTTGGCTCCGCGCGAAAGATCGCAGACAAGGAGCAACAGGGGGCGTTATGACTACACTCATCAGCACGAAGACGGCGAGAAAGTTCAGAGTCATCGCCGATGATTTCGGGCGCTGGGCGGATGAACACAGCGACATTCTGGTCGGTGACTTCGACAGCATCGAGCAGGCTCGCGAAGCGGCAGCGCCGTGGCGCAGTCACCCGCGCTGCGAGCACTGGTCCGTGACGATATTCGACGCAGATGGGCGAGTGACGCAATGAACCGCGCCGTCAGAGAGTGGCTCGCCGAAATCGGAAGCAGGGGCGGCAAGATCGGCGCGTTTCAACATCGCCCGCGAAGGTGCGAGCAGCCCGCGAAAATGGCAGTGCTGGGCGGGTGGACGCCTGAAGCAATCGCCCGGGAAGTAACGACCACACCCACCGGACACGAGACGGCGATGGCACGGGTTGATACGTAGGCATGAGCCCACCGGCAGACTGTTATGTCGACTGACGGCCGATCAGTCGACTCGGCACTATTTCCCGCTTTCGAGGAACCCTGTGGGCGAGAAGTGTGCCAGATTGGCTCGCTCGAAAGCCGTTCGGGCTACCCAGGTCCAGACTGGTAAGATCTAAATTGCGGTTGATGCGAAAGCGGTTTATAGTGATAGGGAATAAAAGGCGAAAGTAATGGGGAAACCTTATAAAACGGAACTCCAGCAGCTACCGCACACCTATCGTTGGGCGTTGTCGCTGGAGTACGCGCCCCTGAAGGACCGGATAGACGGGCTTGCCTCATATCCTCTTATCGCGATCGGTTCTGGGGGTTCGCAGAGCACGGCAACCTTGGTGGCGGATCTCCACCAAACTAAATTCGGACAAGTGGCAAAGGCCGACACGCCACTCAGCGCTTGGGGCTGTCTAAAGGGTCTCAAGCGTCCTGCCATCTTCATCGTTAGCGCGGGTGGAAAGAATCCGGACATTCTGGGTGTTGCGAAAGCTGTTGTCGAATCAGAGCCAGTATCATTGATCGCAGTGTGCGCCACCAGGAATTCACCTTTGGCGCGCATTGTGAAGGGATTTTCGCGGGGTTTCTGTTTTGATTTCGAAATGCCGACTGGCAAAGATGGTTTTTTGGCGACGAACAGTCTCTTGGCGTTGAGCGTGGCCGCACTCCGGGGTTACGGATACGATGCAAATGACTTACCTCGATCGTTTGAAGTTGCGCGTCAGGTCAGCGGCAGCGCTAGACAGAAGAAACAGTTGCACGGGGCCTCCCTCCTGCTCAATGTGCGTCATTTAATTGCGCTGCACGGCCCACAGAGCAGAAGCGCAGCTTTCGATCTCGAGTCGAAGCTGATTGAGGCAGGGCTTGTTTCGGTGCAGCTTTCCGACTACAGGAATTTTGCGCATGGGAGGCACCATTGGCTCGCAAAAAACCCTGATTCAGCTGTTGTGGCATTGGCCAGCAACGAAGAGACTCTTCTCGCGGAGCGAACGCCCGGACTGCTTCCCCGTGACATCCCGTCGATGCTTATCACGAGCCCAGCGTCGAGCTTCGCTTCATGGGTTGGACTCCAGGCGGCCGTGTTCGATCTAGTAGCGAAGTTTGGAGATGCCAGAAAAATCGATCCAGGGCGTCCGGGAGTGCCGGAATTTGGCCGGCGTATTTATCACCTGAATGTTTTTCGGCATTCAAAGAGCGACTTAAGATCCACAGCTATTGCGCGAAAGAAGAAATCATGGAGCCGGACCGATCCCGAATACTTACAACAACTGGAGCTCGCTTTCGCAGAGGTCTGTGAAAAGTTTCGTAAGGCAAGGTTTCACGGGCTCATTCTCGATTATGACGGAACGGTGTGTGACCATGTAGATCGGTTCGCTGCGATTCCGAAAACTATGGGTGAAGCTCTTAACGGTATTGTGGAGGCTGGGTTCCCCTTGGGGATCGCGACAGGACGCGGCAAATCGGTCAGGGAAGCTCTGCAGGCCGCGATAAGCAAGAGCACCTGGCGGCGAGTGCAAATCGGCTATTACAACGGCGGTGTGGTAGCGGGATTGCAAGATGATACGCAGCCAGTGACCAATTGTTGCATCGCGCCCGAGCTACAGAATGCAAGCGCCGCTTTGGATGAGTTCACGCAATCCCAGTTTGAGCTGAGCATCAGACCGCAACAGATCACAGTCGAAGCGCGGATTACCATGGACGTGAGGGAATTGTGGTCCCGTGTCGCACAACGTTTGGAGGAAGCAGGTGTGAATGGCGTCAAAGTCGTGGCGTCGACTCGGTCGGTGGACGTTGTGCCGGAAAGAACGAGTAAGCTGGCGTTGGTCCGAGCACTGGAAGAGGAGAGGCCCAATTCGACATTGTTATGTATCGGTGATCGGCCGTGTTGGCCTGGTAACGACGCCCAGCTGCTTACCCAAGAATTCTCTCTGAGCGTGGATGAGGTGGATGGTAGTCCATCAGGTGCGTGGAATCTGGCCCCGGCCGGGGTTCTGGGGGCTGCGGCCCTTCGGTTTTATCTTTCCAGGATAACGACGAGCGCAGACCATTTTTCGATTCGGTTGGAGTGCAATTGAAGGATCAACTGGCTGAAGAGCTGCTCGCGAAAGTGATGGGCTGGAAGAACCCGGCGGAGTTTGTCGAACACGGACGACCGTTGATGGCCTTGTCCACCTACAAGTACGATGAGTATCAGCAGTTCTCTCCTGGGATGCGATTCATCGAAAGTCTGGCGCTGTGGCTAGGACAGTTCAAGACACCGACGCAGCGCGAGGCGGCACTAGGATTTGTCAGGGAACGTTTGGTGTTCGTCTCTGCGGCAGAGATGAATCACCTCGTGAGCATTTCATATCCAGACCACGTCCGCCCGTTCCTGCTCTCGAAGGCTGCAGCAGAATCAGGCTTGTCGAGATGGCGCTTGGGCAAAGTCACGAACAGCTTGGAATTTCGCGTGCGCGAGCGCAAGTGCCTGTTCCTTGGATTGAGCGACGGATCTCGCACTGATGTTTTTCGGCGGGCAAATCCTCATCTTCAAAACGAGCAGGTTCGTCAGAGCCACGAACTGACGGCGGAGCGCTCAATGGATTTGCGCCAGGAGCTCATCAAGGATTTGAGAAAGCTGTTCGGCCGCGCCCCGAGCGATCAGGAAGCCGTCTTTCGTTCGGTTGTGTTGCTTGATGATTTTTCGGCGAGCGGCGTGAGTTACATTCGCAAAAAGCAGGACGGGTCGTCCGCTGGCAAGGTCGGCAAATTCTTGTCGTCGCTGCATGATTCCTCCGCGCCGCTGTCGCAGTTGTTCACCACCAAGTCGCTCGAAGTGATTCTGGTTCTATACATGGCAACCGAGACGGCCGAGCGCGTTCTTTTGCAAGGACTATCCGAGTTGTGTCAACCGTATGGGCATGAGCCGACTCTCGTCGTCGTCCAAAGGTTTCCCGAAAGCCAGCGCGTGACCCGCGGGACGCTACCAGAATTCGACGCACTGATTGACGCGCATTACGACAGCGAGAATGAAACGACGAACACTGCTCTGGGAGGCACCGATCTCAAATACGGATTTGCCGGAGGTGCTTTGCCGCTGGTTTTGAGTCACAATACGCCGAACAACCCACTGGGGCTGCTTTGGGCCGAAGGTTCAAACATGAGACCTTTGTTCCCTCGCGTTACGCGCCACAAGGATCTATGAGAGAGCCTCGAAATCCATTCCGGCTCAGAGCTTCTGAGGCAATCGAGTCCGACACTACCTTCCTGAAGCTGTTCGGCCCAGGCATGCTGGATTTGCTGCCGAGTGGGCAGCAACTTTGGGACAAGCCACAGGTCTTCCGCAGCGCTCCCGGCGCCGGAAAGAGCTCACTACTCCGCCTATTTACTCCCTCAGTCCTACTGACACTGCATTCCTTCCGGCGAAATGATGATCTGAAAGAGTTGTATCAAAAGATGGCGGAGATGGGGGTCATTGGTGAAGAAGGACCGCGGCTCTTGGGAGTGTTTCATTCGTGTGCGCGCAATTATGCGACGCTAGAGGACCTGGAGTTCGATCCAGGACGAAAAGAAAGGTTGCTATTTGGACTACTGAATGCCCGAGTTATTCTGGCTGCACTTCGCTCCGCATTGGTATTGCATCGTTTGGACTATCCGGTCGATCTAGAAAGAATCACACTCGGCAGTAGTGTGCTTCAGGCGTTCGAAAGCACATTCTCAGCGGGCAGCACGGGCGAGGATTTGCATCGGTGGGCGACCCAGCTAGAAGGAGCAGTTTGCGATGCGATTGACAGTTTTGGCGGGGCGGACTTAAAGAGTCTTCCCGGCAGCGAGACGTTTTCAGCCCTGAGCCTGCTTCAGCGAGACAGCTTGCTGATAGACAAGAAGCCGGTTGCGGAGCACGTGCTGCTACTGCTGGATGATGTTCATCATCTCACCCATAAACAAAGGAGCCGCGTATTGAGAGTAGTGGCCGAATTGCGGGCCGGTGTGGGTATCTGGCTGGCCGAGAGATTTGAAGCTCTTAGTTCCGATGAGATGTTGTCGTCATGGACGTCTGAGGGGAGGGACTACGAAGGGGAAATACTCTTGGAACATTTCTGGCGGGAGCACCCCCGCAAATTTGAGACTCTGCTCATGAATGTTGCTGATCGCCGCGCCAGCGCCGCAGTTGACGTGGAGATCAGTTCTCTGGATTCTTGCTTGCAAGCGTCGCTGGATGGACCGGAATGGGCGGAGAAATATGAGGTGGCTATTCCGACAATCCGAGAGCGCGTCATAAAGACAGTGGGTGACCGGTCCTTGTTTCAGACGTGGATCCAAGCTCAGGAGAATGCTGAAGGAACGGCGCGGGAGCGGGCAATCGGTTGGCGGACGCTGGAGATTCTGGTTCACCGCGAGATCAAGAAGGAGCAGGGTTCATTTGATTTCCCGCTGAGTGCTTCGGCACTGACGGAACGGAGTGATTCCCAATTGAAGTCCGCGGCGGAGCTGTTCTTGTCACAAGAGTTCAATCTGCCCTATTGCTTCGGGACTCGGAAGCTTGCAACGCTCGCGTCATGGAACATCGAGCAGTTCATGCGACTCGCGGGCGACGAATTCGAAGAGGTGGTTTCATCCCGCACTGTCCGACGCGCTGCGACGCTCGATGCAGGTCGGCAGGATGCCTTGCTCCGCGTCGCTTCGACTTCGTTTTGGAGCGAGATTCCGCGAAGGGCCAGGAACGGGGAAAAGGTGTTGAAGTTGTTGGAATCGATTGGCCGATTCTGCCGCCAGCGGACCTATGAGCCATCGGCGTCCTACGACCCGGGGGTTACCGGAATTGCGATATCGATGCAGGACAGAGAGTTCCTGCAGGACGAGGGTTTCTTGCAGCGGAATCCCGAGTATTCTGTCTTGGCGGATGTATTGGCCGCAGCAATCGCCAATAACCTGCTCGAGCCGCGCCTTGATTCGAAAGCAAAAGGCTCTAGTTGGATGGTGTTGAACCTTAATCGACTGCTGTGTGTCACCCTGGATTTGCCACTCGGATATGGAGGATGGAAGGAGCAGCATTTGCGGGATCTGCATGGCTGAATGACGGCCGGATATAAGCCGAAACAGGCCGCGCTTCTATGAAGCCAGTTCGAAATGATCGGTGGGCGTCTTACGTACATGTGAACGGCGATTCGCTGCGTACTTTCTTGCAGGAGCATGTAGGCACCCAGGACAAGAATAAGAAGAGCTGCTTGATAGTGGGGAAGGGATTTGATCCAAGGATGCTCGGTGGGGCGACGGCTCTCAGGACAGTTCTGGACCCTAAGCAGCTCTCGATCGTGGTGCTGGTTTTTGACGAAGGGCCGACCTCACCTTCGCGTAAATATGACGACCTCGTCCAGAAGAACATTGGTATGTTGGCGAAGATGGTTCCCGCAGGGCAGATCCAACAGCGGACGATTACCATGTTCTCGTCAGAGGGGCGACGGATCACCTCGCGCTCGGCCGAATCGGTGTTTCGTTCCGTGGACGAATTTGTTGGGTTCGCTGACATTTTCGTCGATGTGAGTTCATTACCGCGCAGCGTGTACTTTCCTGTGGTGGCAAAAATCCTGCACTTGCTCGATGGGGTCAAAGATGGTGTGGCGCCGAATCTGTTTGTTCTGGTGAGTGAGAGCGCGGAGCTGGATCGTCGCATCATGGAAGAAGGCATTGATGAAGACGCCGACTACATTCATCCATTCCGCGGGGCGGTGGAGAGAGAGTCGGCTGCTGGGCGGCCCAAGGTTTGGTTCCCTCTGTTGGGAGAGAATCAGGGTGTCCAACTTACGCGCATCAATGATCTGATCAACCCTGCGGAGATATGTCCCTTGTTGCCGTCTCCGTCGATGGATCCCCGCAGGGGAGACAACTTGGTCGTCGAATATAGGGAGCTTCTGTTTGACCAGCTGAGGGTCGAAACCAGAAATTTTATTTATGCGTCCGAAACGAATGCGTTCGAGGCGTATCGGCAATTGAGGCGAGCAATTCTGCACTACGCCGAGGCTTTGGAGCCATTGGGTGGATCAAATGCGGTGATTTCCGCAAACTCAAGTAAGCTGTTGTCAGTCGGAGCGTTGTTGGCCGCCTATGAGTTAAAGTGCGAGGGAACCAATATCGCGATCGCACATGTTGAGTCGCACGGATACGTGTTGAAGGACTCACACGACGATTTGGACCGGTTAGCAAGCGAGAGCAGGCTTCAGTGCCTTTGGCTCTTCGGGAGTTGCTATGCGTAAAGCAAAATCACCGCAAAAATCACGGCTGGTAGCGGCAGGGCTATGTGCTCTGGATATTGTTTTCGGTCTTGATGATCCTGCCCCGAGGTTTTACGCAGGCGGGACATGCGGAAACGTCGTCGCCGGTCTCGCATTCCTCGGATGGGATGCCACGCCGGTTGCGCGACTGGGTCGCGACGTAGCTGGGGAATTTGTGCGCCAGGATTTTGAGCGCTGGGGCGTCGACACAAGTCTGCTCGGCTTAACTCCTTCCGGTGCAACTCCCATTGTTCTGGAGAAAATCCAGCTAAGCAAGAACGGTGTGCCAAGACATCGATTTTTGTGGAACTGTCCCGACTGTGGTTCGTATTTCCCCCCCTTCAGACCAGTGTTGCGCGCTCAGGTGGAGGATTTGAAGAAGAAGTTGGGACATCCTGAAATTTTCTACGCTGATCGAGTCTCTCGATCGACGATTGAATTAGCGAAGTACTTTCACGACGAAGGTTCCTTAGTCTACTTTGAACCGTCTGCCGCCGGTGACCCTAAGCTGTTCCGCGAGATGTTGCAATTTTGTGATGTGTTGAAATACTCGGCTCAACGCGCCCGCTCATTCGCGGAATTGTTGCGCGATCATAAGGCATATTTGGAAATCGAAACTCTTGGCGAAGACGGCCTGCGGTTCAGGACCCGCAAGGCCTTTGCTTCGTGGCATGCGGTAGCAGCCTACGAAGTACGAATCAAGGACACTGCGGGATCGGGCGATTGGACATCAGTGGGCCTTTTGTCCGAGATGTTGGTCGAGGGCAAAAGGGCTCTTGAGAAGTGCACCAAGCAAAACATCTCTTCCTGCCTTGAACGCGCGCAAGCGCTGGCGGCCTTGAACTGTCAATTTGAGGGACCACGAGGCGGAATGTACCAACTGCCAAGAGATAGGTTTATGGAGTCGGTATCGGCGCTGGAGGCGAAGAAGCCACGGGCTCCGGAACAGACGAGGATTTCTTTGACTCAACAATTATCGACCGCCGCCGTATGCCCGAGTTGCAGCCCGAAGAGTAGTGATAGGCCGAACGTCGATAGTGAACGGGGCCTGCATGCCGTTCGAGCATCTTCGGAAAACCGAGATCAAAAATGTCCAATTTCGGAGGAGCCGGGAAGTTTACAGATGTAGAATGTCGAGCCATAGGCCCTTCGTGTTCGTGTCCTTTCTTGACCTCTTGACCGAACGCGGGCAACGCTCCTTTCCCGAAGTTGACAGTCGGTGTGTAGCACGCAATTTCTGTGCCCCGCACGCCTCGCAGCGCGAAACATCTAGCTCGGTTGTCCAAAGTCAGGTTGGCACGTCGCCAGTCCACGATCGTCCGATAAGCCAACATTGACCGACTGACTGTCGGTCAGCCAAAGCACACAGAGTTATGCGGATTTGCACAATTCACGTTGCTTGGAGTGTGCCATGGCTCGAAATTCCGGGTTGGTTCGCGACCATTGGGTTACAACCCAAAGGCCAAAGATCCAAGAACGCTACAGAGCCCGTATTGGCGTCCATCCTCCACAAGCTCAGTCGCGTCCGGACAGCCCGTCGCTCTGGCGAGTCTCCGCAATCGTCGCCGCAAATTTCCCAGAAGCCGACTTCGGGACAATTTCACGTCTCGTTCGCCGAAAACCACCGATGCGATCCAATGTCCGCCTTCGGATAACTTCAGGTTTGCCCGTGATTCGGCCAGAACAGGAAGGACTCAGCGCCCTAGAACCATCGTTGAGTGCATCTGCGATTTGTCACAAATCGACGTCCTCATGTAGGAGACTCACGGCAATCAAACCTTGCCCAAAGTCACGGGAACCGGCGACGTGCCTGATCCGTATCCTTCTCTATGAGGGTTCACATGTTGTCTTGTTGCGGAGCTTATGTCGCCCTCTTTGCCTTCCTGTCAGTCGCAGCACCAGCACAGGATCCAGCGCCGCAACAATCCGCGGCACGAGGGGGCACGACGGCGGCCGATTACAACGATGCAACCTATCGAAAGTTCGACCAGACACTTTCGTTCTTGAGGGAGCGCAACGCGAGGCAGTATGCGATTGACCCCGCAAAGGGTGTTGACGAGGCAAGCTACGTTTCCATCGGAGGCATCGAGCAGTGGGTTACGATTCGCGGTGAAGACCGTAGCAACCCTGTCCTCTTGTTCCTTCATGGAGGGCCGGGCGTAAACGTCAGAGGAAGTACACGGTTGACGGGTTCAGCGGTTGAGTCCGCAGGCGGCGTCAACGCGCCGTTTTGGTCTAATGGACCCACGCTGGGTCAATGTTGGGACATGGCGACCAGCAAATTCTCGGGCGGCGCAACCCCTGATTCCGCGAATTATCCCCATCCAATCGTTTGTAAAACCAGCTTTCGTTCCAGGCGGATTACTTTTCATTTGCCCGTCACTCGGGAACTACTCTCAGACCAAGCTGTATCCGACGAGTTGATCTCACGCAATTCCGTGTATTACACTCGCCCGGCTTCACGATCGGAACGAAAGATGCGCATTCTATTTACGAGGGTCTTATTAGTCGCCTTTGCGGCTGCGGCCTGGGGCCAATCAGCACCGGCGAATAGGACGCCCTCCGATGCCAAATCGAGGCCCAGCGATCAAGCAGCCGCGAATCGCGCCACCACGGCTGCCGACACTCCGATTCTGTCCCTGCCCTACACTCCCGGACTCGACACTGAATTCATGGATAGGAGCGTCGACCCCTGCGTGGATTTTTATCAGTACAGTTGCGGCGGGTGGATGAAGAAGAATCCGATTCCCGCCGATCAGCCCCGATGGAGCGTTTACAGCAAGCTAGCTCAGGACAATCAGCGATTTCTGTGGGCCATTCTGGACGGTCTGGCCACGAACACTTCGGGCCGCAGCCCTAACCAGCAGAAAATTGGCGACTATTTCGCCGCCTGCATGGACGAGCCTGCGGTGGAGAAGCTTGGTGCCGACCCGGTGAAACCCTACCTTGACCAGATCAATGGTGTGACATCGAAGAAGCAACTGCCAGCGCTGTTGGCGGAGATTCACCTGCGAACCGAAGGCAACGGCATGTTCTTCGGATTCGGCTCGAACCAGGACTACGGAGACTCGGCCCATGTGATCGCCTTTGCCACCGCTGGCGGACTCGGTCTTCCTGACCGCGATTACTACACCAAGAGCGATCCGAAATCGGTGGAGTTGCGCCAGCTTTACATCGCTCATGTGCGGCGAATGCTTGAGCTGTTGGGCGACGGACCGGATGCGGCACAATGCGAAGCAGTCAGGATCATGGCGATTGAGACAGCGCTGGCCGAGGCTTCTCGAACGCGCGTGGAGCGGCGCGATCCGCACAAGCTTTACAAAGTGGACTTAGCGCACCTACAGGCATTCTCCCCCAGTTTCGACTGGAACTTATACATCATGAAAAGCGGGCTTGGTCAGCAAAACACGTTCAACGTAACGGAACCGGAGTTCTACAAGGAACTGGATAACCAACTCCAGGGCGCCAGTCTCGATGACATCAAGAACTATTTGCGCTGGCACACGGTTCACTCCGCCGCGCCTTTTTTGTCCCCAGCCTTCGTCGACGAGAACTTTGATTTCTTCGGAAAGACACTGCGCGGAGTGCCTCAACTGAGCCCTCGCTGGAATCGGTGCGTTGAGCTGGTCGATCGTCAACTCGGCGACGCTCTCGGCCAGGAGTTCGTCAGTCGGACGTTTAGCCCGGAGATGAAGCAGAAAGCGCTGACCATGACCAATCAGATCGAGCAGGCCATGGCAGTGGATATCGACCAGCTTTCGTGGATGGGCCCCGAGACCAAGCAGAATGCGTTGACCAAGTTGCACAGCATCTCGAACAAGATCGGCTACCCCGACAAGTGGCGTGATTATAGTTCGGTCGTGATTTCGCGCAATGACTTCGCCGGTAACGTCGAACGGGCAACGGTGTTCGAGTCGAAGCGCAGGCTGGACAAGATCGGCAAACCGGTAGATCGGGGCGAATGGGGGATGACGCCTCCCACCGTCAATGCTTACTACAACCCCCACATGAACGACATTAATTTCCCTGCGGGCGTGTTGCAGCCCCGCTCTTCGACCCGAAAATGGACGACGCACCCAACTACGGCGACACTGGCGGAACCATCGGTCACGAGTTGACCCACGGCTTCGATGATCAAGGCCGCAGGTTCGATCCCCAAGGCAACGTGAAGGACTGGTGGACGACACAGGACAGCCAAAACTTCGAGGCCCGCGCGCAGTGCGTAGTGGACCAGTACGCGCAGTACGTCGTTGTGGACGAGGTAAAGATCAACAGCAAGCTAACCGAAGGGGAAGACATCGCCGATCTCGGAGGACTGATTCTTGCGTGGATGGCATGGAAGAACCAGACAAACAACATGCATTTGGAAAGCCGCGACGGACTCACCCCGGAGCAGCGCTTCTTCGTCGGATACGCGCAGTGGGCGTGTGAGAACGACCGGCCGGAGGACTTACGGATGGGCGCCATCACAAATCCGCATTCGCCCGGCAAGTACCGTGTCAACGGGTTGGTGGTGAACATGCCGGAGTTTGAGAAGGTTTTCTTCTGCAAGGCAGGCCAGCCGATGACAAAAGAAAACCGCTGTCGCATTTGGTGACGGACATTTCGACGAGTTGCCTGCGCGGAATTGAACGAAGTACCCAACTCGGCCACTTTTGCCGTGGTCACCAAGCGATTGCTCCCCTAACCGTAAGAGCCCAAGAAAGCGGTTCGCTCCAAGGTCCTTCGACTAAAAGCGTAGGTGAGCACGGCAGAATAGCGCCTTCGAGTGGCAGGGAGATCCCACCATCGCGGCATCCTGCAACTCGCAATGCGCAGTATTGAAGAGCCTGATGGGCGCAATAAGAAATATGAATTGGACTCGATTCACGCCTACCTTTACTGTCCGTGTATCGTCTGACCCCGATTCCAAGTCACGTGAGTTAGTAAAGGATTAATCTCCTAGTGCAAGACGGCTTGGAGTCTTGGGTTTGGAGCGGCCCCGCGTCAGGAGGCCGTCATGTTCCAGAGTCTTTATGTACTCTTTATGAACTTTTTACGCGACCCTTACGGCTTTTCGGATGTGATAGCGAGTTAACGACGACAAAAGCGTTTGTCAATTTAGTCAGAGTGGACGCATTTGAATCAACAGAACCGGACCTCGGACCGGAAAGGATGCGAACTTGAAAATCACGAGAACTCTATTGCGTAAAGCCATAGCGGTTTCAACTTTTCTTTCGATGCTTGTCTTGAGTCTCGCGCTTGGGCAGGCTCCGCGGTGTTACGCGCAGGCTCCGGCGCAGCCGGATGCTCCGGCGAAAGTGGCAGCCCTGCACGAAGCGCCGGCTGCCCCTGATGTATCTCCCGCTCGACCCGCGGCCGCCCCCGATCCCGCGAGCTCGGTTGATATCGCCAAAGAGCTGGCCGCCATGAAGGCACGCATCGAACTGCTCGAAGCGCAACTGAAGGCTCGCGGAACCACCACAGACATGCCGGTTGGTCTGGCAAAAGCAACCGATCCAGCGCCAACTCCAGCGCTCACTGCGGCGGCGGCCGGACCGGCTCCTCCGCAGGACCAGTCGACATCCGCACCTCCGGCCACCAAGCCCGAAAAACCGGCCAAGTCAGTGCCTTTTGCCTTCGCCGATTGGACCTGGATGAATGCCAACCCACGCAACAAAGACACGGTGTGGGATTCGAAGTTTTTCACCCCTGAAATCAGATTTGACACCGACTTCGTAAGCAGCTTCAACCATCCGAAGGATGACACGCTGGGCGGATCGACCGAGATTTTCCGGTCGAACGAAGTCCAGGTTGAGCAGATCAGCGTCGGCGGT
>Ga0224558_1003116_pt1 | contig 14266 bp, 18 predicted proteins | sample 714S32024metaG_FD_180682 | JGI IMG/M metagenome (GOLD analysis project Ga0224558, IMG submission 180682) | Peat soil microbial communities from Stordalen Mire, Sweden - 717 S3 20-24 | ecosystem: Environmental > Terrestrial > Soil > Wetlands > Peat | place: Sweden: Norrbotten County, Stordalen... | reverse complement strand
CTGGCCAGGGCGATGCGCACCGAGAGCCTGGAGGAGGCGCGCCGGCGCCTGGTCACCCGGCTCGCCGAGTACCGGGCGATCACCGGCAACGAGGTCCTGGTCGTCTTCGACGCCCGGCGGCGGGTGGCGGGCAGCGTCGACCGCGAGATCGTCGAGGGCGTCGAGGTCCGCTACGGCAACGCTCACGAGAGCGCCGACCACGTCATCGAGCGTCTGATGTACGAGGCCTCCCGCCGCGGAACCGTCCTGGAGATGATCCTCGCCACCGACGACCATCTCCAGCGCGACCTGGTCCGGGGGATGGGTGTCCCGACCATGGGCTCCCGCGCCCTCCAGGCCGAGGTGGAGCGGGCGGAGGGCGAGCGCTCTGGGGAGATCCGGCGCCGCGATGAGAAGGGGGCGGGCTCCGATCGGCTGGAGAGCCGCATCGACCCCGACGTCCGCCGCCAGCTCGAGGCGATCCGGCGCGGGGATGCCGGCGGGCCGAATACTCCTGCTCCCGGCGGCCGTCGACTAACCTAGATAGCCTTCCGGGCGTCGCCGTCGAGCGGCGCGCCGTCCGCCCGGCCGACGTAGCTCAACGGTGGAGCAGCGGTTTTGTAAACCGTAGGTTGGGAGTTCGAATCTCCCCGTCGGCTCCGTTTTTGAATACGAATTGCCTGTCGGATGGTCGGTCGCAGCAGGGTCTGACCAACATCTGACCAACAAGAGCTAGACTACCCGCCATGGCCGAACACCGCCGCCGTCCCGCCGGCCAAGGCGCATTGATCCATCGCCCGGACGGCCGCTGGGAGGGCCGCTACTCGGTCGAGATTGACGGTCGCCGGGTTCAACGGTCCGTCTACGCGGCCAAGGAGAAGGAGGCCGTCGCCAAGCTGGCAGCGGCGCTCGGGAAGCGCGACGCCGGCCGGGTCGGGGGCGAGCGATCCCGGGTCACCGTCGCGGATTGGCTGGATGCCTGGTTGGCGGATAGTCAGGGACGCGTCCGAACGACCACCCAAGAGCGGTATGCCGGCATCGTGCACCAGCACCTTTCTCCGTGCCTTGGGGGGCATCAGGTGGCCGCTTTGACCCCGCAGCACGTCAGCGCCTTCCTGACCGCCTCTCTAGCCGCCGGGCTGTCGCCGCGCACCGTGTCGCATTTCCGCGCGGTCCTGCGGACGGCCCTCACTGCTGCCCTGGCATCCGACCTCGTGACCCGCAACGTCGCGCAGCTTGCGCGGCCGCCCAAAGTGCCGGAACCGGAGCGCCAAGACTGGACGGCGGCCGACCTAGAGGCCGTCCTCGCGGCCGTCACCGGCACCGCGGATGAGGCGCCCGTGGCCGTCTCCTTGCTCGGCGGTCTGCGGCAAGGCGAAGTCCTCGGGCTCCGTTGGGCCGACATCGACCTAGACGGCCGCAGTCTCCACGTCCGGCGCGCTCTGCAACGCCGACCGAGCCGCGATGGCACCCGGCGGCGCGAGATCGTGGCTGTCGAGCCCAAGAGCCGGACCAGCCGGCGCCGCGTGCCGATCAACGATCGCCTCGCCGCGATCTTGGCGGCCCACCGTGGGCGAGAGGAGACGAAGCGCGCGACCCTCGGTGTCGAGGCCCCATCCGACGATGACTACGCCTTCACGTCCGCCGACTGTCGGCCCGTGGAGGGAACCGCCCTGACCAAGCGGCTGGCGAAGCACCTAACCGACGCGGGCCTGCCGGTTCGCACCTGGCACGACCTCCGGCATGGATTCGCTAGCCGGCTTGCTGACGCGGGCGTTGACCTCCTGGTCATCTCTCGGCTACTCGGCCACTCCGGCGTCGGCATCACAGCTACGACGTACACCCGTGACCCGCGGGCGCAAATGGCCGCCGCGGTGACCCGGCTCGGCTGAGCTGACCCTCTCGTCACAACCTCCGGCCAAGGTGCACTGTGGAGCGCGTGAGGGCCCCCGGAATACCCTGGCGCTGCAGGATCTGGGCCCACCCCGTGCGGTGGTACCAGGGCAAATCGGGGCGGCAGCCGCTCCGACTCTTCGGGGCCTCCCTGCTCTGCACGGCTCGCGTCCCCTTGGTGCGGTGACCAACGCGAAGCCGCGGCTCTCCCCTATGGGCCCGCGATCCCTTCCGGCGGATTGTGACAGGCGCCTTCCCCCTGTCGGCAACCGGCCCGATCGCATGGTCAGCGAGCCACCCGGCCGCTCACGTTCGCCTCCACGTAGGCGTCGAGGTCAGCGCGCCTCACCCGCAGCGCGTGGCCGGCCCTAACTACCAGCAGGGCACCGGACTCGACGAGCTGGTAGGCCAGCGTGCGTCCGATGTTGAGCTCTACCCGCACTTCCTCGACGGTGAGCAGCCGGCAAGGCGTGCCGGTCCCTGAGCTCGTCGTCGGTCCGGGCGGGGGGGGCGATGTTCACCCAGGATCTCCAGAGGTGGATGGCACTCTCACGTCCAGCCGGCGTGCCTGCTTCGCATCCACCAGGTCGGCGAAGCTGGCTCCTCGCTGGGCCAGGTAGGGGCGGACACTGGGAAGACCACGTGGACCAGCGGGGCGATCACCGCCCAGGGGGCTCTGAGCTCGTCAGCGAGCGCGGCGTGGCGCCACCAGCAGGTGGGGACCTCATGCGCGAGGTGGTAGCGGGCAACGAACCAGCTGACCCAGGCGTACGGGCGGCGCCAGCTCTCTGCGAGAGCATCCTCGTCCAGCCCCTCCCAGTTCCACGGCACTGGATTACGGACCTCACACATCGCCCTCGCTCCTCGAGAGTCGCGCGGGTCGGGGACGAGGCCGTGGTCGTGGTCGTGGGGGCTCATACCGAGGGCGGCCGCGAGGGTCCGGACAGGTCGATGAGGTTGGACATGCTGCTGGTCCTCGTGGGTATCGGATGGATGCGCCATGGGTACCAGGGAGGCCGTAGGGATCCCGTAGGAATCGTCAAGGGCCACAGCAGTGATCGCCCACTACGCGGCAGACACCCCGGACACACCGGCATTGTTTCGACGCGACTGCCCCTACAGACGCGTCCGTTCGGGGCGTTCGCGACTACAGGCTCGTTCTATTCGCTCCGTTTGCCACTACGGGCGCGTAGTGGGCGATCCGACACCGTTGCTGTCTTGTTACAAGCCCGGCCGCGAGGCGGCCGTCAATACGGCTCTCGGGACATCGCCCAGTACGTGGCACACGACCAGTACGCATGGTGAATACCTACCGATCGGAGGGCCAAGTACGCGTCGAACGGGCAGTACGCGGGCACGCCGACGGGGTGAGCCGCCGACAGCACTGGATGCGTGCCCGCAGGAGGCCGGGAGCGGGATGGCCTCGACCGCTGACGCCTGGGTGCCGCATGCGGCCGCCGAGCCCCCCAACCCCCTCCTTTCGCTGCCCGTTCACCGCGCCTCCCGGCTGCTCCGGGGCGACAGCCGGGAGGGCGCCGAGGGGGCGCCGGGAACCGGTCTGATCTATGCGCTCACCATAGGTGCATAGGGTACGGTGTCCATGGACAGTGCGCAATCGGAGCAGTTGCGTGGCAGGCGGAAGAAGGCAACGAGCGCTTCCGGCAGCCGGTGATGGGAGGTGAGAGAGTGGGTGCGATGAGAGGCGATATGGGGGCGCGTCGGCGAGCGGTGTCGCGCTTTGTCGAGGTGGCGTGGAGGACGCGCCGGTGGTTCCAGCACTGCCGTCGACCGAGGCGGACGGGGTGGTCAGCTGTCTCCTCCGGGAGGCGGTGAGCGGTGGCCAGCCCCTCCTCCTGAACCGTCGCGGCGGCCCGCCGCGGTCCTCATCGACCCCGCCAGCTGGGCTGAGATGGAGCAGCTGGCCGACGAGGCTCTCCTCGAGCCCTCGGCATGAGGACGGCGCCCTCGACAGCGGCGACGCCGGGGTGCGGTCTCTCCCCCGGGCGGGCCGTGTTGGTGACCCTCTTCGCCATCGTGAGCCTGCCGGTCGTGGTGCTCGTCACCACGGTCGGCGAGATCCTCGGGCGCGGCCAAGCCGCGCCCGTCCGGATGGTCCTCTTCGTCTTCGCGCTCGGGGCGCTGATCGCCCTGCCAGCTTCGACGCTACCCCGCAGCCGTACCTTCCGGCCGGCGTGCCCAGGCCCTACCAGTCGGCCGCCGATCCCGGTATATTGTGGCGAACAGACGGTCGCCCCACCCCATGTGGTCCAGGAGGGAGAGCGTGGCGTTCCCGACGGTGCAGGAGCTCAAGTCGCCGAGCGCACTGGCGGCGACCACCCCCGGTGCGAGCCTCCGTGTGGCCGGGCTCTTCGCTGGTATAGGTGGCATCGAGCTGGGGCTCCACGGCGCGGGGCATCGGACTGAGCTCCTCTGTGAGATTGAGCCTGCAGCTCAGGAGGTGCTCCGGATCCACTTTCCGGGCATCGAGTTGGTACCGGATGTGTGCGAACTGACCGATCTGCCCAAGGTGGATTTGGTCGCGGCAGGCTTTCCCTGCCAGGACCTGAGTCAAGCAGGGCGGACGGTCGGTATCGGGGGTGCCCGCTCCGGGCTGGTCGGCCAAGTGTTCAGGCTCCTGGAACGATCGGACCCGACTTGGCTGCTCCTGGAGAACGTTCCCTTCATGCTGCAACTCGATCGGGGACATGCCATGCGGCATGTGACCGATGAGTTGGGACGACTCGGCTTCCGCTGGGCCTATCGTGTGGTCGATGCCCGGGCGTTTGGTGTTCCTCAGCGAAGGCAGCGGGTGATTCTCCTCGCCTCCCGACGGGAAGACCCACGGTGGGTGCTGTTCGGGGACGACGCCGGAGAGCGGGCCGACTCCGACCATCGAGGACTGGCCTGCGGTTTCTACTGGACGGAGGGCCTGCGCGGCCTCGGATGGGCCGTGGACGCGGTGCCGACGCTGAAAGGCGGGTCGACGATCGGGATCCCGTCTCCCCCTGCGGTTTGGATGCCGGAGGGGCTCGTCGGGACACCGCATATCGGCGACGCCGAACGACTTCAGGGCTTCGACGAGGGGTGGACCGCGTCGGCGGCGTCCGGGGGAGTGCGTGGCCTCGGCCTCCGATGGAAACTCGTGGGTAACGCCGTCTGTGTCCCGGTGGCTCGATGGCTGGGGGAGCGTCTCGCGATGCCACGCCCCCCGGCCGATGTCGACGTCGTCATGCTGCAGCGGGCAGACCCCTGGCCGCGGGCAGCCTGGGGAGAGGCGACACGTGCATTTCGCGTCAACGTGTCGCGCTGGCCGGTCGCACGGCCAGCGCCACACCTTCGAGATTACCTCCACCACCGGCTCACTCCGCTCTCCGTTCGAGCCGGCGACGGCTTCTTGTCCCGAGCGGAGCGCGCATCGTTGCGCTTCCCCGATGGGCTGCTCGAGGCCATCCGTTTGCACGTGCAGACGATGAGAGGTGAGAAGGCCGCGTGACGAAGCAGGGCTCGTGATGGATGGCCCAGCCATCGTCGCCCGAACGCTGAGCGTTGTAGGTGCCCACGTCGACAAGTACGGCAACAGGTGGCAATACCATCCTCAAAGTGATCGGCACTCCAAGGTTGCGTGTTGGGGTGTGCTCTTTGACCTCTTACAGACGAGTAGCCTCCTTCCGCGCCACGTGCAGAGCGACAAGGTCGTCTTCGGCATCAATCAGACGATGGGTGATTTCAAGACCCAGCGGCCGAAGAAGCTCGACCTTGTGGTGGCTCAGCCAGGTGGAGTAAATCGCCCCGAGGGGCAGAACGTGAGGACATTCGCCTCGCTGATCAAGACCTGGGACATCCTTCTGGACGGAGGAGAGAAGGCACGACTGGAACGGCTCCCCACGGTGTTCCGAGGCGATGTCGGGTCAGCGCTCATCGCCTTGGAGGCGAAGGCGACGATGACTGCACACCAGCGCGCGCTACCTCGCCTTTACGACGAGCTACACTCCAGTCACGCCACGACCCATGCCTCGTCGGACTTTGCTGCCGCATGTGCATTCGTGATGGTGAACGTCGCCAGCGAGTTCATAAGGCCGCCCCTCAATAAGGGATATCTCGGTGGGCGAGCGGCGGAAATGAGTGAGCACAATCAGCCTCGTGACGCTCAACTTGTGATTGACAAAGTTCACCAGATGCCTCGTCGCGTGCGGCCGGGCGAGGACGGTTTCGACGCGATCGGCATCGTGGTTGTCAACTGCCGAAACGACGGTTCGCCGTTCCGGATCGTGACTGCGCCCCCGGCGCCGGGGCCGACCGACGACTTCAATTATGATCAGATGATCCGCCGCCTGGCCAACATCTACGACACCCGCTTCGCGAACATCTGAAACGTCCATGTTAGGTCCGTCGCTTCCCGCAACTCCTCAAGTCCGCGCGCGCATGCAGCGGACGCTCCAGCGCAACAACGACTGCGAGCGGAGAGTGCGCTCGCTTCTGCACCGTTCAGGGTTACGGTTCCGAATCCACTTTCGTCCCGTTCCGGCGCGGGGCACGGAGGCCGACATCGCCTTCCCGCGGCAGCGGATTGCCGTAATGATGGATGGATGCTACTGGCATGGTTGCCCTCAGCATGCAAGTCGACCCAGGCGTAACGCCGAGTGGTGGGCCGACAAGCTCGACGGCAACATTGCTCGTGATCGGCGGAACGATGCTGTCCTGAAGGAGGCCGGCTGGCAGGTGATGCGATTCTGGGAGCACGAAGATCCCACCGCCGTAGCAAGTGACGTGGCCCTCTCGGTGGCTCAGGCCCGTCTCGCGGGCTTTTCAGCTTAGACCGCGCCGTGAAAGTGCCGGAGCTCGCCTCCCCTAATGAGTTGAAACGACGAAGGGTTGGTTGGTCGGGGTTTCCACGGACGCCTCCCAACTTCGGTGGGTTAACGATCTGGGTAACCAAGGCAGCCTTGTCCCCTGGGGGCTCCTCTCAGTATTCGAAGAGCCGACTCTCAGGCGCAGCGGCGTGTGGCGGCCGAGGCGCGGACCGCAGCGGTCGCGGCGCTTGCAGCTATCAAAGGGTGGGAGCGGCTTCGAGACCGCGTTGTCCTTGTTTCCCCATTGATGACCGTTGAGGAAGTGCGGGTGCAGCTCAACATTGGACGTACGCTCGTCTACCAGCTCATCTGGTCGGGAGCCCTGCCGGTGGTCAGGATCGGCCGCGCTCTGAGGGTGCGGGGGGCGGACCTGGACGCCTACGTGGATGCTCAGGTGAGCTGCCAGCCCGCTCGCTAGGTCCCTGCCAATCGTCAGAATCCGGCTTCGTGATAGGGCTGGTTCGTGGCCTGCGTTCGGCTAGGTTCTGGGGTGTTGGTCAGGCGATGCGACTGGGTCTATCATCATGGCGGTGGTCTCCCCAATGTTCATCGGCTCTGCTAGTCCGTCATCCTTGTTGGAGTACGCCTCCGTGGCGATAGCGGTCCTTTCGCTTGTCGTGTCGGTGGGTCTGGGTCTGCGAAATCAGCGCATAGCTCGACAGGCCCTAGAGCTCGCAGAGAGGCAGGAAGAGAGACGTGTCTCACGCCTCGTGGTTCACCTCAACGAGTCCGTAGCATGGCGTCAGGCTGGTGAAAGCACCAGGGTGCTAGGTTTCCATCTTCTGATAACGAACCCATCTGACCGCGCAACTTCGCTTGTGAGAGCGGAACTGCGCCTGAGTTACTCAGTAGACGGGATTGTGACCACGGTGAAGCTCGATCATGCTACAAGCTTGGCGTCGGGAGTGGTGCCTGGCGCAGTTGTTCTGATGGAACTGCCCCTTGTGGTCGGCGCTAACAGCGCCGTGTCTGGGTGGTTCCTATTCCGCGTTGCCGGGATCCTCACTGGAGGACGACCTGTGGAGCGCTATGACGTGGTCCTTCGCGATGTACATGATGTGGAGGAAACGCTCCAAGTGACGCTCTTTCGCGAGACATCCGATGTTAAAGCCACATAGAGTAAGGTTCGCATCATCTCTGGTTGTGCCGATCGTCGGTGACGGGGCGGTAACTCTGCCGATGGCGGACGGGCGCCTAGTTCCGGTGCTCATCCTTGACACGCAGGTCCGAAGGGAAGTGGGGGAACTGGTGCGTGTGCACCAGCACCTAGGGCCAGGGGATGCCACCACCCAGTGGGGGATATCGATGGATAGCGGCAGCGACGTTGCGCTGATCCTGGGCTTTGCGCGGCCAGTGGAGGTGGATGTCGTGTTGTTGTTCAGCGTTGACCGGCAGGCTATTCTCGTTGAGGCCGTCCTCAGCGCTGGTGCGGTGATCCTCAAAACCGGGAAGGCAGGTGATCGCCTCATGACGACGTGGGGCACTCCGGGGGTGCTAGTCGAGGTGCCGGACACGGGGTTCCGCCCTGTTTGGGATGCTTTCCTGATGAGCCGGACAACGGCCTTGATGTCACGTCGTCTGGGGGTGAACCGGCGGAAGGCACGGCCGGCCGCCGAAGCCGTCATTTCAGAGATGAGGAAGTTAGCCCGGCTGCGGATCGGCCATTACTGAGGCTCGGGGCGGAGATGCATGCGGCCGACCAGCCTGTTGCGCGCACAACCGGAGCGACGCGGCCAGCGGTGTCTGCATGCTGGTCGATGAAGGCCACGTGATCGATAGTGCGACGGCGCGCAGCACGGGGCCGTGGCGGCTCTCGACCGCTGCGGGTTTGGATACGGCATGGCGATGGTGGCCCCAATATGATCGAGGTCAGCGGTCTGTTGGCGGCGAGAGTAGGACGCCGTAATGAGCGCCGAGCTGCCATACGTCAGCTCCCACGCTTTCGAAGGCTCGTGGGTGTTGTGCTAGTAGCTGATCGAGTACAGGCTTGCTGACGTACGCGCGCTGGGCGATCGCATCACCAGACATGGGCCCGCGGGCGCCTGCCAGTGCACGCGCTATCCGCATCTCGGTTGTAATCGGCTCGGCTTCCTCGCGAGCGTGAGATGCGAGGTACGCGGTCGCTTCTCCGTGTTGTCGCTGCGCCGTTGCAACTACCGAGATGGAGAAGTCCGCAGACGTGGACAACGCCCTCACGATCGGCGAGGCGGCGACCTGCGCGCGCCGGTCGCCGTCCGACAAGTACCAGGTGCATCCCAATGCCAAGAGGGCGAGTATGGCTATCGTGGCGGGCCGCCCGATCGTAGCCTCAGACGCGCGGTAACCCCGCGCCACCTGCTTGCCGATCGCGTAGACGCCCTCGCTCACGGTGATGGTCGCAGCGTACCCAAGGAACTCGATCCTCGCTGCATCGACAAGGGCCACTTCGTGCTTCAGCCAGTCACGTCGCCCAATGCCCAATGTCATCCAGTCGCTGTCCTCGGCCCAGGCGCGAACGCCGAGCAGCTCGCAGAGAAGCGCGAGGGGAGCATCAGGAGGGTGTCGCTGACGCACTGCGAGGACAGCGCGTCGTTGCCCCACAGTGTTCGTAAAGTCGTCCACATCCACGACGCGCAAACGAGGCCGGTATTCTTCATTCCACAGCTTCCACGCCGCGTCGTAGTTGGTACCCACTCGGGCTGCATGGAACCTCAGATCCCGCGTGACTTCCATGGCAACCTGCGGGGTGGTGAAGATCCGGACCTCGCCCGTGCGGAGGGCCTGCCTCATCCTGGAACTCGGGGCGGGGGCACGCAGGGCGCGGAAGATGTCATGGATGAGCGGTCCGGTATCCACCGCACCGACACGAAGATCCGGCCATGGCCGGGAAGTGAGAACCATGCTTCACCTGTCCAAAGACGCCACTCGCGACGACCGCAAGTGGGAACGGATGTTCCGATTCTAGGGCGTTCGGGCCGGAGCCCGCACGCGGGTCCTGGCCAGTATGATGGCGAACAGACGTGCGCAATGGGCGGCTGGGAGTCCCATCGCTGGGCCCCCATGAGAGAGGAAGGCAATCCGTGACTGAAATGGGCACCAGGGTGGTCGGTCGAGGACAATCACCCTTCGTGGTCCGTGTGGAGGTGAAGCCGGCGCTCCTCGAGTGGGCACGGGAGCGAGCTGGCCTCACCGAGAAGGAGCTTGAGCATCGCTTCCCCGCGTTCAGCGGCTGGGTGGCTGGCACCTCGACTCCCACGCTCAGACAGCTTGACGCGTTCGCTCAAGCTACACATAGCCCCGTTGGCTTCCTGCTCTTAGACGCGCCTCCACATGAGGAGCTGCCCCTGCCCGACTTACGGACGATGGGCAACGCCGCGGTCAGCCGCCCGAGTGGCGATCTCCTCGACACAATCTACGACTGCCAGCAGCGCCAGGACTGGTACCGAGACTTCGCCCGTGCCAGCCGCGAGGACGTCGTCCCGCTGGTCGGCTCACTCGGCGCCGATTCGGATGCGGTCGCGGCGGCTCGACGCCTGAGTGAGTTCCTCCCCTTCCCCGTGGAGGAGAGAGGAGCTACGTGGAGCGACGCCTTTGCCCGCCTTCGCGACCGGGTGGAGGACGCAGGGGTTCTGGTGATGGTCAGCGGCATCGTCGGGGGCAACACCCACCGGAAGCTGGACCCGCATGAGTTCCGCGGGTTCGCCCTCGTCGACGAGCTCGCACCGCTGATCTTCGTCAATGGTGCTGACTCGAGGGCGGCGCAGCTTTTCACCCTTGCCCATGAGCTTGTTCACGTCGCATCGGGGCGTTCCGCGCTCGACGATCCGGACCTGGCGACCCGAGTGGCGGATGCAGAGGAGCGGAGGTGCAACCGAGTGGCGGCGGAGTTTCTGGTGCCTGGCGACGCGCTCCAACGCGTTCTCATGCCGAACGACTCCATCGCTGATGCCTGTCAGAGCGTCGCGCGGACGTTCAAGGTCAGTAGCCTGGTTGCGCTGCGACGCATATTCGATGTCGGCCGCTTGGACTGGGCAGCTTACCAGAGGGCCTATGGCGAAGAGCTTGACCGGGTGGCGCGGTTGGTGGAGGAGCGCGAAGCCGGGGGAGGAAACTTCTACAACACGCAGCCGGTCAGGGTCAGTAAGCGCCTGGCCCGGGCGCTCATCGCGAGCACGCTTGAAGGCCAGACGCTGTACCGGGATGCCTTCCGCATGCTGGGACTTCACAAGCAATCTACTTTCAATGAGCTGGCCTACCGGCTTGGTAGCGTGTAGATGGCCTATCTGCTGGACGCCAATGTGTTCATCCAAGCCAAGAACCTGCACTACGGATTCGACTTCTGCCCGGCGTTTTGGGACTGGCTCGCGGCGCAGAACCAAGGGGGTCAGGTTTTCAGCATCGAGAAAGTGGAGGACGAGCTGGTTGGCCTGGGTGATGACCTCTCACAATGGGCTCAGCGAGTAGGCGCCAGATTCTTCCTGAGGCCCGACGCTGACCTCATCCCCGCTCTCCGGCAGGTCGCCCTGTGGGCGTCGGGTCGAACCTATGAGCCGGCAGCCGTCAGGCTCTTCCTCCAGGTCGCGGATTCGTACCTGATCGCGCATGCGCTCGCCCATGGGGATGTGGTCGTGACCCACGAGGTCAGCTCCGCCTCCACAAAGAAGATCAAGATCCCCGACGCTTGTCTTGGCCTTGGGGTCAAATGCATGACGCCCTTTCAGATGCTGCAGACGGAGCGAGCGCTCTTCATGCTTGGCAAGCGAGCCTGACTCCCGGAGCGGACGGCTGACCAAACCGACCTCCGCCGGGCCTCGGCGCGACGATGATGAGCGAACGGCTTGACGTGGCGCCCGGGGAGCGGTCGCTGGCTAGCAGCTCTGCCCAACAAGCCGACCAACAAGTGCCCGGCACGGGGCGTGACGGAGCGTATGCGGCGAATACGGAACGGCACCCGAAAGCATCGATCCCGCCATCTTGTAAACCGTAGGTTGGGAGTTCGAATCTCCACGTCGGCTCCGGATTTGAATACGAAGTGGCCAGTTCAGGTCACTCGTCGAATTCACTCCCAGGGCGCTCTCAGACATATACTACGTTAGCCCGCCAGGCTAAGCCCGGAAGCTACTGTCGCGAAGTTCGCGCGAAGCGCTCGTTTGCTCGGTTAAAGGAGGGGCTCAGTTGATACGTGAACCTGGCAGCGCAGCCGGCGACAGCATCGTTGCTTTCGAGGATCCGTTCGACCTGAGCGCTGTCCTCGCCGAGGTACTTGCTGCTTACGACACGGAGCTGGCCCGTGATGCCCGGGACGAGATCATGCGCACGTTGTCGGGGGCCGCGACGACCCTAAGTCAAGCCGTGCGCGAGGAGGTTGCGACCGCACAGTCGGAATTCGCTGAGGTGGCGCAGCGACGAAAGGACGAGGCATCTACTAACCTACGGCAGTTGCTCATCGAGACCGTGCAAGACACCCATCGTCAAGGGTTGCCCGTCGTGACCGAAGCGGTGTGGCACGACGTACTTCGACGTTTCTGCCCTCTCTTCCCAATCTGCTGACCGTGGCTGGCCCTTCACCCGTCACGACCTCGCCCTTGGATGACCGGATCAAGGCTGCAGTGAGCGCCGCTGTTGATAACTCGAAGCAACTTGTGGTGCTCTCCACCGGAATCATTGCCCTGACGATCACGTTCTCACAGAGTTTCCTCGGAGGGGTTAAGGGACTTCCGCGCACCCTGCTTCTCGTTGCGTGGGTAGTGTTCTTGGTCTCTGTCATTTGCGGCGTGTGGACACAACTCGCATTGACCGGGGAGTTAGCGCCAAAGGTGGCTTCGAGCGCGCCGCCCTCCATCCGGGGTGCAAATGTGGTTATCCCCGCCACCACCCAGATCCTTACTTTTCTTGCTGCTGTCGCTCTTACAATCGCAGCTGGCGCGCTGGCATCGTAATGGGTGTCTCCTGAGTATCTCGAACGGCTGTTCGCGCGCGCAGTATACGTAGCGTCGGGAGCGAGCAAGGCTGACGGAGCGGGCTCGTGACCAACAGGTTGACCAACAAGGCCGCGGAAACCGCCGGCAAAGGCCGGCCCTCCGCAATACGGGAACGTACTCAACGGCACCGATCCCTCCATTTTGTAAACCGTAGGTTGGGAGTTCGAATCTCCCCGTCGGCTCCGGATGCTTGTATGGATCCGGGGCTGACCCTTGACAAAAGGGCTCCGGCTGATCCTTGACGGGCCTTCGGGTGATGGCTGATAGCTACTTCGGTTGAGGCTTGACACTCCCTCACATGAGGGAACTGAGCGTGACCGAGCAGCGGTATCAGGCGATCCTGGCGGTGATCAGGGATGGCAGGACGGTCACCGAGGTGGCCTCTGAGTGGCGGGTGAGCCGGCAGACGGTGCACACCTGGCTGAGCCGGTACGAAGCCGGTGGGCTGGACGAGCTGGGCGACCGGTCGCACCGGCCTACGAGCTGCCCGCACCAGATCTCGGGCGAGCTTGAGGCGATGGTCCTGGAGTTGCGCCGGTGGAAGCCGTATTGGGGGCCCCACCGGCTGGTGCTGGAGCTGGCCCGGCGGAAGGTGGCGCCGTTGCCCTCGGAGTCGGCGGTGTACCGCTGCCTGGTGCGGGCGAGGGTCATCGACCCGGTCCGCCGGCACCGCCGGCTCGAGCACTGGAAGCGCTGGGAGCGGGGTCAGCCCATGGAGCTCTGGCAGATGGACACCGTGGGTGGCTTCCTCATCGCCGGCGGGACCACGGCCAAGGCTCTGACCGGCGTCGACGACCACTCCCGGTTCTGCATCTCGGCTCGGCTGATGCCTCGGGAGCGCACCCAGCTGGTCTGTGACGGCTTCACGGCGGCGCTGCGGACCTACGGGGTGCCGGAGCAGGTGCTGACCGACAACGGCAAGGTCTTCACCGGGAGGTACGGCCACCCGCCCGTCGAGGTGCTGTTCGACCGGATCTGCCGAGAGAACGGGGTGGAGCATCTGCTCACCCAGCCCCGCTCGCCGACGACAACGGGGAAGATCGAGCGCTTCCACCGCACCCTGCGGCTCGAGTTCGACACCCGCCGGGTCTTCTCCAGCCTCAAGGTCGCCCAGCAGGCGCTGGACGAGTGGGTTGCCCACTACAACAACGAACGGCCCCACCAGTCACTCGGCGACGCCACCCCGGCCAGCCGGTTCAGCGCGGGCGGCGCCGGTCCGCGAGCACCGAGACCAGGTCTCGACCCCACCGGCGAGCAGTGGGTCACCCGGCGCGTGGCCAGCAACGGCATCGTCTGTGTCGGCTACCAGCACGTCAGCGTCGGCAAGCACTACGGCGGCAGCCCCTGCAATGTGCTGGTCACCGACGCGCTGCTCCAGTTCTGGGTGGGCAACGAGCTCCTCAAGACCGTTACCCGGACCTCGCATGATGAAATCCGCATTCAGAACGCCCACGGGATGTCGGCGGCCACGTGATGGGTCCACCCACGGCCAACTGATAGGACCACTTGCGGTCACCCAATAGGTCCACTTGCGGTCAACGAATAGGTCCACCCGTTGGGGTGGCGTGACCGCCCGGTGCCACA
>Ga0224558_1003115_pt1 | contig 14269 bp, 12 predicted proteins | sample 714S32024metaG_FD_180682 | JGI IMG/M metagenome (GOLD analysis project Ga0224558, IMG submission 180682) | Peat soil microbial communities from Stordalen Mire, Sweden - 717 S3 20-24 | ecosystem: Environmental > Terrestrial > Soil > Wetlands > Peat | place: Sweden: Norrbotten County, Stordalen... | reverse complement strand
GCCTCGACTGAGGGCCTCGGACCGCTCGCGTGTTGCGTCACTTCTCGCCGTAAGGGCGCATTCCACTCTCGCGGCCCACGTTGCGGGAGGTACTGGCCCTGCACTCAAGATCTCAGCTCGTTCGTGGACCTTCTGCGACCGATCACGGAGTTGTGGAAGGGCTCCGCGCAAAGTGGTAAGGCGCTCGACGTCCTGATCCAAGTTGATGCGCTGAGCTGCGAGTTCTTGACGCTTGGCAACGACCTTGTCGTGCTCGCGTCGGGTCGAGTCGTAGTGCGTAGGCCGGATGGACAGCTTGGAAGCGTCTTTCCGGGCGGCCTCCGCTGCAGTCAACGCCGCGTTCACGGCCAACTTCTTGGCGCGAGGAGCATAGAGTTTCCCGGCTTCGGATTCGATACCGTCCAAGACCTTGTGGAAATCCTGAATGCCGAGACCCGAGGAGAAAAGCGCCTCCCCGAGTGCGCCACCACCGGCAACAAGGGCGGCGGTCCCCTGGAGAAGTTCTTCCCACCCGAGTGTGTAGATCCGATCAAAGTCGAGCTGGCCGACCCCCTGGAGATACGCGGACCACTCCCCAGGACTGATTGGGAGCTCCGACTTGGAGTCGATGAGATCGTCGCGGTCGCGCTTGTACCGGATGACCTCGATCACTTTGTCGGTGCCGGCAATCTGCGCACCGACCTGGAGCTTGTTGAGCGGGTGCACGAACGCGTAAGAGGAAAGCCGACCGAACCCGAAGAGGAGGTTCGAAACGGCCGCCCTCGCGGTCGACTTCCCAGCAGCGTTCGGACCGTGGATGACGTGAAGCGTATTTGCGGAGAGGTCGAGGCTCTCGTCCGTGAAGATTCCGAAGGCCGTCAGGTCAAGACGGTCAATTCGCATCGACGGGCTCCTCTCCACCAAGGAGCGTCGCGAGCATCTCGGCGGCGTCTCCGAGTGCTTCGTACAACTCTTCGTCACTCAGGGCGTCATCCACCTCGAGATCAGCCGCGCGGAGCCGACTTCGCAGGCTGGAGAGCTCGGGAAGCCGGGGGTTGTCGGTCCCGGCCAGCGATGAAAGTTCGTTCTGAAGCTCGCCGAGGACTCGTCCGATCTCACCGGCTACCCCGTCGCCACTGAGGTCCAAGTTGCCTTTCAGGAGCGCCGTCGAAACGACAACCTTCTCAATCCAAACCGCAGTGCCACCAAGGTTGCTTGCGAGGGCTCGTACTTCGGCGGTCAGGTGTTCATGGTGAGACCTAAGTATTCGGTTGGCAGCGGTCGATCCTTCGAACTCGACGCGCAGGGCGTAAATCTCGGCGCGAGTCGCAATAGCTCGCGAGAGCTCATCCCGGCAGCGGTCGAGACAGTCATCGAGGTTCTTGGCCTCCGAGACGTCGACGCGTACGTGCTCCCACCTGACGAAATCTGTGAAGAGCCGCTCGATGTTCGGCTGGCGGTCCTCAAAAGTGACGAGGCATGCCCCCTTGCGGCCGGTCTCTCGCACGTTTCTGCCTTGAAGGTTGCCGGGGAAGACGACGAGCGGGTCCTCGCAGAGCACTGTGAAGCTGTGCACGTGCCCTAGCGCCCAGTAGTCGTATCCCTTTGCTCGAAGGCCATCGAGAGTGCAGGGAGCGTACGGTTCGTGCCCAAGTTGGCCGTTGAAGCAAGTGTGGAGAAGGCCGATGTTAACGAGGCCGGGGTCTGCGTGCGGGTACCGGAGGGTAAGGTCGTCGAGCGTTGCTCTCTCGGCGTAGCTCTGACCGTGGACGGCGATCCCGAGTTCGCCGAGCACCCAAGTCTCGGGCTTGCTCGAGGACAACAAACGGGTCTTGGACGGCAGGCGAAGTTGTCTGGTCACGACGCTCTCGGCATCGTGATTGCCCTGGACAATGGCGACAGGGACGCCGGCGTCGTTGAGCTCGGCAAGCCGGTTGGTTACGAAGATCCCCGTGTTGTAGTCGCGCCAGCTGCCGTCGTAGAGATCTCCGCCAATGACGACGAGATGCGCCTCATGCTTGATGGCATCAACGACGATCGATTCGAACGCCACGCGGGTCGCATTGCGGATCGACTCGACCGGCGCGTCGTCGTAGGGGACTAATCCACGCATCGGGCTGTCAATGTGTAGGTCCGCGACATGTAATACTCGGAGCTCGTCCATTCGGGGACCCTCCTCGGTGACCTCGTACTGATCATCTCACGTGGTTGCGTCAGTCCGAACGGAGGTGGAGCTCCCGAAGGTGTCTGGTGAGGTGGCCGCCGCGTTCATCGCCTGTGCGGCGCCGTTCGTTGGTTACGACGCCGCGTCGGAACAGGACGCGTCGGGTAGCAACACGGCAACCGACTCACGGCAGCAGGCCGTCGGGGGTTGAACGCGCAACAGACTGCCCGTCTGTCCGTGGCAGTCGAGAACGGAGTGCCGCCTCGAGCACCGACGGTCCGGGCAAGGGGTGTTGGCCAGACGGACGGGATCGCCGGTTCTAATCAGTCCCCGGCACCCTCGCCTCCTCGGGCGTCTGTCATTAGCCTGCGCGTGAGGCGCGCTTGATGCACGAGGGGGGAGTGAGCGGCAAGATAGACCTCGGGGCACGTCGACGACCTGCGCTGACGGCTTGCATCGGCGTCACAACAAGGGGCGTCCGGGCTTCACACCTGAGCACAGGGTGCCAGGATTGGCTCGCTCAACATTGGCGCCGTGACGTGTCAGACGTGAGATTGACGCGATTCCGCACGGCAGCGAAGTTCGAATACCGTCCACTAACCACTTAAGCGGACTCGAACCGGAGGATCGCTTCCGCTGCAGTCGACGTGTGCGCCGCGACGACGTTCTATCTCCTAGCACCGTAAACACTGGTCTTCCGCTGCTCCACAGCGGAGTTCTACAGGCTCGGTCTTCCGCTGCTCCACAGCGGAGTTCTACAGGCTCGGTCCTCCGGTCGCGATTAGACCGATATCGGCAGCCCCCGGCTCAGAGCGCTGCGTTTCGGCTGCGCTACTGAGCGTCGACGCCCTCTCGAGGGCAGCCCGGGCGAGATTGCGCTGGTTGGTCGCTTCGATGGTCCGAGCCAGACCTTTCGGGCCGAGGGGTAGGTGTTCATCGTCGATGTTCCAGCGGTCGCGGTAAGCGACAACTGTCGTGACGGCTTCGATCCAACGTTCTCTGGCGCGCGGGTCACTAGGCGCGATACCGAGCCGGCGAACCCATATCTCATTCCGCTCGATGACCTGCTCGGCCAGCGCCCGCGCCCGACACTGCATCGCCTCGTCGCGTTCCTCAAGACCCCGGGCCAGGTCTGGGTCCGTGAGCCCTACCGCTCGTGGTATCAGCCCTGCGATGAGATTCGTGCTTGCTCGACGCGACGAACCGGCGACCTGTGTCCAACGGTCGACTCGGTCGCGGAAGACCGCCGCGGGGTCCTCCGCGTCGTCTAGAGGCCGTGTTGCCACGAGCCCGGGAAAGGTCTGTTCCACGTCGAGGCCGTGCGCCTCGGCGTCTCTGAGGGCAGCGAGAAGTGGGCCGTAGGCGGGGCTTTGGCGTACCTGCTCGAGGCGCCCAGGTTCGAGTCCAGATCGATCCAGCAAGTCGTCCCAGCGTTGCTGTTGAGCAGCGCGAGCCATGGTCTCGTACTCGGCGGCGAGGACGCTGAAGTCCTCGATGTGGCGTTGTGCCCTCTCGAGGACCTCATGCGCGGAGAGGTCGGCGCCCTCGTTGGCGAGCACGCCGGTGAGCACCTCGCTGGTGCTCTGCGATGAAATCGTGCCGCCGTGTCCCGTTGCGGGATCCGGGTCGAAGCTCGTGTCGACATAGATCATGTTGGACTCGCTCCCGCGCGTCGCGGCAACGTAAAGCACTTCGCGTGTTGTGGTCGGCGACACCAGCAAGTGCGTGGTGTCGACCGTTTGACCTTGGCTCCGGTAGCTGGTCGTTGCATAGCCGAGCTCGACGTGCTGGGCCACGTAGTCGGCCGGCAAGGTCACCTCGGCACCACCGGAGACTCGGCGCACTGCCATGGAACCGTCGGGGTTGGTCGCGGCGACGACGAAGCGGTCGCCGTTCTTCACCCAGCTCTTTCCTGTCGTCAGTAATCGGTTGTTCTGGCGGGTAACGATCTCGTCACCGACGCCGGCCCTCTGGCCGTCCGCGATCGCGAGGCCGCTGTCGGCGACCGTTCCCTCGGCAACGCGACCCGTCCTCGCGCGCCGGTTCAGCTCGGTGACGGTGGCGCTGTCCCCGGCGATCATCAGGCTCGACTTGCCGGCCTCGACGTCGGCCTTCCAGGCCGCGTAGATACCTTCCAACAGGCTCTCCCGATCGCCGCCCGTGACGCGGTCATGCGCCTCGTAGGCGCAGATGGCCGAGGTGTTCCCGGCTCGGAGCTCGACGCTGGCGGCCTTCTCCCACTCAGAGTTGAAACGGCGGACATCGGTGAGCTCCGCGACGAGATCACCCCGGTCTTTGACGAGGAGCGAGAAGGCCCCGCCGGCTTCCACAGACGACATCTGGGCGTGGTCTCCCAACAACAAGATCTTGGAACCGGCTTTCGTGGCGGCGCTCACGAGCTCGTCGAGGCTGAAGGTCCCCGCCAGTGAGCTTTCGTCGATCATGACGAGCTGTCCCGGCTTGAGGCGTCGCTCGGAGATTGCGTTTTCTGTCTCTGCGAGCCGGGCGCGGAGCCTGGCGGCGCTCGGTGAGCGGGGGTAGGCGTGCCGGGCGAGGTTGAAGGCAAGACGCTCTCTCCGTGCGGTCAGCTCCGGGATGCGCCTCCATTCTGTGAGCCACTTGGCGGTGTTCTCCGTCTCGATCCCGAGCTCGTCTCCGAGCACCTGGGCCGCGGCTGCGGAGGGGGCGAGACCGATGACCGACCCAGGACCGTGGACCTCTTCCCATACGGCGCGAAGTCCAGCCATGGCGGTTGACTTGCCGGTACCGGCCGGACCGACGAGCACGTCAAGGACGCGACCCGAGGTGGCGATCTTCTCGACGGCGAGGGCCTGGTCGACACTCAGCTTGTAGTCCCGCCCGGGCAGGTTCGCCTCTGTCACCTCGGCCACGACTGCGACGCTCACGTGGGGTGCTCCGAGCTTCCTCGCGGCTTCGAGGAGGCGCGCCTCTGCGCCAAGCAGCGCCTCGGTGGTGTAGACAATGCGGCTGTAAGGATGAAGCCGCGACGACCCGTCGGGGCGGACGTAACGCTCAGGTGTGTGGTGAAGCGATGGCGGTGTGAGCATCACGGAGCGGGCGATGGCGAGCTCAGCGATGTGATCGGCGACGGCCACTCGGTCGTCGGGAGATGCAAAGCGCACGCCGTGCAACATGCGGTGGGCTTCTGCGAGAAGGTTCTGGCGTCCGTAGGTGGAATGGTGCTCGGCAACGGTGGTGACGACAGCGTTGGCGGCGTCGGCGAGAATCGCCTCGCCGAGGTCATCGCGGCGAAGCAACGGCAGGTCGTTCCGGTCCTTCAGGCTCGAGACCCAGGCGATCTGCTCGTCCTCCGCGACGTGGCTTGCCGCCCGTTCACGCCACTCCTCGGTGAGCTCGGCCAGGCTGTGCCTGGTCTTGTCCGGCCGGGTGGCGATCGTCGCGACAGCGTGCAATCTCATGTCCTCGACGGCGGTGGCGCTTCGCCCATGCGCGGCTTTGAACTCGGCCCGGAGCCTCTCTGAGTGCTCCGCGATCTGTTCGGAGCGGCGTGAGAACTCGGCCATGAGGGACTCCGCGACGCCGGTGATCTCATAGCGGGGCTTTGACGAGTGCCGTCGTCCCCGTGCCTCCCAGCCGAGCCCGAGCGCAGAGGTCAGAAGGTCGGAGAGGACCCCTTGGTGGAGCTCTGAGAGCGTCGTCGTCGCTTTGAAGATGGCCTTGGAGTCAAGGGTCCTCCACTTGCCGTCAGACACTGATCTCGCTCGATTCCAAACCACGAGATGGTCGTGCAGCTGAGGGTCGTCCATTCTGCTTGTGAAGTGGGTGAACGAGGTGGCGATCACCCCGGTCACGTCCTCTTCGACGATGCCGCCGGCACCCGAGCGGGAGTGGAAGACGTGGCTCTCGGCGTAGGAGAGGACGTAGTCGATCGCCTGGCGATGACAGTCGGCGATGACCGCCTTCGTGTCCTCATCCGCGAGCGCCCAGGCCGTCGAAACGCTCTTGCTTGGGCTGAAGGTGAGATCGAAGCCGGCGACCGGCGCACTGTTTCCAGGCACGCTGAGCCGGCCTCCGAGAGGCTCTCCCGAGACCGGGTCGCAGAGGGCGACGAGCATGTTGAAAAGGTGCTCTTCGCTTACCTGCGAGCCCTTCTCGACCCCCCTCCCACCGTCCAGGTCCGCCAGTCCGGCTCCCAAGAAGACTCCGGGCGGGGTGCCTGTGGAGGCGTAGTAGTGGGCGAGACCCTTGGCCGGCTCCGGGTTCCCGTCGCCGGCCGCGACAGAGTCGACGAGGTAGCGGTAGCCACCGCCCAAGCTCACCCGCCGGATCGAGATCACGCCCCTGCCTCCTTTACGGAGGCGTTCGCGACGAGCACCTCTACTAAGAAGGCATTGGCGGATCCAGGCTATTTGAGGCGAGCTGCGCAGCACCGCTGCGGCCTGGGCTTATGCCTCGGCGGACGGCCCCAGTGTCAACTCTGCGTTGACAAGGGCCCGGTTTCTCCGCAAGTGCCGGGGGTGTGGAGTCCAGGATGGAGCTTGGAAGGAAGTCGGGCCCGTGGCCGGGATGGTGACGGTTGTGGGGTTGGGGGATGGGGTTTGGAGGGGAAGTGGTTAGGGACTAGGGGCAAGGCCGTTGGGAAGTGATGGCTGTTGGAGACTGCGGGTTGATGGTATTGCTGTGGAGTGGTGCGAAATGAGATATCGATGGCGGCAGACGAGTTGATCGCGGCGGGTGACCGCTGGCAGCGCTCGTATCAGGCATGGCAGCGGGCGGTCGAGCATCGCGACCGGGTGATCGAACGAGCCGAACGCCGGGTTGTTCGCGCGACTGGAGGCCTGGGTCAGCGCGACTGGGAGGCGGCGCGCCGTCGGCGTCGAATCAAGACGTCGGGAGAGGCGAGTCTGGTTGTCCGTGCCGGTGGCGCTCGGCGGGAAGTCCAGGCTGCCGTCGAAGAGGCCCAGCGGCTCCGAGCGGTCGAGGAGGCGGCGGTCCTGACCACCAGGTTGGAGTTGGCTGAAGCAACGAAACAGGTGCTCGGCTACGGACGCCTCGGCCAGCAACTCACCGGCATGACGTCGGCTGAGCTCCATGGTCTGGCCCGTCGCCCGCGCAACACTCCTGCCGCACGAGCTGAGTGAGCTCAGCCGGGCCGCACAGGGCGGTACCGGGACCACTGGGGAATAGCCTGGAGCGGCCAGTGCCTCTTAGGTAGGAGCGGTCGCTGGGACGGCTCTAGAGAAGGAGCACCCATGGCCGTTCGCGACACCGTGCGCGACGCACAACGCAGGCTCGCTGCACTCGACGGCGCGTACACGCGTGCTGTCACCAACTTTGACCGAGCCAGCGCTCGGCGGGCCGAGATGCTCGCCGAGCATGACAGCTTGGTGACTCTCGCCCAGGAAGAAGTCGAGCGGACCATTGCCGCGATGGCAGCCGAGATCGGCTCAGACCTGACGGCCACGCTCCTCGGCCTTGATGCCGCTCATGTCCGCCACCTGGCGAAAGCTAGAAGAGGGCCGGCAACATGAACGGGCTGATGACGGCGGCCTGTTCGGTTCCGCGCGACAGATCCTCCTTCGCCACGAGCATGACGCTTCGGACCCTGGCGTTTCGAAGGCCGCTGCACCGCCCGGAAGTGCCGCGCCGGATGCTGCTCCACTCACCCGGCCGTCTCGTCGTGCGACGCGCCACCAGATCGTGTGCATCCTCGATGCTTGGCCGAGCGCCGAGACGCTCATGAGCGCCATACCGACACATCGAGCTCATCACCTGAGGGACCGCAGCTCTCGGCGCACCGGTGTCAGCGGGCCTACACGTCCAGGATTCCTTAGCCGACCGAAAACTGACCGCGCGACGCTCGACGTGGAGGCCATGGACCCTCGTGAGCCCCTGAATCACTCGTTGCCAGCCCGGAACCCTCAGATCAATAGCCGATAAGAGGCCCTTCACGTCTTCTCATGAATGTTCGGAACCTAACCTGCGTAACAGGATTTCGTTACACTTCGCGTCCAGCAAGTCGACTGTCAAGCTTCTGGTAGCCCGTTCGGTGCAATTCGATCATGGGTGGTGCATATGACGCGTTCTTCGTTCCCCCGGTTGAGACGGACCGTCGGCCTCGCAACGGTCGTCCTTTCGATGGTCTTTGCAAGTTCGGCTGTGTTCGCTGGCTCGACGAGCGCTCAAACGATAGGGATCGTCCCGCCGGCGAATCCCTCTGCGAACTGCGTACCCGACATTGACAGCGACGTCGGTCTCGTGGACTATTGCCGGGCTCTGGAGGGCGTCGGTCCCCTCGAGCTGCCGTCCAACTACGACGCTCTCACAGTCCCGGAACAAATGCTGGTCGTGATTGACCTCGAGCGTGTCAACCGAGGCGAGCCTCCCATAGTGGGTCTTGACGCCTCGCTGGACGGCTACGCCCAGCAGGGAGCAAAAAACGACACCGATCCCGCGTTCCCGCCTGGATCGTTCGGCGGCGGCATCGAGGCCTGGGGACCCGCCTCAACCGTAGGCGCCGACTCATTGTGGATGTACGACGACGGGTACCGCTCGCCGAACGTGGACTGCACCACGCCGGGCGGCTTCGGCTGTTGGGGTCACCGCGGCAACATCTTGATCAACATTCTGGACGCCACCGAAACCCTGGTCGGCGGCGCAGGTTACGCCTCTACCGGCGAGGGACCCTCTTACGCCTTCTTGATGCTGTATGGCTACGAGACGTCGGACCTCGTGTTCACGTGGACGAGCGAGCTGCCGTACTTCAGCACCCCACCCACCACAGAGCCTCTGCCACCTCCCACCGTCACCGGGATCTCACCAACTTGGGGCTCAGTCGTCGGCGGCACCACCGTCACGGTTTCGGGGGTTGATGTGGCTGGTGTCACCGCAGTCGAGTTCGGCACCACTCCCGCGACTGAAGTGGCTCTTCTCAATGAACTGGGGCGCGTGAACAACTAGCCGCGCTCCGATAGGTATCCACCGGCACGGCCAGGGGCCCCGCCATTCTCGTGGTTGTTCGACGACCGAGAGAACTGGAGGACCCCTGACGATGGGTGACGGTACCGAATTCGATGACGCGTTGTTGGGATTGCGCGGGTTCCGAGTGGTGGCGGTGACCGAAGACGGCGATGAGCTGCTCGTCGGCATCGAGTCGATCCGCCGGGCGGCCGGGTGTCCGAGCTGTGGCGTGATCGCCAGAACCAAGGACCGGCTCCGGGTGACCATCAGAGACCTGCCGGCTTTCGACCGGCGCGTGCGCCTCGTGTGGTCCAAACGACGCTTTTGTTGCCCGGACTCGGACTGCCCGGTCCAGACCTGGACCGAACACTCCGACGAGCTCCCCGATCGCCGCGTGCTGTCCGCGCGGGCGGGACGTGAGTGCACGCGTGCGGTCGGCCAAGAGGCGCGATCAGTCGCCTCGCTCGCACGCTGGCTCGGTGTCTCCTGGGCGACGGTGATGTCGGCGGTGCGCGACTACGGGGCACCGCTTGTCGAGGATCCGGGCCGGGTCGAGGAGGTGAGCTCGCTCGGGATCGACGAGACGGCGTTCTTGAAGGCGAACGCCGAGCACCCCACGATGTACGTCACCGGCTTTGTCGACCTCGAGCGACGAGTGCTCATCGACATGATCGAGGGGAACCGGGCGATCGACGTCTCGCGTTGGCTCTCGAGCAAGGACGAGTCCTTCCTCGCCGGCATCTCGACTGTCGCCTGCGACCTGCACGAGGGCTACCGGTCCGGGCTGCACCCGCATCTCGACCACGCCCGCCAGGTGGCAGACCCGTTTCATGTCGTCGCGGCCGCGAACCGCTGTGTCGATCACGTGCGCCGCAGGGTGCAAAACGAGCTGTTGGGCCACCGCGGTCGAAAGGATGACCCGCTCTACAAGATCCGCCGGGTGCTGCTCACCGGTTCGGAACGACTGAACCAAAGAGGCGTAGACCGCATGGCTCTTGGGCTTCGTCTCGGCGATCCCGACGACGAAGTCCTCGGAGCGTGGCTCGCCAAGGAGTACCTGCGCGACGTATATCTCACCGATGATCCGAACGAGGCCGCAGTGCTGTTGGACCGGGTGATCGCAGGTTGTCTCACAGACGAGGTCGACGAGATCGTCTCGCTCGGCAACACCTTGAAGCGCTGGAGGACCCAGATCCTCGCTCACCATCTCACCGGCGCCTCGAACGGGCCGACCGAGGCGATGAACCTGCTCGTCAAGAAGATCAAGCGCTGCGGGCACGGCTTCAAGAGCTTTAGGAACTACCGCCTACGCGTTCTTTTGCACTGCGGTGGGATCCAATGGAAGGCTCATCCGGCTACGACAATGCGGGCTCACTCACCCCAGTTGGTCGCGTAGAGCCACTGAAGTGTCTTGCACCTCGGACTCCACCTGCACGGCCAAGAGCCCCGCGGACTCTCCCGGTACCGTGGCTGTGACAGTGACCACGACTGCTGGCACCTCCAGCACCGGTACGAGCGATCAGTTCACCTATGTGTCTCCTACCGTCCTGGCGCTAGAAGGCAGTGGCCAATCGGCGATCAGCGGCACTCGGTTCAGGGATCCGTTGATTGCCACCGTGGAGCTCTCCGACAGCCCTGGGGCACAAACCCCAGTTACCTTCACAGTGGCCACAGGCTCCGCGTCGTTCGGTGGGCACGCTTCTGCGACTACCGGAACCGACGCCAACGGAGTTGCCACTGCGCCTACCTTGACTGCAGGAAAGACCGCAGGCGCTGTGACTGTGACCGTCACCACGCCGGGAGGATCGTCGCCGGCCACATACCGTCTCACCGTGCTCCCAGTTGCGGCGAACCTCGACATCAAGTTGTCGGGGCCGCCCACGGTGTCCGATGGCTTGACGTTCCACGTGGTAGTCGTGGTCACCAACCATGGACCGTCAACTGCCAAAGGCGTGGTCACGACGCTGGTGCTGCCAACCAGTGGCGTCGCCGTAACTGAAGAGGATGGCGCTGCGCGGAGCGGCTTCATTCTGACCTGGACTGCCTCCACCCTGGCCAGCGGACGGGCCGCTACCTACATCATCGATCTAAGAGTGCTTCCTGAGTCGAACTCCAGGGTGACGATTACTGCCGCCACGCACGCTCATGTGCACGATCCCGACCCCGCCAACAACACGGCGAGGATGGCACTCCGCCTCGGTTGAGCGTCAGCTGCGAGACGACCTTCGGTGGAGACTCCTTTGGCTACCCGGTGGCCGTCTCGATCACCACCGCCGTCGTGGATGCGACCTTTCCATCGATGGCGGCACGGTCATACGTGTTCACCAAGACCGGGACCCACTGAAAGCTGACCACCCAGCTGAAGGGCTCCGACACAGGACTCGACATCATGTTCGGGACCTCGGTAACCATTTTGGGCACCAACGCCGTGGTGGGCACTTGGGACGATGCCGACGTGTTCACGGAGACGGCGATCGGCTGGAAGCAGACCAACTCAGTCGTTCGGCGTCTGCTCAACCGTCCCAGTTACTCCCAAGGCTACACACCAACCCGCTGTGGGACAGGAGACATATCCCAGGTAGTCATTCAGAGGGAACAGGCCCCCGGGACCGGGCTGCACTGCGACTGTGGCCCATTGACTTCCCGACCAGACGTCTACGAGAGGCGCCTCGGCGTTCGTGCCGCCGACCAGAACACAGTAGGTCGATGTGGGGCAGGCAGCCGCGACAGCTTCTCCGACCACACCCTTGGGCACCGGGATTTGTGCCTGTGTCAATCTCCACCTTCCAGCCGACCACGTCTCGACGAGCGACTGCCACCCTCCGGCAGAGGGCCTGTAACCCAGGTCAGCGATGCACGTACCGCCAGGGGCACAGGCCACCGTTTGGCTCTGCGGCACGCCCAACGGATACGTAGCACCTGGAGGAAGAGGAGGAATTTCCCCAGTCGGGTGGCCGTCGGACAAGGTCTCAAGCACGTTCCGATTGATCCACGAACGATTCGGGCCGAAGTTGCCGCTCTCCCAGCCAGCCGCAACGCACAGTGAAGTTGACGCACAGGCGACCGAGGTCCATTTCAATGAGATTTGTATGCCAGGCCCTGCCGCATCAAAACTGGAGGTCAGGGAGGGTTTCCAGTTTCCATCTGAGAACGTCTCATTAAGGCCTGTGGGCACCCGGTCATTGTCATTCTTCAGAAAAAAGTCTCCTACCGCGGTGCAAGAGTGGCTGCTTGGACACGCCACGGTGTCCAGTTCAGCCTGGGCATCCTCGCTCGGCAGGGGTGCCGGCGTTGCCTTCCACGTCCCGTTCGAGAGCCTTTCAATGATGCCGCCGCCACCGTTGTTGCCTTGACTCACCGCAACGCACGCGCCCACGGCACCGCACGCAACTGCCCTCAAGCCATCAGGCGCTTCTGGAGCTACGTAGGGTTTCGGTTTCCACGTCGCGGCGTCTCCCGAAAGCGTCTCGATCAGACCGCCAGCGGCCTCCTTTGGAGAGGTTAGAAATCCTCCTACTGCCACACAGTAAGTTGCGCTAGGGCATGAGACCGCCACAAGTCGAGCTGGTTGGCTCCTCGACATGTTCACTGGCAACGGCGCCTGGATAGCCTTCCACTTGCCGCCCGACAGGGTCTCGATGAGGCCCTGCACGTAGCCCTTGGCATCGGTGTACGAGCCGACCACCACACAAGTGCCTTTGATTGGGCAAGCAATGTCGTAGGTTAGAAATGCTCCCGGACCCTCGTCAGGAGGTACTGCGAGCGAGTCCCAGAGCCAGCCTGAATGCAGGGCGTCAAAGTCGTAAGGCGTGACCCAGGCGCCCGGAGCAGGTTGGAGAGCCCAGTTCTTTACCGTCAGGTTCTCTTGACCCATCGTAGCTGTCGCAGGGTTCTGGGTCGGCGCGTTCTGCTCCATGATCGTGATGGAGTAGTTGCCGTTATCTCCGGAGGCATACGTCGAACTGATGACAACAGCTACGTGCCCGTCGGTTGTCGATGTGTGAGTCCCTTTGAACGAGACGATGTCACCCGTCAGGTACGGCTGCCCCGCTGTGCCGTTCGCCACCAACGCTACCGACGGGTAGACAGCGTGGAGGGTCTGTGCGTAGTGAGCTCCGTCGAGCGACTTGCCGAAGATTGGCTGGAGCCCCCAGGCGTTGAACACGAAGCGGTTAGCCAACTCCGTGCACTGGAAGCCCCATGGCGAGGCCTCGAACGCATCTCCGTATCCCGGGGCACCGCTCCCCGGTTCTGGCCCACACGGGTACACGTTGTCAAGGCTCGTCGAGCCACCTCCGAGTTCATAGCCTCCGGTCACGACGGATGCACAGTAGCTAGGGCCGGTTCCCGTGCCGGGAGGGATAGCCGCACGAGAGACCGAGCGGATGGCCTCAGCTCGGGCGGAAGAGTTCGCGGCAGGCACGAGCAACACGGCAGCAGCGCAAGAGACTGCCAACGATCCCCAGATGCTGCCTCGGTGAGCCGACGGCCTGCCGTGGGGCTTGACGGAAGGTGCCTGGTAGCGCTCCAACATCCTCGCCCGTACGGTTCTCATCTATGGCCTCCACCGTTGGGCGAGACGTTAGCTCAAGACTCTACCGAAGCGACCTGTCTCCTCGGGCGAAGCGTCGGACCCGTCGGGCAGGGCCGATGCCGTAGGCGATGACCAGGTGACGGCGCTCGACGGCGACCCTTAGGTCGTAGCCGTCGACGACGCGGATGCCATCTTGGACTATGAACGGATGGCAGGCCGTGTGGGCGGGGAGCCGTGGGCCTTCTCCAGCAACGGCCCGTGACCGCTGGTGAGATCAAGCTCATCGGGAAGGAGTCAAACCGACCCGAGGACCGGCTCACTGGCCTGCTAACGGTCGACGAGCTGGACGAACGGCTGACCGTGTACCACGACAACGACTGCTGGATGAGGATCGCTCTGCCGAAGCTTCGGGCAATGGGATCCAAGAAGGTCGCCGAGGCGGTCGGGATCAGCGAGAGGCGGGCCAGGGACATCCTGAAGTGGAAGGCGATGCCACATCCGGGGCATCGAACCGCTCTCGAAGACGTACTTGGATAGCGGGTCCCTACTCAGCCCATCTCGATGAATGACGAGCGGAGGAGGAGTCGTTCTACGCGAAAAGCGGCGGTACGTCCTCCGGCGTGGGTGCCCGGGCGAGGCGTGTGAGGAAC
>Ga0224558_1003113_pt1 | contig 14272 bp, 18 predicted proteins | sample 714S32024metaG_FD_180682 | JGI IMG/M metagenome (GOLD analysis project Ga0224558, IMG submission 180682) | Peat soil microbial communities from Stordalen Mire, Sweden - 717 S3 20-24 | ecosystem: Environmental > Terrestrial > Soil > Wetlands > Peat | place: Sweden: Norrbotten County, Stordalen... | reverse complement strand
CCGACCTCACCGCGGCATCGAAGCCGCTCGACACCAACCGGTAACTGTCTTGGACCTTGGTCATAGCGCGAGCGTACGTCGCCTCGTGACCGCGCCGAAAGTGCTGAACCTGGGCGGGGTGTTGGGTATCGCTGCCGGATATGAACCGGGCTACGGCGCCTGGTCGCAGTGAGCGAGAGCGACTGACGCGTAACTCCATCCTGTGAGGATGCTGTCGGTCGGCTGACCGCCGATCCACTCGGTGGCACCCATGTCCTGCTGCCAGGGACTCACGCTGCCGGGGCGGTTCAATGAAGCGTTCTCCCCGGCGCTGTCTGACCGTGGGCCTGGGCGAACGTCCGGATACCATGCAACCTCCGACATAGGCGGATGGGACGGGCTACTGGTGGTCCGGCGGTCTCAGCAGGTGAGCTGCCAGCCCGAGCAGGATCACGGGGGTGAGCACCCGCCGGCGCCAACAGAGCGCGGACACGGTGGGGTGGCGGCGTCAGGATGGCCGACGCCTCGTACAGGCACACCGTGGCGACAGCCAGTCGGGGTAGGTCGATCACTGGGTCGCTCAAGGTTCGGCACCCTGGCTCAAGCGGTCGACTCGGGCCTCGAGGTACCGTGCCCACGCCGTCAGGGCGAGCAGTTGGTGCTCGCACTCCTCGAGCCGCATCCGCCGACGCTCGTGGTCGGTGACCGCTTCCGCCCAGTCGATCACGTCGTTGCCGTTCATAGCTCTCCCCTGTGGGGGCTGATACGGGGTTGGTGGACCCCGACCACTGCATCGCGCCAACGTCTGGCGTCAACAGGGCTATTCAATGCCCGATGGGTGGAAAGTGAAACCCCGGTTCTTCTGCGCCGACCCTGGACTTATGGGGACTGGCCCGGCACCTAACCCCCACGCGGAGCCGTAGCGGGGCACAGGGGCGAACGTGGGGGGAGCCACAGCGTTCGGGAGTCCTCAAGTCAGCCCAGGCGCCTGCCGATGCTCTCATTACTGCCGGGTCCGTCGAGCGCCAGATACCTCGGCAATGCTCCGGACGTCGGCAAAGCCTCCAACCTCAACGCCCGAGCGGGCGCAGGTCCTCGAGGCCCTCGGCGTGTCCAACGCAGCTCCACAGCCGCATCCGCTTGCGGCCGACCATTGCTCGCCCGATCCACCGCACGGGTTCGAGGCAGTCGGTCGGAGTGTCGACGCGGTAGCCCGGTCCCCGGCTGACCATCCGCCAGCAAACCCCCGGTTCCGCTCGGACGGCGTTGGCGTAGTGGTCCATGCCAGCCAGGGTAGGGCGAAGGTGCGGGAGTGACGGTCAGCTGGTGAGGATTCCGACCTCGATCGCTACGGGAACCTGTTCGGCGGAGGGCCCGCACGCCCTAGGCGCTTCCCTCCGGGCTTCATATCGAGCACGACTTGCGTTTGTCGACCAAGTGCTCCCACTCCCCGCCGCCCAGGTATTCAATCGTTGCTCCGCAGTTTGCGCACTTGGCTCGCTCTGGCTTTCGGTGTTGCTCTGTGCCTTGCTCCGGCCACGCTTGCATGAGGATCATGCGTACTTCTGTGGGCCGACCTCAGCCCTCCACGACTGAGGTCGGCGTGCCGAGTCCTGCCACAGCTCGCGCCGTTAGCCGTAGTGGACCCCAGGCGCGAACCTGTGCGGAGTGGCAGCGTTCTAGCGGGCCACGGTAGGGCGGGGTGCGGCGGAACTCGGTGCTTACCAGAGGCCGAAGGTAGTGTCGCAATATGGGAAACATCGCCCCGTGGTCGGGCCTCACGGGTTGGTTGGCGTTGGTCGTATTCGGCGCCTGCATAGTCGGCGCCTGCGCCCTCTATCTCCTGCCGTTCATCATCGGAGACATTCGGGGCGTGCCAAATGTCGGCAGCATTCTCGTGATCAACCTGTTCCTCGGCTGGACCTTCATCGGCTGGGTTGTGGCACTTGCCATGGCGTGCCGATCGAAGTCGACACCCGTTACAGACGTGTCGGCTCAGCAGCCGCCACCCGGACGGCCCGGCATCTAACCAACCCCCGTCCCCGATGATTGGGGGGCACAGGGGCGAGTGTGTGCGGAGTGGCAGCGTTCTAGCGGAAATACCGCCCCGATGGGTCCTGGAACGGATGCTGATCTACGAATGAGCGAACCTTCTTGAGGAGGTAGGTCGCCATGGTGCTGATTGCACCGTCGACCGCGATCCGGTTCCAACTGGGTGTCTCCTGGATCCGCCCACGGATGGCAGCCGTCGCCGTAGTGTCGTCGTCAGCTCCAGCCAGGTAGCCGTCGAGCTTGCCTTCGGCTCCCGCCCAGATTGTTGCCTTGAGCACCTCGGCCTCCACGGTCGGGTCCCGCCGATCGATCCGATCCAATGAGTCATGGGCGAGCAGTTCCCGCTCGATCGCTCTGACCGCTGCCACCTCGTCGACCAAGTCGGGAACCCCGAACGCCCGCCGGATCAACAACAGCCACTGATCGTGTGAAGCATAGTCATTTGTCATAGCGCACCCTTCTGCCGCCGCCCTGACCGACGACTGTTCCATGGAGCCACGGTACGGCGTGGCCCCAGTTGCCGCCAGGGTAGGGCGGGGGAATCAGGCTCTTCGGATCTGAGCGGGGTGTGGTCGTCCGGCTGGACTCGCGCTCGCGATAGTTGCCTGCCCATGAACGGCACTTCGGTGACGGGGTGCTACGCCCAGCATTTCCGCGGCAGTCGGCGGACTATTTCCATCCCTTCCGAATGTGCGGAAACGTGGCCTTGATATGCAACGTAGTAGCTTCCGAACGCTGATTGCCTCCGCCGAGGTCGAAGCCGAGCTTTTTGAGCTGCACTCCAAGTTCGCCATTGATCGTCCAAATGCGGTTACTCTTGATGTTGATTTCCACATCGGCCGCACCGTTCTCGAGAACGCTGGAGACGGCGGCAGAGAATCCGGGTTCGTCCGGCCATCGAAGTGGCCTTGGGTCACGAGGAGTGCTGCCTGCGCCGTTGTGTCGGAAGTCGAAGTCGCTGTGCATCTCTCGGTGCTGAGTGACCTCTGCACTTTGATCGAGGAACCGGGCGCGCAGTCCGCGCCGAACGCTGACCTCCCGAAACGTCTCACAAACAATTGTGGACGCACCTAACATATTCATGATCCGGATCGCCTCGTTGTACTTGTCACGGAGTGACCAATCGTCGTAATCCCCAAACGGGACCAAGAACGGACCGACCTCGCTTGGCACGCTGACGTAGACGAGCGAAGTGCGGATCGCGCCTTCAGATGCGCGCAATCCGGCAGCCGACGAGATCGGCTCCTGATGGACTTGAACCTTGCCTTTGGTCTCGATGGGTTCGTCGTCGTAGTAGGCGACAAGTTCACTCATGACTCAATCTCCTAAGCTCGCCACAGCACCCTAACCAGCAAGCCACTCGGCCGTACCACCAGACTGCGAGGTGAACTGGACCTTGGCAATGGTCGTCCCGGTAGGAACCTGGAAGGTGACGCAGCCGTCAGCCGTGTCTCCCGAGTTGAGGGTCAGCGAGCTTGCGAACGAGGGGCATCCGGTCAGATCGGCATAGGTGCTCGAATAGGAGTGTGAAGCCGTGTCGATCAGTGTGGCGTCACTGTCCGGCGAGGGTTGGAATGCCGGACCGCCGGTGTTGACGATCTTGAACTCGACGCCAACGTAGACATTTCCGGTGTTTGGTGTGTCGTACTGATTTGCCGCCTGTGCCGGATTGATGATCCGGACTGCCGTCACCGATGCCTTGAGGTCACTTCCACCCAGTTCGACGCTTTGCCCGAGTGCCTTCGGTGCATTGGCACCCAAGTCGGGGGACGCCTTGCCGGAGGCCTTCGCGACAGCATCCGTGAGCATCCGATGGAAACTGCTGTCGGACGTGCTCCCCATGGCGACTTGAGAGGCGATGAGGCTGACATCATTGTTGACCTGGACGATCACCATTGGAATCGAGATGGTGATCGGGAATGACTTGGCCGTCACTGACACCGTGAACGCAGCGCTCTGCTTGCTCAGGTGCGGATTCGCCTGAGGGGTGATAGATCCTGTGGCCGACTCCCCATCTGCGCTCGTTGTCGAGAACGTCCTGCATCCGTCCAGCACACCGATCACCGTCGACACCAGCGACTCGGCCTTTCCGGATGCATAGTTCAGGACTTCCTCGAACTGGGCCCCACCACTCCCCTGTTCAAACGATGCACTGGCCTTCGACGCCGAATTCTGTCCGTTGAACCCTCCGATGTTCACGTAGCCCTTCATGCATCCAGGAGTGGAGTCCGACGAGCTCGATGACGACGAGGACGGGGCGGCCGGAGTCCAGCCCGCGGGGACATCGGCGGCGGTGAGGACGAGGGACGAAACGGGGACCGTGGTGGAGGTCACCGTCGGCCCTGCTCCGTTGGTGGCAGGGGAGCCAGTTGAGGTTGCGGAACAGCCAGCCGTGACAACGCCGACCGTCACGACGACACACGACAACAGACTCATGCGCTTCATTTCTACTTCGCTCCGCCGATGAAACTTGGCTGCGAACCTAGCCCGTGGTGACGTGAATTCCCTCATAGATGCCTCCGCGCCGTGCACAACTGCCCGTCGTCTACATCGCGCAACCTAAGTCGGTGCCCGCAATATCAATAGAGTCAAAGGTCACAAGTAGGTCCAACTGGAGGTGACCCGCGATAGCTGTTCTGCCGGAAACTGGGACTTGATCTAGAGGAAGGACTGCCCCCGACCGCCGGCCCTGGGACACACGGCGGCGATGGGGGGACGAGTCGGAAGGTTTGGCTAGTTCCTCCGCCGGGCGGATTCATGGATCATTTATCCGTGCCCCCATCCATTTGCCGGTTGCGCGCAAGGCCTCGGCCAAACTTGCCGCCTCTACGGCGAGCCCGTTCACTTGACCGAGCAGGTCCTCAAGCTCCAGGGTCGTCTCAGGTTTGATTTGGAAAACGTCCTGCACCGCGGTCGGTTTACGTCTCGCCGAGAGCCTGAACCTCGCACCAGATTTTGAATCGTCGAGGTCCTGGAGATACCACAGACTATGGACAACCCCATTTCGACGCTCGGATGCAGCAACGGCGCGCTGCGCCCAGTCATTGAGCTCCTCTCCGGCACGTCCAAGGCCGGGCAGTTTTGAGAGGAAAGTCAATTTTTGAGCAATGGCCCGGAAATTGAGGTCGGCAGCCAGTATTTCTCCGACGATCTCCTGCAGCGCGAACCCGGCAAGCAGCACCTGTGCTCGAAGCTCGATCGCGGCAAAGGTATCCACGATGCCGCCGAGCAGAAGTTGCCGACGGTCGGTCGCCTCATCGCTCATTAAAGGGTGATTGTAACCGCCCGACCCAGGTGCCCCACTCGTCGGAGGTAGGTGTCCCAGTTCACCGGTTATACAGGTGATCCACCTCCTGGGCTAGGCACCCGGGGGATCCTCCTCGGGTGCAAGCCCGACAAGGAGGTGTGCGGTGGTGTGGAGTCCGTCATTCGAGAGTCACGTCCGTCCGGACGGTGAACGCGAGTACCGAATCGGCCATGAGTTGGTCGATCAATTCTTGGAGTTCGTCGTGGGCCGGGCCCGTCCGAACACCGTGCGGTGCTACGCCCATGACCTGAGCGTGTTCTTCGCGGTGGTGGCCAAAGAGCCCACCGAGGTGACTCCGAAGGACGTGATGGCCTTCGTGACCGCGCAACGCCGCCCACGGCCCGGTGCCGAGAATGTCGTCCGGATCGACGGTGGGTCGGGACTGTCGGCAGCGACGATCAAGCGCCGGTTGGCCGCGGTCTCGAGCTTCTATGGCTACCTGATCACCCGTGACGATGTCGGTCTGACGGTGAACCCGGTGCCCCGTGGCATCGCCACCCGCCAGAGCCGGTCACGCTCCGGGCGGGGCCTGCCCCTCGTGCGTGGGGTCCGTCGGCTGCCGAGGATCCTGGATCCGGCAGAGGTCGAGGCGCTGATGGCCGCACTGCGCACCGACCGGGACCGGGCCATGGTCCAGGCCATGGTGCTCGGGGGTCTGCGGCGGTGCGAAGTGTTGGGTCTGCGACTCGGCGACCTCCGACTCGGCGAGTGGCGGGTGCTGATCACCGAGGGCAAGGGCGGACATGAACGCCTGGTGCCACTCTCACCGACCTTCTTTGCCACCGTGGCCCGCTACATGAACGACGAACGACCGCCCGACACCACGACCGACTCGCTGTTCGTCTCGCTCAAAGGTCCACGTCGAGGTGAACCGCTCTCGACGCCAGGACTCGACGAGATCGTGCGCGCCGCACGCAAGCGCGCCGGACTCAGCCACGGCACCTGCCACGAGTTGCGCCACACCTGCTTCACCCGGTTGCGGGAAGCGGGGATGGCCATCGAGGCCATCCAAGCCCAGGCCGGACACCGCTCCATCTCCTCGACGCGGGTCTACCTGCACCTGAGCGTGGACTGGCTGGCCGACGAGTACCGGCGGGCTGTCGAAGCCATCGAGGCTCAGGCCCTGGTGGGGTTGGCCCAATGAGCGCCCTCGCCCAACAACTGCCCGCCGAAGCGCGCCGTCCCGGCGGTGGGACACCCGAGGTGACGTGGGGCGAGCTCACCGCCCGAGCGCCACGGATGGCCGCCACTATGGCCTCCTACCTGGACCAACTCGAAGTCTCGGCTCGTCCAGCCACCGTCAGCGCCGCCGACGTGGCCCTTCGGCTCTTCGCTCACCGGGTCACCCTCGCCGATCCCTCCTGCATCTCGGTGGCCGGCATCGGGCGAACCCACATCGAAGACTTCAAGTGCTGGCAGGCCGCCCGGCTGGGACGAGGTGGCAAGCCATTGTCGACCACCACCATCCGGCACCGGCTCTCCATGTTGCGCACGTTCTTCGAGCGCATCATCGAGTGGGACTACGACGACGCCCCGGCCCGGCTCCCCATCTACTCGACCGACTTTCCCGCCCTCGACGAACCCCTGCCCAAGTTCTTGGACGACCCGACGGCGGCCAAGTTCATGGCCGCACTGGCCAGCGATCCCAATCGACGCCGTCGCCTCATGGTCGAGCTGTTGGCCCGGACCGGGATGCGCGTCGGTGAACTCGCAGCACTCGAAGACGACGCCGTGGTCCGCCAAGGCGACCTCCACCAACTCCGGATCCCGGTCGGCAAGCTGCACAACGACCGCTACGTGCCCCTGCTGCCCATGCTGTTGGATCTCATCGTCGACTACCGGGCGATGCGCGGACCGTCCCGCTCGGGACACTTGGTCGAACGAGACGACGGCAGGCCATTCGACCGGCGCACCATCCAGCGCTATGTCGCCACGGTGGCGAAGCGGGCCGGGATCGGACACGTCCATCCTCACCAGTTGCGCCACACGCTGGCCACCCAGTCCATCAACCGGGGCATGAGCCTCGAGGCGATCGCCGCACTGCTCGGGCACCGATCGATGGACATGACGCTCGTCTACGCACGCATCTCGGATCGCACGGTGGCCGAGGAGTACTTCAAAGTCACCGAGGCAGTCGAGGCCAACTACCGACACACCGGCATGCTTCCCGCCGGGTCCCGGAACACCGACACGGCCAATGCCGACCACCGGCGTCTGTTGGCAAACGGTCACTGCACACGTCCTGCCCTCCTCGGCTGCGCCTTCGAGAGCGTCTGCGAGCGCTGCGGGTTCTTCGAGACCGGGCCGAAGTTCGTCACCATCCTGCGACGCCAACGGAACCATGCCGAGGAGCGCGGCCAAAGCGAGCGGACTGAGCTCTTCGACGGCCTCATCGATGGAGTCGCCGAGACCCAATGAGTGTGCTTCGATAGGAGTCAGCCCAGGTCCTACGGATCACCTGTATAACGCCGGGAGAGTGTCACGCTCCGGCACAGATGTGCCAGCTTTGAATCTGTCCAAGAACGACTGCATGCCGCACACCGGCTCAGTTGATCACCAGGCTCAAGCCCCCCCCTGAGCCTCCGTGTTGGAAGTAGCGGAGCAACAATGGGCATGAGGAAGCGACCAGGAGCGCGATCCCCGGCATCCCGTGAATGGCGGGGTCGACCACGGCTTCGACTCGCCTCAAATCACATCCCAATGGGTTGATGATGGGAATCTTGTGGTTGGTCGGGTTCAGCCGATACCGGACGAGCGTGACGCCAGATTCGTCGACAGCTGACATCACTGCTCTATTCCAGCGACCCCGAACCGGGAACTCGATGGTGCCTCGGTCATCAAATCGCATCGCCGTTCCAGCACTGCGCTCAAAGTGATCACCCCTGACGACACACACCGTCTTGCCCACATCATCTACCCACTGGTGGGTTTCCTTCTCCGGCGGTTGCATCGGCCGCACGGCGAAAGTCCTGTCGTCGACTGTCATGGAGTCCAGTTTCGAGAACCGGTGCGTCATCCTGGCCCAAACATCGCCACTGCCGGCGATGAGTTCCCACTTTCCCCAACCAATCTTGCGCCAAGACAGGTGGGTCCCAGGCAGATTTGGAATGCCCTGCTATTCCCGCTCCACTGCTGCGCGATCAGTTACTCGACCGAGCCGTTTGCTCGCCTTCTTCGCCCCACGGCCGGACGGAGTGCTGCTCGCCGATGGGTCGGTCACGCCAATGAACTCTAATTTGCGGAAGCCCGGATCTGAGTGGCTCGCATCGTGCGACCTGTCACCTAACACCGGGACGGCGGCGGTTATCCAGCGACAGTTGCTTGCTGATCGCGAACTGCCACACTCCGGCACTTTGAGGATGCCGCGTATCCCCATTCACCCGTGAGGGTGCGGCGGTGCACCGGGTGCCCGCCTTGATCGATGCTTGATTTGGGATACTGACTCCATGGAGCACAAGGGATGCCTGGAACTCGTTGAGACCACCGACCACCCGTTCCCTGACGTGATTGGGTGTCGAGTGGATGTCGGGCGCTATCGACTCAAAGACCCTGGTTGCAGCGACCGAGAGATCCTTGATTCCCTCTTGGCCGATGATCGGGCTGCTTACTCGTATATCGCTCCTCGTCCGTCGCCCAACCTCGACTCCACGGATCAAGTGCCCGTCCACGGCCCTTACGTCCTGTCCAAGCTCGATTTCGGCTCGTTCGCCCTGTCCACTCCGGAGGAGCTGTGGGCTCGACTTCAAGAGTTCGTTTCCGAACAAAAAACTCTGGAAAGCACGCTGGCTGATCTGAACCTTGACGACCTCCTGATCCCGACCCTGGAAGTCTTCGACAGCGTCTACCGGCTCCGAGCCGACCAAAACAAGTTCCATCCCGTCCACGCCCAGCTCGAGATCCTTGGGTGCTTTTCGGAGTACGTGGTCATCGCTAGGGCCAGTCGTACCGTGCTCGACGTCATAACGGCGCAGGACTAATGCCGAGCAGCGATCCCCTTACAAGACCGACCAAGGCGAATGAAGCAGAGCGCCCCAGATCGCCGGCTATGGGCCTGCACTCGTGCCCGACCTCGTAGCGTCGACCCACGCGACCGATTTGCTTGCACGACGGACGAAACTACGCTCCAGTGGAACGTGAGGATACGACGTGGCGGATAAACCAATCGAGGCACACAAGAAGACCCCGCTCCTGAGCGGCTGGATGATTGTCGCCATTGTCGCCATCGTTGCGCTGGCCGCCCTAGGCATCACTGCGCTCGTCATTCATGGCTCGACCAGTAGCAGCGCTACGACCACCACCAAGGTCACGGCGAATACAACCACACCGATCGCTCCGACCACGACGGTGGTACCCACTACGACCGCGCCGGTCACGACAACAGCAGTCCCTGCCCCCACGACCACCGTGATGGTCGACAAGATCACCGCTGGGGTCTATGGGCCCGTGGTTTGGCAAACAGGCGATCCACTCGGCTCCAACCCTGGCCCGTACTACTGCTGCTTCCCACCTCCACCAGGATCACCGATTGGGATGGATTACAGCGGCTCTCGTGGATGCAGTGGAGGTGCCGACCAGAACGGGAACCTCGTGGGCGGGTACTGGCTCAACGGCAAGGACTGCTGATCTATCGGTCAGGGTGCCCCACACTGCCGGGAGCGGGGCGGCTATCTGCCGACGCGTGTTTGCTGAGCGCGAACTGCCACTGACCGGCACGTCGGGGCGACCCCTGGCCTCCCGGAGGTCGAGTATTGGGGGGCACTTCCAAAGCCCTGGCGTCGGTCCGCAAGCCGATCCTCATGTGGGACTCAGGAGAGTCGACGGCGGACCCACCAGATACAGGTGCCGGCCAAGACCACTGCCACGCCGAGGTAAATGGCCAGTTCGCACCATTGGAACGACCAGTACCGACTGGCCGGTTGGAAGGCTACGACTTCGTGGTACGTAGCGGCGAGCTTCGCGATGCAGTCATGGAGCGCGCTGCCGGCTCCAGGTGCTGGTACTGCGCTCTCAACTCCTCCGCCGGCGGGAGCGCTCGGCCCCGGGCCACTTTCAAGAAGAGGGCACGCGCTGGTCAACACCTGGGTGCTGAGTGGGTGGCCAGCTCTATCTACGAACTGAGTCGAGTAGAACCACGCATTCGGGATGTTCGGGTTGGCGGGAAAGAGCGTGAAGGGTCCGCCGTTCATTTGACCAAAGCCCTGGACGGTCACCCCATTGAGCGCAAAGGATCGCTGGGTCGGCGCGATGAGCTTTGGCAACACGAAGTGATTGACGAGCAGCCGGGTTGCCACAAATGCGACCAGTGTGGTGCCCATTGCCGGGAGGGTCCGGCGGATGAGCACGCCACAAAGGACGCCGAGCACGAACGCGAAGGCGGCATAGCCGAGTGGGACGAGGTCGCGTTGATCGAACGCGGTGTACATGCTCGCGTTCGCCCGGTCCATCGGACTTGACCACCACGTCACCATGAGTCCGAGGAGGCCGGCCGCGACGATGCTGGCCAACCCGACGACACCGAGCTTCAGGACAATCCACCGGGTGCGGGTGACGCTCTGGGTCCACACCAACCGGAACGTGCCCGACTCGAGCTCGCGTGCGACGAGAGGTGCACCCCAGAAGACTCCGATGATGCCGGGCACCACGACGACGAGGGCATCGAACAGTATCTGCAACGTGTGGTCATTCTTGAGGAACACCGACGTCGCCGTTGAACAGTTGCCGTGCGCCGCACAGGTCGCGACGGTTGTGTCATAGAGGTGCACCAGGTGCGGGCCAGTGATCGCCAGGATGACCGCTACCACGGCGAGTCCTCCGAAGACTACGGCAGCCTGGTTGCGGAACTGAAGCCACGCAAAGCGCATCATCGGAGTACCCCCAGTCCGGACTTTCGGGCACGTTCCTGATCCCGCGCCTGTCCCATGTATGCAAGCACGATGTCCTCCAACGTCACCGGCCTCGTCGTCCACGCCGGGTCAAGGATCGGCTGCTCGGTGCGAATAAGAAGCGTGGTCTGTCTGTCGGTATGGCTTTCCTCGATCACGTGCTGATCTGCGGGAAGGCTTCTCGAATCGCGACGAGGACCGGAGATGCGGTGGTGGGTGGCGAGCAGTTCGGCAACGTCGTCGGCTACCTGGATGTGGGACGCAACGAGGACAACGAGGTAGTCACAGACCCGCTCGAGGTCGGCCACCAGATGTGAGGAGAGCACGACGCTGACCCCGTGCTCGGCGACCACCTCCATCAGCACTTGAAGGAATTCGCGACGGGCCAGCGGATCCAGGCTGGCCACCGGCTCGTCGAGCAGAAGGACCTCGGGCCGCTTGGCGATGGCCAACGTGAGGGCGAGTTGCGCTCGTTGGCCCCCGGACAGTGAACCTGCCCGCTGTCGAGGGTCGATATCAAGGGCCTCTATGCGGCGGAAAGCCAGCTCATCATCCCAGTGCGAATTGAGAAGGGCGCCCATGCGGAGATGCTGACTAACTGACATCCGAGAATAGGCGGGTGTGTCCTGAGCCACGAATCCGACCCGGCCGAGCTGCTCAGGGCCGCTGCCGGGATGTCCACCGAGGACCTCGATGGTCCCTGCCGTCGGAGTGAGCAGTCCCGCGGCAAGCTGCAACAGGGTGGTCTTCCCTGCACCGTTGGGTCCGACCAGCCCGACGACTTTCCCCTCTGGGATGGCAAGGGAGCAGTCGTGGAGCGCCCAGCGCTTCCCGTACTGCTTGCCGAGCCCGGCTGTTTCCATCACGGCAGTCATGCCACACCCTCAGCGAAACAGTTCCGAACGGCTGTGCGGTAGATCGCCTCAATGTCGTCGGTGCCGAGTCCGGCGGCCCGGGCTGAACGCAACCACTTGGCCATCGACTCGAGGAACCGCGCCTGGGTGGCGGGGTCGGTGCGGGGAAGTGTCCCGACGATGAAGGTCCCCTGACCAGGTCGAGCCCGTGCGAGGCCCTCACGTTCCAGGTCCCGGTAAGCCTTGAGCACGGTGTTCGGGTTGATCGCCAGCTTTCCAACGACCTGCTGGGCCGTCGGAAGTTGATCACCAGGTTCGAGGAGACCAAGTTGCAGCGCCTGGTGGACCTGCTGGACCAGTTGCAGATAGGTGGCGACACCCGACGTGCTGTCCAACTGGAATTCGATCACGACTCCTCATTCCACTAATCCCTTAGTGGAATGGTATATCCGACACAACCCGAGCGCAAAGCACCGCAGATTTGAGGGTGATCGCAGGTACGACGATGTCAACGTCGAATCGGTACCAACGACTCCCATCCAGTGTCCGAAAGTCGAACGTCAATCCGGACAGCAGGTGTCCCCGATCCGCGAACACAACGTCGACGGAGGTCGCCCTAAACAGTGAGCGGGGCGGTCATCGGGTGCCACCGATCGGCACGAGTGAGGCAGGCCTCTTAGACCGTTGGCTGCGACCGGAGAATCGCAGATCTGCTGACCGTCTGTACCATCGAGTCGTAACTACAGACCCGGTGGAGGAGCCTTGTGATCGATCTGAATCCCGCATGTGAAGCAATGATCAAAGTGCTGGCCGACGTGGGTGATGACCGTCTCACCACCCCTAGCCCTTGCACCGAGTTCACGGTCGGCGATCTTATCGATCATGTCGACCTGGTTGCTCAGGGGGCAACAGCGCTTGCTCTCGGCTCCAGCGAGCGTCCCGCTACCGGCTACTCATACCTCGAACCAGACTGGCGGGACATTGTTACCGAGCATTTGCGGGCGCTGGGCAAGGCGTGGGACGACCCGGCTGTCTGGGAGGGCAAGGGCAACGTGCCGGGGTCGGACCTCTCCAACTCAACGTGGGGCAAGATCGCACTGACCGAGTTGGTCGTGCACGGCTGGGACATCGCCACTGCTACCGGTCAAGGGTTCGACCTGCCAGAGCAGACGCTTCAAGCCTGCTTTGAGCATGTTGCTGTATTCGTCCCAAATGCCCCGTTGCCGGACCTATGGGGTCCCCCGGTAGAGGTTCCGCCTGACGCCGCACTCCTTGATCGCATCTTGGCGATTACTGGCCGCGCCCCCTAACGCCGGCTCGGGGATCGATATCTGGCGCGGCGCTGGGCCGTCTGCTAACTCCAGCAAGCGGTCCAGATCGCTCCATCTGAGCGGTCGGGCCGCAAATCGAGATCGGCGCCCGAGCGCGCCAGATCGACGGTTATCGCGTCCCTGCGAAGTCGGCCGACGCGGGTCAGCCGGCCGAGTGTCCCGTATGGGGAACCTCTATGGGGCACTGAGAGTCGGCATGGAGGGTTCGGTGCTCGCGCCATCGCATTTCCTCAAACCAGGTGCTTATGCCATGGTCGAGGGTGTCGAATCCTTAGGCAATCGAATGGCCAAGGATTGCTGAGGCAATCGAGTTTGGTGCCTCGGTCGGGGTCAAGTGACCAACGCCTTCCAGGACTTGAAGCGTGGCTTCGCCAGGCAGCACCAGCTCCAGAGCTCGTCTGACATCCACGAGCGGCGCGGCCGTGTCATTCTCACCCCAAATGAAAGAAGTGGGAACAGATAGTGAACGGAGCTGCTCTTCGTAGTCCTCGTTGACTGCTTTCACAAGAATGTCTCTCATGACACCTACCGCATTCCGGTAGTCGAGTGATCCGTGTTGCTTCTTCCAGACCTCGACACGCTCATCTGAGACGAGTCGCATCTTACGAAGGGCCCGGAACGAGCGAAGACTCAGGCTCGGTTTCGCCTTGGGGTGGGCTACGAGTTGAGGTACGCCGGTGAGAACAAGTGCGCGAATCAGAGTGGGCCTGGCCGTCGCAAGCTGTATCGCCACTCTTCCGCCGAATGAGTGCCCGACCACTATTGGTGGCTCTGCGAATGTGTCCAGTACCGGAAGTAAGGCATCAGCGTATTCACGAGTTGACCAAGGCAGCGGTGGTGGCGGCTGTGCACCTCCAAACCCGGGAA
>Ga0224558_1003109_pt1 | contig 14285 bp, 4 predicted proteins | sample 714S32024metaG_FD_180682 | JGI IMG/M metagenome (GOLD analysis project Ga0224558, IMG submission 180682) | Peat soil microbial communities from Stordalen Mire, Sweden - 717 S3 20-24 | ecosystem: Environmental > Terrestrial > Soil > Wetlands > Peat | place: Sweden: Norrbotten County, Stordalen... | reverse complement strand
GCTCGACCAGGTGTTGCAGGGCCTCCTTCAACCGTCGCCTTTGCGGAACCGGAATCCTCTCTTCGCGGTCCTTCATGCCGCTGTAGCCGGAGAGGAGCAATGGCTCCGCTTCGGCGTATTTCTTCTGCCGCAACAGGGTGGCGCCCAGCAGGCTCCGGGCGTCGAACGTCTCCCAGCCCTCTGGAAGTCGCTTCTCGCCGAGGGCAAGGCACTCGCGGGCTAGGGTTTCGCCTTCGATGAACTTCTCTTCAAGGAGCAGAGTGCGCGTCAAGTCAGCGAGGGATACGGCGACGTCCGGGTGTTCGTTGCCCAGCAGCTTCTTTCGCATCGCCAGAGTTTCGCGCTGCAGGGTCTCGGCTTCCGCCAACTTGCCTTCGTCCTGGAGGACGGCAGCAAGGTCTGTGAGGTAGGTGGCCAGGTCTGGGTGCTCGCTACCGAGAAGCTTCTTCTGCATTGCCAGAGCTTCGCGGTGCAGCGTCTCCGCTTCCGCGAACTTCCCTTGCGCCTGGAGAACGTTCGCAAGGCTGTTTAGTGAGCCAGCCACCTCCGGGTGTTCGGCGCCCAGCAGCTTCTTTTCCATCGCTAACGCCTCACGCTGCATGGTCTCCGCCTCCGCCAACTTGCCTTCGTCCTTGAGCACGTCACCAAGGGCCGTAAGCGACTCGGCCACCTCCGGGTGTTCGGCACCCAGCAGCTTCTTTTGCATCGCCAGCGCCTCACGCTGCATGGTCTCCGCTTCCGCCAACTTGCTTTCGCCCCGGAGTACCAGAGCAAGGTTGTGGAGCGACCGAGCCACGTCAGGGTGTTCGCTGCCCAGCAGCTTCTTCTGCATCGCCAAAGCCTCGCGGTGCAGGGTCTCCGCCTCCGGGAACCTGTCCTGTGCATAGAGCACGTTAGCAAGATTGTCGAGCGAGGTGGCCAGGGCTGGGTGTTCGCTGCCCAGCAGCTTCTTTTCCATCGCCAGCGCCTCGCGATGCAGGCTCTCCGCTTCCGCCAACTTGCCTTGTTTAAAGAGCACACCAGCAAGGTTATTGAGCGAGTGGGCCACGTCCGGATGTTCGCTGCCCAGCAGCTTCTTGTGTACCGCCAGCGCCTCGCGGTACAGGGGTTCCGCTTCAGCCGGCCTGCCCTGCCGTGCAAGATCGTTAGCGAGGTTGTTGAGGCAATTGGCCACCTCCGGGTGTTCGCTGCCTAGCAGCTTCTTATACAGCGCCAGCGCCTCGCGGTGCAGCTTCTCCGCTTCCGCCAGTTTGCCTTGAGCCGAGAGCAGGGTACCGAGGTTTCTTAATGAGGTGGCCACATCCCGATGTTCGCTGCCCAGCAGTTTCTTCTGCATCGCCAGGGCTTCGCGCTCCACGGTCTCCGCTTCCGCCAACTTGCCTTGTGCAACGAGCACACCAGCAAGGTTATTGAGCGAATTGGCCACGTTCGGGTGTTCGCTGCCCAGCAGTCTCTTCTGCATTACCAGAGCTTCGCGGATCAGGATCTCCGCTTCCGCCAACTTGCCTTGTCTCCAGAGGCTGATCCCGACGTTGCTGAGCGACTTAGCCACCGCCGGGTGTTCGCTACCCAGCAGCTTCTTGCGCAGAGCCAGGGCTTCGCGGTGCATGGCCTCAGCATTCGTGTACTGGCCGAGGTCAAAGTAAACAGAGCCGATGGTGGTTCGCAGGTCCGCTTCAACGTCCGGCTGGTTCTTGAGCTCCTTGTCCAGACGCTGGGCGGTCTTGTCCAATATCTCCCGCAGCATCACCGTGTCCCGGCCCCGCGCCACCGACGGCCCCACTCCCTGGAGCATGTCCTGCAAGAACTGGGCGACTTGCTGGCTCCGGCTGGCTTCACGATTCGCCTTGCGTAGGGACCAGAGGCTGACCCCCAGCCCGATGGCCAGCACCGCAAACATGAACCCGACGGCTGCAAACGCCAGCTTGTGCCGCCGGACCAGCTTCCGGAGGCGATAAAGCCGGCTGGGGGCATGCGCCTCCACCGGCTCATCGTTCAAGTGCCGCTGAATGTCCGAAGCCAGGGCATTGGCCGTCTCGTAGCGCCGGGTGCGGTCCTTGTCCAGGGCCTTCATCACAATCCAGTCCAGGTCTCCGCGCACCAGGTGAACCAGTTGGGGGGCTTCGGTGTGCCGGCGCTTGGCGGTCGTCGTCTGCTCCTGGACCGTCAGCTTGCTCAGCCGCGTGGAGGGCCGCGGCGGCTCCTCCTCGCGGATGATGCGCCGGATTTCCTCCAGGCCCGCCTCCACCAGCCGCTTGGGGTCAAAGGGCGTTGTGCCGATGAGCAACTCGTAGAGCAGCACTCCTAAGCTGTAAATGTCGCTGCGCGTATCAATGTCCAGTGCAGTCATTTCCGCCTGCTCCGGACTCATGTACGTCGGCGTGCCAATGAACTGCTCGAAGGCCGTATGGACGGTCTTGTCGGTCAGGACCTGGCCGGCGGTGGCTTTGGCGATGCCGAAATCAATCACCTTGGCCACCGGCTTGCCGTCCTGGAGCGTCACCAGGATGTTCGAAGGCTTGATGTCGCGATGGATGATCCCCTTCTGGTGGGCGTGCTGGACGGCGTGGCAGCCCTGAATGAACAAATCGAGCCGTTCCTCGGTCGAGAGGCTGTTCTGGTCGCAGTAATCGGTGATCTTGATGCCGTGCACCAGTTCCATCACGAAGAACGGGCGGCCTTGGTTGGTTGCCCCGGCATCCAGGACCTTGGCGATATTGGGATGGTCCATGAGCGCCAGCGCCTGGCGCTCGGCTTCGAAGCGCGCCAGCACTTGTTTGCTGTCCATACCGGGCCGGATGACCTTGAGGGCCACCCGCCGTTTGACCGGTTCCTCTTGCTCGGCCAGATAGACCACCCCGCAGCCGCCTTCGCCGATTTTCTCCAGCAGCTTGTAGCGGCCGATCCGGTCGCCGGGCCGTTCGGTCACGGGCGTCACGACAGTCGGACCCTCGGCCCCCAACCGCTTTTGGAAGAAAACATCCGCCTCCGGTTGAGCAGCGAGCAAATCATCCAACCGCCGACGCAAGCCCGGATTACCTTGGCAGGCTGCTTCCAGGAACGCGGCCCGCTGCTGGACGTCGGTCAGTTTGAGTGCCGCCTCGAATAATGTTTCTTGCTGGTCTTTCATAGATGCACTCGCAGCCGCAATACGTTCCACTCCAATCAGCGACATTTTCGCTCCAAACCCGACAGGCACGACAGAGATTTCCTTAGGCAGCCAGGCTAGGCCCGTTGGCGGATGGCCTGGAACAGCCACGCTTTGGCGTAGGCCCAGTGCCGCTCGACCGTGCGTTGGGACACTCCCAATACCTCAGCCGTTTCGGCATCGCTCAACCCGACGAAAAATCGGAGCTTAACGACCTCGGCTTTGAGCGAATCTTCCACCGCCAGCCGGTCCAGGGCCTCGTGCACCTCGAGCAAACGTTCGTCGTCTTGCGGACTGGCTAAATCAATACCGTCAAGAGGTACGCGTTCCTGGCCGCCGCCGTGCCGGGCACGCAGACGGTGCCGCGCGCGGTCAATGAGGATGCGTCGCATGGCTTCTGCCGCGGCGGCGAAGAAATGCGCCCGACCAGCGAAGTGATCCCGGCCTTGGCCAGACAGCTTCATCCATGCCTCATGCACCAGCGCGGTGGGTTGAAGAGTTTGGCCGGGAGACTCGCCCGCCATCTTGTGCGCGGCCAGCCGGCGGAGTTCGTCGTAAACAAGCGGCAGTAACTCCTCGGCGGCTTTCGCTTCGCCTTGCTGCACACGGTCCAGGATGCGCGTGACGTCGCTCATGGATCGCGACTTAGAAACAGCTCACACGATAAAACCGGCTTGCGGCTGGCAGAGCATTGGTATCTTGCAGCAGAATGAGAGTCCCAGTGCCCGGCACCACGGGAAGAATCGGCACCCAACTGGTCTGGGTCAAAGAATCCTTATACTCGAGCTGGTAGTTTAACCCAGCCAGGCTGTCGAGCGACATGGAGACCGTTGTCCCCGTGACATTCAAACTGCCTGGCAGCACTGTCGGCGCGACCAGTACCCTAAGGGTCGCGATTCGGCTCCGTGCGACCCCATACGCATTAGAGATCACAACCTGGTACGTGCCGGCCTGGTAGGTTTGGATATTGAACAACAGCAGATTGGTGCCGTTGCCACTCATAGGAGTGTTGGTATTGTAATACCACCGATAAGTCAGGGGGGGCGTTCCAGTGGCAGTCACCCAGAAGCCAGCAGTGCCCCCAACCGCAACGGCCTGGTCACCAGGCTGGGTGGTGATTTGCGGAGGCGCGACGACAGTCAAACGAGCGACCTGGCTGGTGGCGGCGCCCAGGATGTTGGTCGCCACCAGTTGATAGGTCCCCGCGTCGGCCAATTGGACATTGGCCACGACCAAGGTGGCGTTGGTGCCAGCGGGCAGAGCGTTGGTAGCGTTGAAGAACCATTGACAAGCCAGCGGCTCCGACCCGCTGACCACTGCAACCAGAGTCGCCGCGGAGCCGGCGGACACCGTCAGATTCGTCGGTTGGACCGTGATGTGCGGCAGGATCGGCAGGCCAGCGAAGGGCGCGACCGCCTGCCAGTTGGTGGGGTCGTTCGCAAAAAGCGCCGAATGCAGCCGTTGCAGCGATGCGCCCGCGCCGTCGGCATTGGTCGGCCAGGGGGCGCTGTTGTTGTAGGCGACCGCGTCAATGAGGTAATAGGGAACGGAGCTGTTCGTGGTTGTGACGATAGGCGTGTCCGGACAATAAAGTTCGATGGTGTCGCCACTGTTATTGAGCGCGCCGCTCCAGGGACCGTAAATGGGCATATTGGTGGGTGGGCCGTACTTGGCCACAAACGCGGCACGTGTGGCTGGGTAAGTGATCGGGTCAAAGCTCACCACCAGCAGCCGCCCGCCGGGCGGCAATACGATATTTGTCGGAAAGGCAAACGTGACGGCCTGGCCAAGCCGCCAGGTGTTGGTCGGCGCCGCCACGTCGTAGAGCGGCACATTGGTCGTGGTGATGTTGAGCAGTTCGATATACTCATCCAGCGTGTCGTTGACAGCGTAGGGCAGGTCCGGCGGATGATACATGAATTCTGCAATCACCACCGGCCCTACGCGTGGCGAGGCGTTCTGGGCGCCGAGTGTGTTTGTGCTCTGCAATACAAAATATTCCTGCCCCTGGCTGTTGACATAGCGGCCGAAGGTGACGCCGTTGGGCGCCGCGCCAAAGTTGAAACCGTGACCGTAACCGGTGAGATTAGTATTCGCGCCCCCGGAGAAAAGGTACACCGAATCGCCGGTCGAGCTGAGTCCAAAGCCGGTCGGCCCAGCGCCGAATTGGCTGCTGGTGAAGGTCAGGTAATTCCCGGCCGCGATGGTGAAACCTGCCGGGATGCGATACTTCGTTGGTTCTTGCGGGTCATCCGTGAGGAACCAGCCTTCCAGGTTCACCGCGCTGGCCGTGGGGTTGAACAGCTCGATGGTATCCTTCTCCGGCAGGCCCGTGTGGTGCGTGAGCGCCTCGTTGACGAGGACTGAGGCTATGACGGGCGGGGCTGGGTCCGCTTGGCCGGGCGAGCCGTTCAAAGCGCTGCTCGGTCGCCAACTGGCTTTGGAGCCCCACGTCTCCGGGGGCGCCGTCGGATCGCGAATCACCAGCGAGAAACCCTGCCCGTCGGTCGCCGGATACCAGCCATTCTCGTATGAGAAATCGAGGATCGGTTCCTGCAACGGCCCCGTCAGGATGAGATGGTCGCCGCTATTGCCGAGATTGTTCGTATAGACGCCGGCAATGTTGTTTACTCCCGGATAACGCGACTGGAAGGCCGCAAGATTCTTCACCAGCACAACATATTGGCCGGCACCGAGCGCGTAGTTGCCAAAAGTGAAGCTGACCCCGCCACTCAGGCAATAGCCCTGAAGATTGATCGCCGCCGCGCTGGTGTTCTGGAATTCGATGAACTCGAAGTTGTCGTTGTCATTGGTGTTACCGGCCGGCGGTGGAGGCGGGTTGTACATGAGTTCCGTGATGCGCAATGGCGGCGTCGCCGTGTAGAACGTCGCCACCAACGGCCCGGACCACGGGCTGGAAAGCGGCGGGTTTCCCGAACCGGTCAGATTGTGGTGGCTGGCATTCCAATCGCGGGCAAATACCCGAGCGTTGCTGGCGAGCGTGACTGTCGCCGTGTTCAGGCTCGACCGGGCAGCGGGGTTGACAGCGCCGCCAGGCAGCCGCGGGTCGGTGCCGTCCAACGTGTAATAGACCGTCGAGTTGGCCTCGCGGGTCGGCGCAGTGATAGTGAGCGTGTAGCCGGAGGGGATCGGGCCGGCGTTGGTGCTGCAGACCGGCGGATTGAGAAAATTGGCGTCCATGAAATCGAGGCGGTTGGAGAACCACCATTTGGTGAAGTTGATTTCGCCCTGCCAGGTGCCCGGGGTGGGAAAGACGTAGGTCATGCCATCGGCGGTGACCGCGCCTGAGCGGGGGGTGGTGTCGGATGAGCCGGAGTTGGCCCAGCGCGCGTATTCCCGAGTAGTGGCCTCTCGGACCTGGTCGCCGTAATAGTCAATCCGGTTCATCAAGTTAGTCAAGCTATAAACCCCCATCCGCAGTTGCTGGTAGCGATCAATCCAATGCTGGAAGAAGTCTGGATCAAGAAAGAGTTGGCCATACCACGGATTGTTGAATGTGTTTCCCGGGTTGAACATGTCCGTCCCGCCATCCATCTCCCCGGAGCGCCAGAGGCGGGGATTAAATCCGCGCCCATCATCGGAGGTGCGCGTGCCAAAGCAACGGTCAAAATCCCACAACGGCCCTTGCACAATCGGCCCATTGCGCGGCTTGTAGAAAAAAGCGCTGATGCGAAGGGCATCAACGTTGAAGACCAGCGTCTGGTGGAGGTGGTAATCAATCCACGAGTTCAGGTCAATATAGGGCGCGTAGCCGTTGACTGGGTCTCTCCAATTAGGCCCCGTCAGGGCGGAGTAAAACGCCGTGAAGTAGTTGTTGATATATTGCTGCTGCGGCGCCCGCGGCGGGGAGGTGATTTCATAGTAATCCGGGTCCAGATACCACATCATGGCATCGGCCAGGAAAACGGGGTTCCCCGGGTTGGACTTGTCAATGCTCAGCAGGTAGCCGCCCGTGACGCTCGGGGCTGTGGTGTTCTCGGGCTGGAGGGTGTCAATATCAACGCGGTTCTTGCCAATCTTGATCTTCTCTTCCAGCACGTAGAGCCCGTAGTAATCCGCCGTCGTGACCGGTCCGGCGGTCCCCGCGTCCACCTTGAGATAGACCTCAAGGTAACGCGTCCGGGAGGTGTAATGGCCCAGGTCTCGATACAGGCTGTGGCTCAGCGTGTTGTGCATCAGCGCCTTGTCGTACTGGTCGATGCCATAAAACACCCAGTCGTTGTCTGCCGGGAAGCCGGCCAGCGGCACGTTTAGATTGTCGCCAAATTCATCATCCGTCTCGACGCGCAGGTTGGGCTTGGGGTCCCCAAATGTCGCCTGGCCGCGCCGGTGGAAATAGCCCTGGACGGCCAGATCCGGCGGGTTGGTCAGCGCACTGCGGCCGTACGTGGTGTCAAACACCTGCATGGTCATGAACTGGTCAGCCGTGGCCGCCACCGCTCCCCCGCCCAAGTCGTGGAAAACTATGATCGGCAGGTCCGAGCTGAAATTCACCACGCCCGGGGAGAGCTGGAGATAAGTCTCATTGTGTGGCGGACCGGGGAAGAAGCTCGGCAGGGTCGAGAAGGCGCGGGCTCGCACCTGCACGCTGCTGTTGATGGTGAGCGGCCCCGTATAGACCGGCGAACTGGCAGTCGGTATGTTGGTCACCACCGCGGTTGTGCCGTTGGTCGCCAGGAGGTAGTGGATGACGGCATTGCTGCCGGCCAGGCTGAGTGTAAGCGTGAAGGGTTGCTGGAACGTTCGGCTGGACACGGAGTACTGGATGGCCGGCGCAAACCCCGCCCCCAGTGACGAATTGGCAGCGCCGGGAGTGGCATTGGTGAAATAGCCCGCGATGGAGGGAGTCACCCGGTCGCGCCCGTAGGACACGTCGGCGTATTGCTGCGGGTACGACGGAAAGGCGGATGCGATGGTCGAGCCGTCCAAATAAACCAGCGCCAGGTAACTGCCGGCCGTACTGGAAAGCTTGAAATTAGTGTGCAATGGGGCGGCCGGATTCGTCCGGTCATTGCCCGAAGCCCAGACCAGCATGTAAGCGCGCGCGAGCAACGTCACCCCTTGTGGAAACCTCCACTTGGTCAGGTTGGTAGCTGTGTCGGTCAGATACCACCCTCCGAGGTCCACCTCGTCGTCACCTGAGTTGTAGAGTTCCAGCCAATCCGAATACTGGCCGTCCTCATCGCGAATAGTGCTCTTGTTGTCCGCCATGAATTCGGTGATGAGCACCTGGCTGGTGATCGCTGACGGATTCAAAATATAGGTGATGCTCCCCCCGGCAAAACGGTTGGCGCTGGCCGACAGATCGGTGATATTATCCGCAGGACTCCAGCCCACTTGCACCAACCCGTTCGCGGGCTGTGGGAAATCGAACACATAGACGTCCGGCGCGTAGGCCGTCAGATTTGTGGCCGGAACGCCGTTGATCAGCAGGTCGGTGACCGTGACGCCTTTGACCCCTTTGCTGAAGTGCACCTCGATTTCGCCCAAACTCGACAACGTGCTGCCAGCCGCCGGGAGCCATTCGACGACGGTCGGCGGGTTGGTGTCCGCGATGACCGTCAGCGTGGCCACCTGGCTGGTCGCGCTGTATGCGAGACTTCCAATGACGTTAGCCACCTCGACGCTGAACCCAGCTCCGTTATCGCTCAGCGGCGTGGCGGGTATCGTGAAGCTCGAGTTTGTTGCTCCCGCGATCGAACCTCCGTTCTGGTACCACTGGTAGGTCAATGGCGGATTGCCTGTCGCTGCGACTTGGAACGTGGTTGGGGCGAGTTCCGCCACCGTCTGACTCTGCGGCTGAGCCGTAATGACGGGCGGGGCAGGCGAGGGGACGGCGACCGTGAAGGCCTGAATGCCGTCATCGGTAGCCATGGCATAGAGCGTGGCGGTGTTCCCGCTGATTTCTCCCCAAGCCACCGACCCCGTATTGTGGCTGTCTGTCGGCAGCGTGCCACTGGTGGCGTTGGCTTGGCCCACCAGCACCGGCGTGGTCGGGTCTGTCATGTCGTAAAGGCTCACATGGTTGTCCGTGGTGCTTAAGGCCGCCAGTAGTTGCAGCCCCCCGACTACGGCAAAGCCTAACGCCCTCTCGTCCGTCGAAGCCAGGACCGGGCTGGCCAGCAAGGTCCCAACGCTGCCGGAAAAGCCGCTGTAACGCGGCGCGTTGCCTGATCCCCCTTGCGTCCCGATTACGTGACTGGCATCCGTGAAAGTGATGCCCAGGCAAAAATCCCCAGCCGCAGGCGGCGTGGCGCCAAAACCGACCGCTGTCGCCGTGCCGGCGGTCACGTCAATGAGCGCATAGCCATTATTGCCACCTACACTCGGGGTGCTGTTGAACCCGGCCACCAGCCGGGTCGAACCGCCGCTGCCAACGGCGGCCAAACTGTCTCCGAGCCGCGCGCCCGCCAAAGGCACTCCGGTGTATGCCACCGTCGGTGTCGTATTCGGAAGGTCGTTCGCCCAGCGGTAAATGCTGAAAGACGCTGGTCCGATGGCCAAATTCCCGACGTAGATCGCCCCGTCACCCCCGACGGCAACCATGTTGACATCGAACGTGCCGCCGCTGACCACCCCGCTGCCCAGGTTCAGCGCCCCCAGGTCCGCCCCGGTCTGCGCATCCAGAATTCGGATAAAATCACCGCCATTTCGGCTGACCAAATAAAGGTGGTGGTTGCTGCAGGCCAGGCCTCGCTCGGTGTTAGTGGCGGTCAAATACGGGTAAGTGCTGCCGTTGTACCCGGTAGGCGCCAGCCAACCGCCACTGCCAAACGTGCTCAATGGAGTAATGCTGAACTGCGCTGACGCAGGCAGGGTGCCGACTAGAAACCAAAGCGCTGTCGCCCGAACGACTCGGATGTTCATAGGAACTTAAACTGTTCACCCATTCAGGGTTCTCCTTGATAACAGAATCACTCTCCGTGTCAAGAGCTGCGCGCTACGAGCGCCACGATCTCTCGCGACTTTAGCCATAAAAACCGCTGCGGATTTGCCAGAGGGATATACGAAGTCTGGAAAGGTTGTGACAGGCGCATTCGCGAGTCCCTGGAGCTTCGGCGGAGCGCCGGTTTCCAAACCGGCTTAGAGCGCGTGGGTGGTTTGGCGTACAGCTTGTAACCGTAGGACACGGTAAGCCGGTTTGGAAACCGGCGCTCCGCCAAGGACTCGTGAATGCGCCCGGTTGTGACGCAGGAGCAGGGTTCCTCTTGCAAACTAAAGCCATAGTGATACAACCTAAGCGATGCGAGCCGCTGGTTCAGCTTATGCTCGGTGTGAACGGACGGTGCTTGGTACGAATGCCGGCTCAAGATCCAAACCGTGTGGAGGTTGCTATGCCTGAGAGCGTTCGCTTTGCTGCCTGGCAAGCATCCAAAATGAAGAAAGCCTGCCTCTTCCGAAAGGCCACGGGTTTCACCTTGATCGAGCTTCTAGTGGTCATCGCCATCATCGCCATTCTGGCGGCGTTGCTGTTGCCGGCGTTGGCAAGGGCCAAAGCAAAGAGCCAGAAGACAGTTTGCCTGAATAATCTCCGGCAGATTGGCATTGCGGGTGTCCTGTATATCAACGACTTCAGCCAATATCCCGGCACTTTATCCGCCATTCACCGCTGTTATGTTTGGCCGACCCGGCTTTTAAGCCGGATGGGAAACAACCGGAAGTCGTTTTATTGCCCCGCGGCCCCGGCAAATAGCGCCTGGGACACCAACGTGAACAAAACCCTTGGGGGCAATGGGGAAAACGGCCTTCCAGATCCTTTTGCCGTCTCACCCCATGCGCGTTTTTCTTTTGGCTATAACGATTGGGGCTTGGCCATCAGCCACCTCCCCCAGCTTGGTCTGGGTGGCGATGTGGACGGTGCGGCGAATCGAGGACCAGTGAGAGACACGGACGTGCTCAAACCCGTTGACATGATCATGCTGGCGGACGTCCGAGCGCAACCCGATCCGAACTTGATCAATATGGACGCCGACGTCGATCCGACAGATAACAGTCAGGGCCACAGCCAGTGGCCATCCAACCGCCACAATTACCGGGTGGATATCCTGTTCACCGATGGCCACTGCGAGTCGGCAAAACGCCCGCCGATGATTGATCCCAACAACACCGTTTGGCGACGCCGCTGGAACAACGATAACCGCGCGCACGACGGGCGGGATGGGGATGCTGTACCCGTTTGGACGGTCGACCTGGTTGCCGCCGCTCAACTTGACCATAGTTGACTTCTGCCTGCAAAACGGGCTAGTGGCAGAATTATCGGTCCCAACCCACACCATCTCGTCAGCTCGGCCTTCATTGACAGCCTTGGCGGCCAGACCGGCCAAGGACTGTGCCATCATGTCGCAGGACGCGCGCGGCGCAGGAAGGTCATTTTGCAGGCGGACCAACCCTTTCGGCATCGCTTGGACAGGCCACCAGCGGTTTTCGTCCGCTGCCGCTGGAAATGGAATAGGCGAGAAGATCAGGGCAAAGCAGATGAATCGGACGATTTTCCGGATGGCCATATTATCTTCGTCACCAGGTATTTCTGTTCAAGCGTTCTGGCTTTAATACGCTCCTATGGCAGGGTTGCCAACACCTCGGTACGCTCGTTGGTGCAGGCCGGATGAGAGCAATGAGAGTGCTGCTCGAATCGTGGGAAGGAACCCGCCGAGATGCGCCACGGCCGGAGAGCGGCTGGGTCTTTGGCTGGAGCACAACCGGCCACCAGCAGTGCATTTCACCCCTCACGCCTCGCCATTCTCACCGGCCATTAGCGCTAATACCTCCGTAGTACCTCCGTAGTACGTCCGTAGTACCTACGTGGTACCTCCGACTGATAAACGGAGGTATAACGGAGGTACTACGGACGTACTACGGAGGTACTACGGAGGTATCACGGCTAAGTAGTGGCGAGCGACACCATGCCATCGAACGCAGCGGAGCATCAAGTGAGTTGGGGTAACTGACTATGCCGGAGAGGCTTACAGTCTGGATCAGGTCTTAGGCAGCGCGATCCGCATGTGCCTGAGGTTGCGCACGCGCGAGCCGCTTAGCTTCACCTCCGTGACCTCGGCGGCTGCGTTTCGCGTGAACTGGAGGGCGATTCCTCCGTAATCGGTATCGAAACGATCGGCACCCGTGGGCAGCAGATGGATCCAGCGGCCCGAACGCAAGCACACGGCCAGGCTTCCGTCGCGGATTTCGAGGCGTGTGACGACTCGCAGTTCTTCGCTCCAGTAATCGCCAACGTAAGCCGCGAGGCGGGCGGGCGCAGATTCCGGCACGGCCAACTTCGGGGCGTTGATGCCGCGATAGAGCAGGTTGGTGACAGCCCCGGAGCTTCCACGAACAAAAGCCACTGGCGCATGGTAGGCTTCGACGAAGAAATTTGTGTCGGACACCGGCGTCATGCGGAACTTGTCTTCGTGAGTAGCCTGAACCATGAGCTGCTCGCCTTCGCGCGTAATCGTCAGCAGCCAGCCGGGGCCCAGCCGGTAGATGCCCAGGAAGGGTTCCCAGGCGGCGGGGTCCGGTTTCACAGCGGCGGGCGGCCGGGCCGAGGCTGGCGTCGAAGGCTCCAGGGGAATCCCGAGATAAAGGTCGGTGATTCTTAAGGCCAGACCCCAAGTGTCCACATTGCTCGTATTTGCCAGGATGGCGGCGGCAAAGCGCTTTTCCGGCACCCAGATCGTTTGGCTGCGGTACCCGGCCCAACTGCCGCCATGCGAGACGGTTGACAGTCCCTGATGCTTGCCCAGCACGAGGCCGAAGGCATAACCCCGCTTTTCGCCGTTGTTCAGCTTACCCGGCTGTTGCATCAGCTCGATGGCCGCGTTGCCGCCCTCACGTGCGGTTTGAAAGTTGAGCAGCCATCGGCCCATGTCTTCGGCTGAGATGAAAAGCGAGCTGGACCCTTGCGCCGCCAACTGGCTTACCACCTGGTGGAACCTGTTGGTGCCGTCGGGAGCGTAGGAATTTGCCCGATTCACGATGACTTCGGCGGGATCGTCGCAGACCAGGGTGTGTTTCATGCCCAGCGGCTGGAAAAGGTTTTGGTCGGTCCAGGCGCGGAACGATTGTCCCGTGACTTTGGCGATCATTGCCGCCAGCAGGTTGTAGCCCGTGTTAGAATATTGCTCCTCCTCGCCGGGCGCGAAATCCAGCTCGCGCTGGCGCCGGACCATCTCGAGAATGGTGTCCAACGTGATCGGCCCCTCCATCTCCATGTCCGAGAGGGCCAGGGTTTCCGGCCAATCGCGCAGGCCGCTCGTGTGATGGACGAGGTTGTTGATCGTGATCGGCTTTCCGAAATCCGGCATGTCAGGCAGGTATTTGTGAATGTCCTCTTCGAGCGAGAATTTCCCCTGCTGAACGAGCATCGCCACGGACAGCCCCGTGAATTGCTTGGCCACCGAGGCGACATCGAATAGCGTTTGCGGCGTGATCGGGGTGTGATGCTCAAGATCCGCGCAGCCGTAACCGCGTTCATAGACCACGGTACCGTCCTTGACGACCACAACGGCCGCTCCTGGAGAATCGGGCCGATCCCATTGAGCAAAGAACTGGTCAACCTTCGCGGCGTTCTCGGCCCTTACACCGCCCACGGCTGACAGTAGAAGAATCCCCAGTGCGCCCACCGCGAGGCGACGAGCAATATTCCCTCGTGCAAAAGTCATCATGCGACGCATTGTGGGACTGTCAGTCTCAAGTCTAAAGTCCAAAGTCCAACGTTTAGAATCTGGAGGCAATTGCAGAAATGCCCGCAAAGCGCAAGGACCTCGAAGAGATGGGGAACGGCAAGTTTCTTTGGGTTCTTTTCACTGCTGAACGACTAAGTAGGCGGTAATTAATGAAGGTATCAAGTTGCGTTTAGGAGTTAGGCTCAATGACATAGTTCCAGTCGCCATGAAACGTGTTGCGTTTTAGGTTCACCCGTTTCATCTCCTCATCGGAGACCCTCCTGCCGGTTGGATACTTGCGACGATCCAAGCGACACCTCACTTTCAGTCCTTTCGCCGTAGTCGTTTTGGCAATTAGGTTGACGATGGTTTCGTAATCCCGCAACGGCTCACCCCGCCAGTTCGACGAAATGAACGAAAAGAGCCGATGTTCGATCTTGTTCCATTTGCTGGTG
>Ga0224558_1003107_pt1 | contig 14304 bp, 12 predicted proteins | sample 714S32024metaG_FD_180682 | JGI IMG/M metagenome (GOLD analysis project Ga0224558, IMG submission 180682) | Peat soil microbial communities from Stordalen Mire, Sweden - 717 S3 20-24 | ecosystem: Environmental > Terrestrial > Soil > Wetlands > Peat | place: Sweden: Norrbotten County, Stordalen... | reverse complement strand
ATGCGGCCGTTGCGCACCAACTCGCACGCCGTGCGGAACTCCTTCGAGGACCGCTGCATCGAGCCGGTCTGGAAAACCCGGTCATTTTTCCGGGCGGCATTCACCATCTCGCGGGCCTCGTGGATGGTTAAGGAGAGGGGCTTTTCGCAATAAACGTCCTTGCCGGCTTTGCAGGCCGCGATGGCAATGAATGCGTGCCAGTGATCGGGCACGGCGATCACAACCGCATCAATATCCGGGCGCGCGAGCAACTCCTGGAACTCCTTATAGCTCGTGCAACCCTTGTATTCCTTGTTGCCTTTAATGGTATAAAACTCATCAACGACCTTCGTGTGGTGATCGCGCCGGGTGGTATCAACGTCGCACACGGCCACCACCTGGGTATCGGGCATGGCGAGGAAATTGTTCAATAGCCCGCGGCCCTGGGTGCCTGTGCCGATGCAGCCCAATGTGATGCGGTCATTGGGGCCTTTCTGGGCCGAGGCTGCACCGGCGGAGTGGAGCAGGAGCGGCGCGGTGAGGGCGGTGGCTGAAGTGAGTTTGAGGAATTGGCGGCGATTTAGTTGGTGTTGCATAACTGTGCGGATTATTTGCCTCATTGGACGGTCGGGCAATTACTTTCTTCATTTGCGAGCCAGCCCGCGTCAGCGGGCCAGGCTGCGGGGTGGTATCTTGCCGATCGTGGCACCACGATCCGCTTTGGAACCGGGCTTCGCATGCTGGTGAGTCTAAGGGACCTATGGTGTATCTTGGAGGACTTGGTTGATTATCTATATACACCAGTACGTAGTAACTAGGTATAGACCAAGTAGAAGTCAGGTATATACCAGGTATTTACCAAGTATAAACCAGGTATAAAGTCATGCGATTGGGAGGTGATTGCGTGGGGATAGGGGACTAACTGCCTCGGGATTCTAGGGGTGTGAATGCTGATGAGGGCGTTGGTTCGGTGGTATGCGGTGAGGGCTAAGGGGATGCAGCCAGCGGGGCTGCATCAAGCTCAATATCGAGACCTTTGCTCAATGGGGAGGGGACAGCGTGCTCCTGCAAATTCAAGGCCTGACAGGCGGGGATCAAGCTGGCCCCGCCCCCGAAAAAGGAGTTTGATGCAGCTCTTATGTGCCCAGCGGGCTGTATTGTGAGGTGTTGCGGGTGGCGGACCTGAATGGATAAGATGGGTGGCAGGTTCAGCGGCGCGTCACCTGCGCGCTGTATCCGGCGCGGGTGGTTAACTCGCGCGAAGCAAGTCACCATGCGACTCGACTGGCAAAAACTCCACGCCCTGGCACGCGAGGAAGTGCAAACGACACTGACGGCGCTGCCGGCGCCGTTGCGCGACCGGGCGCAAGCGCTGCCGGTGACTTTCGAATGCCACCCGAACGCCGCGCTGCGCCGGGATGGGATCGAGCGGGACACGCTGGGCCTGTTTGTGGGCCCGGAATTTGGCGAAGAGGAGACCGCGTCGCTACCGCTGCCACCGCAGATTATTCTCTACCTGGAGAACATTTGGGACCTGGCCGAGGGCGATGAAGAGGTCTTTCGCGACGAGGTGCATACTACTTACTTGCACGAGTTGGGGCACTACCTCGGGCTGAATGAGGATGATCTGTTCGATCGAGGGTTGGAGTGAAGAAGCGTGGAATTGGGCATTCCATTAAGCAAGAAGGCCTGGGCTCCTCAGCTTCTCACATCGTATCGCTCGAAACAGCTCCCCAAACGGTTAACCTCAGGCCGTCTTGAGGGCTCTGGAGATTTCTTGCCGCCGCCGTGACGTCATTGGGGCGGCTTCACCGCTAGTTAGACCTTCCAGCAGCAGAACCTCCAACTCTGGTCTGGTGCTGAATGAGCTGCCGGCCGGCCCCGTTGCGCGCTCCAGTGCGTCCAGGACGCACAAGGAATGACGCACCACCTCGTTCTCATTGTTAAACCGGCCAGTACGAATCTGCCGGCGGATAATTCGCTTGTAGTAGTCCGTCAAGCCATGACTCATGTAAGAACCATAAGCACGGCCTCTAGCAGAATCAAACGGGATCCGAGTGCGGCCCAGGCGGCTTACGGGAACAGCCCTCGAAGCCGCTTGGCTTCTTGGACGCGTTTGATGCCGAGAGTGAGGGCGGCCAGGCGCATGGAGAGCTTCTGCTTGCGGCTTAGGGAGACGACTTGCGTGAAGGCGGTTTCCAGGATGCGGAAGAGTTTGTCCACGACTTCGGTTTCGCCCCAGAAGAAGCTCTGCAGGTCCTGCACCCACTCGAAGTAGGAGACCACCACGCCGCCCGCGTTGCACAGCACGTCGGGGATGACGAAGATGTCCGGTCGCTGATTCAGAATGGCGTCGGCTTCGGGCGTGGTAGGGCCGTTGGCGGCCTCGGCGAGGATGCGGCACTGGATTTTGCCGGCGTTGGCAGCGGTGATTTGGCGCTCGAGGGCGGCGGGGACGAGGATGTCACACGGCAATGTCAATAGCTGGTCATTGGTGATGGGTTCTGCTTCCGGGAAAGCGGCCACGGTCTTGGTGGTGGCGACGTGCTTTTCGAGCTTCCAGAGGTCTAAGCCGTCGGCGCTGTAGGCGCCGCCTAGGGCGTCGGTCACGGCCAGCACTTTCACGCCATAGCGGGCGAGCGAGAGCGCGGCGACGGAGCCGACGTTGCCGTAGCCCTGGATGGCGGCGGTGGCCTTGCTCAGGTCCAGCCCGATGGTGTCAGAGGCACGGTTGACAAGGTAGCCGACGCCGCGGCCGGTGGCCTCGCGCCGGCCCAGCGAGCCGCCCAGCGCGACGGGTTTGCCGGTGACGATACTAGGGACGGTGGCGCCGACGTGGACCGAGTAGGTGTCCATCATCCAGGCCATGACCTGTTCGTTGGTGCCGAGGTCGGGGGCCATCACGTCAACTTGCGGGCCGATGAACGGCATCATTTCCTGCGTGTAACGGCGGGTGAGTCGCTCCAGTTCGGTTCGCGACAACTTGCCGGGGTCGCAGGCGATGCCGCCCTTGGCGCCGCCGTAGGGCAGGCCGGTCAGGGCGCATTTCCAACTCATCCACATTGCCAGCGCCGCGACTTCGCCGAGCGTCACGTCGGGATGAAAGCGCAAGCCGCCTTTGGTGGGGCCGAGGGTGAGGTGATGCTGGACGCGGTAGCCGGCGAACACCTGCGTGGAGCCGTCGTCGCGATGGATGGGGAGGGCGACAATCATCGAGCGCTTGGGATACTTGATGCGGTCACGTTCGGGTTGGGGGATCTGCAGATGGTCTGCCACGAGGTCAAACTGCTGGCAGGCCATCCGGAAAGTGGGATGGTCGTAGATTTCCATGGGCGGCATCATAACCGCAGTGGTTGGGGTCCGGCAAAATGAAAAGGGGGCACCGAAGGTGAGTTACATGGTTACAGGAGTTGCATGGTTACAAAGGGGATACACACTTGGACGCCATGTAACCGTGTAACAATTCAACCAAGTAATTGAAGCGACTCATGCCGCTTCCCTCCCGGCTGCCTACCCCTTACATTGAGGGCGATGTCGGACACGCTTGTCGTTAACGAAATCTATTTGAGCTTGCAGGGCGAGAGCACGTTTGCGGGGTTGCCGTGCGTTTTTGTCCGGCTCGCGGCGTGTGATTTGCGCTGCTCGTATTGCGACACGGCGTATGCGTTTGGCGAGGGGAGCAAGAAATCCGTGGAGGAGGTGCGCAGCGAGGTTCAGCGGCTGGCAGGCCCTTTTGGGGAAATCCGAAGTCCGAAGTCCGAAGTCCGAAGTGGGAGGCTGCCGGTGGTGGAATTGACGGGGGGTGAGCCGTTGCTGCAGAAGAATTCCCTGCGGCTGATGAAGGAGTTGTGCGACGACGGCTTCACGGTGCTGCTGGAGACCAGCGGGGCGCACGACATTGCTCCGGTTGACCCGCGCGTGCGGCGGATAATGGACTTGAAATGCCCCGGCAGCGGGGAGGCCGTGCGCAATCGCTGGGAGAATTTGCTGCAACTCAAGAGCACGGACGAAATCAAGTTCGTCATCGCCACACAGGAAGACTACGAGTGGGCCAGGGAACGGATCGCCGAACACAAGCTTGCTGCTATTTGCCCGTTGCTCTTCTCCTGGGTCTATCCGCTGAGGCCTGAGCAGCAGGACAAGTCGCTCAAACAGGTGCCCTCGAAGCAGACCCCGATTTCGCGTCAGGAACTGGCGGAGAGGATCATCGCCGATGCGTTGCCGGTGCGGTTTCAGGTGCAGTTGCATAAGGTGATCTGGGCGCCAGAGCAAAGAGGGGTTTAAGCACAGATGGACACATCGCGGCAAAGCCGCAACCCATGATAGCCAATAGCCAATCGCAAATAGCCGCATGGCCCGTGGACAAGAGAATTGCGCAAGCTGTGGAGATTCTGATGGATAGCATTACAGAGGGATACAGATGGACGAAACTGCCGGCAGGGCTTGCCTTGTTTATCTGTGTCGGTCTGGGTTCCTCGGTGGTTCCGACATGATGAGCACTCGCGAGACACTGGAGCTGCTGCGCGCTTATGAGTCACGCAACGTGACGTTCATCGAAGCGGACGGGTCGTGGCCCATCGTTTGGGAACGAGCCAACGGGGTGCATGTTTGGGACGCGGAGGGGAAGAAGTACTTGGATTTGACCGCCGCCTTTGGTGTGGCGGCGACCGGGCACGCCAATCCGCGCGTAGTCAGGGCCGGACAGAGGCAGATGGGGCGACTGCTCCATGCGATGGGTGACGTGCATCCGCACGGGTCGAAGGCTCGGTTGGCGCGGGAGTTGAGTCGAATCACTTTCGAGCGATGGTTGGAGAAGTCCGAAGTCCGAAGTCCGAAGTCCGAAGGTATGGACCGCCGCGCGCTGGCGAGCACGGGCAAGACGATATTTTGCAATTCGGGGTTCGAGGCGGTGGAGGCGGCCCTTAAGACAGCGATGCTCGCGACGGGTAAGGCGGGGGTGATTGCTTTTGAAGGGGGGTATCACGGTGTTGGCTACGGCGCGCTGAATGTTACGCAGCGGGAGCATTTCCGGTCGCCGTTTCGGAGGCAGCTTCGTGAATTCGGGCACTTCGTGCCGTTTCCGAAAGTGGGCCAGGGGTGGCAGAGCGGTGACCCGGCAGGAGCGCGGACACATTTGAGCGGAGGAAGGAGGAGCGGGTTGGGGGCCAAGGACGGTTTAGGAGTCGGGGAGCGTTTGGACGTTGCTGCGGACAAGAATGTCCGCGCGCCGATGCCGGCTGGACATTCCTCGCCGGGCGCGAGGGAGTTGGGCGATTGTAGCGTTGCAGAGGCCACAGCATTGAAGGCCGTCGAGTCGCAGATGCGGCGCTTGCTCCGACGAGGGAGAATTGGCGCGATCGTGGCGGAGCCAATTCAGGTGCGGGGAGGGATCAATATTCCACCGTCGAGCTTCCTGCCTATGCTGCGCAGGCTTTGCGACAAGTACGAGGCTTTGCTGATTCTGGATGAGATTTACACGGGTTTCGGCCGCACCGGGAAATGGTTTGCCTGCGAGCACTCCGGTACGGTGCCGGACCTCATTTGTCTGGGCAAAGCGTTGACGGGCGGGTTCCCGCTGTCGGTCTGTGTCGGACGGGCTGAGTTGATGGATGCGGCTTGGCCGCCGTCAAGCGGGGAGGCGATCCACACCAGCACGTTTCTGGGCCATCCCGTCGGGTGCGCGATGGCACTTGCGCAGATTAAGGAGTTGGAACACAGAAGACTGGTGCAGCGGAGCGCGGGGCTTGGAGAATTCCTGGTTTCTTCCCTCTCACAGATCACGCCTCGCACCGCGCACCTCGCGTGGGCGAACCGGGGCCTGGGACTGTTGGCCGGGGTTGAAGTACGCTTGCCGGACGGATCGCCAGCGACACAGGCCGTGCTTCAAATCGTGAAGGCGCTGCTCCACCGAGGGTTTATTCTTCTGCCCGAGGGAGAACACTCGAATGTCATCGGCTTCTCACCGCCGCTGACTATCTCAGAGAGTCAACTCGGAGAGGCGGTGAACGCGCTCGGGGAGGAGCTACATTGGTACAGGGTTACATGAGTGGCATCGGCAGAATGGTATGAGACCTACCGAAATGCGGCAGCTTCTGGCGGCGCGCAACATTCGGCTGACCAAGTCGCTGGGGCAGAGTTTTCTGCATGACACCAACCAGTTGCGGCGAATCGTGGCGGCTGCCGATCTGACGAAGGCGGATAAGGTCCTTGAGATCGGGCCGGGGCTCGGGCCGCTAACCGAGCTGCTGATCGAGAAGGCGGCCGAGGTGCTGGCTATTGAGAAGGACGCTAGATTAGTAGAGGTGCTGAAACAGCGCTTCAAAGTAGGAGAGGTGTCCCGGCTGTCGCATCCAGCAGAGCCCTCGGAATCGGGGGCAGGCGGGACGCCGGTCTTACGATTGCTCAATGACGACGCCCTCGACTACCTGAGGCGCGAGGGGCGCGACTGGAGCGAATGGAAGCTGGTTGCCAACCTGCCTTACTCCGTCGCCTCGCCGATATTGGTGGAGCTGGCGCAGGCAGGGCGCGGTCCCCGGCGCATGGTCACCACGCTCCAAATCGAGGTGGCAAAGCGACTGATGGCCAGAGCGGGCGCCCCCGATTACGGCTTGCTGTCCCTGCTGGTCCAGTTCGATTACGAACCACAGAATTGGTTCAAGATTCCTGCAAGTTGTTTCTTCCCGGAGCCGGATGTGGATTCGGCCTGCGTATGCCTTGCGCGCCGTGAGCTGCCACTGCTCACGCCGGACGGGCGGGAAACGTTTACGAGAATCATCAAACGCGGCTTCTCGCAGCGACGCAAGATGATGCTCAAACTGCTGAAGGAAGACTGGCCCGAGCCGCGCCTGGTCGCGGAATTTGAGCGGCTGAGGCTATCGCTTCAAATTCGCGCCGAAGAAGTCTCCCTGGAACAATTCGTGCAGATGGCGCAGGCTCTGTTCAGGAATCCGAAATGACAGAAGAGATCTTCGATATCGTCAACGAGCGCGACGAGGTTACTGGGCAACAGTCGCGCAGCGAAGTGCACCGCCTTGGGCTGATGCACCGGGCGGTGCATGTTTTGGTATTCAACGCGGCTGGGCTGGTGTTCCTGCAAAAGCGGTCGCTGAAGAAGGACCGGCAGCCCGGAGTGTGGGATTCTTCAGCGTCGGGGCACGCGGATAGCGGCGAAGATTATGATGCCTGCGCAGTGCGCGAACTGCACGAGGAGATTGGTCTGCGATTGCCCGAGGCGCCCAGGCGGCTGTTCAAGCTGGCGGCTGGCGCCGCAACGGACCAGGAGCACGTCTGGGTGTATCGCTGTGAGGCGGAAGGACCATTTCGGCTGGACCCGGATGAAATCGAACGCGGCGGTTGGTTTGCGTCGGAAGCAGTGACGCGCTGGATGGAAGAAAGGCCGCGGGATTTTGCGAGCGCGCTAATGGTGATCTGGAAGAAGGTAACAGAAGCGGCGGCACTTGACCCGGGCGGGTCGCTCCGCTAGGTTTCGGCAGCAATGCAGAAAGCTTTTATGGATAATTTCCTGGTGCCGATGGTGGTGGAGCAGACCGGGCGTGGGGAGCGCGGTTATGACATTTACTCGCGGCTGCTGGTGGACCGGATCGTGTTTTTGGGCACGCCGGTGGACGACATGGTGGCGAATCTCATCATTGCGCAACTGCTGTTCCTGCAGATGAGCGATCCCAAGAAGGACATCCACCTCTACATCAATTCACCCGGTGGCAGTGTCACCGCCGGGCTGGCGATTTATGACACGATGCAGTTCCTGACTTGCGACGTGAACACGTATTGCATCGGTCAGGCCGCCAGCATGGGGGCAGTTTTGCTATGCGGCGGCACCAAGGGCAAACGCTACGCGCTGCCCAACTCGAACATAATGATCCACCAATTGCTTGGCGGCGCGGAGGGCCCGGCGAGCGACGTGGAGATTCGCGTGCGCTACATGCTCAAGCTCAAGCAGCGCATCAACAGCATCATTGCCAAGCATTGCGGCCGCTCGCTCGAACAGGTCGAGAAGGACACCGACCGCGACAACTTCATGTCACCCGAAGAAGCCAAGAGCTACGGCCTCGTGGATGAAGTTGTGCAATCCCGCAAAGAGATTCCGGGCTTGGTCGAGCGCGCGACGAGCCTGGCCGATAAGAAGGAATAGCAGCCATGGCGCGCCCGACCAACCTGACGCTCTGCAGCTTCTGCGGCAAGTCCCACGCTGAGGTCAAGAAGCTCATCGCCGGGCCGGGAGTTTATATCTGCGACAACTGCGTCATCCTGTGCAAGCAGGTGCTTGATAAAGAGTTCGCCGCGCAAACCAAGAAGCAGAAGCCGCAGGTCAACATTCCGAAGCCGGCCGAGATCAAGCACCAGCTTGACCTCGCCTGCGTCGGCCAGGACCACGCCAAGAAGACGCTGGCTGTGGCGGTGCACAACCACTACAAGCGCATCCTCCAGGAGCCGCCCGCATCGGCCGCGCCGGAAGGAGAAGAGGTGGCGCCGACGACTGACCCGCACGCGGGAGTCGAGATCGAGAAAAGCAACATTCTCATGATTGGGCCGACGGGTTCGGGCAAGACGCTGCTGGCCCGCACGCTGGCCCAAATCCTGGACGTGCCGTTCGCCATCGCCGACGCTACCACGCTCACCGAGGCTGGCTATGTCGGCGAGGACGTGGAGAACATTATCCTGCGGTTGCTGCAGAACGCCGATTACGATGTGAAGCGCGCTCAGCGGGGCATTGTCTATATAGATGAAATAGACAAGATCGCCCGCAAGACGGAGAACGTCTCGATCACGCGCGATGTCTCAGGCGAAGGTGTGCAGCAGGCTTTGTTGAAGATCCTGGAAGGCACCATCTGCAGCGTGCCGCCGCAGGGGGGGCGCAAGCATCCCCAGCAGGAGTACATCCGCGTGGATACGCACGACATCCTCTTCATCTGCGGAGGCGCGTTTGTTGGGTTGGAGCGCACAATTCAGCGCCGGCTGGGCAAGCATGTCATGGGGTTCCGCGCCGCGGACGACCGGCTCAAGGCTGATACCATTAGCCGGCACGAGATCCTCCAATACGTCGAGCCGGAGGATTTGCTTGGGTTCGGCTTTATCCCGGAGTTCATCGGCCGTCTGCCGATGGTGACGGTGCTGGCGGAACTGACTGAGGCCCAGTTGGTTGCCATTCTTACGGACCCGAAGAACGCCCTCACGAAGCAGTATGCCAAGCTCATGGCGATGGAGGGCGTCGAGCTGGAGTTCTCGCCGGAAGCGCTCCATGAGCTGGCGGCGCAGGCGCTCAAGAAGGGCACTGGCGCACGCGCGTTGCGAAGCCTGCTGGAGAAGCTGATGCTCGACATCATGTACGAGGTCCCCAGCAGCGACGATATCCTCCACATCCACATCAGCCAATCGGTGGTGACCGGTGAAACCAAGCCGCTGATCCGACGCAAGCCCGGCCGGGTGGCCGCTTGAGCCGCTTCCTCGCCTGTATTCCTCAGGCCGACACTGCATCCAATATCGTTCCTACCCGCCTGCTCCCTTCCAAGGCAGGCCCGAAGTTGCCAGCTTGAACCGCAGAGGTTTGAGCTTAATGGCCCGTGGATATTTGCTTGGACCGCGTCAGAGCAAGTTAACGGGGAACTCGCCTTCGTCAGGCTCAATCGGTTCAGTGGCCGCCGGCAATTTAGCAGTCTCTGAGGCGGCTTTCCTGCGGCGGGCGGGTTTGCGTGGCATATTCGCGGGCTTATGGACAGGGTGTGCCTCATCGGTTTCAGCGGGCGGGAATGCCGGCCCTGCAAGCAACTCACGAAGCCGACGCAACAGTCTGGCTGCCGGAACCAGGCGTGCCTGCGGGACGTGCGGCAGCAAGCTTTCAAGTGAAGTGGCCTCTTGCTCCATGACGGTGGCCAGCAAACCTCTGCCTCGGTCTGTGAGTTCGATCAAGCCCGATCTCTTGTGGGCTGGATTGGGGATTACCGCCACATACCCTTGGGACTCCAGCCGATTGACCAGGATCTGGATATTCTGCCGGGAGAGCGCCCGAGTGCGGGCAATGTCCGGGACTGTCTGTGGTCCCAAGCGACCCAGAGTATGCAGGATGCTCGAGCCCCCTTGAGGGGAATTGTCCTGCTGAGGCATCAGAGCCGTGGTCTTTTTCAGTTGATTGGCCAGTGCGGCGACCTCTGCCAGCAGAGTTTCGAGGCTGGCGCGGGCTCCCGGTAATGTCGAGGTGGGGTTGGGGGGTGTGGGAGCGGCACCCGCTTGGTGGCTGGAAATGGTGAGTTCCGACATAATGACAAGTATATGTCATATAGACAATAGATTGTCAATGGGCATTGGCAGCTAAATCGGCTGGGGAGCGGTATAGAATTATGGTCTGCAGCCTGGCAGGCGGACCTGTGCGAGAGGACAATGAAGCGGGGGCGCAGGGCGGTATCGCCACCCTGCGCCCCCGATTACAAAATCGATACTCTCGGTCGGTTCCTACAATGCCCCGGCTACCAAGTCACCGACCTGCGACGTGCTGTAACCCATCTTGCCTGCGGCAAGGCTCTTCATCTTCTCACGGGTGACCTTAATGACGGCGTCCTCGATGGCCTTGGCGGCCTTGGTTTCGCCCAGGAAATCCAGCATCATCTGGCCGGCGCAGATCGCTGCCAGCGGGTTGATGACACCCTTGTTCGTGTATTTCGGGGCACTGCCGCCGATCGGCTCGAACATGCTGGTGCCCTCGGGATTGATGTTGCCGCCCGCGGCGATGCCCATGCCGCCCTGCACCATGGCCCCCAGATCCGTTATGATATCGCCGAACATGTTATCGGTCACAATGACATCGAACCATTCGGGGTTCTTGACGAACCACATTGTTGTGGCATCCACGTGGGCGTAGTCACGCTTGATGTCAGGATAATCCTTCTGGCCGACTTCGTGGAAGGCGCGCTCCCAAAGGTCGAACGCGTAGGTCAGCACGTTGGTCTTGCCGGACAGGGTCAGCTTCTTTTCCTTGTTACGTTTGCGGGTGAACTCGAAGGCGTAGCGCAGGCAGCGCTCAACGCCGCGGCGGGTGTTGACGCTTTCCTGGATGGCGACCTCGTAGGGCGTGCCCTTGAAAGTGAACCCGCCGGCACCGGTGTAAAGCCCCTCGTTGTTCTCGCGGACCACCACGAAATCAATGTCCGCGGGCTTCTTGTTCTTCAGTGGGCAGAAGCGCTCATCATAGAGTTTAACGGGGCGCAGGTTGATGTACTGCTCCAGCTCGAATCGGGTGCGGAGCAGGATTCCCTTTTCGAGAATGCCGGGCTTCACGTCGGGATGGCCGATGGCGCCGAGCAGGATAGCGGGGAACTTCCGCAGTTCTGCTAGCACGCTGTCCGGCAGCGCCTCGCCGGTACGCAAGTAGCGCGCGCCGCCCAGGTCGTAATCCGTGTAGTTAAGCTTGAGCTTGAATTTCTTCGCCGCCACGTCGAGGACTTTGACCGCCTCGCGAACCACTTCCGGCCCCGTGCCGTCGCCGCCAATAACTGCAATGTTGTAACTCTTCATGTAAAAATGATCTTCTCTTCCCTGCGCCTCTCGCAGGAAGCGCGGATGCTAGCCACTTCTGTCCGCCTGACAAGAACTTCCGTGCCCCACCTCAGCACACCTGAACACCGCCGTCCAGGCCATGACCAGAACAGCGTTGCCCCCGAGCGCCCGCAATGGTATGAGCCACAGTCATTATGACGCGCAAGCACGGCGAGACACCCCGCCGCAAGCACGGCCGCACCCCCGCCCAGCGGCAATGGACCTCCGCCCTGGGCCGTGCCTCCATCGCCTGGGAATACCTCAGCGAGGAGCAGCGCCTGCTCTGGAAAGTTGACGCCGAGGTCCGGCGCACCAGCGGGCAGAGGTATTTCGTGAAAGTCAACGCTCCCCGGCTCCGGGGCGGCCTGGAACTCCTGACCAAGCCGCCCAAGCTGGAGCCATACAACTCGAAGCGCGCGCTCCACGGGCTGGACATCACCCATCGGCGCGGCCGGATTGTGCTCAAGCTCGCGGTGTCCCCGATGCCAGGCGCCCGGTACACAGTTTGGGGCTCACGGCCCTGCAAGCTGGGCGTCTCGGCCTACATCAAGTGTCCACTGCTTGGCTTGCTGCCCCCGCCGGTCGATGGGCGGAGCGATATTACGGCACTCTACTTCCGCAAGCACGGCGACTACATTATGCAGCACGAGCTGCCGCTGGTGCGGAGGCGAATCTACATCCGCATCCGGCAGGAACGGGATCAAGGGCCGGCTCTGTACGAAGAAGTCAGGGCCATTGTCCCGGACCCGGAGGACGACCAAGACTAGCTGCAAAACGGCTCAATCCTATGGAAATCCTCTGGAGTTCCTATGGAATACGTATGGAATCCCTCTGGTACATCAAGCCCGCAACGCCCGAGCAACAGGCTGCCAACACAATAACACCGCCCCAATAGAGGGCGGGCGGAGCAAGGGCCACAACTTACGCCCACGGTTTTTCGGCGTTGTGGGCAAGCGAACGTGCGGCTGCTCGCCGTCAACCGCGTTCCTGCAAGAACATCTCGCTGCATTAACTTCGCTCTTGCCGGTCTGACTACCACGAATTGGATACCGCTCACGACAATCATGCTGCCCAGCAGCCCGTACTTGTATGTGGATACCAATTCTCCCGCTGTGGCCAACAGGTTTTATCGAGCAGTGGGACTACAATAGAACCGACAACCGACCTCAGCACCTACCGCAAGAACGGAGGCGTCAGCGCGTCCCTTCCCTGTTCCCGGATTAGACTCCACCCGCAAAAAAAGGCTTTATTCTAACCCGGAAAAGCCTGACAACACAGGCATGAAACTGATTACGACTTTCCATTGGGGCCGGTGGTGCCCCGCTTTGGTTCTGCTTGCCGCTTGTTCCCAGCTTGCCGCCGGGGCGGACTCGTCTTCATCCGATGCGGCGACCGTGAAGCCGCCGCCGGGCTTCACGGCGTTGTTCAACGGCAAGCATCTGACCGGCTGGCGCGGGGGCGACACCTTCGACCACCGCAAACTTCTGGCAATGCCCGCCGCCGAGCGCGAGGCGCAAATCACGAAGTGGACCGATTCGATGAAGGCCCACTGGACCGTCGAGAACGGAGAGCTGGTGAATGATGGTCAGGGCGCTTACGCCAGCACGGAAAAGGATTACGGGGATTTCGAGTTGCTATTGGAGTATAAGACCGTGCCAAAGGCTGATTCGGGCATTTACCTGCGCGGCTGCCCGCAGGTCCAAATCTGGGACTACACCGAAAAGGAAAAATTCCCCCTGGGCGCCGATAAAGGCTCCGGCGGGCTATGGAACAACAGCCCGGGAGCGCCCGGCAAAGACCCGCTGGTGCTGGCAGACAAGCCGTTCGGCGAATGGAATACCGTGCGCGTCATCATGGTGGGCGCGCGAGTGAGCGTCTGGCTTAATGACAAGCTGGTTGTGGACCACGCGCTGCTGGAGAATTACTACGACCGCAAAACGCCCGTGCCGCCCAAGGGCCCGATCCAGCTCCAGACCCATGGCGAGGAAATACGCTGGCGCAATATCTTCATTCGCGAGATCGGGTCTGACGAGGCCGATAAGATTCTGGCCAGTCGTGGCAACGAAGGCTTCAAGTCTATTTTCAACGGCCGCAATTTCACTGGCTGGGCCGGGCCAACGAATGAATACGAGGTAGTCGGTGGCGCCATCCAGTGCCAGCCGAACAAAGGCGGTACGATTTACACGACCGACGAATACAGCGACTTCATGGCCCGGATGGAGATCAAACTGCCACCCGGCGGCAATAATGGGCTAGCGATCCGTTACCCCGGCCACGGCGATACCGCATACGTGGGCATGTGCGAGCTGCAGGTGCTCGACGACAACTATGAGAAGGCCACCGGCGATAAGATTGACCCACGCCAGGCGCACGGCTCGGCCTACGGCATGGTCGCCGCCGCCCGTGGCTATCAGCACCCCATCGGCGAGTGGAACTTCGAGGAAGTCACCATCAAGGGCCCGAAGATCAAGGTCGAGTTGAACGGCACGGTGATTCTGGACTGCGACCTGTCCACCGTGAAGGAATTCATGGCTAACAGCCAGCACCCCGGCAAGGACCGCACCAGCGGTTCGTTTGGCTTCGCCGGGCACAACGACCCGGTCGCCTTCCGCAACATCCAGATCAAGCCGCTCTAGCGCGCGTTGCCCAAGCGCGATCGGGTCGGGTGCCGGGGATTGCGCCCCGGCACCCTCCCACACCACCGTACGTGCGGTTTTCCGCATACGGCGGTTGGTCCGCTCGGAGTACTTCCTTCCCGGTCACGCGGGCGGGTGGCCT
>Ga0224558_1003105_pt1 | contig 14316 bp, 17 predicted proteins | sample 714S32024metaG_FD_180682 | JGI IMG/M metagenome (GOLD analysis project Ga0224558, IMG submission 180682) | Peat soil microbial communities from Stordalen Mire, Sweden - 717 S3 20-24 | ecosystem: Environmental > Terrestrial > Soil > Wetlands > Peat | place: Sweden: Norrbotten County, Stordalen... | reverse complement strand
CCGGCTTTCCAGGTCAAGCAGAGGATCTGGCATGTACAGCCTCCTTAAACCTAGCGTATCACTACGCTAGGTTTCATGCCACTAAAAAAGGAAACTCGCGAATGGTCCACTTTTGTGTCGCGCACCCACCAGGCGTCGCCCCCTGGCCGAAACTGGTAAACTGAAGCTAAACTAATCCAATGGCGTTCCAGCCCGACATCCTTATCACCACGCCCGACGGCATCACGCTCGTCGTCGAAGCCAAGGTGACCCTGCCGAATCTGGAGGGCGCGGAGGAAGACCTCAAACAGTACATGGTGGGTATGCAGTGCCCCACAGGGCTTCTCATCACGCCAAAGCGTATGTGGCTATACCGGGATTCGTTCACTACGAGGTCGCCCCAGTCCGTTCATCGCGTTGGGGAGTTTAACCTCACACGATTGTGGGATCAACCTCCGCCGTTGCAGGGATCGCGGTTCGAGATGTTTGTCCAGCGATGGCTCGAAGACCTCCCTACACAGCCGGCCAAAGAAGTGCCGGACGAATTGGGCGAGGCGCTCCGGGATTACGTCCTGCCCGCCGTAACGAGCGGTGAAGTGCGAGCGGCACACCCGCGCTACCCCTGATAACCGGTGCCGCACGTCTTCGTAGAAACCAACTGGCTCTTCGCGTACGCCGCTCCAGCGCACCATCAGGTCCCTGCGGCGGTGGATTTGCTCTATCGCGCGCGATTGGGAGAGTTCACGATGCATGTACCCAATATCTGCTTCGGAGAGGCGCGCCAGGCGATTCTCACGAAATGCCAACCACGCAGCGAGGCAGATGCCATACGGCGATACCTGACGTGGGCCCAGCCGTCCGGTCACGTGACTGACGCGGATGCCACGGCGGCGAGGGTAGTGCTGAACAAATTTGAGAGCAGCATCAAGCGGGACCTCGCCAACCTCGACCATACCCTTCAAGCACTCGCCAGGTTGCCATGCCTCGAAATCTTCGGCCTCGACGACGCAATGCTTGACCGCGCAACCGAGCTAGCGCTCGCCGGGATTGCACCGAAGCCCTTTGATCACGCCATACTCGCGGGCGTTCTGGTCCGCGCATCGAGGCTCGGGGACGCGGGAGAGCGGACAATCTCCTTCTGTGAATCAGATAGCGACTTGCAACCCTGGGATAAGAATGGAAATGCAAAGCCGTCACTTCGGAATGCTTTCGACCGGGCGCACGTCTGGGTGTACGGAGACTTCACGCTTACCCAGCCCCAACGAAGAGCGGATTTCGAATAACGCCGAGTGTGCGCCACGGCTTCAGTGCCCGTCAAACGGACACATGTTGTGAGACCGCCCTGTGAGATGGCCGGCATCGCGGAGCGCGAACCGCTTGCATTCAACTAAAATGGAGGCAATGCGACTCGGAGCCCTCCTGCTGTGCGGCTGTCTGGCCGCCGCCTGCCTTGCCCAGAGTCCCAAACCCGCCACGGTTCGCGGCACGCTGCTGCAACGCCCCGGGAAACCGCCCGCCATCGAGACCGCCGGCCACGGCATCGTTTCCCTGGACGGCGACGATCCCACCAAGGGTGTACTCAACGATCAACGGCTGGCCGGCTTCGAACTGGAAGCCAAGGGCCGCTTCATCGCGCCGGACCAGTTCCTGGTGGACCCCATCCACACCAAAGCGATGTTCATCCACAAGGACGGTCACGTAAAAGTGATCACCTACTGGTGCGACGTCTGCTCCATCCGCACCTACACGCCCGGACCGTGCTGGTGCTGCCAGAAGGAGACCCTGTTGGATCTCCGCGATCCGGACCAGGATCAATAGATGCGCCCGCTCATTGCTTTGCTCTTTCCGCTTATGTCCATCGCCGCCGACTATTCCGCCCAGAAAGCCGTCGTGGACGGCATCGAAGTGGTGCGACTGGCCCACGCCGCGCGCAACACCGAGGTGGCTATAGTGCCCTCCCTCGGCAACCTGGCCTATGAGTTCAAGGTGAACGGCAAGAACGTGTTGTGGCTGCCCTACCCGACTTTGGCCGAGTTGAAGGCCAAGCCCCAGTTTGGCGGCATTCCGTTCCTGGCGCCCTGGGCCAACCGCCTAAGCGAAGACGCGTTCTTCGCCAATGGCAAGAAATACCGGCTCAATCCCGATCTGGGCAACCTCCACCGCGACCAAAACCAGCACCCCATTCACGGGTTGCTCACTGTTTCGCCGGACTGGACCGTGACCGCGGTCGAGGCCGATTCCGATTCGGCCAGGGTGACCAGCCGCCTGGAATTCTGGAAGCATCCCGAGTTGATGGCGCAGTTCCCGTTCGCGCACTCGATCGAGATGACCCACGTCTTGCTCGACGACAGGCTGGAAGTGCGCACCACCATCGAGAATCTCTCCGCCGATCCCATGCCGGTGGGCATCGGGTATCATCCCTACTTCCAGCTTCACGACGCGCCCCGTGACCAGTGGAAGGTCCACCTGGCGGCGCTCGACCACCTGGCGCTCTCGAAAGCGCTCATCCCGACCGGCGAGCGCAAGCCGGTGGAGTTTCCGGGCCTGTTCCCGCTAGCGGGCGTGGCGCTCGACGACGTGTTCGGCGGCCTGGTGCGCGACGCCTCCGGCAGCGCCACATTCTCGGTGGAAGGCGCGCATGAGAAGATTTCGGTAATATACGGGCCGAAATATACGGTCGCGGTGGTCTACGCCCCTCCCGGCCGCCAGTTCATCTGCTTCGAACCGATGTCCGCCATCACCGATGCCTTCAACCTGGCGCACGCCGGCGTGTATGGGGAGTTGCAGAGCATCCCTCCGGGCGGGCGATGGCGCGAGAGCTTTTGGATCGTTCCCAGCGGGTTTTGATCCTGGCGACTGCGATATAATCACCTGCATGAAACGACTGTCTGTATTGTTAGCGCTGTTTTCCTCGCTGGCGTTCGCCGAAACCTGGAACGGCACGCTGGTGGATGTGATGTGCAAGAACCAGGACCTGGCGAGCCATACCACCAAGTGCGCCGTGGGCTGCTCTAAGAGCGGCTATGGCCTGGTGCTGGCCGACGGCAAATTCGTGAAGTTCGACGAAGCCGGCAACGCCAAGGCTTTGGCCGCCTTGAAAGCCACCAGCAAGGAGAAGGACCTGAAGGCCAAAGTCACCGGCAGCCTGGATGGCGAAACCGTTCAGGTGGAATCGGTGGTGCTCGAATAGCGCTTGCGGATCTCGACCCAGGCCGGGAACACTTCGGGGTTCTCCAGCCAGACGAGCATCCACTGCGCCATCTCGTCTTTCTGTGCCTTCTTTTCAGGCGACGCCTTGGGGCTGCGCCCGAGGAAGCGTGCGCGATCCTTGGCGGCGATCACCTTCGGCATGCGCGGTCCCACGAGGCCGAGCAGCAGATGCTCCGGGGCGGCGCTCATGGAGCGTATCTTTCCGTCACCCACCCGGTAATCTTCCGCATGGTCGACCCATCCGCCACATCTCGTATCACTCGAGGCAGCAGAAAATCCGCAGTCAGAAACTCGCTTGCGGGGTCGGGAAGTCCGTGTGTTCGCTCCCCTTGGATTACGCGCGCCTGAAACTCCTCTTGACTGGCCTCCTCCAGGCTCACGCTCAAGGACAGGTTGAACTCGTGGAGAATCTCCCGGGCTCGTGTGTAGAGCTGTTGATAACGTTCAGCGAAAACATTACGGATGGCATTGTCGACTCTCGACAATACGTCCGCGTCGCGGCCGAGGTCGTACCGAATGAACTCGAGATGCCTGATGTCCGTTGGGACATCTTCAGCCGCGTCCTGGGTCAACAGGACCACCGGCTTCTCAAAGGCGTGTGCCAAGCCCAGTTCGTAGAAGACGTTTGGATTCCTGCCGGTAATATCCGCGATTAGCACACTGGCATCCAGGATCTGCTGCCGGATCTTCTCCAGGAGGGGGATGGTCAGGATCCGGTGATCGCCACGTTCGACGCGAAGGCCATGCGTCTCGTGCAAATGGCGCCTGAGGTAGAGATAAAAGAAATTCAGTTCTGAACGAAACGGCATCACGATGAAGCACAGAGGTGCTTGATCGCTCATCGACGCGCTTCCTTGGCGTACTCGTGCAAATAACGCGAGAGCGGCTTCCGCAAAGATCCGAGCTCGTCCCGGTCGTACGTTAAGAAGAGATTGCCGCGGAGATCGGATGGCACCGAGTCGATCTTGCCGGACTCCGCCAGCATGATTGTCGGCTTCCTGAGAGCGTGAACGTAGCCAAGCTCATACATGACGTTGGGGCTGGCGTCAGTGATGTCCGCTATCACAAAATCGGCGCCGCGAATTGCATCCGCGAACGCATTCCCCCACGCGGTGCCGGGGCTCATGGCGTCAACCCGGAACACCCTGGCGCCTTCTCGCTCCAATTCGGAGGCAAGAAACTGCCTCAGATATTTGTGTTTATCTCCGAAAGGCAGCAGCAGTAAGGCCGACGCCGGCTCGGCCTTACCTGTTGCACCTCGCTGCCGTTCGACTAACGCTGTCACTATTTGCGCCTTGAGCTCGCCGGCGGAGCGGAACTCTGTTACCACGTTACTGCGGCGCACCATGGTTCTGAACGCCTCAACCCGTGTGGCGAGAGGATCGCTTTCCTCGTCCCCGGCCCGCGCGGCACGGTCGCCGCTGCTCACAAAAACTAGGCGCGGGATCCCCCTCTCGACCGCATAATCGTACTCAAGCTCGGCAAACGACTTCTTCTCGCCCGCGGGAATATGTTCGTATCGGGATGCCAGGATCGCAATGTAGATGTCGGCCTCATCGAGGAGCCCGTAGATCTCCGCTACCCCGTCGGACCCGCTGGCAATCAACTTCTCTGCAACGAGCGGTTCAAGACCAACTCGCCGGCAGGCATCGACTGCTGCTATTCGATATGCCGCCGGCAGGTCCGCTGCCGCACTACCGATGAAAACTCGCTGGATGGGGTCCGTCACAGATCTATCCTTGGGTTGCTCGACTTCCGTCCCGGCCGGCTGTCTATTCGATTGTAACGGGTTCCAAGACTTCCAACAACAACCAGCGCTCCCGCTTTGTGCCGTCTCCCAGCGAACTCAACGTGGCTGGGCTGCTCTAAGAGCGGCTATGGCCTGGTGCTGGCCGACGGCAAATTCGTGAAGTTCGACGAAGCCGGCAACGCCAAGGCTTTGGCCGCCTTGAAAGCCACCAGCAAGGAGAAGGACCTGAAGGCCAAAGTCACCGGCAGCCTGGATGGCGAAACCGTTCAGGTGGAATCGGTGGTGCTCGAATAGCGCTTGCGGATCTCGACCCAGGCCGGGAACACTTCGGGGTTCTCCAGCCAGACGAGCATCCACTGCGCCATCTCGTCTTTCTGTGCCTTCTTTTCAGGCGACGCCTTGGGGCTGCGCCCGAGCAAGCGTGCGCGATCCTTGGCGGCGATCACCTGCCGCCGGCAATAGCGCGCCCGCTGCCGGTCGCCCGCCCGCATGGCCTCCGCATAAATCGGCAGCATCTCGCGCAGGTCGCGCTCCAGATCCGCGAACGATTTCTGGCGGATGCCAGCGTAAGGTTGCGCGAATGGGAGGCCCGTCTGGCGCAGCAGATCGCGCAGGTAACTCTCGGAGATGGGCGCCAGTGTGCGCAGTGCGGCCTGCCATTCGGCTTCCCCGATGGCCGTAATCCGCCCGGCGGCCAGGAATTCCTGCAAACGCTGTTTGCGTGACTTATCCGGCATCGGACGACGGCGCCTCGTCGCGCCCGGCGCCAGCCGCCGCTGGGCGGCGATACAGGTAACGGGGGAATCGGCCCAACAGCCCCCCGTAAAGCGCATGGCCCGCCATCATGGGGCCGCTATGGGTGTAAAGTGGAATCAGTGGATTGATATTGTGCCACAAGATCGCGAACGACAGGTAATACCAGCCGAGACCCACCAGCACTCCGATCAAGGTTGTCCGGAGGCTGGCGCCGCGGCTTGCGAGGGTGAGACCGAATAGAGCGCCGATGGTTCCGTAAAGGACCAGATAGAGCGCGATCCCCGCCACGGTCCGGAATGAAAATTGCCGGCCCAGAGCCGCTTCGCCGTAGAAAGTCGTAGCCATGATGTTGGCCGCAGTCCAGATGGAACGGCGGTACCAGGCGGAAGCGAGCGCCAGCCATCCGAGAAGAATGAGAGCGGCCATGACGCCGGCTTGGAGGCCGGCCAAGAGGCCGTGCGCCTCCCGGTTTATGTTGGGGTCCTCACCATCGCCCATGAAATCAGCCTATACTGTCCTATTGGCAAAGGCAAAACGTCAGCGCAAATGAAACGTCGCGTAGTCATCACCGGAATCGGGGCCGTGAGCCCCAATGGAATTGGCAGAGAGGCCTTCTGGGAGGCCAGCCGCAACGGCGTCAGCGGCGTTCGCCGCATCACCCGCTTCGATCCCTGCGGCTCGCCTGTGCAGGTGGCCGGCGAGGTAGTGGGATTCAACGAGTCCCTATACGTCGATCCCAAGGACCGCCAGCACGTGTCGCGGGTGGTGCCGCTGGGGGCCGCGGCGGTGCGGGAGGCCATGGAGGATGCCGGCGTCGACTCAGGATCGATGAGCCGCGAGGAGTTGCGCCAGATCGGTGTCATCGTGGGATCGGGCGGCGGAAGCCTGGAGTTCACCGAGGAGCAATACCGCCTGTATTATTCCGGCAAGCTGAAACAGTGCAGCGTGTACGTCATCCCGAGCTCCACCATCGGCACGCTGGCCAGCGAGATCTCCATGCGCTTCGGCTTCCGCGGCATGAGCCACATCATTTCCACGGGATGCACCTCTTCCACCGACGCCATCGGCTACGCTTACCGCAATATTCAAGCGGGGGTGCTGGACACCATGGTGGCGGGCGGCGTGGACGCGCCCATCGCGCCGCTGATCCTGCGCGGGTTCGTACTGATGCGCATCATGAGCACGCGCTGGAACGCGGAGCCCGAGCGCGCCTCGCGGCCATTTTCGCGCGACCGCGACGGGTTTGTGATCGCCGAAGGCGCATGGTTCTTCGTCATGGAGGAGATGGAGCGGGCCCGTTCCCGGGGCGCGCACATCTATGGCGAAGTGGCGGGATACGGGTCCACCTGCGAAGCCTATCACCGCGTGCGCCTGGAGGAGTGCGGCGAAGAACCGGCCCGCACCATGACGATGGCCATGGAGGAAGGCGGCATCGGGCCGGGCGATGTGCAGTACGTCAACTATCACGGCACGGCCACGGAATTGAACGACCGCATCGAGACGCGCGCCATGAAACTGGCCTTCAACGGACACGCCTATAAGCTGGCGGGATCGTCGCTGAAGAGCCTGATCGGGCATCCGCAGGGCGCATGCGGCGCGGCCGGCATTGCCGCTACGCTGTTGGCCATGCGGGACGGCGTGGTGCATCCCACCATCAACGTTGAGGAGCCCGACCCGCAGTGCGATCTGGACTACATCCCGGACGTCGCACGCCGCATGGACATAGAGCACGCCGTGTCCAATTGCATCGCGTTTGGAAGCAAGAATTCCGCACTCCTGCTGCGGCGGGTGTAAGTTTGGTGGGGCAGACGATCGTTTTATGTCGTCTGCCAGCGCTCCCCGAAGGCGGCAGACCACGAAGTGCGATGGTCTGCCCCACGATCCTACCAGCTCAGCTCGATCAGCGAGACACCCTGGCGAGGGAGCGCAAACTCCGGATTCGCCGCGCCGCCTTGCACCTCCACAAAGCGGGGAGAGTCCGCAAGCTGCAACTGGCCGGCCGCTTCGAGTTGGGCGTACTGCGCCACCGTCGGATGCTGCGGAGATCCCATGGCCTTCCACGCCGTCCAGGCATTGCTGTGGACTTCATCGATGCGATAGTGGCGCAGCAGCACTCGCGTGAGGGCGCGCGGGACGCCCGCTATTTCCAGCCGTACATCGGCATCTGGCCCTGGCACATCCTCGTCATGATAGTTCCATGCCAGCACCGCGATCCCGCGGTCGGAACGAACCGCCAGCGCATCTACGTCCGGACCGCCGCTTTCGGTCTCCACGCGATCGCCCCGCATCAAGGCGGCCATGCGGAACAGGTTCAGCACCGGCTTGTCGATGCCATTGGTCGCCAGCGTTCGGAAGCCATCGAAGTAGGGCTGATCCTCGAACTCGAAGGCCCAGGTCAGCATGCCCTCGATGTTGGTGTGCCGCCGGTCCGCCAGCTCGAAAATGTTCTTCATCATCGCCGCGGTATACGACGCGTACAGCGGGCCATTGCGATAGGCATTTTGCGGATACACGCGCGCCGAGCACGCCGCGCAGCCTTCCGGATCGGACTCGCTCAGCACGATCGGCAGCGCCTCGAACTTCGGAAACGAGCGCACGATGGCGAATCCCCGGTCGACGTCTTCGGCTTGCTTAGCCATACCCATGCGCACATGACCCTCCACCACGGTGGGCCGGCCTTTGGCGTGATAGGTGATGAAGTCGAGCGGCGCGCCCGTTCGGCCGGTTGCGGAGTTGCCGCCGCGGTCGCAGTGCTCCAGGAACTGGCGCAGGAACGCCGCGGCCTTCGCCTCCGATGGACCCGTCGAGGCCGGCCCGCCGACTCTTGCCGATGGAAGCGCGCGCTTCACTGCCGCAGCCGCGTAGTCGTACAGTTTGTCGTACTCTTGCGGAGTTCCGTGCCAATACGAAATATCGGGCTCGTTCCAGACTTCCCAATACCAGGACTCGACTTGGCCCTTTCCGTACTTCTCCACGCTGTGCTTCACCCACTGATAAACTAACTCGCCCCATTTGCCGTAATCGGTGGGCGGGTAAGACCATCCGATGGCGTAATCGCGGTTCGCGGCGCCGGGAATCCAGATCGGCCGATACGGCTCCGGCTGCGACGAAAGGGCCTGCGGCATGAAGCCGATCTCGACGAAGGGCTTCGCGCCGGCCTTTAAATAGGTATCGAAAATGCGGTCCGTGATGGCGAAGTCATAGACCGGCCTTCCTGAAGCGTCTTCGGTGTAGGCATTGGTGGACCCCCACTTCAACCCGGGCGTTCCGTCTCCGGTGGCCAGCATGAAGTGGGTGCGAATGTACACCGGCGCGCCGCTCATCGCTGCTAACTCGCCGACGAGCTTGCGACCGTTCTTCGTGTAAGTGTAGTTGGGCTCGTCGTAGCCGAAGAAGGCGTAGATCGGCTTGAATGGGCCAACTGTCCGGGCCGCGTTGACGCGGATCGTCACTGTATTCTGCGCCAGCCCGGAAGCCGCGGCCAGCAGGAGAAATGAAATCGGTCGCATGTGCCTCTGCATTAATCGCCTTTTAATGACTACTAACTCTTGACGCTCAGTCACCGCTTAGTATACTATTGACTCATGGACACCGCAACAAAAACCCGCTTCCTCTGTTGCTCCTGCCTGTCCAGTTACCCACTCTCATCTTTACTGTATTGGTAGGTGGGGCAGGCTTCAGCCTGTCTGTGCCTTCCGCCGAGCTATATATTCGTGTAAGTTCTTTGACATCGGGGAGATCTGGAGGGCGGGCAATCTTGCCCGCAGCCGCCTTTTCAGGCGGCTTGCAGCATTACCAGTATCCCGCCGCTCAGGCAAACTGACCCACTACCGGGAGATGGGTCAGTGGTCGAAGCCGCTGGGTTGTAGCCCCAGTAACCCTTCGGGAAAACCTCGCAGGTTCAAATCCTGCTCTCCCCACCAGTGTGCTCCGGATGCGGATGGTGACGCAAGTGGCCTCCAAACCCACGATTGGCTGTTCGAATCGGCCCCGGAGTGCCATGGGCCTGTGGTGGAATTGCATACACACCAGTCTTAGAAACTGGCGTCTTCGGACATGAGAGTTCGAGTCTCTCCAGGCCCACTCGAGTTTCTGGGGGGCGGGATTTATCCCGCGCGGGGCTTCAGCCCCGCACTCCGCAGCTTAATCCTACGCGTGCCCGGCAGCTTCCGCCGCGCGGCCGATCCACTTACCCTGGTGCGTGTAAGCGCCGCGGGCGATGTCAGGCACCCGCTCGATCGCCTTATCGATGCCCAGGTCTCCGATACGCAGCATATACGGCAGGATGGCCTGCGCCACGGCCACGCTGGTGCTGCGTCCCATGTCGGCGGTGAGGTTGGGGACGCAGTAGTGCGTCACGCCGTGGTGTACGAAGGTCGGCTCGGCGATGGTGGTCGGACGGCTGGTCTCGACACAACCGCCCTGATCGATAGCCACGTCGATCACGGCCGAGCCCGGCTTCATGGTCTCCACCATGGCGCGCGTGACCACGTGCGGGGTGCGCTTGCCGGCCACCAGCACTGCGCCGATCAGCACGTCGGCCGCGGCCACACATGCCGCTACGGATTCGCTTTCGGCCAGGCCGGTCTCCACCGCGGGGAGGCGCTCCATCAGCTTGCGCAGCTTGTCGGCATCCACGTCCAGCACCGTGACGCGCGAGCCGGCCGCGCAGGCGGTGCGGGCGGCCCAAGCGCCTACCACTCCGGCGCCCAGGATCACCACGTTCGCGGGCGGAATGCCGGGACTACCGCCCAGCAGCACGCCGCGTCCGCCCGAGCTGGAACGCAGCAGGTGCGCGGCGATGGGAACGGTCATCTGGCCGGCAATCTCGCTGACCGCCCGCAGCACCGGCAAGGTCCCGTCGTCGTGCTGAATCATCTCCAGCCCGATGGCGGTGATGGATTGCTCCAGCAGCCGGTCCACCACCACGCGGTCGGCCACGGCCATATGGTAAAAGGCCATCAGGATCATGCCGTGCGGACACTGCCGCAGCTCCGACAGCACGGGCGTGGAAATCCGCGCCACGATGTCGGAGCGGTGCAGCACATCTTCCTGCGAGTAGACGATCTGCGCGCCGGTGCGGGCGTACTCGGTGTCTTGAAACCAGGCGCCTTCGCCCGCGCCCGATTCCACCCACACGGCGTGTCCGGCTTCCACCAGATGGCGCACCACTGGCGGCGTGAGCGCTACACGGCGATCAAACGGCCGGCCTTCTCTGATCAACGCAATATTCATAAACTTTTCGGGCGGCGCGCTCCACTCCGCGCAGCACGGCCTTGGAGGGCGGCTCGCCCAATTCGAAACGGCGGGCTTCGATCCCAAACAGCATGAGCCGCCGCGGCAGCCCCCCAATGGTGCGGCTCAGCGCGATGGCCTCCGCCAAACCCAACCCATGCGACGAACCCACGCGCGGCCGGCCGGTCATCGGCGCCGTCAACGCGTCCCAAACCGAAACCGTCCCCGGACGTTTGCCGGTCACCACCGCATCCACCAGCACCACATCGTCCGCGTCCTGCCACGCGTCGATCAGCGACAGCGCGTCGCCATACTCCTCGCGCGCCTCGACACCCATCTCCCGCAGGCGGCGCGCCACCAACGGCCCGGCTGCGTCGTCGCCGCGATCGGGATGTCCGCAGCAGAGCACCAGCATATCAGGGCACGCGCTCGACCTTCACGAAGTGCGTGGCGCAGGAGATGCACGGATCGTAATTGCGCACGGCCTGCTCGCACTTGGCCGTGATCTTATCCAGCGGCAGAGCGGCGAGCTGCGGCACAAAATGCCACAAGTCGTCCTCGATGCGCTTCTGATTCTGCGCGGTGGGCGGCACGATCTGCGCGTTCAGGACCAAACCGCGATCGTCGATCTCGTAGCGATGATACAGCACGCCGCGCGGCGCTTCGGTGGCCGCGTGCCCGATGCCCGCGCGCACCGGGGCTTCCACGCGCGGCGCGGCCGGCGGCTCGTACTGTGCGATCAGCCGCAGCGCCTCCTCGCAAGCGAACACCAGCTCCACGGCCCGCACCACGATGCCGCGAAACGGATTCAAACACGGCGGCGCCACATCGCACTCGGCGGCCACCTGTTGCGCCGCTTCCGGCAGTTTGCCGAAATTGAGATTGAACCGCGCCAACGGCCCCACCAGGTAGGACGCCCGTTCGCGCAGTCGGCAGTGCAGCGCGTTCGAGTGCTTCACGTGCTGCTCCATGAACTGGCTGCCGAACTCGGAGACGTCGATATCCAAACCTTTATTAGACACCAGCCGGCCTTCGTTCAGGGCGTATTCGTCGGGATGCGAAAGCGACACGAACTCGTAATCCTGCTCGAAGTCCGGAAACTCCAGGCCTGCCACGATGCGCGCGGCGGCGATGGACGTATCCCGCGCCCAGGCCAAATCGTCCACCATAGCCCGCAGAGCGGCCTTGGTGGGAACTTTGTGAAACCCGCCCACCGTCACCGAAATCGGATGGATCTCGCGGCCGCCCAGCACGATCATCAACTGGTTGCCGATCTTCTTCAAGCGCAGCGCCATCTCCACCAGTTCGCGATGGTCGGCCGCCATGCGGATGGCGTCGGGGAAGCCTAGGAAATCCGGCGCTTGCAGCATGAACACATGCAGCGCATGGCTCTCGATCCACTCGCCCAAATAGATCAGCCGCCGCAACAGCCGCACGGAGGGGTCCACCGTAATGCCGAGAATGCGCTCCAGGGCATGCACGGCGCTCATCTGGTAGGCGATGGGACAAATCCCGCAAATGCGCGCGACGATGTCCGGGACTTCCAGGTAATGCCGCCCGCGCAGGAAGGCTTCGAACAGCCGCGGCGGCTCAAAGATCTGGAACTGCACGTCCTGCACCTGGTCGCCCTTGAGCTTGACCGCGATAGCCGCCTCGCCTTCCACGCGCGTGAGGTAGTCCACCTTTATGCTGCGGCTGTTGCCGGTTGTCGCCTTGGCGCTCATGATTTTTCGCACTCCTCTCCGGCCTGGCGGAACTGCCAGGCCCAGGCGCTATAACTCCGGAAGGCGCGCACGATGTCGTCGTCGCTGCGGCCCAGGACACGGAACTGCTCGGTGAGGGAAGCCGTATTGGAGCTTTCCATGGGGCCGAAACAGCCGTAGCATCCGCGGTCGAAGCCGGGACAAAGCGCGCCGCATCCGGCCTGCGTGACCGGTCCCATGCAGGCTGCGCCGCGGGCCACCGCCACGCAGACGTTGCCGCGGCGCTTGCATTCCAGGCACACGCTGTAGGTCGGGATGTTGGGCTTGCGTCCGGCCAGCATGGCGCTAATCAACTCGAGCAACTGATGCTTGTTGATGGGGCAGCCGCGCAGCTCGAAATCCACCGGCACGTGCTCGGCCACCGGCGTGGACATCTTCAGCGTGCGGATGAAGTCGGGATTGGCGTACACCATGCGCACCATGCCGCCTACGTCTTTCCAGTTGCGCAGAGCCTGAATGCCGCCAGACGTGGCGCAGGCGCCGATGGTCACCAGGGTCCGGCATAGCCGCCGCACCTGCTGGATGCGTTCCGCATCGTGATGCGTGGTGATGGAACCTTCCACCAGCCCGATATCGTACGGGCCTTTCAGCATGATGCTGGTGGCTTCCGGGAAATAGACGATATCCACCGCCTGGGCCACGCCCAGCAATTCGTCTTCGGCATCCAGCAGGCTGAGCTGGCAGCCGTCGCAGGAAGCGAATTTGAACACAGCCACTGAAGGGCGGTGGCTGGTGGCTGGTGGCTGGTGGCCGGTGGTTTTGTCTTTCGGGACAGATTTGGATTTCATTGAAGGCACCTACAGCTCGTATCTTCCAAACCAGGACCGCACCTCGTGATAGGGGAAGATGGGTCCGTCTTTGCAAATGAAGTTGGGGCCGTACTGGCAGTGGCCGCAGAAGCCGATGCCGCACTTCATATTGCGTTCCAGGGACAGATAGAGGTCGCCGGGGGGCATGCCGCGCGCCTCCAACTCCCAGATTACGTAGCGCATCATGATCTCAGGCCCGCAGATCATCGCCACGGTATGAAACGGCTGCAATCTCACCAAGCGGAAGAGGCCGGTGACTACGCCCACATGGCCGCGCCAGCTTAAGCCGCCATAGTCCACCGTGGAGAGCACCTGCGTGTCGGGCAAGCGTCCCCAGTCTTCCAGTTGTTTGCGAAAGATGAGATCGCGCGGGCTGCGCGCGCCATACAACACAATCAGCCGGTTGTAGTCGGCGCGGTGCCGCATGATGTAATGGATGGCCGGACGCAGGGGCGCCAGGCCGATGCCGCCCGCCACAATCAGCACGTCTTTGCCGCGCGCCACTTTCAGCGGCCAGTGCGATCCGTAAGGGCCGCGCATGCCCACGGCGTCGCCTGGATGGCTGCTCACCAGGGCTTGAGTAGTCTTGCCCACCGAGCGCACCGTGTAGAGCAGCCGCGCACGGTCTTCCGGATCGCCCGAAATCGAAATGGGCAGTTCGCCGTTGCCATACACATACAACATGCTGAACTGCCCGGGCGTGAAGCCGGGAAACGGATCGCCGCCGGATGGCTCCAGCGCCAGCGTGAAGGTGTCGTATGTTTCCTTGCGCACCTGCGCCACGCGCGCCATGGCCGGCGTCATCTCGCTGCCT
>Ga0224558_1003104_pt1 | contig 14320 bp, 14 predicted proteins | sample 714S32024metaG_FD_180682 | JGI IMG/M metagenome (GOLD analysis project Ga0224558, IMG submission 180682) | Peat soil microbial communities from Stordalen Mire, Sweden - 717 S3 20-24 | ecosystem: Environmental > Terrestrial > Soil > Wetlands > Peat | place: Sweden: Norrbotten County, Stordalen... | reverse complement strand
TCGGTCATCGGTCTCGCCCCCTCTGCGGTCGCGGCCGAGGTGCTCTCTGACGAGCTCGGGATAGAGACGGAGAACACCGCCAAGTGGCTCACCGAGTGGAGGCGCATCCCCCAGCTGACGGCGCGGCGCGACCGGCTCGCCCTCAATCTGGCAAGGCACGCCTACCCGAGCTCTCCGAGCGCCGCCAAGGTCCGCCACAGCCTCGCCGAGACGAACCAGGCGATCAACGGGAGGCCCCTCAAGCCGGGCCAGCTCGTCATGATCGACGAGAGCTCGCTTGCTGGGACCTTTTCCCTCGACGAGATCGTGGGCGCCGCGAAAGATGCCGGTGCGAAAATCCTGTTGCTGGGGGACTTCGCCCAGACGGGGTCAGTCGAAGCAGGCGGAGCATTCTCTCTTCTTGTCAAAGACCGTGGTGATCTAGTCGCCGAGCTGAGCGAGGTGCGACGCTTCGAGTCTGAGTGGGAGAAGGCCGCTAGCATCGAGCTTCGCCTCGGAAACAGCTCCGCCATCACCGCCTACGAGGCCAACGGCCGCATCAAGGCCGGCGAGCGCCAAGAGCTGCTCGATGCGATCTACGCTGCTTGGCGTTCCGACGTCGGAGCCGGGAAGGCGAGCCTCATGATCGCCGGGGACGCCGCCACCGTCACCGAGCTGAACTCCCGGGCGAGAGCAGGTCGGATCGCCGAGGGGGTTATCGCCGAGGCGGGACTGTCAATCGCGGACGGCCAGACAGCCGGCGTCGGCGACGAGATCGTCACCCGCAAGAACAACCGGCTCCTCGGTGTCGGAAAGAGCTGGGTGAAGAACGGCGATCGCTTCGTCGTTTCTTCCACCAACCCCGATGGGACCATGGCTGTGGGACGCAATCCCGGCTCCCCCGAGGTGTTACTACCCGCCGACTACGTCGCCAGTCACGTCGAGCTCGCTTATGCCACGACCGCGTATCGCAGTCAAGGTCGGACGACCGATACCTCGCACACTCTCGTGTCTCCGTCGACGACCCGCGAAGTGCTCTACGTCGCCGCGACCCGCGGGCGTGAGTCCAACATGATCTACGTCGACACGAGCTTCGATCCCGACCCCGCCACCGGTCACGACAGCACTGCCATCGAATACAGCGCCGCCGAGGTGCTCGCCGCCGTGCTCACCAACGAGGGTGCCGACCTCTCCGCCCACGAAGCTCTCGAGCTCGCCCAGCGGCGAGCAGAAGACTTCGCTGTCCTTGCCGCCGAGTACGAAACCCTGGCCGCCGTCGCCCTGCAACAACGCTTCGACGAACTGCTGGACCACTCGGGCCTCGGTGCCGATCATCTCGTACAGATCCGCCAGAGCGACTCCTACGGGCCGCTTCTCGCCGCGCTCAGAGACGCCGAGTCACGGGGGCTCGATGTCAACAGACATCTCCCCGAGCTCGGCGCAGCCCGTGGTTTCGCCGATGCCGAGGACCCAGCGTCGGTCATGAATGCTCGAGTGCGCCGATGGGCACAGACTGCCGGATCGAACCGCCGGCTAGGTGTGAACCTCGTTGCGGGCCTGATCCCCCGCGCCGTCGGAGTCACCGATCCCGACATGGCCCGGGCTCTCGATGAGCGGGAAGCCATCATGCAGCGCCGCGCGCGCGAGCTGGCCGAGAGCGCGGTCGCGCAAGGCCAAGCCTGGGTCGGCTCGCTTGGTGTACCACCTACGGACCCGATTGCCAGGGAACGTTGGATGCGGGCCGTCACGACTGTTGCCGCCTACCGGGACCGCTGGAACATCCCCGTCGATCACACGGCTCTTGGCCCTGACAACCCTGTTGAACCCGTCGAAGCGCTCCGGGACCGCACGCGCGCCCGGGCCGCCTCAAAGCTTGCGATCAAGCTCAGCTCAACGCTCACGAGCGACGAGCCCAGTCACGCGGTTGAGACCCAGCCTTGCCAGCCGACCCTGGGGATCTGAGCTCAAGCGGCCGGGAAAACTAACGTGGCCTTGTCCATGAGCTCTTCGCACGGAAGTCGCCAGATCGCAGACTCCGGTCGGAACTATCAGCGTCCGTACTGACGGAAGATGAGCTGGGTCGTACTTTCCTGGAACGTCCTCAGGTCGTGTCCGAATGCGGATTGCCGTTAGGGGCCGGATCGAAGCGCTGTGAAGGTTGCGAGCACGACCTGCGTGGGTCGATGCCCTTCGACCATTCGGTGCTCGTCGCGAGCTAGATCAAGGGCCAATCGTGACAATGGTGTCGCCACTCCCACCGGTGTTGGCGCTGGCAATGGTGAACCTGAAGTCATAGAGACCTGCTGGCGAATTGCTTGGGACCGGTATCGCAGTAAGAAGCGGGCGATCGTTCCACGTCGTGGTGTGGATCGGCTTTGCGTTCAGCACTTCCAGGGAAGGTGTCTCCCGGTTCCTCGACTCCCGAGTGTCTTCTTCAATGCTCTTGCCGTTCCAAACGGCCCGCTAAGGGAGGCGCTCAGCGTAAGCGAAACCGGATTTGCCGCACTCGGTGAACCAGGTGTGGAGATCCAGTGCAGTATGAGTGTCTCGCCCGGATGCCGCACGGTGTTGACGTCCGTCGCCTTGCAACAGGTGAAGCTGTAAGTAGCGTGAAGGTGCTGCTTGGTTGCCCAAGGCTCCTTCTGAGTGCTGCCGCCAAGTGACGAAGACGATGGCCACGCACCCGACTGCCAGCACCACGAGGACCTTGCGCCTCACGCGAGCAGCATAGGTCAGTCATGTCCCGCTGGTTCCGAGTCCTAACAGGGACCGCCGGCCGGGCTCTGGGCCAAATAGCGCAGGAAGTGTGCGCTCTAGACGAAGGCCTTGCAGACACGACTCCGATTCATGACGTTGGCTCTGGGCCGGGTTATGGGCGCCTTTGCACGTTTCCGCGATGCTGCGAGAGGCCCGTCAGGAAGGGGCACTGAAACCACCGCCACCCGAGCCTGGGGATGACGCTGTTGAAAATTGCGGCTCGGGACCTGGCGAGCCTAGGCCCACCGTTCAGGATCTCGACCTCCGTCGGGAGCCGTGACGACAGTGGCAGTACGTCCCCCAGGGTGAAAGAAACCGGGCGCGCGAGGAGCGGACAAGCTTGGCATGGACAATGATGTGATACCAGGCCCGAGAACGAGAGAGTGACCATGGATGAGTCACGGGTTGTCCTCGTAGGTGAATCCCCCGATGGCGTTCACTGGGCCGTTCGTGCTGGCCCGGATAAAGACGGCGGCTTCTACACGTCTATCGAGCGCAGCCTCGGGAACGCCACGGCGGAGTCGGGAATGGGCGGCGACAAGCTCCCTCCGGGAGAGGTAATCAACTTCTGGATAGGAAAGGCCGACGGCACCCCGCTGTTCGTCATGGCCCGCACCGCTCCGCAGGTTCAAGGTGTCACCGTCGTCCTCACGAATGGCTCGCGACGTGAACTGTCAATGTCGCGGGTGATCGAGGACTTCGGCCTCCGGTTCGCCGCTGGACCGTTAGCTGACGATGACCCGCCCGTGAGCCTGGAGGTCGCGGTCGAAGATGGCGAGACTCGGAATCAGGTTCATGCCCTGCGATGGCCACCTCCACGGTTTCGACCCCCGCCACGCGCGAGTTGATAGGCACTAAGGGGTCTCGTGAGACTGGTCGCGTAAGGCGGCTGTTTCAAAGCCTCCGAGGACTAGGAAACGCGCTCTGGTTCGGCCGGTTGTTCTGGCTCGTCCTCGTAGCCCGCGTCGGTCTCGTCTGCCAGGAGCAGGTAGGAAGTTCGTGCCCAGGCCCGTTTCGCAATCACGAGGCAGACAAGGGCCGGGATGATGGTCGCAAGGCCCTCTGCCACGTAGGCGATCTGTCCGTACCAGGGTGCCCGACTCCCGAAATTCAGGTTTGCCTGGAAGTCCCAAACCACGCTTGCGACGGCCGCCACGCTGGTTACGAAGCCCAACACTGCAAGGCAGACGAGTGCCAGGCGCGACCGGCTCACGCGCCCCAGGAGCGATGTCACGGCTTGGTCGATGTCCACCGTCTCGTCCTGGTCTGACTCGCCCTGGTCCAGGTACCTCTCGAACTCGTCACAACAGCGTGTGCCCTGGTACCAGCCGAGCAGCGACGCGCCCAGGAGTACCACGGCAAGAGGAAGCTGTGCCCATTGCGTAGTTATGCCAACTAGAGCCCACGCACCCAGGTTCAAGGCGCTCGCAAAACCCGTCAGGAGTTCCGCGGCGATGATGAGCGTGACACCCGCGATGACAGCGAACAGGACCATTTCGACCGGCTCGAACCGCTTCCCACGGTGACGCTGCTCGTCGTGGAGCCAGTCGTAGTAGGCACTAGCAAGGCGTTCCGCTAGCGACAAGCTCTCCTGTGCAGCCTCGTCAACGGGGAGTTCCGGCTCGTCGGCCACAAGGCATCGTACGGCAGGTACAGGTCCGCTGTCCCTCGCCTACCTGGTCCATTTCTGGGGCGTGAGGAAGACTGACGACATGTCCAGCCGGACGAGAAGACGCGCCCAATCAGGCAAACGCTCCGAGCGCCGACTCTCGAACCCCGTTGTCGAGGTAGCCATGTTGCACCTGACCGCGCGGGTATACCCGCGGAAGCGTCCGAGCGACTATGTGCCTCTCGTACTTGTCGAGGCAGTGGGAAAGATCATGGCGCTGGTGCTCCCCGGCAACAGGTACACCGGGCGGCAACGCAAGGACCTGCGGCAGTATCTACAGACGCAGAGACGACTGAGGCTACAGAGGGGGCTGAACAACCCTGGTGCCCGAGCCGGGGCCATCCACGCGTTCAAGCACCTCAAGTACAACGGCTGTGACTTTGACCCAGCCGAACTTGGCGTCTGGGCGTTGGCTCACGGCTGGACTGCCGACGACGCTCAGCAACTTGGTGACTACGCCGAGGGTGTACTTGCGGGAACCCGGTACCACACGATGCCTGACCCCTGGGGAAGACACGCCATCAATTACTGGCGTGAGGAAGCGACAAGGCTCTAGCAGTCGCCGCAGAATCGAGTTCCTCCACCCGGACTTGGGCGTCGTGAGGCACGATGGTGCTGTGCCCGAGCGCCCTCTCACCCTTCGCGAAATTGGTGAACTGGCCGACCGGCTCCGGGGCCTCATTGCCATGGTGGACAACGGTGAGATGAGCGCGTCCGCTGCCATGAAGTATCGGTTGGAGGGCGCGGTTGCCGTCCTGGACGCTGTACTGGGGCACCACCCCTCGCTGTTGGACTCGTTCGGCGAACGCGCCCGCTACGTGCCGCCGTGAGCACCAGCACCTTCATCCATTTCAAGTACCTGTGGCTGATTGCAGATGAGGCACGCGCGCGTACGGAGGAATTCGCGGAGAGACGGACACCGGCCGACGTCGGCCAGGGACTCGTTGCGGTCGTGTTCGCTGCTGCCGCCACTGAGGCGTACATCAACGAGGTAAGTCACTTAGTCAAGCAGGACACTTACCTGTACCCCGACACCCCGTTGGTGGACTTCGGCGCGCAGATGACTCAGGCGGTCGACAAGAAGATGTCAATCGAAAGGAAGTATCTGCTCGCGTCCAAGCTGCTCGGCCAGCCATTTGAAAAAGGGCAGAAGCCATTTCAGGGCTTTGTCACCTTGATTGCCGCCCGAAACTTCTTGCTGCACCAGATTCCAGTGTTCTCACGGGTAATTGCCAATCTCGAACAGGTAGGTATCGCAACCAAGAGAGCAACCTTCCGCAACTACCTCGGGGAGGACAAGCCGATGGGGAGTCAGGTCGATGCGCTCTCAAACCCTACGGTAGCCAGATGGGCGTGTGATACCTCAGCGAACATCATTGTGGCGGTGATGGACATGTTCCCGCCTTACGCTTCGGCATCGGTCGGGTTGTTGCGGTTCGGCTTCCCCCCCAGAGGCGTAGACGCCGACAGGTCGCCTCGGCGGTCACTGGACAGCCTAGATATAACAAATGACCGATTGCTATAATCGGCAGGGTGAAGAAGGTCAAGAAGGTCGGCAAAAAACGCGGCGTAGTCGGCTACCTGCGGGTTTCGACCGAGGAACAAGCCGACAGTGGAGCCGGTCTCGCAGCCCAGGAGGCTGCCATCCGCGCCGAGTGTGACCGTCGGGAACTTCCCCTCCTGACTGTCCATACCGACGCCGGGGTCAGTGGCAAGTCCCTGGTCCGTCCGGCCCTGACAGCGGCTCTCGCAGACCTTGATGCCGGTCATGGGGATGTCTTGATGGTCGCCAAACTGGACCGGCTGACCCGTTCCGTCCACGACGCCTCGGGGTTGATGCAGCGCTCAGAGAAGTCGGGCTGGGGCCTTGTCGCCCTCGATGCTCCGGTGGACACGACGACGCCCGCGGGCAGGGCTATGGCGCAAATCCTCAATGTTTTCGCCGAGCTGGAGCGCCGGTTGATCGGGGAGAGGACGAAGGCAGCGTTGGCCGTCAAACGGGATCAGGGCGTTGTGCTCGGTAGGCCAAGATCACTCCCGGACAAGGTGGTGGCGCGCATCAGGAAGGAGCGCGACGCGGGTCGCACCTGGACGGCGATTGCCGAGGGGTTGAATCATGACCGGGTTCCTACTGCCCAAGGTGGGCTGCGCTGGTACCCGGCCACGGTGCGAACGGTGGCGAATTCAGCGAGGCGACCGGTGCCCTTTCGGCCGTGACGCTCGACTTAGTTACTACGCGCCTGCGAGATTAGGGGCCATGAAGTCGACCCGGTTCGTAATCGAGCGCGATGGTCCCGGTCGCCTTGCGACCATGGCCTGTCCACGCGGCGGGGACTGGCTCGACGACGAGCTGCAAGCGCTTCGAACCGAAGGCGTCGACGTGCTCGTCAGCGCGCTCACCAATTCCGAGCTTGTGGAGCTACAGCTCAGCGCCGAGCCGGAGCTTGCGAGACAGGCAGGACTGACCTACATCTCGTTTCCGATTCCCGACCGTGGCGCGCCGGAGGGGGTCGCGGCTGTCACCGACCTCGTGGATCGGCTTGCAGAACGCCTTGCCGGGGGTGATTTCATCGTCGTCCACTGTCGCGCCGGTATCGGTCGCTCGTCGCTCATCGCCGCCGCGGTGCTGGTACGGGAAGGGCTTAGCCCCGCTGAAGCCTGGGACCGCATTTCGGTCGCTCGGGGTCTTCAGGTGCCGGACACGGAGGCGCAGAGGGTGTGGCTAGCGGCGTTCCCCAGGACCTGAGCCTTGGGCAGGCGCTAGCGGCGTCGGTCCTTCCCGGTCACGCGTCGGATGAGTTTCCCGAGGAACGTGGCCATGCCTATAGCTGCCCCGTACGGCGTCACAGTCGAGTATTCGTTCGGTGTGTTGGCCACGAGCATCTGCGCGCCATCATCGGGCGAGTCCCTCAGCGGCCGACGGGGCTTCCGGCGGCGTAGTCCTTTCGACCCCACATGGACAGTATGCACCTGGGTTTGGCGGTGTTCATGGTCCTCGTCGTCTTCTGCACGCGGTCACGTCTGGCGAGCCAGGAGTGGTGCCGAGCGTGTCGTACCGTCAATGAGCATCGAGGCCGAAATATCGCCAACGCGAATCCCGTCGGTGACTGGTTTATGAGATGATGGCCACCGTAGAAGCGGTAGGAGGAAGCATGGGAGAGACACCAACAAACCCGCCCACGCCCTTATCCTTAACATTCTGGCTGATTCGCCACTCCCCCGCGGTGAGCGAGGCCGCGATGGTGCTGTTCGTTGTCTTGGCGGGGCTGTCGTTGGCCGTGGCGACCGCGAACCACGGGGCGTTGTCCATCTGGTATCGCGTTGGAATCGCGGGAATCGTCCTGACGCTTGGCTCGCTCATCTACCTGCTCTGGCCGGTCATTCACAAACGGGGACGGAGCGAACCGCAACGTCCGCGCGGGGTGCAGCCGATATTCACCATGTTGGCCACTTGTATTTTGGCGCTGTTCGCGTTTTGTATCGCGGGTCTATTCGAGTTGCTGCTCGTCGTCGCCGCAGGCACGGGAGCCGCCAGCGTCATAGCGGTGCTCGTAGTCGCCCAGCCCGTGCTCGTCGGTGCTGTAGCTCTGGCGTCGAGCGCGTTTCCGGGAGTGCGCCCCGAGCACTTGTCTCAAGGGCGGCGCAGGTCATGGTTTGCCCTTTTGGGTCTAGTTGGCATGGTCATCACCTGCGGGACCATGGCCGCGTGGATGGTCAACGTCCTCGTCGTCTCAGGCGGGTGGTTGCCCGCTCGGTGGCCGGGCGTGCTCATAGCCATGGCAGTCCTGACGGGCACAGCGGTGGTCTGCGCACCGGGCATCATTCGACGAGCCGAGGGTCGCGCCTAGCCGATCGGGCCGTCAACGGGCGTGCGCATCCCCACCTCTCCGGCCATCGGAACGTGGATGTTGTCATCTCCACCAGGCGTCGTACGCGACACCGCGGCGATGACGGTCGGTGTCATGATGCCGATGGTGCGCAGAATGGGCGCGGTCGCGGCAGTGGCCATGACGTTGATGCTCGCCGCCAGCCCGAGTCTGGGGCTGTCCGGCGCTCCGGCCGCTGCCCGTTTCATGGCGCAAACCTCCCTTACAGCCACGCCGACAACAAGCGTGCCTATTGTCCCGGTGAAGGTGCAGGTCGTGGCAAAGGGTCAATTCTCGGGTCTCGTGTCGGGGGGAGGCTGGCTGTACTCAGTCCAACTCCCTCAGCGGGGGTCACAGTTGGCGAGAGCCACGGTGGTACGGCTCGACCCCGCCTCGGGCCACATCGTCGCCCGTTCAGTAGTCCTGCCGGGTGCTTCCTCGCCCGCGTTCGTCGACAACGCTCTCTGGCTCATAGCCGGGTTGTCGAAGGGCCGGGGACTACCGAGCGAGCTGGTGGCACTCAACCCGTTGACGCTCCAGCGGGAGCGCTCGGTGCCCGTGAACAGTTCTCTGGCTTCCGGTGCCCTGGACTCTTTGACCGGCTCCGGTCGTGGTCCGCTGTGGGCGGCGTTCGGCTGCAAGCTGCTTCGGCTCGACCCCGAGTCCGGGCAACTGCTCCAAGCGGTGACAGGGCGCGCGGGCACCCAATGCGAGATGGCCATGGACAACGAGACGAACCGGCTCCTTGTCGAAGTCGGTCCTACAGCGCTTCGAGGACAGCCACTTGCTCCGACGCTGCTACTTCAAGAACGGAACGGGAGTAACGGTCGCCTATTGGGGAGCGCCATCATCCCTGACCCACCCAACGGATGGGACTGGCTTTCTGCTTACGACGGCAACGTCTGGCTTTCGGGTGGGGACCCCGGAACCTGCGGCTCCATCTACGACTACCGGACCTCGCCACTCAGATTGTTCGCTTTCTCCTATGGGCAGGAATGCGAGGACCTGCCAGTAGGAGTCGATGGTGGGCCTGGCGCGTCCCTCCCGCACACAAGCCAATTTCCCCTGGCCGATATCTCCGGTGGCGTCGTCTGGGTGGCGAGCGCTGGGAGCGTCGATTGCTTCAATCCCCGCACGGCTCGGTTTGAAGCGTTCCTCAGATCAACGTCCTGGAGCAACGTCTTGAACGGACCGATTGTGGTCACTCGGGACGGCACCTATGGGGTGGCCGCGTCAGTGCAGCCTGGTCTTGGGATCATGCGGCTTACACCGCCCGTCAGTTGCCGACCGTGACGCGCAAGCTCACCATCGTCGCGGCGCTGGCCATAATGCTGATGCTCGCCGCCAGCCCGAGTGTGGCTTCATCGTCAACGTCGTCTTCCTCGTCGACGGTCACGACCACAGGGACCACGACCACCGCCACGAACACCCGGCAGTCGCAAGATGTTGACGACGTTTACTTCCTCAACCCGAGGGTCGGCTGGGCAAGTGAGAACAAGGCCCGCCTGCTCATGACAACCGACGGGGGCGCACGTTGGCGCGATGTCTCGCCTCCCATGTTGCGGCGGGTGGGCTTTGTTTTGGCGAGCGGGCTGGCGGGAGCCGCGTTTCTCAGCCCCACCGACTTCTTCGTGAGCGTATGGACCTCATGGCCGGTCTTCCTCTTGCATACCACCGACAGCGGGCGAAAGTGGACCGAGGTCGGGTCCTTCCCAAACGGCGTGGGCGAGGCTTGGGTCAGTTTCCTGAACAACCGTCAAGGCTGGGTCGCCATCGGCAACGGTGCGGCTGGGGGAAGCTCGTCTGTGACCATCTACGCAACGTCGGACGCCGGAGCGCACTGGGCTGTGGTTTCGCGCAGCATGTCGCTCATGGGAAAGCCGGGAACACCCGAGAACCCAGGGAACTGTGGCGACACCGGCCTTATTGCCCTGGGGACCCTGCGTGGGCCTGTTCTTTGGCTCACCGGGGCGAGCAACATTGCACCCTGCGTCTTAGAGTCGACCGACGGGGGTAGGCGCTGGGCAGGCGCTGGTCCATTTGATCCTTCGGTGGGCTGGGGCGGCGAAGCCTGGCCCCCGGTCTTTTCTTCTGGAGCGAGCGGCGCTCTTGCGGTTTGGTACGGAACTGCGCACGGGAGTGTCATGGCTGTCTATTCGACGAGGGACCACGGGGCGACCTGGGTTCAGCACCTCACACCCTCGCCGAAGTTCGAACTGATGGATGTCGTCGCGTCCACGACCTGGTTTGCGGCTACCGGCACGACCATCTACAGGACGACCAATGGCGGTGCCAGTTGGTCCAGCGTTCCTGCCTCAGTCAACTTCGGCAACTACCAGTCACCGAACACACTCGATTTCGTCAACGCCGCTGACGGCTGGGCCGTGGCTGGTGGCGCGCTCTGGCACACGACCGATGGGGGTCGCGCGTGGGTGCTCCAAGCCTTGCCCAATTGAGCCTATGGGCATGATGCGCAGGCTCGTGGTGGTGGCGGCAGTGGCCATCACGTTGATGCTCGCCGCCAGCCCGAGTGTGGCCTCGTCGAGGGTCGCGACCACAGTGACCACGACCACACCACCGATGCCGAGGACCGTGTCGGCCACTTCGCCCTGCCCGTCGGGTCCGGTCACAATTCCGGCAACACACGTCCCCGCGAGCGGGCTTGTCGAGGTCGACCTCGATACCCACCGGCGCTTTGACCCCATTCGGGTACTACCTCTGGACAATCCGCTCGCCACGTCCATCGCAGGCGGTTTCGTGTACGTCTCCTATATGCCCCCTGGGCCGAAAGCGGGCTTTCGGGTGGCACGGATCAATCCCAAGACCGGCGCGGTGGTCCGGTCTGCCTGGTTCCCTGGTGACTACTACAACCAGCCTCCGGTCGTGGCGTACGGCTCGGTCTGGGTGGTGACCGGCTTGTGCAAGTTCCAGGTCGTGCGAATGAACCAAACCACGCTCGCCGTGACCATGAGAACGCCGCTTCCGCAGGACCTCAACAACAGCTACCTGTTCCCAGTCGACGGGGCGTTCTGGTTGGCCAGCAATGTCTCGGCGAGCCTGGCACGACTGAACCCCCGCACCGGGCACATCAGCAGGGTTCTTGCGCCCGAGTTGGTCCCCAACTCGCAGGTCTTCGGGTTGGCATCTGATCCGAAGTCGGGCTTGCTCTACGTTTCGGTCATCAACCAGAACGTCGCCCATTCCCAAGCGACTGAGCGCTTCGACCCCATCAGCGGTTCGTTCCTGGTCGTCCCACCGCCACTGGGTTGGGTCTACAGCCTGTTCGGTGTTGCCGGAGGCGTCCTGTGGGTCAGTGAGGGTCCAGGCAACATGTCGCACTTCGCCCCGTTCTCCGCTACGACCCTGACCCCGCTGGCCTGCGCGCGCACTGAGACCTGCACGCTGTCGGGCTTCAACGGGAATGTCGTCGCCGTTGTCGAAGACGGAATGCTCGCCTTCGAGGAAGCCCATAGTCCCGACAGCGGTACTGGGTACTGGCGGCTTGAGTGCATCGCCGGTCCGAGCGTGTCGACGGTCGCTACGTTGCAACTGCCGAGTGATTCTGCTTCCTTCGGCGCGCCGACAAGCCCTCCACCACTGCTTGCCCTCGGGGACGGCTACCTCGTCACATTCGCCACGGTGGGTACCAACGGCGGGTCCGGGGTCGCCATCTTCCCGCTCGACCCTCGATGTGTGCCATGACCATCATGTGCAAGCTCGGCGCGGTCGTGATGGTGGCCATATCGCTGGTGCTCGCGGGCTGTACGAGTTCGGCGGTTCCCACTACATCGTCAACTAGTACATCAACGACGACGCACCCGACCAGCACGACGGAGCCGATCTCGACAGCCGCAGCCTGTACGGCCTCCCAAGTCACTGTGGGCGGTTTCGGAAGCAGCGGTGCAGCCGGAACCGGTGTCTCCACCATCCGCATCGAGAACACTTCCTCTTCGCCATGCTCACTCAGGGGCTATCCGGTCGTGACGTTCCTGGGCAATGCCAGCTCGCGCTTTGACCCCGCCGCCTATCCCGCGCACGTACTACGGGTCGCCGTGGGCCACACCAGCTTCTTCGGCGACGTTTCGAGGGTCGTGCTGCCTCCTGGTCAAGCCGCCTCCGCGGGCTTCGTCATCACGAACTACGACAACGAGGGTGGTACGACTTGCCCGACGGCGACCTCCATCAGGGTCAAGCTCCCGGACATGACGCAGTCGTTCACGGTCGGCGTTGCCGTCCAGGTCATCGGCATCCTGCTGTGCGCTCCCAGTGCGGCTTGCGTCTCGCCCATCGTCAAAGGTGCAGTGCTCGCCGTGTCGCCGGAGAACCCGGTGGCGACTAATGCTCAACCCACCGACCCTCACATCACCCCGACCGCCGTGACCGGTGCGGCCGGTGATCTGTGGATGCTGGGGACCTACGCTTGTTCCACCGGGACCTGCCCCGTGCTCATGCGAAGCACCGACGGCGGCAGGTCTTGGGTCCGGGTTGGTTCGCCTCCGTCCTCGGTTGACGCCATTGACTTCGCTAACCGGCAGGACGGTTATGCGTACTTCCAAGGCTCCTATGGCGAGAGAGCCACGCTCTACTGGACGGGGAACGGAGGAAGGACCTGGCGGCTTGTACCGCTCAGGTTTCCTGAATCACGCTCTCCGTCAATTGTCATCGCCAGCGGGCGCGCCTACCTGCTCGTGCCCGAGAACTGCCTGGCAAACGGGGAGTGCAGGTCTCAAGCCCTTGCATCCTCCGCAGTGACGAGCGATGTGTGGACGACGAAGCCGCTGCGACTGCCTGTGGGTGAAGCCATCCAACCGGTTGGCTTAGCCGCGTTCAGGTCAAAGGTGTGGGTAATCGGGACGAACGCGAGTGCTGTCCTGTCCGTTTCGAGTAACGGTGGCAGGAGCTTCGCAAATCTGTCGAGCACGGGGTTGGAGGGTCTCGCTTGTGACGCGACTGCCACGTCGGCAAGTGTCCTTTGGGCCTTTTGTGCTACGGGCAGCCTCGGCTACGCGGCTCGCTCGACCGATGGAGGTCGGGAGTTCGCGCTCATGCCTGGATGGAATCACGGCTACAAGGGAGATGCATCGAACGCGGGCAGCATCATTCCCCTCTCCGATAACGAGGCTGTTTTCCGTTCCGGTGGTCCGTACTTCTACCTGACGCGAGACGGCGGTAGAGAGTTCAGTTCCATATGGTCACACAACGATTGGAACCGTCTGTATTCCATCGCTTTTGCCGATACGACCAGTTGGGTAATGCTCGGAGTCAGCGAGGGACCTGGCGGGAACAACCCGCTTTGGCGCACGACCAACGCTGGGCGCTCCTGGCAGTCAGTGAAGGCTCCAACTGTCACCGCCCCGACGACCGTGAGCAGTGCAGACCTGTCCCGATTCGTGGCCCTGGCCCACAAGGGGCTGCGTGAACCGTTCGAAGCCACCTACCGATTCGTCCCCCCGCTGGACAGTTCGACAGGTCCGATTCCCAGCTTTGCGGTCTGGTCCGAGCCAATGGTGGGTTCGGACTCCGAGGGGAACTTCGTCTACGAGGCCCCGTTTGGTTCGGCGACGTTCCGGTTCATCAAGGACGGTCGCGGCAAATACTACGAGTGCCTCCGCGCGGCATCTCGAAAACCTTGGAGATGTGTCGGGCCATTCGCTTCACTGAGCGTTGGGGAAAGCATGTGGGTTGAGGGATACCGGATGCCCATGTTCGTCACTGAGAACCTCAGCACGAACCTCACTGGTCGCTTGTCCCACAGAACGATCCTCGGGCGTCGCCTCTGGTGCCTGAACGTCCAACCTGAAGGCTTCCTCTGTCTCACGAAGACAGGGCAACTGGCCTTCGACGCCAAGTGGTTCGTCGGGTCCAGCCAGCTAGAGCTGGCCTCGTTGGCGCTGGCTGAGTCCAGGTCGGCTTTCCTTCTGCGTAACTATTCAGGTGTCAGCTTCGTGAGGTGACAGTCGGGATGCGCTCAGGTCCGAGGGACCACTCCCGGGAGCCAGACGTCTCCTTCGAAGAGGAGCTGTAGCCCTGAGATTACGTCCTGTCCCTG
>Ga0224558_1003103_pt1 | contig 14323 bp, 15 predicted proteins | sample 714S32024metaG_FD_180682 | JGI IMG/M metagenome (GOLD analysis project Ga0224558, IMG submission 180682) | Peat soil microbial communities from Stordalen Mire, Sweden - 717 S3 20-24 | ecosystem: Environmental > Terrestrial > Soil > Wetlands > Peat | place: Sweden: Norrbotten County, Stordalen... | reverse complement strand
GCCCTGCAGCTGAACAGCCCCCAGAGCGGCGGCCTCGTCAGCACCAACCCCGATGACAACCAGCCCGGACACACCGGGTTCCAGATCGCCCCGACCCCGACCAAGCCCGTCTTCGTCGAGTTCAAGGCCACCCTGCCGGCCACCGCCAGCGGGACGGTCGCCAACTGGCCCGCCCTGTGGCTGGACGGGCAGACCTGGCCCGAAGACGGCGAGATCGACCTGATGGAGGGCGGCGGTGGCTACACCGCCTTCCACGTCCACTACGGAACGGGGGGGAGCACGGCCCAGGGCGCCACCGTCAACGACCTCTCGGGCACCCACACCTACGGCGTCTTGTGGACCACCACCGGGTTCACTTTTCTCTACGACGGCAACGTCGTGGGCACGGTAAACGTGGCCCTCACCAGCCCGGAGTACCTCCTCATGGAGAACTCCTACAACAGCGTCGACCCCACCGTGTTCCCCGCCACCATGGACGTGCGCTACGTACGGGTCTGGAACTAGGGGAATCGGGGCGCCCGAAGATCGGGGGACCAGCTCAGGGCGGGTCTTCGACCTGCTCCATGAACTCGAGGCGAATGCCGCCGGGAGCCTCGACGAACGCAATCCGTCGAACCCCGAACGATCCCGACACGGTTCGTGGACCCCACAGAACCGTGTGCCGGGCCAGTTCGGCATCGAGATCGTCCACAAAGAGTGCCGGATGCAGGAATCCCTCCGCCGGGAGCCGGCACGCATCCTCGTAAATGGCCTTGGTGAAGAGGGTGATCTGGAGCCAGCCGAGCGACACGTCGGCCCTCCGACCGTTTTCCCACTCCACCGGCTCGGTGACCGTCGCCCCCGCCTCCACGTACCAGGCGCAGGCCGCTTCGAGGTCGCGCACCTTGACGGCGAGGTTTGCCATTCCGGTCACGCCCACCATCGAATGGTAGGTCGAGCGGGAGAGCGACGGGGGGCTGTGGGGCGGGAGGTGGGACGGAGGGGCTCAGACGATCGCGGCGCGCAGCCCCGCCAACCAGTCGTCGGCGGCCCGCCAGGCCACACCGGCTTCCCGGCGCCTGTCCGGCCCATGAAGACCGGCGGCCGGGTAGGAGCCGAGGAACTTCACGCCGGCCAGGCTGGCATGGAGATCGCGCAGGCAGTCGCCGATCACCTCGTCATCGATATGCCCACTCAGATCGATGACGAAGCAGTAGTCGCCCAGTCCCTGCTTGGTCGGCCGTGATTCGAGTTTGGTCAGGTTGATGTTGCGCGCCGCGAACTGCCCGAGGATTCCATGGAGGCTGCCAGGGTGGTCGGCCTGCTGGAAGCACACGATGCTGGTCTTGTCGTGTCCAGAAGGTTGGGGCACGCTCCCGCGTGCCACGGCGACGAAGCGGGTCTGGTTCTCGGGGTGATCCTCCACGTCCTCGGCCAGGATGGCCAGCCCGTACCGCTCGGCCGCCAGGCGCGGCGCGATGGCGGCGGCGTCCCGCTCCTCTGACTCCCCCAGCATCCGCGCCGCATCTGCCGTCGAGTTCGCCGCGACCTGCACGGCCGCGGGCACCCGGCTGGCCAGGAACTTCTGGCACTGGGCCAGCGCGTGCGGGTACGACGACACCCGTCCGATGTCGCCGATGCGCGTGCCCGGCCGGGCCATCAGGTGGAGGTGGATGTCCATGACCACCTCGCGCTGGAGGTAGAGGTCGACGTCGAAGATCAGGCCGTCGATGGTGGCGCTGACGGTGCCCTCGATGCCGTTCTCGATGGGGACGAATCCGAGGTCCGCCTTGCCGGCGGCGACCTCTTCGAGGACGGCCGTGATGGTCGGGAGCGCACGGAGATCGGCCTCAGCCAGGTCGGGCTGGGTCAACAGCGCTTCCTGGGTGAAGGTGGCCTCGGGGCCGAAGTAGGCGACCGTGGTCGCAGGGGGGTTCACTCCCGGGCAGGATAGTGAGGATCTATGAACGCCTCCTCACTTCGCGCCCTCATCGACCAAGTGGCCTCGGGCGAGTGTGCACCCGACGACGCCGTCCGCCAGTTGCGGCGCCTGCCCTACGCCGATCTGGGGTTCGCCCGCATCGACCACCACCGTGACCTGCGTCAGGGGATGCCCGAAGCCGTCTACGGGCCGGGCAAGGCGCCCGAGCACTGTGCGGCCATCGTGGAGGAGCTGCTCGCCGCCACCACGGCCCCGGTGCTCCTCACCAGGGCGACCGATGCGCAGGTCAAGGCGGTCGCCGCCCTGACCGAGTCGCTCGGCCACGGGACCGGGGAGGTCACGGTGACCGGTACGTCGTCCACCATGACCTTTCGGTCCGCCGCCGTCCGTGAGGGGAACGTCGTGGTCGTGACGGCGGGAACGGCGGATCTCCCGGTGGCGCACGAGTGCACGGCGGTGTTGAGGGCGCTCGGCTTCGCGCCCACCCTTCTGGTCGACTGCGGGGTGGCGGGCCTGCACCGCCTGCTCGCCGAGGTCGACGGGCTGGCCATGGCCGATGCGGTGGTGGTGATCGCCGGCATGGAGGGCGCGCTGGCCAGCGTCGTGGGCGGCCTCACGCCCGCACCCGTGGTGGCCGTGCCCACCAGCACCGGCTACGGGGCGGCCTTCGAGGGGCTGACCGCGCTCCTGGCCATGCTCGCCGCGTGCGCCTCGGGCGTGACCGTGGTCGGTATCGACAATGGCTACGGCGCAGCCTGTGCCATCGCCCGACTGCTCCCATGAGCGGGCCGCCGTCCACCACCGCCACGCCGTCCACCACCCCGCCGCCATCCACCGCCACGATCGCCTGGTTCCACTGTTTTGCCGGCATTGCGGGCGACATGGCCCTGGGCTCCCTCATCGATGCCGGAGCGGACGTCCACGAGATCCGCCTCCTCCTGCAACGCCTCTCCCTACCCGACTGGGAACTGGCGGTCGAGCAGTCGCTCCGCGGTGGCGTGGCATGCACGCGGGCTCTGGTGCGGGGCGGTGGCGATGCCGTCGTGCGCACCCACGCGCACATCGTCGGGCTGATCACCGAGGCCGCACTGCCGCCCCGGGTGGCCGAGCGGGCGCTCGCGGTCTTCCGCCGGCTGGCCGACGTGGAATCGGCGTTGCACCGCCGACCGGTCGATCAGGTGCACTTCCATGAGGTCGGGGGGCACGACGCCATCATCGACATCGTCGGCACGGTCGCCGCGCTCGAAGTCCTCGGTGTCGACGAGGTCACCGCGTCGCCGGTGGCGACCGGCACGGGGACCATCCGTGCCGCGCACGGGGTCCTCCCGAACCCGTCACCGGCGGCGGTCCGCCTGCTCATGGGCGTCCCGACCTACGGACGGGCCACGGGAATAGAGCTCACGACCCCGACCGGCGCCGCGTTGCTGGCCGCCCTGTCCACCTCGTTCGGACCGATGCCCGCCATGGTGGTGGCCGCGAGCGGGTTCGGCGGAGGGACGGGCGAGCTCGACGATCTGCCCAACTGCACGCAGGTCGTCATCGGGCAACACGATGTCGGGGCGATCGGACCGGGGCAACCCGCATTGGTGCTCGAGACGAATCTCGACGACGTGACGGGCGAGCAGCTGGCCTACGCCGTGGCTGCCGCCCTCGATGCCGGGGCGTTTGACGCCTGGGTCAGTCCGGTCACCATGAAGAAGGGCAGGCCGGGCCATGTGTTGCACGTCCTCACCGATGCCACCCACCTCGACGACATGCGCCACCTCATCCACACCACGACCGGCACCTTCGGGGTGCGGGCCACCGCTTTCGAGCGCTGGCCGGCGGCCCGGAGCCTCGACCAGGTCACGCTGGATGGCATGGTGGTGCACATGAAGGTCGGATCCGGGCGGGCCAAGCCCGAGTTCGAGGACATCGCACTGATCGCCACCGCAACCGGGGTGGCGGTGCACGAAGTGGCCTCCCGGGCCGAAGAGGCCTGGCGGCTGAGCCGGCGCACTGCCGCGGGCGAATCGCACGGCGGCGACGGCGCACCGCCGGCATGACGTCGGAGGGGATGTTCCGGTACGACGAAGCCATGACCGACCTGGTGGTGGCCTACTGCAAGGAGCGTTTGGCGCTCGACCCGGTACCGCTGGACTTCGGCGGCCAGGAGTCGGGGTTGGCCTCCGTGCTGAAGGGGCTCATGCGTCCCGAAGGGAACGACGCCGCCGAGGTCATGCGGCTGTTCGTGGAAAAACTGTCCACGGCCGTCGTGTCGTGTGACAGCCCCCGCTTTCTGTCCTTCATCCCCGCTGCCCCCACCAAGGCGGCGCTCCTTTTCGACATGGTCGTCTCCTGCTCCTCGCTGCAGGGGACGTCGTGGCTGGAGGCGGCCGGGGTGGTGGTCGCCGAGAACCAGGCGCTCGAGGTCATCGCGCAGGTGGCCGGCTTCCCACCCGGGGCCGGCGGATGCTTCGTCGCGGGTGGCTCGGCCGGGAATCTCTCGGCGCTCGTGGTCGCCCGCGACACGGCCGGCCACCGGCGCGGCGGGACCGGACCGGCCGAACCGCTGGTGGCGGTGAGTGAAGACGCCCACTCCTCGGTGGGCAAGGCGCTCCATGTCATCGGCGTCGAGGCGCTCGTCGTCCCGACCGAGGACCACAGGTTGACCGGCCTGGCGCTACGCGCCGCCCTCGCGGGGCACCCGCGGGCCGACGACGTCATCGCGGTGGTCGCCACGGCCGGGACGACCAACGCGGGCATCGTCGATGACCTCGCCGGCGTGGCCGACGTGGCCGCCGAACGCTCGCTGTGGTTCCACATCGACGGGGCCTACGGAGCGGCGGCCCTGTTCGCGCCCTCGGTCCGGGACAAGTTCGCCGGATTCGAACGGGCCGACTCGTTCATCGTCGATCCGCACAAGTGGCTGTTCGCGCCCTTCGACTGCGCCGCGCTGATCTACCGCCAGCCCAACCTGGCCAAGGCGGTCCACACGCAGGACGCTTCGTATCTCGAGGTCCTCCACAGCCAGAATCCCGAGGAGTGGAACCCGAGCGACTACGCCTATCACCTCACCCGCCGGGCGCGCGGGCTCCCGTTGTGGTTCTCCATGGCCGTCAACGGCCTCGATGCGTACCGCGATGCCGTCGAAGCCGGCCTGTCGATCGCCCAGACGGCAGCCAGGCTCATTGAAGAGGCGCCCTACACCGAACTGGTGCGACGGCCCGGTCTCTCGGTGGTGCTCTTCCGTCGGCCGGGGTGGGAGAGGTCCGACTACGAGTCCTGGTCAGCCACGTTGCTGGCGGACCAGACGGGGTTCGTCACCCCCACTACATGGGAAGGCGAGACGGTGGCCCGCTTCGCCTTCCTCCACCCCGACACCACCGAGGAGATGGTCCGGGAGATCCTGGACACCATGGCGTGAGGCCGGAGGGCCGGGGCGGACCGGGGGAGTCGGCTCAGAGCCGACTCAGGTCGACGCGGCGGCCTGCTCCAACCCTTCCGTGCGCTCCCACGCCCGGTCCAGCGCGAGGACCAGCGTCTCTGTGTCCTGCGCACCGGGCACGGACCACTTGCCGTTGATCAAGAAGTGCGGCACCCCCGTGATACCCAGATCCCTGGCCGCCGCTTCGTCGGATCGCACGTCGGACGCGTAGGCCTCACCCGACAGCACAGCGGCGACCGCGTCGGAGTCCATGCCGGCATCCGCCGCGACCCCCGCCAGAACCTCGGGGTCCGAGAGCAGGGCGCCCTCGGTGAAGTAGGCACCAAAGAGCTGCTTGACCAGGTCGTTCTCTACAGCCGTCCCACGGGCGGCGCGGGCCAGGCGGTGGGCGTCGAACGTGTTCCCCAGCTGAACCCGGTCGAATTGGAACTCCATACCGACCTCGGCACCCAACGACGTCAGCCTTTCGTGCCCGGCGTGGACCTGCGCGGGGCTCATGCCGTATTTGGTCGCCAGCACCTCGGTCATCGTCTGGGTGCGGCGCGCCGGGGCACGCGGGTCCAGCTCGAACGCACGGTGCACCACCGTGACGTCGTCGGCGTGGGCGAACTGACGGAGCGCCGCCTCCAGCCGGTAAAGGCCCAGGGCACACCATGGACACGCGAAATCGGACCAGAGATCTATCTGCACATGGAGATCAACCCCAGCGGGAACGCGCTATTCCCCGGCTTGCGCCGGCCATCCCTCCGCCGCCGCCATGAGCGTCCAGCATGTGGCGCCGTCCAGGGACTCGCGGACGATGTCGGCGTGGCCGGCGTGGCGGGCGGTCTCTTCGATGAGGTGGAGCAGGACCCAGCGCGGCGACCAGACCAGGCCGGCCGGGATCCAGGGCACACCGGGACCCGTGCGCGGCAGCGGGCCGCCGAGGTCGGAGAGGTCGGCGACGACCTTCTCCGTGTTCCGGGCCACGTCGGCCGAGAACGACACGACGGCGGCCAACGTCTCCCCCTGCACGAGTCGGAACCTGTCGGCCCAGTCGTACTCGGGCAGGAACACCGACATGTCCCCGTCCACTAGATAGCTCACCCAGGCCTGTTCGACGAGCGCGGCGTGCTTGACCAACCCTCCCAGGCTGAGCTCGCTCACACTAGGGCGGGTCATCGCCTGCGCATCACTCAGGCCGTACGTGGCGTAGAGGATGCCGTCACGCTGCTGGGCCAGGTAGGACAGCAGTGCGGTGCGCTCGTCGGTGACAGGGGGCACGAGTCCAGGCATTGGTGCTACTCCGTTTCTGCCGGCGGGGCGGCGGTCCGTGATGTCACCCTGAGTGTGCGCCTGCAAAGAGGACACCTGATGGCCACTTTTAGGACCAGACTGGAGCCATGCGTGCCGATCGACTGGTAGCCGCCCTCCTGGTCCTGCAGTCCCGGGGGCGGGTCACCGCACGAGAGCTGGCCCAGGAGCTCGAAGTGAGCACACGCACGGCGCGGCGTGACCTCGAAGGGCTGGCCATGGCGGGTATCCCCGTCTACTCCCAACCGGGCCGCGGCGGCGGCTGGACCTTGATCGGCGGGTCGCGGACCGACCTGAGCGGGCTGACGGCCGCCGAGGCCCGCACGCTGTTCCTCGTCGCCGGGCCCGCAACCGCCACGCCCGAGCTGAAGACCGCGCTGCGCAAGCTGGTCCGGGCCCTCCCCGCCACCTTCCGCTCGGAGGCCGAAGCCGCCGCCGCCGCCGTGGTCCTCGATCCGACCAGCTGGGACCACGGCGCACCGGCTCCGCCCCGGCATCTCGAGCCGCTCCAACGGGCGGTGATCGAAGCCGTGCAGGTCAGGCTGGGCTACACCCGCCGTGACGGAGCGGTGTCCACCCGCGTCGTGCACCCGTTGGGCCTGGTGGTCAAGAACCAGGTCTGGCATCTGATCGCCCACACCGATGTCGGCCAACGCACCTTCCGCGTCAACCGCGTCCGGTCCGTGGAGTCGACCGGTGAGCCGGTGCAGCGGCCCGACGGGTTCGACCTGGCGGCAGCCTGGCGCGCCATTGTGACCACGCTCGACGCCCAGCGTGCTCCGGCCCGGGTCCACGTCCGGACCGGTCCGGACGCCCTGGACATCCTGCGGTACATGTTCGGAAGGCGGGTGGTCGAAGGCGCGACCGGGGCGGACGGGCAGACCGAGGTCGAGATCCGCGGGACCTCCGAGGAGATGGTCGCCCGCCAGCTGGCCGGGCTCGCCGACCGGGTGGAGGTGCGCGCACCCGAGGCGGTGCGCCAGCACCTGGCCGCCATCGGCCATGCCCTGGTCCTGCGGTACGCCCCCCCTTCAGGCGGCGGCGGCTGACTCCAACCAGGCACCCGCCGCCAACAGCCGCTCCTCGCTGTGGGCCGGGCCGATCACCTGGATACTGGCCGGCAACGGTCCCCCCGTCCGCAGCGGCAACGAGAGCGCCGGGAGCCCGGCCAGGTTGACCGGGAGGGTGCAACGGCCCGCCAACAGAGTGGCCCCCTCCGCGAGGAGGGGAGCAAACAGGGACAGCGTGGGCGTGACCAGGAAGTCAACCTGATCGAGGAGCGCGGCCAGCGCGGCAATCCAGGCCCGCTGGCCGGACCGGGCCCCCGCCACCGCAGTCGCGTCGAAGGTCGCGCCCGACAGCAGGCGGTCCCGCACGTCGGTCCCGATCCCCTCGGGATCCCGCGCCACCAGGACCCGATTGGATTCCCACGCCTCGACCACCAGAAGGAGGGCGGCGTCCGCCGTCGCCCGGTCCCACCCGGGTGCCACCAGCCCGAGAACGGGCCACTCGGCGTCGTGAAGGACCTGGTCGACCGCGGCGTCGATGAGGGGATCAGCCGGGGGCCGGAGCCGGCCGATGGCCACGCCGGTGGTCTGGGCCACTGCGAATCCCGGCTCGAGGAGCTCCATGCCGCTCACCAGGCCGGCGACATCGCGGGCCATCGGGCCCACCGTGTCGAAGCTGGGCGCCAGCGGCCAGACCCCGACGGAGGAGATCCTGCCCCAGGTCGTCTTGAGCCCCGCCGTCCCGCAACACGCCGAGGGGATCCGTATCGACCCGCCGGTGTCGCTGCCGTAGGCGACATCGGCTTCCCCGGTGGCCACCGCCACCGCCGACCCGCTCGACGAGCCGCCCGGGACCCGTGCGGGGTCCACCGGGTTCACCGGGGTGCCGTACCACGGGTTGATCCCCGTCACCCCCAGGGCCAGCTCGTGCAGGTTCGTCCGCCCGACGATGCGGGCTCCCGCCGCGCGGGCCCCGGCCAGGCACGCCGCGTCCCGCGGCGCCGGCACGGCGCGCTGCGCCACGGCCCGGCAGCCGGCCGTGGTGGGCTCCCCTTCCATGTCGATGAGGTCCTTGACCGCCAGCCGGACGCCGCTCCCGCCGGTGTCGAAACGGCTGATGAAGGTCGTCACGGGCGCACCCACGCCGGATCCCCCCGCCCGAGCATGTGGGCGGCGACCGCGACGGCGGACAGCACCACCAGGGCCGTGACCAGGGGGAGGGCGATGGCGACGTGGAGGACGAACACGGCCCCGACGAGCGCGCCGACCAACATGGACGCCACGGAGATGACGCGGCGCCCCGTGCTCGATTCCCGGCCACCGACAATGCTGCTGTCCGCCGCGATGCCCGTGATGGTCAGGGTCAGAACGGTGGTCGTCAGGTCCGGCACGGCCAACTTGCGCGCCGTGGCGTTCTGGATCCCCATGGCGACGGCGAGAGCGACGATCAGGGGATAGCGATAGCCCCCCGGCACCGGGTGCGGGCTCAGCGCGGCGAGGAGCACCGAGACGGCCAGGAGTGCGGCCTGGCCGGACACGGCCGCGGTGAGATATCGGCCCCGGTGCTCTCCGACCCGGACGCCGACCTTTCCCCCGACGAGCGCACCGAACCAGAAGGACACGAGCGCGACCGCGGACGCTCCGATCGAAAAGCCGGGCGCCCCGACGAGGGCGAAGCCGAGGAAGACGACGTTGCCGGTCATGTTGGCCACGAAGACGTGCCCGAGCACCAGGTAGCTGAAGGCGTCGACCAGCCCGGTCACCACGGTCAACCCCAGGAGCAACGGGGGGAGGGGTCCGTGGCGCCCGCCCGGTCGGGGGGCGACGGTCTCCCGGACGCCGGTGAAGAAGGAGTTCACCTGGCCGGTACCGCGTCCGTGGTCGTTGTCCTGCCCTCCGTCGTCGTGGTTGCCACGTCTTGCAGCCCACGCTGCAATCCGAACAGTGCGACGACACCGGCGAACGCCATGATCCCGCACATGACGAAGAGAACCGACTGGGTAGCGTGGGCGAAGTCCAGTGAGTAGTAGCGGGGAATGGAGCTCACCGAATGCCCGCCCTGGGACTGCGAGATACGTGCTGCCACCTGCGCCGCTTTCGGGACGTGTTGCGCCTGGAGCGACGCGGTCAGCTTCGAGCGTTGCACCGTGAGCAAGATGGTGCCGAGCACCGCCAGACCGAGACTGGCCCCGAAGTTCCGGATGGTCTGGGTGATGCCGGTCGCCTCGCCGTAGGAGAGGCTCGACGCCCGGTTGACGGCGTCCGTGTTGGCCGGCCCCAGCATCATCCCCATGCCGGCACCGGCCACAACGATCCAAATGGTTTGATTCGAAAGGGTCAAGTGCGTGACCTTGGAGGCCCACACGCCGAATCCGACGGCAGCGATGGCACAGCCCAGGACCACGGCGCGTTTGGCCCCCTCGCGGTCAAGGATCCGTCCGCCGATCTGCGCCGCGACCGCGAAGCCAATGAAGAAGTAGAGCAGGAAGAGCCCGGACTCCGATGCCGTCTTGCGCAGTGATATCTGGGCGTACTCGCTGGCGAAGAAGAACACCGGGATGAAGGCCGCCATGGCGATCAAGAGCACCAGGTTCTCCACGAAGAAAGCCCGAATGCGAAAGATCGTCACGTCCATGAGCGGAGACGCCACCGTCTGCATTTCGACCCGGACGAACACGACGATCACCAAGAGCCCTCCGATGATGCAGGCCCACGTGCCGGCATTCCCCCAACCCCACAGCACCGACTGCTGCAGTCCGAAGATGCTCAATCCGATCCCAATCGCGATGAGCACCGCGCCGCGGTAGTCGATCCGCGCCGACACGGGTTCGTTCTCGGGCTTGGCCATGAAGGTGAGCACCAGCGCGATGACCGCGACCGGGACGTTCACCCAGAAGATGGCACGCCACGTCCACTGGGTCAGGTAGCCGCCGAGGATCGGGCCGATTGCGGTCAGACCACCGGCGATGCCGAAGAAGATGGCGAGCGCCCTACCCCGCTCGCGTAGGGGGAAGGTGCGCACCACGATGGCGAGCGCGGCCGGGAACATGAGCGCGCCCCCGGCACCCTGGAGGACCCGGAACCCGACGATCCACGCCTCGGCGGCGCTCCCCTTGGGCGTGAGACCGCACATGATCGACGCCACGGTGAAGACGATCACGCCGAGCACGCACATGCGGCGATGGCCGAAGATGTCCGACAGCCGCCCCCCCAGGGCGAACAAGGCCGCCAGGGAGAGGAGGTACCCGTTGACCACCCACTGGACCCCGGTGGCGGTGAGCCCGAGCTCGCGCTGAATGTTCGGGACGGCGATGGAAACGATGGTCTGATCGATGAACGTCATCGCGACGGCAAAGATCATCGCGGCGAGGACCAGGTTCCGCCGGGGACCTCCGTTGTTCGTCATACTTTCCCTTCCGTGGGGTCCCGCCATCGTCGCGCAACGACGTCTTCGTAGGCCGGGTCCCGGACGGCGGTGCCGGCGCCCGGGTGGGCTACGGTCGGGGCCCTGGGAATGATCGGGAGGCTCGCCACGCGGGGAGTGCCGGCTACGAGGGCGCTCCGGGAACTGTCCCTGGTCGTCGCAGTGCTGTGCGGAGGGCTCACCCTGGGCGTCGCGTCACACCCCGCCTCGGCGGGCACACCGCTGCCCGGTGCGCCCAACTGTCCGATGTTCCCCGCCGACAACGTGTGGAACACGAACATTTCGCAACTGCCCGTCGACCCCCACAGTGCCGAGTGGATGGCCAGCATGGACAGTGCCACCACCAACCTGCACCCGGACTTCGGGCCTTCGGGCGACCCCAGTACCCCCTACGGCATTCCCTACATGGTGGTGTCACCCTCCCAACCCCTGGTGAACGTGACCTTCCAGTACGCCTCGGAGAGCGACGCCGGTCCCTACCCGTTCGGGTCCGACACACCCATAGAAGGAGGCGCGCAGTCGACGGGTGACCGCCACGCCATCATGGTCAACCCGACCACGTGCACCCTGTACGAGCTCTACGACGCGCAGTACAGCCCGTCGGGCTCGACGGCGGGCTCGGGAGCGATATGGAACCTCAATTCCAACGCCCTGCGGCCCGCCGGCTGGACGTCGGCCGACGCGGCGGGTCTCCCGATTCTTCCCGGCCTCGTGCGCTACGACGAGGTGGAGTCGGGCACGATCACCCACGCCATCCGCATGACGGCCGAGTCGACGGATACGTCCTACATCTGGCCGGCCCGCCATGAGGCGGGGACCTCCAGCAACCCGGACCTCCCTCCCATGGGCGCCCGCTTCCGGCTGAAAGCCAGTTACGACATCTCCGGCTACTCGCCCCAGGCGCAGGTCGTTCTCCGGGCCATGCAGCAGTACGGTCTGATCCTGGCGGACAACGGCTCCAACTGGTACTTCGGCGGGATGGCCGACCCGGCGTGGCCGAGCGCCCTGGTCAACGAGCTCAAAGAGGTGCCGGCGAGCGCATTCGAGGCCGTCGACGAGTCGTCGCTGATGGTCGATCCGAACTCCGGGCAGGCGCGGCAGACCGGTGGCCCGGTCTCCTGTTCGACCGCGCCGGGCTACCGCCTGGCCGCCGCCGACGGCGGCGTCTTCTCCTTCTGTGTGCCGTTCTACGGGAGCATGGGCGGGCACACCCTCAACCAGCCCATCGTCGGCATGGCGTCCACGCCCGGCGGCGGCTACTGGCTGGTGGCTGCCGACGGCGGTGTCTTCACCTTCGGGGATGCCGGCTTCTACGGCTCCACCGGCGCGATCCATCTGAACCAGCCCATTGTGGGCATGGCGTCCACGCCCGACGGCCAGGGGTACTGGCTGGTGGCCAAGGACGGCGGCGTCTTCAGCTTCGGGGATGCCGGCTTCTACGGCTCCACCGGGGACCTCCACCTGGACCAACCCATCGTGGGCATGGCCGCCACCCCCGACGGCGAGGGGTACTGGCTGGTGGCCAAGGACGGCGGCGTCTTCACCTTCGGGGACGCCCCCTTCGACGGCTCCGCCGGCAACGTGCCCCTGGACGCGCCCATCGTGGGCATGGCCGCCACGCCCGACGGCGGCGGCTACTGGCTGGTTGCTGCCGACGGCGGCGTCTTCACCTTCGGCGATGCCGGCTTCTACGGCTCCGCCGGATCAAATGGCCTGGTCGCCCCCATTGTGGCCGCGGCCGGCTGAGCGCCGGCGGACTGCGCTCAGCGCGGAAGTCGGAGCGTTCGCCGGTAGACGTTGGTCTCGCGGCGTGCGAAGCCCAGACGCAGATAGAGGCGGTTGGCCGCCTCGCGGTCGGGACGCGAGGTCAGGTCCACCGTGCGGGCACCCTGCGCCTGGGCGCGCTCGAGGGCCGCCGCGACGAGTGCGCTGGCCACCCCGGCGCCCCGGGACCCGTCATCGACCACCACGTCTTCGATCCAGGCGCGGACACCGGTCGGGAGCATGAAGATGGCCAGGGTGAGCATGCCCACCACCTGCGCATCCCCGCCCCCGTTGGTCGCCAGGAGAAGCGTGGTGGCGGGGTCGGCGACTATGCGGCGCAGCTGGTCGATGGTGGGTGGAGGGGACGACGGCGAGAGCTGCGGGACCAGCCGTGCCGCGGCGTCCCGGAGCGCGGCATCGGCCGTCTCTGCCTCTCTGATGGTGAGCGAATCCCCCCCTGTCATCAGATCTTCTGCGCGTCGCCCCGCCACATCGGCTGGCGGACGCTGTCGTAGAGGACGTCCCTGTGCTCGCCCGCCAGCGCGGCGAAGACGACATCGGCCCAGCGCTCCGACCCGACGATCGGCGAGGGCATGGTGTCACGGCTGAACCAACCGACGTCGCTGCACTCGAGGGGATGGGGGGCCAACGTACCCCCGGTGGCGCGGCAGTAGAACAGGAGCGAGTAGAGCGGTACCCGCGTGAAGCCGAGCCGCAACCCGTCGAGGACTGCGATGAGGCGCACCGGTTCCACCTCTATGCCGGTCTCCTCCTCCACCTCTTTGACCACCACTTCGGCCGCGGAGTACCCGACGTCACACCACCCGGTCGGGTAGAGCCAGATCCCCGAGTCCGCCCGTTGGATCAGCAGGAGCTCTCCCTTGTCGTTGCCCACCGCGGCGCCTACGGCCACCTTCGGGGTGACGTAGCCCGGGACGCCCTTGCCCACGGTGTCCAGCCATTCCTGCACCAGGTTGTCGGCGGCATCCCCATCCCGTGGCTCCTCGTCGGCCTCGGAACGGATATCGGCCGCCACCTTGAGGATCTCCTCGAAGCGCTCTTGCTCGTACAGGCTCTCGGTAAAACCCAGGCCCGTGCGGGCGATGGCCGCCAGGCTCTCGCTCCAGCGCAGGAGGGTCTTGAGGGGGACATTGCGATCCACGGCTGATGACGCTACCGCGCCTCGCCCGGTGAGCCAGAATGGCCCGTGCCCGTAAACGAGGATTGTCGCCACTATGTGATGCGTACCACTCCCCGGGGCGACCGCCTGGAACGGTGCAAGGTGGACGCCAACGAGCCGCTCCCCTTTGCCTGCCCGGACGGCTGCGTCTTCTACGAGCCCCGCAAGGTGTCCCAGGCCGGATGGCAGGTGCGCCGCAAGGACGAGGGGGGCCCACCCGCCCGGTAGAGCGGTCCCCGCTGAGCGCTCGGTGGGTTCGGCAAATGGGTGAGATGGCGGCGGGTCAAGGCGGGGTTGTTACACCCTT
>Ga0224558_1003102_pt1 | contig 14325 bp, 14 predicted proteins | sample 714S32024metaG_FD_180682 | JGI IMG/M metagenome (GOLD analysis project Ga0224558, IMG submission 180682) | Peat soil microbial communities from Stordalen Mire, Sweden - 717 S3 20-24 | ecosystem: Environmental > Terrestrial > Soil > Wetlands > Peat | place: Sweden: Norrbotten County, Stordalen... | reverse complement strand
TTCCTGCAAGCGCTCGCCATCCGCGAACTCGAAGCGCAGAAACGGCGTATCGAGGTTTATCAGATACAAGCCCGCTACGAGCTCGCGGCCATCTATGACAAGGCCACGCAGGCGAAGCCGAAGGCGCATCCATGAAGCGCTCGCTCGCCGCAGTGCTCGCTGTTTGCGGTGCGGCCGTGGGCGCCCTGAGTTTGACTTCGGCACAGGTGATGGCCGACTCGAAGAATCCTCCGACCATCAAGGACCTCGAGGGCCAGCAGGTCGATGTCAATTCCAATCCCCCGCAGGGCATCGACACCAACAAGACGATGGATAGCTATCGCCGCTTTCTCGATTTGAACGCCGGTGATGCGGCACTGCGCGCCGAGGCTTTGCGCCGGTTGGGCGATTTGAACTTGGAAAGTTCCGAGTCCGAGCGCATCGAACGCGAACTGGTGACGAACGAGGGTCTCCGCGCCACCGAAGCCATCCATCTGTATTCCGCATTGCTCAAGGCCTATCCGAAGTACGAGCGCAACGACGCGGTGCTCTATCAATTGGCGCGGGCGTATGAACTCAACGCGCAGCCGGACAAGGCGCTGGCGTCGCTGGATCAACTCGTCGTGAGCTATCCCAGCAGCCATTACATCGATGAAGTGCAGTTTCGGCGCGGCGAGCTGCTGTTCTCGTCCAAATCCTATCCGGCCGCGCAAGCGGCCTATGAGGCCGTGGTCAAGATCGGTCCGACGTCGGCATACTACAATCAGAGCCTGTACAAGCATGGTTGGTCCCTGTTCAAGCAGGGCGAAAACGAACGCAGCTTGGAATCGTTCGCGGGAGTCCTCGATTCGGTGCTGGTGTCCAAGCGCGGTCCATCCGAGTTGGTCGAGATCGAGACTCTGAGCCGCCCGAATCGCGAACTGGTCGAGGATACGTTCCGGGTCATGTCCATCACGTTTTCCTATTTGGACGGCTCGAAGACCATCGACGACTTCGTGAAGCACCGCAAACCTCGGCCGTATACCTATCTCCTCTATGCACGACTGGGAGACCTGTACATCGAGAAAGAGCGGTATACCGATGCCGCCGATGTGTATCGCGCGTTCGTGTCACAGGACAGTAACAATGAAAAGGCGCCGCAGTTGCAGATGCAGGCGATCGGCGCCTATTCGAAGGGCGGTTTTTCGCAGCTCGTATTGCAGGGCAAGAAGGAGTTCGTCGAGGCTTACAGCTTCGGGACCCCGTTCTGGCAGAAGCGAACGCCGCAGAGCGAACCGGTGGTGGTGGCTGAGCTGAAAACGAATCTGAAGGACGTTGCGCAGTACTATCATGCGCAGGCGCAGCGGACCAAGAACTTGCCCGACTATCAAGAAGCGGCGAAATGGTATCGCAGCTTCCTCAGCTCTTTTCCGGACGATCCCGAATGCCCCGCGACGAATTTTCTGCTTGCCGAAACGCTGTTTGAGAGCAAGCAATACCTCGAAGCCGGCGAGGAATACGAACACACGGCGTACGGCTATGGCGCCCATGAGAAGGCGGGCGCGGCCGGCTATGCGGCGATCGTCGCGTACGGCAAGCAAGAAGAGTCTTTGTCCGGGGATGCGAAAGCGAAAATGCATGCACGCGGCGTCGACAGTTCACTGAAATTTGCGGGAGCCTTTCCGCTCCATCCGGAGACCCCACAGGTTCTCACGCGCGCGGCCGCCGATTTGTATGCTGCCAAGGATTATCCGCGCGCCGTAACCGCGGCACAGGCGCTGTTGGCGCGCCAGCCGCCGGTCGATGCGCCCAAGCAGCGAATCGCCTGGACGGTGATCGCGAATTCCGAATTCGAGCAGGGCGAGTTCGCCAAGGCCGAAACCGGCTACAACAGCGCACAGGCACTCATGCCGGTCAATGATCCCGAGCGTCCCGTCATCGTCGAGCGTCTGGCGGCAGCGATATACAAGCAAGGCGAGCAGAAAGGTAAAGCCGGCGACAGCGCGGGCGCGGTCGATGACTTTCTACGGGTAGCGAAAGAAGCGCCCACGTCGAAGGTGCGAGCCAACGCCGACTTCGATGCCGGAGCCTTGCTGATCACCGGGAAGCAGTGGGACCGAGCCATCGTCGTGCTGGAGGGTTTCCGCCGCAACTTTCCGCAGAGTCCGTTGCAGCCGGACGTGACTCGCAAACTCGCCGTGGCCTATTCGGAATCCAATCATCCCGGTCCTGCAGCGCAGGAATTCGAACAAATCGCGGCGGCGCCGGGCGAGGCACCCGATGTCCAGCGCGAAGCCACGCTGCGGGCAGCGGAGCTGTATGACAAAGCCGGCAATCCGGCGAAGTCGAAGGTCATGTTGGAGGCCTTCGTGAAGCGCTTCCCGCAGCCTTTGAATCCGGCCATGGAAGCGCGCAACAAGTTGAGCGCCATCGCTGCGAGGTCAGGCGATTTGGGCGGCCGCGATTACTGGCTCAAGGAGATCATCGCCGCCGACCGATCCGCAGGCGCTGCACGCACGGATCGTAGCCGGGCATTGGCGGCAAAAGCGACTCTGACGCTCGCGGCGCCCGCGCGCGACGAATTCGTGCGCATCAAGCTCGTCGCGCCCCTCAAGAAATCCTTGGCGGAAAAGCGCAAGGCGATGGAGACGGCGCTCAAGGCCTACACCCAGGCCGCCGATTACCAGGTTTCCGACGTGACCACGGCTGCGACTTTCGAAAGCGCTGAACTCTATCGACAACTGGGCAAGGACCTGATGAGTTCGGAGCGCCCGAAGAATCTCTCGAAGGACGAGTTGGAACAATACAACGTACTGCTGGAGGAACAGGCCTTTCCCTTCGAGGAAAAGGCAATCAAATTGCATGAAGTGAATACGGCGCGAACCAAGGACGCCACCTACGATGAGTGGGTGCAAAAGAGCTTTGCGGCGCTGGCACAACTTAACCCAGGCCGTTACGGCAAGGTGGAACTCGGTGAGCCGCTGGTCGAATCGATTCGTTAATTTGAGCGTGCTGGTTCTCGTGGCGGCTTGCCAAAGTGAGCCGCGCGCGGAACATTCGCCGGCGGCGCGCGAAATTTCGCCGCTGGCTGCCGCTGCCGCGCCTGCGAGTGCTGCGGCAGCCGCGCCCAGCGCGGCGCCGGTACCGACGGAGGCAGCGCGACAATATGCCGACGCGTTGAAATTGGCGAGGGCCGGTCGAAGCAGCGATGCGGAATTGGAATTCAAGGGGTTGACCGTGGCCTATCCGGAATTCGCCGGGCCGCAAATGAATTTGGGATTGCTGTATTTGCAAAGCTCCCGGTTGCCCGAGGCCGAGGCGGCTTTCAAAGCAGCGCTCGAGCGCAATCCGGGGAGTGCCGTGGCCGGGAACGAGCTCGGCATCGTTGAGCGCAAACTTGGGAAATTTACAGAGGCCGAAGCGGCTTACCAGCGTACGATAGCCACTGAACCAAATTACGCGCCTGCGTATCTGAATCTAGGCGTTTTATACGATTTGTATCTCGCCGAGCCGCAAAAAGCGCTCGAGCAGTTCGAGCACTACATTCAAATTGCCGGTGAAAGCAAGCAGGTCGCCGGTTGGGTGGTGGAATTGCGTAAACGCGTCGGTGCCTTGGCTCCGGCTGCGAAGAAGGAACCTTCATGAACTTCGGCGTAAAGCCCCTGAGTTGGCTTTTGGTCTGGTCCGCAGCGGCTGGCTTGGCGGGTGGGGCAGCCGCCGCGCAGGACACGGCGCCTGCTGCGGCATCACCCCCCTCGGCACCCGCTACGCCTACGCCCGGCGGTTCGATTGGCGGCCCGACAAAGTCCACCGCGCAAATCGATGCCGGTGAACCGCGAGCCAATACGTCGCCCGGTGCGAGCGCCGCAGCGCGGGGCGCCCCTGCCCCGGCCGGCACACCGGCGACACCGCCGGGGACGGCGGCGGCAAGCCGCGCGCCCCACGCGGCCGGCCAAAAGGCGCCGGGAACTGCGGACCGCGTCGATTTGAGCACTGCTACGGTAACCGGCGACCGGGAACAGCCCAAGGTGATGTACATCGTGCCTTGGAAGAGGCCGGATATCGGGGATCTATCGGGGAAACCCATGAATAGCCTATTGGACGAGGCGCTGGCACCCATCGATCGCGACGAGTTCAAGCGCGAGGTGGCGTATTACGATGCTGTGAAAGCGGACGCGCCGCAAAATGGTGCGTCGAATGCAGCGGCGCAGGGTGAGAAGTAAGTCCGCCGATTTTTTGACGGAATATGCTTGAATTCTATGTTAAAGACGGACGAGTATTTTTAGGAGCGCGCAGATGAATTTCTTCAATTCGGTCATCAATTTTTTCAAGGACGGTGGGCTTTTCCTCTACCCACTGGCCCTGATCTTCGTCGTCGGCGTATCGATCGCCATCGAGCGGTACGTTTATCTGACGCGCGAAACCATTCGCAACCGCCGTTTGTGGGATGACCTCGTCCCCGCGTTGAGCGCCGGCAACTTCAAACAAGTCGTCGCTCTCACGCAAAGCTCGAAAGCCTCGATCGCGACCATCTTGAACTATGGAGTCGCCCGCGTGGCGAGCGCCCGTCGTCGCGACGACATCGAAAAGGCCATGGACGAGAGCCTCCTCGAAGTCATTCCGCGTATCGAGAAGCGCACGCATTATCTTTCGTCGCTCGCGAATATCGGCCTGCTCATCGGATTGCTCGGAACCATCACCGGTCTGATCGGCGCCTTCAGCGCGGTCGCCACAGCGAATCCGGCGGAGAAGGCGAGCTTGCTGGCGGCAGCCATCTCTGTGGCCATGAACAATACGGCTTCAGGCTTGGGCGTCGCAATCACGCTGTTGTTGGCGCACATGTTTCTCGAATCCAAGACCACTTCGCTGATCGACAGCCTGGAAATCGCATCGGTGAAGTTCTTGAATTCGATCACCGAACGGCAGCACGAACCCGCTGTGGCGCCGCAGGCAGCGACCGCCCCGGCCGCCCCAGCCAGAGCGCCGGCCGCCGCCCGCAGCACCATCTAGAGACGGTGAGGACATGAAGTCCAAGTCCGCGCGCCTCGTCCGACGTAATCACGCCCGCTACCATCAGGGGCGCGACGATTTGAACATCGTGCCGATGATCGACATGATGGTAATTCTGGTGTTTTTCTTGATATTCACCGCGGTGTTTTCCAAGACGAATATCCTGCAGTTGAATCTGCCGGCCAGCAGCACGGCAGCGCCGCTGGACTTGCCGAAGGGCCTTAAGCTCGAGGTCATCATTCGTCCCGACGACATCATCGTGAACGACCGAAATTCGGGCCCGCTCAAGACGCTTCCCAACACGGCGACGGGTCTCGACCTGGCCGGATTGTCCGAATTCATACGCCGGGTCAAATCGCAATTTCCGGAAATGACTGACGCCACGATATTGCCCAGTCCCGCGACCTCCTATGACACGTTGGTGCAGGTCATGGATACGGTGCGTGTCTATCAACTGCCGGTTGCGCCGTTCTCCAAAGCGGAATTGTTTCCGGACATCGCTATCGCGGATGCGCCCACATGAGTTCGTACCACCTCAAACGACGTAAACGCCACCGGGGCGCGAGTCATTACGCGTTGGTGCCGTTCATCGACATGATGACCATCCTCGTGGTGTTCTTGCTTGCGCATACGGCGGAAGTGGACATTCTCCCAAACACAAAAAGCATTTCGATTCCGCAGTCGCTGTCCGACCGCAAGCCGAGCGCGGCGGTCGTGGTGATGGTGACCAAGGACTCGGTGTTCGTCGACGGGAAATTGGTCGGATCGATCGCCGATGTAGTCGCGAACCCCGGGCCGGTCTTCGCGCCGCTCAAGGCGGCGTTGATGGCGCAGAGCGACCTTGCATTGGGCGGCGCGCAAAAAACCGATATTGCCAAACGCGAAGTCACGATCATGGGCGATAAGAGCACGCCTTACAGTGTCCTGAAGAAAATCATGCTGACGTGCAGCGACGCAGAATACGGCAAGGTTTCGTTTGCCGTGGTCGAACGCGAGCGGGCGGCGACGTAAATGGCTGCACTCAATCCTCCTCAACTGACGCCGACCAGCCTGACCCCGTATTTCCGCCGCTATGAGTTGCCGTGGTCTCCCGCCGAGGACATGGAGCGGCGCTTTCGCGTCATATTGCGCAATCTCGTCATTGCGTTCGCGATCATCGCGGTGCTGATGCCGTTCCTGCCCTACCATCAGCAGGTTCAGAACACGGATTCACTGCCCGAGCGGGTGGTGAAACTGGTGATGGAGCCGCCGCCGCCGCCGCCCCCACCGCCGCCGAAGCCGGAGAAGCCTTTGGAGAAGGTGCCGGTGAGTGCCAAGCCCACGCCTCCCGTTCCCGTCGATCCGCGCGTCAAGGCCTCCAAGAGCGGCCTGCTCGCGAATCTGGACGACCTAGCCGCACTTCGCGATCAGGTCGATTTGGATAAATTCGCCAAGAATCAACCTAAAACCACCGATCCCGGCGATGTGAGCGTGGTGCAGCGGTCGCTCATCACGTCCAAAGCCGGCGGCACCAGCGGCGGCATCAGTGCACCGACGAGCAGCGGCCTCGCGGCGGGTTCGGGTTCGCTGAATGGCATTCGTACCGCGCAAATCAAGGATCCGACGTTGGCGTCGGGCGGCCAGCCTGGGACGCGCGCCGGGGGAAGCGGCAAAGCTTCCCGTGGTTCCGAAGAGATCGCGCTTGTATTCACCAAGAACAAGGGCGCCATCGATGCCATGTATGCACGTGCGCTGCGCGACGACCCGGCGCTGCAGGGCAAGGTGGTCCTCGAGATAACCATCGCGCCATCCGGTGACATCACCGCTGCCCGCATCGTATCGAGCGAACTCAAGGACCCCGAGTTCGAGGCGAAACTGCTGGCGCGCATTCGTATGTTCAAATTCGAACCGAAAGACGTCGCGCCCCTCACTGCCACCAAACCCATCGATTTCTTTCCGGCCGGATGAACATCCAATCCGAAATCGAGTTTTTCAGCGACTTGAGCCTGGTCGACAAGGCGCGCTTCATCGTGCGTTTGATCAGCGAAGTATGTGAGGAGGCCAAGGTGGGCGCGGGTGACGGGCATGACATGAGCCGCCTAAAATTCGCCACCGAGATGAATCAGAGGCTGGCGCGCTTCGGCTATCAGCTCTTGAATGAAGACAGGGCACGTCCGCCCGATGATGTCTTGATCCGCATGCTGTTGGCTACGCGCGCGGAAAAAAACTCCGAACGCATCATGCAAAATGCGTATCGGCGCGTGCTGACGAGTTTCGAAAGTTTCGACACCACGGTGTTGTTGAACGCGCATTGAGCCTCGCTTCAACTCCGCGATATGCAAGGCGGAATATGGCAGCATCATGTATCGCCAAAGTATTCAGTTTCCCGTCAAGGACTTAGGGCTCCGCGAAGATGTCCACGCGCTAGGGCGCCTGATCGGCGAAATGCTTCGCGACCAGGGCGGCCCAGAGTTCTTCGACCTCGTGGAGGGGGACCGTTTGGCGGCAATACGTCGGCGGGAGGGCGGCGTGAACGGAAGCGCCGACGATCTGCAGTCGCGCACGAAGGGCCGTTCACCGTCTTGCGCTACGGACCTGACGCGCGCGTTTTCGGTTTGGTTTCAGGGCGTCAATACCGCTGAAAAAGTGCATCGTGTGCGCCGCCGGCGCCAATATCTCGATGATTCGAGCACGGTTCAGCCAGGCGGCATCGCCGATTGTATTGCGCGTCTGCAACGCGAAGGTCTATCCCTCGACAAGACGCTCGAATTGATCTCGTCGATGAGCATCGAGCCGGTGTTCACCGCGCATCCCACGGAATCCACGCGTCGCACCATCCTGCGCAAACAACAGCACATCGCGCAAGATTTGCTCGATCGCCTCAATCCGGGCCTGACGCACACAGAGAGCGAGACGCTGTGGGCGCGGGTGCGACTGGAGATCACGAGCATGTGGCAGACGGAAGACCATCCCCGGGAGGGGCTCACCGTCGCCGATGAACGTGAGCATGTACTTTTCTACCTGCTCGAGATCCTCTACCGGGTCGTCCCGCTCTTTTATGAGGAGATCGAGACGGCGCTGGCCCATGCGTATTCGGTGCCCGCCGAATCCTTGGACGTACCGAACATATTGCATTTCGGGTCCTGGGTGGGCGGCGACATGGATGGCAATGCCGATGTGCATGGTAAGACGATTCGCGAAACGCTGCACCGGCATCAACAGTTGATCGTATCGACCTATTTCAACGAGTGCGGTCAGCTTGCAGAGACGCTGAGTCAGAGCGCGAACCGTGTCGCCGTCAGCGCGGCCCTGCTCAAGCGCATCGATGCATACCGTGCATTGCTTCCAGGAGGGCAGGAGTTGGCGCCCGCGCGTCACGACCGACAGCCTTACCGCATCTTCTTCGGTCAAGTCCGCGAACGGCTCAAGGCTACCTACGATGGCCGGCCCAATGCATATCAAAGTTCTGACGAATTGCTCGCGGACATCCAGCTGGCGTCCGACAGTTTGACCGCCAATCGGGGACGGCATGCCGGCTATTTCTTGGTTCGGCGCTTCATTCGACGCGTGCGCGCCTTCGCCTTTCACCTGGCGACATTGGACGTCACGCAACACGCCCACGTGCATGATGAGGTGATCGCGCAAGGCCTTGGACTGCCCGAGTGGCCGACGCTTGCCCCCGAAGAGCGCCTGAGCCAATTGCGTGATCTGCTGGCCCGAGACCATGGGCCGACCGGAACGTTCGATGCGATCGGCAGGCGCACGCTCGGAGTGTTCGAAGCCATCGCCCACGCGCGGCATAAGTACGGCGGACGCGCCATCGGTGAATACATCGTGAGCGGCGCCCAAGGACCGGCGGACGTGCTTGCCGTGCTGTTGCTGGCGCGCTGGGCTGATATCGCCGACAAGCGCACGGGCGAGTGCCCCTTGGACGTTGCGCCCTTGCTCGAGTCGATCGCGGCACTCGAATATGCGGGTGACGTACTGCGCAGGCTGAACGACGAGCCGGCGTATCGCCAGCATCTCGCGGCACGCGGCAATCGCCAACAGGTAGTGATTGGTTACTCCGATACCAACAAGGAGGGCGGTATCGCGGCTTCCCGATGGGCCCTTCAAGTGGCGCAGATTCAATTGGTCGAAGCGGCATGCGAAGCGGGCATTACTCTGACCCTGTTTCACGGTCGGGGCGGTACGCCGCCGCGGGGCGGCGGCCGAACCGAACATCTGGTGGAGGCAGCGCCTCACGGCGCGATACGCGGTGTGTTGCGTCTGACCGAGCAAGGCGAGGTCGTCAATCAAAGCTATGGATTGCGGCCGATCGCGATGCGCACGCTCGAACGCACCTTCGCTGCAGTGGCTTTGGCGACGGCGCATGTCGATCAGGCACCTGCGCCGCCCTCGCAAGTCGCCGCCATGCAAACCATCGCGACGCGCAGCCTCGAGGCCTATCGACGGCTCGCATTCGGCAATCCACAGTTCTTCGAATACTTCCGCGCTGCAACGCCGCTCGATGTGATCGAGCGCATGCACATCGGCTCGCGTCCGGCCATGCGCGCCGGCGGCGCCGGTTTGAGCGCGCTGCGCGCCGTTCCATGGGTGTTCGCGTGGACCCAAAGCCGGCATATGTTGCCGGGCTGGTACGGGTTCGGCAGCGGACTGCAAGCGGCGTTCGCGGAACACGGCGAAGCGGTGATCGGGCGCATGATGGTGGAGTGGCCTTTCTTCGGGCATCTGTTCGATGACGTCGAGGCCATGTTGGCGCGGACGGATCTAGAGATCGCTGCGCATTACGATGCCTTGGCGAGCGATGCCCTGCGCTCGCAAGCCGGATCCATCCGCCAAGAATTCGAGCTGACCGTGAACCACGTGCTGCGGCTTCGCGGCACCGCCTGTCTCATCGACAATGACCCGACGTTGCAGCGGGCCATCATGCTGCGCAATCCCTATATCGATCCCATGCATCTCATGCAGGTGGATCTGTTGCAACGCTGGCGTGCGACGGGCAGGCGCGATGAAGCGTTGTTCGGAGCATTGCGAGCCACGATCAGCGGCATCGCTCAAGGATTGCAGGCCACCGGCTAGGCTCCTAGGCTCCTAGGGTTCAACATTCGGGGACGTTGACGGCCAGGCCGCCCTGCGATGTTTCCTTGTAGATGGTGGACATGTCCAAACCGGTTTGACGCATGGTGGAGATCACCTGGTCGAGGGATACCTTATGCGAACCGTCGCCGCGCAAGGCAAGCCGGGCGGCATTGATCGCCTTGACCGCGCCCATCGCGTTGCGCTCGATGCACGGGATTTGAACCAAGCCTGCGACCGGGTCGCAGGTCAGCCCCAGATTGTGCTCCATACCGATTTCCGCGGCGTTTTCGATTTGCTCGTTGCTGCCGTTCAACGCCGACACCAACCCTGCGGCAGCCATCGAACAGGCCACGCCAACCTCGCCCTGACATCCCATCTCCGCGCCGGATATGGACGCGTTTTGTTTGTAGAGCATGCCCATCGCAGCGGCAGTGAGCAGAAAGCGCATGATGCCGTCATCGTCGGCGCCGGGTTCGAAGCGACGATAATAATGGAGTACCGCCGGCACGATCCCGGCTGCGCCGTTCGTTGGCGCCGTGACCACTTGACCGCCGGCCGCGTTTTCTTCGTTGACGGCGAGCGCGAATACATTGACCCAATCGAGCGCATGCATGGGGCTCGCGGGATCGCCGCTCATGAGCTGGCGATATAGCTTGGGTGCGCGCCGCCGTACGCCCAGAACGCCGGGCAGCAAGCCTTGCGCTTCGAACCCGCGACGCACGCAATCCTGCATGACCTGCCAGATCCGCAGGAGTCGCGCGCGTATGGCGGCGTCGCTGGACCAGGTGCGTTCGCGCGCGAGCATCAACTCGTGGATTTCCAGACCCTGGGTTCGCCCCAGTTCCAGCAGACGCGCACCGGAATCGAATTCATATGGCGTTCCGGCGCGCGCGGCGTCGATGCCGGCCTCGCTCCCGGCTTGTACGACGAAACCGCCGCCGACGCTGTAGTACTCCTCGCGCGCCAGCACCTCGAGCGCCGCATCGTGCGCGGTGAAACGCATGCCATTGGTATGGCCGGGCAGCACCTGATCGATGTGGAACAACAGGTTGAGCGGTTCGTCGAAGGCAATGTCGTGCCGGCCCAGTAAATTGATCCGGCCGGTGCCGCGAATCCGCTTCAACGTGGGTTCGATCACGCTGGGATCGATGGTGTCCGGCTTGAGACCTTCCAGGCCGAGAAGGACGGCGCGATCGGTACAATGCCCGCGGCCGGTCAAGGCGAGCGAGCCATACAATTGCGCCGAAATTTGAGTCGTGCGATCCAGCAGTCCGCGTGCCGCCAACAACTCGACGAAACAGCGCGCGGCATTCATGGGCCCCATGGTGTGCGAACTCGAGGGGCCAATGCCGATCTTGAAAATATCGAAGACGCTCAAACTCATGGAGAACCTTGGCTTTCGGCTGATCGCTCGATAATACGCCGCCGAATGCCGCTGCGCTGGGTCCGTGACCGCGACGGATGGCTACAAGTGATAGAATCAGATGCAGAAAATGCGCGATGCTAGTTCAAATGGGGGGTCTCAAATGATGCGTTATACGTTTGTCATTGCGGCGTCGGTGATTGCCGTGGTTACGTTGATCGCGCCGCCGGCGCGCGCCAAGGTGCCTGATGCCATCGCAGCCGCGGTCGCCGATGCGAATCGTCCCGATACCGACAAGCAACGCGATGGGAATCGCAAGCCGGCCGAAACGCTGGCATTTGCCGGCGTCAAACCCGGCGATCAGGTTGCCGAGTTGTTACCCGGAGGTGGCTACTTCACGCGCCTTTTCAGCAAAGTCGTCGGCCCGAGCGGGCATGTGTATGCCCTGGTGCCGGCGCCTTCACCGAACGCACCGCCGGACATGCCGGACTTTGCCGCGCGCGTCAAAGGCATCGCCGCCGATCCGAATTTTTCGAATGTGAGTGTGGTAGTCGAACCTTTCAGTCAACTCAAGGCGCCGGTGCCGGTGGACTTGGTCTGGACGTCGCAGAATTATCACGACTTGCATAATTTCCCGGGCCTCGATGTGACGGTGTTCAATCAAATGGTATTCGATGCCTTGAAACCCGGCGGCATCTATCTGATTTTGGATCACGAGGCCGAGCCCGGGTCCGGCGCGAGAGACACCGCGACCTTACATAGGATCGATGAGGAAACGGTGAAAAAGGAAGTGCTGGCCGCGGGTTTTGTGCTCGCCGGTTCCAGCGATCTGCTGCGCCAGCCAGGCGACCCCCACGCCGTAAAAGTGTTCGACCCGAGCGTCCGCGGACGAACCGACCAATTCATATTGAAGTTTCGTAAACCGACCAAATGAAGGCGACCCGAAGGTAGGCCGTGCAGTGGACGCCGTCTGAGTCAGCATCCGGCCGCGTGCGCAGCCTAGAACGAACTATGGCTGTCATTTGCTGTCAACCTATATGCGCCCTGGGCGTTAATAGGTAGTAAGGACTGGAGGGTCTCAAGGTTATGAGTGCAGCATCATTGTCGAGAATTTCGAGCGACGGGCTGCGAGGCGCTAGGCGCGCCGCTACGCGTGTCGCTATTCCGCTCGCGGCGATTTTGGGGTTGTCGGCATGCGTGACGCCGCCGCCGCGTGTCGTCGCCGTGCCTTCTCCGCCGCCGCGGCCGCAGACCGTCTTTGTATATCCCAACAATGGGCAGAGCGCGGAACAGACGGATCGTGATCGCTACGAGTGCCATCTGTGGGCCGTCCAACAAACTGGCGTGGACCCGAGCCGAGCGGATGCGAATCCTTATGAGCGTGTGGTCGTGCAGCCTGCCACTCCGCCGGGAGCGAACACCGCGGCGGGGGCCGTTACCGGCGCGATCCTCGGCGCCATCATCGCCGGGCCGCGAGCGGCCGGCGCCGGGTTGGTGCTCGGAGGCGCCACGGGAGCCATCGTCGGGTCGGCAGCAGATGCGAACGCCCAACAGCAAGCTCGGCAAACGCAGCAACAGATCAACATGAACGCATCTCAGGGCCGAGCGCGGGCGGATTCCTACCGGCGCGCGTTGGGCGCTTGCCTCGAGGGCCGCGGCTACACCGTCAGCTAGCTTGGTCTGAGTTCCGGCATGAGTCATAGAGCGAGAACCGTACTGTTGTCCGTGTCCATGCTGCTCGCCGGGATGCAGCTGTGCATGCCGGGTGCGGCCGCGGATGAACGTGAGCGGCCACGTGCGGAGACCCGACCCGAGGCGCATCCGCAGGGCCGGGCGGCGCCGAGACCCAGTGCCGGCCCAGCCCGGCCGGCGTTCGACGGGCGCGGTCAGGTTCTCGATCCGCGCTACAATCATGGTCGCTACTACCCTCCGGCCGGCACGGTATTGAATTCTCTGCCCGGGGGATATCGACCTTATTTCCGCGGCAACGATCGCTACTACTTCAGCGCCGGCGTTTGGTATGCCCCGCGGGGTCCAGGCTTTGTCGCCGTGCAACCGCCGGTCGGGCTGGTGATTTCCGTGCTGCCGCCTTATTACTCGATGGTCTGGATCGGCGGCATTCCGTATTACTACGCAGACAATGTGTACTACACGGCGCAGCCCGACCAAAGTGGGTACGCCGTCGTCGATCCGCCGGACAATGCAGATCAGCCATCGCCGCCGCCGGACGGTGGTCAGAACGCTCAGGGTGACTTGATCATTTATCCTAAAAATGGGCAGTCGAAGGAGCAGCAGGCCGCCGATCAGTTCGAGTGCAATAATTGGTCGAAGAGTCAAACCGGGTTCGATCCGACCCAGCCCGGCGGCGGTGTTTCATCCGGCGATGCCGACCGCGCGCGAAATAACTATGACCGCGCAATGTCTGCGTGTTTGCAAGGCCGCGGCTACCAAGTGAATTGAATGTGACCCGCGGTGCGCGCCGCGATCCGGCGTCGCGTCGCGACTCTGCGACAGGTTTCTTTTTCGTGCAATTTGTCAATAATGTCTGCAGGTGGGCGAAATCCTACGAAATCCGGCACTGCGTACCGACTGGCTGCAAGCGGCTACCGGCAGCATGATTCGATTCGCACCGACGGTTCGTTACGACCCTTGGATTCTTAGGGTACTTTGAGGTCTGCAATGCAAGACGACAATGAGCTGAAGCGAACGTTTCTCAATCGGCGCGATTGGGGCAGCTATCTCTCCGCGCTGCAAAGTGCGGCAACGTACCCTAAGGTACTGGAAGCGGTAAAGTCGAGCCGAGATTGGGTCGCACAGGGTGCGACCCAGGCGTCGAATTGGTTGGTCGGCAGCACGGAACTGCGCGATAAGTTCAGTCCGGGCCAGAACTGCGCACCTTAGAACTGCACTCCGTCAGAACTGCAGTCCGTCGC